>Ga0209367_1001982_pt1 | contig 26356 bp, 12 predicted proteins | sample WorMetLIZISLAND2_FD_187412 | JGI IMG/M metagenome (GOLD analysis project Ga0209367, IMG submission 187412) | Marine gutless worms symbiont microbial communities from Max Planck institute for Marine Microbiology, Germany - Olavius geniculatus... ... | reverse complement strand
ACTCAAGACACATCTGTTTACTGTTGCTTTTGAAAACAGTGGTTAACTGTAACGTAGCCAGCGCCTCTGTATCTTTACACACGTTCAGTTTTATGGCGCTTTATAAGTTCGTTTTTAACTTAAACTTTTAACTTTACAGACCTTGTTTAGCGGCGTGACTGGTGCAGTCGTGCGTGTCGCTGGCGCCTGCAGGGTTGCTGGTGCTGCTGCTGCGGCTGTCGATCTGTCCGACCATGTTCACTATCTTGCAGCTGGAAAGGATCTGCGCTAGGTCGCACGTGACCAGCGTCACGCCGTCAAACGTGTGGGGGCAACGGTGAAACCCGTCGTGAAGATCTTCCAGCTGGCCAACCCTCGTCTCCAGGCCGGGCAACATGTCAATCTTATCACTCGCCGAACCCTTGCTACGAACCTGCAACCGAATCAATCAGCCCATCTAGGATTTTAAAAGCGGCCTAAGTAGGCCCATAATACGAACCACTGATAAGGATAACGCGTGAAACACATAAATGACGTCACCCATCCAAGTAATTAGCACCCATAATCTCCTCTGTTTGAACTGTCTGTGCGAAAATTCTAACTTCCTGTCCGCCTACTTTTTAACGCACGAAGCCGCTGGTTAACGATAACGATAACGAAAAAAAAGTAACGAAAACGAAAAGGTTACCTCGTTGGCGTAGTGTAGGAAGTCATCGGTAAGCGCGCGACAGCGTTGCATGCTGGCCTTGACCTTCTCGTACTGTTTAAGTCCCGCATCACGCACGTCACCGAGGGTCTCCAGTAGCTCGTTGGCGTGGAGGTCGACGAGGAACTTGAGCTTAGCCGCCTTGTGCTGGATAGCCGTCTCATGCTGGTTCAACAGACCTGTGACCAACAGTTATTACTGCCCGCGGCAGCGACGCGACGACAGTACTGTTTCAGACGACAGACAGACGACAGACGGACACAAAATTGTACCATGAGCGCGACGAGAAACTTGAGCTGTGCCGCCTTGTGCTGTATCGCCGTCTCATGTTCGTTCAGCAAACCCAAACCGTTACTAGTTACGACCAATATACATTACGTCTTAAAAAACGTACCCATTTATAACGATAACGATAACGAAAAATAAGTACCGAAGATGGTCGATCAGGAACTTGAGTTTCGCCGTCTGGTTCAACAAACTCTCAGCTTCGTTGCGACCAACAGTTAGTTAAACACTTACATCGTGCGTCAAAAAACTGGCAGTGCAATTTTATTGAGTAACACCGTGAAGCAGTGGCCGATTTCAATAATTTTTGGCAGGCAACATCACGAACAAACTTGGCGTGAAAGACTATAGCTTTGCCCTATTCACCTTAATACTGTCGCTACATTAACTTGTGAAATGCAGCAAAAGTCGTAGTTTAGCCGTGAATTCATACTGGGTGGCGCATGCGTCGGCTCAGAAAATTATTGTGACATCATAAAAGTAGTTATCATAAAAACTATTTAACACTAATCGCATGCACTTTAAGATCGTGTTGTCCACAGCCTGTAAGTCTTTCCGTAGTCCCACATTTGTCAGTGTTTGAAAGCAAGTAGTCATTGAAGTCCCTTGCGCATCTAATTTTTTCTGCGGATATTCTTTAACAAGTATTTTGATCAAGGCTCATGAGACGCGCGACAGCCTATAGCAATTCCTGTTCGCAGGTTGTCCTGGTCTATCTCCAGCCATTTCGTTGCAATTCACTGTTGAAGTGTGCGCTGCAACCAAAAATTGCAGAAAAATCGCTAAAACCCCATATTTTGGGGGTTCATGGTCGTGCAAGGACAGTAATGTTGAACCATTAAAAGCTTGTCAGCAGTTATTGTTACGGTAAGCAACAAGTCTATGTCTATCTGCAAATGCTAGTCGAGCCAAGAGCGGTAAAAATAACGACGTTTTACGGGGGTACTTTTCTTTGACGCCCGCATGTGGAGGCCTCCTTGAACCTAGGGGGTCGGAAATTAAACTGCTAAAATCTACGTTTAATGCTGGAAATTCCCTATGCAGGTTGTTTTAATTTATCTCAAACCATTTTGGCGCTTGAAATGTGTGTTGCAGCTCAAAAGCGCGAAAAATCACTAAAAATCCCTATTTTGAGGGGTGTTCAAAGACGTTCAAGGTCATTGATCTTGATGTCAATCGAAAGTACGTATGGGACTTCCTATTAGTGATTAATAATAACCTAGGCCCTATCTCGCACCGTTTCTGAGATACGGCGACTTATTGGCTCAAAATGGCCAATTTTTTTGTACCCCTCTCATTTCGCGCCCTCGATCGGTGTGACCCCTTTCGAATTTCTGGAAAAGCTTTACAGATCCTACAACTAGTCTTTGAGGCAGTCCAAGGTGAAGATTTCGTGACCCTAGCTTGCGTTGTGTTGACACAATACCAGAGTGTGACAGACGGATAGACGGACGGACGGACGCCTCACGATGGCTAAGACGCGCGAAGCATTAAATGCTGTCGCGCGTAAAAAAACCTTCGTGTATCGGAATCTTTTAGCTGCCTGGAACTCTTAATTAACTGTTTATCGACTGCCGCAAATGCCATCTTGAAACAGTAATCACGGCAACACACACACAACATGCACAACCCAGTATGTTTCATTGTCGTAAACCGCCAAACTACGACTTCTGCTAACAATTTCAACAAAAACAAAACACAGCTGACCGACGAACTGGTCGCGTCGACGGGCCAGTTGTTCGCCGTCGCTGAAATCCTGCGCCAGCACGGTGGTCGCTCGCTCAATGACACCATCCAAATCAGCATTGTATTTGTCAGCCACCTTGTGCACGTCCTGCCGTTATACACACACACACACCCACACACCAGTCGAATTTAGTTACATTGTATTACAGTTAGGTTTTTGAAACATACGAACCTATAGGCCTAAATATGCAAATTTTTGGATAGCCTATTCTAGCTATGCTCTAAGGAGCAAGTAGAAACACAGATAAATCAACAAACGGACTTTTCAGCTAAAATTTCAGTCGGTCCTCTAAAATAGGTCAAACCCCATAAATCCAAAACCCAGAAAAACCAATACAACCCGTCGGGTCAGGCTTTTATTTTTAAAAAATCCCGGGTTTCTTTCAACTTTACTATGCACCAACGCCAAAGTCAACTCAGCCTTCTATTCCTCCGGGTAAGCAAATTGAGTACCGGCCTGTCTAGTTGAAATTAAGGCTGGGCGCACCCACCTGTTTCCGGTTGCAGGTACCTGACACTGTGTGCTCCCATATGACAGGCAACGCTTCGTACCTGACAGTGATGACGGGTGTGGCACTCGGCGTAGCACAGGAAGCAGATACAACGCGCACAGTCGGCGCAGAACATCTTGAGTGGCTCGTCAGAGTGCTGGTCACACTGAGCCATCGGCCCCTGTAGGTCTTCCGGTCTTAGCTGACTGTCCAGTTGCACCACGCGGTGCGCACGACTCGACTTCAGACGATTGTGTATTGCATAGCACTTACCTACGTCGAACAAAACATCTTTGTTACCAGCTCACATAGGCCCATGGCAGGTGACGCTCTGTAGCTCTGCGATGAGTTTCTTGGCCATCACAACCTTAACGCACCTGGCAGCGGTGCTGACGACTCGACCGAAGCCGACTGCGTATCGCTCAGCACTTAGGCGTGTTAAAGCATAAAAAACAAAATATCTCATAAAAACAATCCCTTGCACTATTTCTCATATCTCAACCAAACTGTGACCGATTTTCAAAATTCTTTTACTGACAGACTTATAAAACATTTGACACAAAACTTCATTAAACTTCCCACCACACCTAAAAGTGTCATTAAACTACACTGTAAAATATTATTCTGCCTGAAAATGCTGCTGCTGGACTGGAAAATGTTTGCATATGAAAGTGCAGGGCTGAAAATGCAGCGTACATACTGCAAAGGCTCTCAGCGCAGCTGGTGCAGTAGTACGTAGCGATCGACGCCTGCGCCCCCGACCCCTCGGACTCCGGCTCTTCCTGCGACTTGCAGACATCGCACGGTGCCTGGCGGGCCGCTGCGACATTGGCGACGGCGTTGAGCCGGATCAGCTTCTGTATGAACGGGTTGCGAGGCAGGTCGGATGCGGCGGCCTCGTACATGGTGCCACACACCGAACAACTGCTAGTCTGCTCAGCAGCATGCTTCTGCACACACAGACGCAAACAACCTTAGCTATTCTACGTCATGGCGTAACAACCCAAGCTCAGCTACCGCCTAGAGAACAGGACGTCACTTTTTCTTCAAATTTTATGACTTGGAGCATGATTTTATGTAGGCTTAGTCATTTTATTGTATTTTATTTAAACGTATTTTATTGTTATAGACTGTTCAGCTCCGCTGTAAGTTGACACTGTTAGACACTATCATTATTATCATTATCATTAACATTACTGAGCCGGTGTATGCGTCGTCACAAAGCAGCTGGTAGACTTGTCCACAACGTACTTCTGCCAGTATGCACGGACTGTAGTTTAACTAAGTAATTAAGTAATCCTTTATTCAACTACACTGTCAGCCTTGCTCCAGGCTAAGTACTGTCCACGGCAGAAACTGTATCATGCACACCAAAAAAAACCCCACGTGACTTTGACCTTTGACCTTATATAACCTTGTCAGTGCCGCCACATAGGCTTACGAGCAGCTGGCAGCCGTTTCCACAGCGTGGTTTTGCGCAGAGTCAGTCAATCAACAACTGAACCAGTCAATTACTGACAAAAGAATGTTCACCATTGCTACCAAAAGTAACTCGGTGCGTAGGGTATGAAGTCAAGTGTTCGCAGGTTACGAGCAACCATCTCACGATCTTTGTGTGCTAGTGTTTTGTCTTGCTGGAAAGCAGGATGTGCACAAGACCTTTTCAGCCGAGACCGAGATGAAACCCGAAACGCACAGGTCCGAGACCGTGACAAGACCAAGACATTGAGAATTTTGTCCAAGACGAGACCGAAACGAAACGGTAGTAGGGTACGTCTAAAGACAGTCTCGAGACCGAGACCTCGAGACCATGACCACATCCCTGCTAGAAAGTGCAAAAGTGAAACTATCACTGCAGGCGCGTGAACGCGATCGTTTTGGGATTCTTGGAGGATGCAAGACTGCAACAGTGAAACTTCAGCAGTTCGTGACCAATGAAGCAGATGTTCACTGACGAAGCAGAATAGCCTCCATGACAAATGACAAGGCTGAGACAAGCAAGCTTGTTGTCACAACACATTTCACGGCGTCATCGTTACAATTACATCACGACTAGCAAAGAACGTTTAACTAGGCTTAACGGTCAAATTTTGTTCACATATTTTGAATGCATATTCTTTCGGCTATAGGCCTACAGCTGCTGAAATGTTTGTGCAAACTCAGTGTCATTTCACTGAGCTGTGAAAAAAAGAAAAAGGTGCCTTTTTATCTGATCGCCGTGTAGTATATAGCCTACCTTCTGAAGACAGAGCAGACAAAAGGTGTGAAGACATGGCAGCGTGCGCGGGTCGGTCAACTGCTCGCTGCACAGTCGACAAACGATCACGTCTTGTCGACTTGCGTCACCGTTTGACATATTGACACCTCACTCACCGACCGACCGTCAAATTCTGACAAAATACACAGACACATTAGTGCGCACCAAGCAAGGGAAGAAACAGTCGTGTGGTCAGAGGTAGACGTCGTTCCACAAATACAGGGTGATCCATAAAGAACGTGGCACTTTACTTTTTACTTTTGCTCATATCTTCGCCAGTTATCGACCGATTTTCAGAATTCTTTCACTGACACACTCTGCAGAAAACGTGCAATAATGTCATTATTATATATCCCACCACACCGCAAATGTGTCTCCACACTACCTTGTGAAATATAAATGAAATATAAATATATAACGATAATAACAAACATGCATTTGGGTAAATGAACAAAAAGCACTTCATACCAACACTGCAGTAAATGAATTGTATGACATTAAACTGTGCGGGTCTAACTCAGTCTAGTGTCAAACGGATCATTCACTGCAATGTTGGTCTGAAGTGTTTTTTTTCATTTACCTAAATGTCTGATATTATCGTTAGTTTTTTCTGACATTTATATTTCGCAAGGTAGTGTAGAGACGTATTTATGGTGTAATAAAACTGATAATAATAACGTTATTGCAAATTGTCTGCAGAGTGTGTCAGTAAAAGAATTTTGAAAATCGGTCAATAATTGGCAAAGATATGCACAAAAATACAGTGCCACGTTTTTTATGGACCACGGTGTATTTCAATTTTTAATAGGAAAGGCCATTCCCCAAATAATATCAAAACAAGGGAGAACGGTCATACAGTAACATTTCCCTCAAATAAACTAAATACTCAGACGCCGCATAAAATATGTGTGGTTTACCGAGTTGACAATATTCTAAGATATAGCAAAAATTGCCCCCCCTTGGACATATGAAAATGAAGTAAATGTAATACAAAAAGCTATGCTTCCAGCGTGCAATAATGCTCACCTAAACCTCCTAGAGCAGATTAATGGAGGCTATGTCTGAACAGAGGGGAGATAAAGAAACGGGAGACGTTCCCCCAAACAAAACTCTCATCACTACACCACTGCTAAGGAAGGCAGAGCTGTCGAAAACTTGTTGAAAAATCTAATTTTTGGAAAATTTGCATCAGACATCCTATCAGTTTGTTTGATGCCACTGCCACGCGGTCGACTTGAATGAGCTGTCTTACTTCCTTTGAGCAAGTGTAAATTTATCTTGATAAGTATGTACAATGTGCATGGCTCTAGATCGTGAAGAGTTTGGCGAAGATGAATTAGCAAGAACATACAATACCACGATTAACGTAATGATGTAACCTCTGATTTTAGTCAAAATCTTATCATGTAACGATGTTGTCTATCTCATATTTTTTGCGTTCATGATGTTAACAACTGTTTACGCTGAGTTGTTATGGCGACTACCGCTCAGAAACTTCCGGTTAGCTTCACGCATAACGTAACGTAAGGAAAATTCCATTCGAACAGGGAGGTCGAGTATAGTTGCTTATAAGGCACGTTAACACTCCACTTGCTACGTACACGCGAGTTCGTGTGACTTTCAAGTCGGAACTTTCGTAGATTTTATTCATCCATATATTCGCAGTTGACTTACATTATTTTGTGCCTAGCGGGGATAGAAAATTGGAGGGAAAGAATCTCTGTTTAAAAAGCAACTAAATAATCTCAAGTCTAATTTTTGAAGTTTTTTTATTTGTTGTACAATTTAATATGCATTATATCATGGCTTATTTGATATTTAATCGTAATTTTTGAGTTCTGACATTATGCCATCCCTTTACTCAATAGAAACAATAATGTGACACGAAAATTGTGTATATGATCACGCAGTGATGAGCAAAAGTAAACTAAAAAGTTACTAACTAAAAATTTAACTACATTTCTTAGACATTAGTTTAACTAATTGAAAAGAAGTGTAAGATAGCAGTTTGACTTTAAAACAGCAGTTACTAACTAAGAAGTTTAAGTAGATTATTTTTAGTGAATTCAAACTATTCACTGGCGGCTTTCGAAACTAAGTCCCCAGCATGCTTAAAAAACAGACAAAGACTTTGTCTTTTAATCATGATCCCGAGTTAAGTGACTTTATGCTAGCAACTAAGTAATAATTTAAGTTCTCGTGAATGATGACTCTATAACTGTGTTGAATAATATGACAAATATGATTTTACTTACAGTTTTACTGCTTTACTATTTTTTAGTATTAACTTGCAGTACATCCATAAAACAATCAATAAAGGCCTAGTCTGTAAAGGCAATCTTGTCAAAGAAGTTTTTAAAAAGTTTTTTCTAAAACGTTGAACTTATTGCTTGCTGGTGGCAATATACGCAGTAAATACATGATGATGATAGTTAAATTTTTTCAAGGTAGCTAGAAAAACAGTTCAAAAGTTTTTACCATTTTAGCTATAAATAGTGAAGTTTAACTAAAAATAAGTAGTCTGTGCCTATCACTGGGAGCACACCAATGTTCATCCCAAGTCGTACAATTCATGTCACGTCTTACACTGAAACATAAAACGCCTAAAACACATAAAACCTGTAAAAACCTGAAGCGCAAAAACTTTTTCCACAGAACACAGGTTTTCAATCCCTGTTGTGTAGCACCTAGAGGTTCTTGCGTTTGGACATGCTGTGATAATAAATGATGATGACAAATTCTTAATAATTACTTCTGTTAAGAAAGTTACGTGATACCCATTGTTTATTTATCTCTCACATTGGTTTGTTTATTGCAAACAGAAAGGATTTGACTGAAATGTTCAGGTAAGGTTAGACATGGCATAGATTAGAAATGATAAGATTTTGATGGTATTGATGGAAGGTTGGAGTTAGAATTGGCTGAGTACCGGTACTGTCTAGTTTTACAAATTTACAGATATGCTTTCAATAAAAACGAGATGCAGCTGCTGAAAGCAGATATTTATGTTTAAAAAACTTGGTTGGTGACATGGCATAACAAAAAGTAATGCAGCGACCGATTTCGAGAGAATGCCATCGATTACACATGACAGACCAACTTTAGCAGCCTTGACAAATACGTTTATGTATTTCTCATACAAGCAAATATCAAAAGTGACACAATGTTAATACCACTGACATGCGGCAACAATGGTTCAAGGAACAACTCAGCAACCCTTCCACTTGTCCTAAAACCTCAGATTGGCAATGGCCTGTTGGCGTTCACCCTAGTAGCACTACCATGCAGTGAACGGTACTGCTCCGTGTCAGAGCCAGTGGTGTCGTAGAAAATAAAGGGAGTGCAATACCCACACCTCTATATTTTAGACTGTTCAAAAGTTTATCCTTTCAAACGTACAAAACTTGGAGATAAAAATCCCCAATTTTGAAAAAATTTTGGGTCAAAATTGAGATTTTCAGCACACACAATCTGCTCTGTCGGAAATTTGCAGCTGCCTGCCTGCCCTGCCCCACTTTCTTAATCCAGGATGCCACTGGGTCCACCGCAAAAAATTATGTGCATTATAACAGCTTCAGCATTTCAGGCTTGCATCGTTGCCATGCAACAAATAGCAGAAATGTTTCTGTCAAATTCCTACGCTACACTTGCATGATACATTGCAGACCATGTTAAAAGAAATACATAATACAGGAGACCATGATGTCTACTTAACCCACCATGCTGCATGGCCCATAAAATATTCCGACAAATACAACAGTTTCAGGCTTCCAATATTTCCACTGAATGCAAAAAAAACCCAGTAATACCGTAAGTCCAGTGATTCAGAGCTGAGACTGGTGGCTGCGGCATTCCATGTCAGATACTAAACGTCATAATAACAATTATATTAATAATCATCCTAATCATAACTATGACAGGCTTAATATCACAATTTCACTGGAAACAGTTGATCAGAGCTGGGAGGTGGCTGCGGCGTTCCACGTGGGAAACTGCAGGTCAAGCTGTCGGAACTCGGCTGCGCACTTGTTACGCTGCGACGTCCAACCAAGCTCATTGTAGACACGACTCTGCACGCCATTCAACACAGCACACACTGCATTGGTATTTTTTTGAATGGGGGAATGCTACCCCTTTTCTCACTCACGTCCCGTTAGAAGCAGCCCCACTTTAATCCAGCTGGGGGAGGAGAGTTCGGAGAGCGCTGCAAGCTATGAATGGAACTCTGCACACAGCTCAACACAGCATGTAACCTTCATCATTACAAAGTGTTCAGCTTCCAGCCGACCGTACTTACGGTCATGCTTATGCCATGATGTTGTGTCCGTCCGTCTGTTGTCTGTAACGAACGTATAGTGGCTAAATGGTATGTCTCATTGAAGAACTATCTAAGGAAGGAAATGTGGTTGGTTGCCATATGGCTACCATGAGGTACCAAAATGGACCCCCCTATGACCTCTATTCCCCTTAAATGGGGGCACTGACTGCACCCAAAATACTTTCATTGCGAAATGCGGCCAAACCGCTTCAGTTAGTGATGTGGTTACTAGTGACAGCCTATAGGAACTCACCAACGCCCTATCCATTAGTATCATCTCTGACCCCATATGGACACGTTTTCCCAAAATAGGGATCTCTACTTCCTCCCCCAAATTGCATGTTGCCAAGAAGTATAGCTATGTTAGTGATGGCCAGGCTTCTTGTCTTTTATATTTTTTTGAAAAAACAGAATGACACTGTTTTGCAACCTATTTATCGAACGACCCTCATAACTAGCAACAATCCTAAGTAGGCAATGGGTTTTACAGCGCAACCGTAGTATAAACAGTTTAGCAGTAAGTGAGAACTATAATTAGCACAGTAAGATGAGACAGACACTGTTAAGTCACCTGCAAGTAGAGGGCTTCTTTAAGACTCTGATGTGACTCTGACTGCCTCAGCCAAACGACAAGCTGGTCCAGCTTCGACACAGCACCACGCAGAACTGCAATAGAAACAAAGACCAAAGTAATGTGGCAAAAGGCAGAATTGCTCTGTGGTAAGTTGACTTAACTCTTCGTTTGTATTCAGCAGGTGGCAGCACAGGACTGACACTTTGAACTACTTTGAAATTACATGTTTTGGCTGAAAAGTCGACCCCCAAATCTCTATTTTTCCCCAAGGTTCAGGGACCCCGTCTGACACATTGTGTCAATGGACCACACACGTGTACCTGTCAAATGGCATATGAATGTGTAAAATGGTTTAAGCAGGAAGTACAGATGACAGACCACGCTACAGAGAAATGTGTAAGAATATGCAGAATCTATTGCGGTGCAAGGGCCATTACATCTAATAGTAACACACCATGTCCAAAAATTAGCATCCCCCTGCTTCGAACACACCTAAATCAGTTTGTAATTCATGGATTTCAAGGAAATATTGTACACTGCACTATCTTAACATTACTTACCATCACAACATTATGACATATGCACTTTACCGTGTGTGCTCAATGTAATGTCATTATGACATCAAAGTTTGTTTACATTAAGCTTACGTTCAATACGTTGATATCGACCAAGAAATCAAGCAGCAACATACCAACCTTAAAATAAGAACTTGCACAGAGGCCAAAAATGGCAACTTTGAGCTCAAGCTGTTAATGCTAGTTCAGAATGATTGTCTCCATGACTTTCTCAAATTTTGTAAAAATCTCTCAGGTATTAACAATTCTACACTAAATTATCTGTAGGTGAACACTAATTTTGGGACACAGTGTACATATTATGTTATTGGTTCTTGAGTATTATACTTACGTCTGTCAAGAATGCTAGCAGTCGTTATTAGCACCAGTGAGTGAGTAAGTGAGTGAGTAGGGTTTAACATCCAACCTGACACAATATAGGTCATTTCGAGGATGGCCTTTCCAGGCAATGCACATGCACATAATAACAGAACAGAAAGTTTAACCTTTACAGAAACACAAAACACAAAAATGACCTAAATGTAAAATTGTAAGAACTCTCCATTATATGCATGCATATTTAATTAACAGTAATAGCAGTTCTAATAATCTTATCTCTTATCCTCTGGGACAGTCAACAATCTCAGAATGCTGTCTATTGGAGGTTGTTATCAGCATCAGTAAGAAAAAAATAAACTAGCCCCATATGGAACTGGGGTGTGGTTGACGCATCTGTTCCAGTTACAGTTAAAGTCATATGATGCCAAAAAACGGCCAAATATCAAATAGCCGACTAACAAATTAAGACATTGTCTTATAGTTTAAAAATTTTCAGTCACTTGCCAGCTAACACATTAAACAGTGGAAAAGAAAAGCTGCGTTTTGGATGGCCTAACAACCATGAACAAGCTCAGTATACCATAGATAAATATATTATACACTGTGTCTCAAAAAAACATCCCCGACATTTTCGACTGTAACTTGAAAACCAATTATCAGATTTTGATAATTTTTGGTACGAATATTCCTGACACAACTTGCCATCAAATGACCATTCAGTTTCCTACCTCACCCAACGTTTGTTTCTGCACTACCTGGGGAAATCACAACCAGCGAAATATCACTTTTTTATCCAATGCGATATGATTGCTTAATTAACGTAACACATAAAAACACATTTTCATCACATATCTGACACTTTGTCTGACATTTCATCCAGTTGTCCATTTTTCAACTGCCTGTGATAAAATTGCTTGAAGTGTTTGCCCACTATGCGAACACAGGCAAGGAGACACTTTCTCCATTCGTTGACAGCAGTATCAATAAAGTTCTGCTCCAGACCAATACAGGCTGTACCAGTCATTTCTTGATTTCACAAACAGTCCTAAACTTCATCTGGTAGACACACTGCTGCACAACAGTCAAACCTTGTAATAGACCAGCTGTTCGGGCTCACAGATTAGGATAGATGGAATTTATCAATGTTTTTTCATTCATTTTAACGCACATTATGCTTGATCTGCTTTCCCCAAGTAGTGCAAAAACAGATGTTGGATGAGATGGAAACCAAAAGTTATTTAATTGCCAGTTGTGTCAGAAATATTTCTGCCAAAAATTATTAAAATCTGCTAATCTTCATTTAAGTTACGATCGATAATGCCGGGGATGTTTTTTTCAGGTTTTCTATTTATTTCAACATATTTCGCTTGATCTGTTTTCCCTAAGCAGTGCAGAAGCATACATTAGGTGAGGTGGGAAACTGAATGGTCATTTGATGGCAAGTTGTGTCAGGAATATTCATACCAAAAATTATCAAAATCCGATAGTTGGTTTTTAAGTTACAGTCAAAAATGTCGGGGATGTTTGTTTTGAGACACAGTGTAGGTATGCTAATGATAATAATACTTTTAGGTCCGATTTATTCACATCCAGGTTAAAGATAAGCTACAAGTTAAAGTCGGTAATTCCAAAACCTAACCTTTGTCGCACTGATTCATGACACATCAGTAGGTTAACTCACTCGATTATCTCAGACATAACTCGCACAGTTAACCTCCTGATTTTCCAAGGTTAACCTGCAATCAGTGCAAGATAGAAGCTTTCCTGTATTACTAACAACATCTGCAAACCTTTCACAGTCGTAGATCGATGAGCCAGACGACAAAGAACCGTGACAACGTTTTGCATAGTGAATTTTATCATTATAGTCAGCAAAATTATCATAATATGATTGCACTTTTTCTACGTGTGCAATTCACCATGTTGTTGTGAATGAAAATGTCGTCTGCGCCAGTGACCTTGACCTCGCAGCGTGCCTCAAGCGAAACAGTTGACTTTTACACAGGGGCGATACGCAGTAAAGCTGACCATGTTAAAAATTCGTGTAATAATCGTGATTATGTATTGGAATTGTAATTTTCACAGTTGTTGCTATGTGTTATATTGGATTTATTGCATTCTGTTGGAATACACTGTACATTAATTGCCATTTAAATATCCTCTACTACCCAATAAACACGCCATTAAGTTCATAAGCCTATAGTTGGCCACAAATGACAGCCACGTGACTACTACTGCTAATCAAAATGCTGGATTCATGGCATGGTTATATAGATGAGGTTTAACTCAATAATTAGCAAACTCTGGTTAGTTTTTCCATGAATAAATGCGACAAAGGTTAACTCTGGACTTAACCTCGCAACCAAGATAAACCTAGGTTAGGTAACCTAGAAGTTAACTTGGACATAAACAAATCAGCCCTTAATAGTTTTGATAGGTTTAGCTAATAGTTTTAATTTCTGCTAATGGCATGGCAGACGAAAAAAATTTGAAAGAGTTTTGTTTTGTTGTATTGAGGCAATATACTAGTAAATTTGTTTCTTGTGCTTCAGCATAAAGTATCTAATTGGCATATTTTTAATATACCTATCTATGTACAAACACGAACGTGTTCAGCATCCAAAATGCAGCTAAAGACTTTAAAAATAAAAGAATTTCTAACTCTAAATATCTCGTTATACTGACCTTGGATCAGGTCACACAACTTACCGTCAACCTCTACCTACACCTCAAAATTATCATTCAGACAGACCACAGAAAAACTTTCTGTATGCGCAGATAGATGGAGACTGGCTTTGTTAGGTAAGAGCAGTTGAAGAGTCAACCTAATGAAAAACAAGAAAGAAAATTTCAGGAGTAATGCCATCAGCACAATCAGTTTCTGAAAACAAAATTGAAAACAATGCACCAACCATCAGTCCTGTCGACAGACTTGTTTGCTGCTGCGACGGACAAACGACATTTAACTGCAAGATGGAGAGTACGTGCTCGATCGAACACGCTGCCGTGACCCATGACGTATGTGTAGACTTGACTCAGGTGGTTGAGTGCCAGCTGGGGTAGAGCCAGATGATACTATAACAAACACCACAAGAACGAATGGCAAAACATCATCTCTCTGGCAAAACAACCGAACTACAAGCTACAAAGTTCTTCAAAGTGCTGCTGAAATATTCACTTAGTTGTAAAATGAAATATAGCAAACAAATCTGGATGTTATCCATTAACAAACTTTACAAGAACATTGAAGACACTAGAAAAATAGTCTGACAAATGAATCGCAAAGAATGTTGTTTTCAATTTTCTTGAAATGTCATCTACAAAAGATACCGTGCTTTTCCATTCGACCCTTGAAGTATCAGTGATTCAACCAAAGCAGACACTTCCTGTTTCTCTTCATCAGATAGCAGTGGCAATCAACAACAGCATGTTTTGGCTGGTAATTCAATGCCCAAACCTCGACTGTCTTGAGGGCAAGAAACCCCACTTAACACAATGTGCCACTGGACCGCACAAATGCACCTGCCAAATGGCATCTGAATACATCCAACGGTTTTAGCAAAGAGCATGAATTTGACAGACGACAGACCACACTACAGAGAAACTGGGGAAACTGCTTGCGCTGGAGTGATTTCACATGAAATGCATACAGATTATCAAAAACATGAACGTCCATAACATCATCATCATCATCATTGTGTCATCAACGTGATGCATAGTGTCAGCCGTAGCATCCTGCTGTTGCGATTTGTTGCCAAAATGATTTGTCCTTCGCCAGTTACAGAGCATCAGTCACCGGGATTTCCCGTGTCCTGGCAGATCTGTTAAATCTAGATGGTGGGAGGTCGACCTTGAGCACGCCTCCAGTTGGGAGACGGCCGAGCACCATCTTGAGATTCGCAATAGGTCTGTAACCTGGGTTTCAACAGCTACATTACTGCCTCCTCTTCTACGGATCAATATGCACTGTAAGTTAAAAAATAATTAGACCTCACATAAAGTTTCTGTCATAACTCTGCCAACACAACGACCAATAAAAATTATTTTACTGGTACCGTCTAAAAAATTTAGCATTAAACAATCCAAAAAATCCAATTCAACCTATTCGTTTCTTTAAAAACTTACGTTTACTCTGTTAAGTAATTATAAGTAAGAAAACAACTGCTGGACAGCAACAAAAACTCGACTCGTTTGAGACGGGGTAAATCAAGTAATGACCTGCTCGTCTGGAGTTAAGGTGGGGCACATTCACCTGTGTTGGGTGGCAGGTAACACTGAGTGATACTGCTCCAATACAGCAGTAAGTGAGTGAATAGAGGGTTAACGTCCCGCTCAACAGATGATAGGTCATTTCGGAGATAGAATTTCCAGGCAATGCATACATAAACACATAAAGCGAAACAAATTTACAGCAACAGAACAGAAAGTTTCACCTAGTTAGAGAACAACCTGATATGATCCATTGATTCCATACGGCAGGCGAGTTTCCTACTAAGAGCTACATGTGATCTTTGATGCTGACTTGCCTGGACAGATGCTAGATGGATGGAGGCAAGTGCAGCTAGCAGCATGGAGTGTGATCGTCTTGCCAGAGTGAGAGCCTCGAGCAGTGGTGACATGGCGAGGGCTGGGTTCTTTGTAGAACACAAAGCATCACCCTTCAGCAGCAGCAACCTACCAACAGACAGCACAACTCAGCCTCCTAACCACTGGGGAAAAGACTGACTACACGTGACAAATGGAAATCAGTGCAGCGTTCCTCAATTAACCTTGGATGTGTTTGTGATATATGATACTGTATAAATGTGTTTTAATTGATTGAATGATTGACTAAATTCAATTTTCACGCTAGGCCAAAAAAGTCAAATTGGGTGATCCCACAAATTACACTACGAGTTCCCAAAAGCATCAAACTCTTGTCTATATCGTGATTTAGTACATAAGTCAGTAAATCTCACATAAAAATCACTAACACTCACTTTGTTATAAACCACCTGCCAAGTCGGTCAGGGAAAAACTTGGAAAATGAGTCACAATAAGAAAAAATATGAACACTAGTACATCATGTTGTTTTTGACTCACCGTGTAACCCTGTGTAACTTGGACGTCTGCCAGCAGATCTAAAGCTACAACGTGTGGAATGTTTATTTTTTGATGTATGGTTTCGTTTTTATAGGACTGAGAGTGATTAAAGTTTTTTAGTTAATTGATCAAATAATTTTGATTAACACAATCTCAAATGCTCAAGGTTCAATAATCCCTAAATCTCTGAGGCTTTGTATCTCTGTAACTGCGCAAAACAGTTGTGTAGATAAAACTGCATACTGCACAACAACTACCTCAGTTTTACAGATACTCTAAGTTAAAGACGCACTGGACAGACCCTGTGTCTGTTTGAACATTATCTTATTACTGTAGCAACTATTACGGTATTTACCGTATGATGAGCTGAGAAAACTGGTGTTGTGAGGATTCTTTCTGACGACACTCGAACAGAAGAGAATCAACGCGATCGAGCAAAGTTGGCGTATCAGCCGTGTACCATAACAACTCACATCGACTGCCACACAAATGTTTTAGCAAGTTAGTAAACTAACTTATAGAAAATTGTGTAATGAATATATTTAACACTGTAGCCCACTGCATTTTGATGTGTCTGCAAAGTTCAGGGATATGTTTGAAGGTCAATAAATTTGCACCTTATTTTAAAATTTTGTTGGTTAGTTCATGTAATTTTATATGCAAGTATATATTTATATATAAACATAAACATTCGTCTGTCAGTCTATCTGTCCAGCTGTCTGTTGTTTGTTTGTGCTATACCTGAGTGGTAAATAAACATTATTAGCACATAAAAATTTACACAAAGCAAAACGTAAAGCAAACATTCCAATATACAACTGAAACTGCCCAAAACTGAACTTTGGTTATTTGATAAATGAATTGTAACTGGAGCACTAGCTTTCTTACATTTTTGACTCTTACATTTAATGACTCATAAATAATTTTGATTACATTTTTAAATTTTATTAATATTAACAGTTAATAAATTTGACTGTGGACCCATCTTGTAGACTAGTCATCAAAAGCAGGCCTTCAATCATTCACTGATGGCTACTTAAACCACAAACATAGACACAAAATACACATTAAAATCGAGACCAACATGCAGTGAAAATAATAAACACAATTAAACAATTAGTCGACATTTCTGCTGCTTCTGCCATTACTACTACTATTACTACTACTCACCAGTAAGCAGCCTCTAGTGCGGCCACTGAGGCCAAGTTGTCGATGGCCTCTTCGGCCACACTGAGTCGACCTCGGTGCAAGGCCGCAGTAAAGCGAATCTGCTGTTCACAAGTCATCCATATTGATGAATGCCGACAACTTGTAGGAAACCTTTCCAACGCTGACCGCAGTATATCAAGTGCAGCATCGTAGAAACCCTGGCATGCAGAAAACACTACTAGGTGAGTTTTACTGAATTTTTGGTTTTTAAAAGTCCCAACTTAAACCTGAATAGAAAAATCTGTTGGCTGCAAGAAACATTCAATATTTCTCATTTAACTAACTTTGCATCTAATGTAAACTTGCTAGTAGCAGCAATGGCCACAGCCACATGCACGCTTCTGGTGATGTAATCCAGCTTGCAGACTTTGCAAAAGTGTAATATCCAATTAAAACTGACCAACTTGTAAGTAAGTAAGTAAGTAAGTATGTGAATATTTAAAGTGCACAATGTCAGCCAGTGGCCGAATCTGAGGCACTTGGCTGAGCTGCTAGGGGGAGCAGTAGGCCCTCTGGAAGCAGCGAGTTTTAAGGAGGCGATGGAAAGTGTCTGCAGAGGTAGAACTGCGGATGCTAGAGGGTAGTGAGTTCCAGACTGTGGGGGTGCAATGCTAAAACCACGGGAGGCAAAGGTTGTGCGGACACGTAGAACTGACAAAAGATTGGTGTCGGCAGAATGCAGAGAACATGTGGGAGTGTGATAATTGAGCAGAGAACGTAGATAAGCAGGCTGAGAGGAGTTGAGAATGTTGTACGTCAATGTGGCAAGTTTGAATTCAATGCGTTGATCAATTGGGAGCCAATGCAGATCCTGGAGAATATCAAATGAGTGAGTACCATGAGGGAGAACGTGACTGGCAACAACTCTAGCAAGTGTATTTTGGACGTGCTGAAGATGGCTGATATTTTTCTGAGTGGTGCCCAAAATTCTGTCAAAAAACAAATATACTTAAACCATACACGTTCACCTGAGAAGTTCTCACGAAATCTTGTGACCTACCGATTCTTAGAAGTCACGAAAAAAGCCTACTGTCTCCAGTAAGTAAGCAGGGAATAGTCTGCAATGCAAGTATTTGGGGATGCAGTCAGTGTCCCCATATGGAGCAATGGAAGAGAAAAGGAGATTCATAAAGGGTCCAAACTGGTACCATAGGGTAACAGTCGAGCAACCCTATTTGCTTCTTTAGACCACTTTCCAGTAAGATATACCATTTAACCACAATTCATAGATTACCGACAGACAACAGATGACAGACAGACAGGCAGACGGACATAGCCTTGCACCAAAAGCGCAACTGCTAGTACAGTTGGCTAGAAATCAAAACTATCCCTGCCCCAATGCTTATTTTCATCAGACTACAACTAAAGCACAAGAGCCGTTTTAAGTCTGACCTGATTGGCTTGGAGTCTTGCCAGCTGACACAAACTGACACACTCAGCTTCCGAGTTATGACAGACTCCGTTGGCCGCCTGGGAGTAAAGGCTGAGTGCCATCTGAGAGTACAGCAGCGACAGCTCGCTGTGCAGACACGCACAAGTAGTACAGCAGCAGCAGCCGTAGTAACAACACAGTAGCAGTAATAGCAGCATCAGGAATGTTAAGGAGGCCAGGTAGACGCAAGGCTGAAGCCAAAACCAGATACTACAAGGCCAAGGTCCAGAGATTTTTCTCATGACCGAGGCTGAGGCCACAATGTATGAGGCCAAGACATGTTAGAGAACAACTCATTGTGTCCGAACTACAATCAACAAGACGAAGATCTGTCTTCGCTTCTTAAGTTCAAACTTCAAAGTTCTAGCAGTCATTGCAGTTCAGAAATTAAATCATACTGTCTTACATTCTGAATAATAATTAATGCCACGTACGCTGTAAATTTTCAAGGCCACGAGGCCAGTTTCTATGAGGCCGAAACCAGATGCCATGAGGCTAGATACTACGAGGTCAAGGACGAATAATTTGGCCTCGAGGGCACACAGGCTTCAAGGCCTGAGCAGCACACACAGCTGTCAACAAATGAAGAAGGCTTTAGACCATGTTAGTGCTTACCAACTAAAATCAGCTTGTCAGAACGCCATATGCATAGCCCCATCTAAGGTTACCCAAATGATTTTTGCTGTTTTAGAGGACTGATATCATTACATCGTCCTTACACCCAGTTATAAACTGGTAAGTTTTTTTTACATATATCAACTGGTAAAGACCATGCTGCTGGGGTCAGTCGACAACATACGACAGAAAGAAAGACCTACGAAGAAATAGACTGATAACATTAGTGAGTGGACTAAACTGTCACTGTGTGAAGCTGTTAGAATGTCACAAGATCATGTGTGACATCGAGCAAGATTGTATTTTGCTCCCAAAGTTTCTAAACAAATGTAACCACAAAGTCCTTCCCAAGCCATAAAGCGGCACTGATCTGCGGGTCATTAGCCCTCAGCCAGACACCAGTTTACTCTGCAAAACCATGGAGACAAGGTTAGTGCATCATGCAATATGTTTGTTTATGTCCCAGCTATCACTGGTAGTCATTGTGCCTACCCACAGAGGGATGGCTAGGCTGAGCCGAGCTGGAGACAAAACCAATTCTCGAACAAAAAGAAGAAAATATGTGACCAATAAGCCGTGTGAAACCTGTGTCCGTAGAAGTCCCAGAGAGCAGCTTTCTGAGCAAGACTTGTGGACATCATGTCATACAGCGAGTGCTGACAGTTTAACACGTCGCTCTTCACCTGGTACTCAACCACGCTAACACACCAACAGCAGCTGACAATGTGCTGATTCATCGCAATTCAAACTGTATCATGACTCAGACATGGCCATCAGTGTAAACTGAACAAAATTCTAAGCACACTTTCATGATACACTGTGTCTCAAAAAGTTGATCAGCGACGTTGTGGAGAGAAGTTACAACAAATGTTGAAACCAAAGTGCCTTTGTTTAAACACAGGTCCCGATACGTCTTCTGCATTGCAATCATGGACATTCATTACGAGTGGAGAAGACATCTCTAGACCCGTCCGTGTTCAAGTATAGGGACAACAGTTTGACTGCTGTATGCACATTTCACAGACACACATTTCACAGACATACAGGACAAACTTACACGGCTGGCTGAACGGCACAGAACGCGCTGTGTCGAGCAAATGCTTGAATGCCAAGAGACGTCAAATACTAAACAGTACAACATAGCAATGCATAACAATGAGCATAAGTCCAGGGTGTTTGAGTCCCACTGAGCTCACTGTCAGACTTGAGTGCCAAACTAAATGGCAGTGTAGGTCCATATACAGTTAAACACAAATGCCAGAAACAGATAAAACATGCAATAATTTCCCCCAATAAACGAGCAGTAACAGCACCAAATTGACAGAATTTTGTCTTCATTTATTGCACTTTTGCACAATGCTGGCAATCACTATCATTTGTAATCAAAATTAACAAGTGATGAATCCGTAATTTCTAAAAAGTTACTATTAACCAATTTTTAATCATTACCAGAAAACTGACAAAAAACGTAAACTTATCTCGCACAATAACCACTGTTAGTTTTAATCAGGAATAACAATGAATCAATAATTAATTTTTAACAACGAATCAATAGTTAATCTTTAAAAAGTGAAATAGTGAAAAATCATTAATTGATACCAGCTCTAGAAAATACTAACTGAAGAGTAACACATACAGGCAAGCCAAGTTTCCCGGTGATTGAGATGAGTTTATCCAACAAAAAACCCTGACCACCTTCAATCTGTATACCAAGCCGCTGCAGCCAGCCCTGCAATGAACAAACAGCAAAAAAATCCATGTAACTCAGTGGTGCCGTGGCAGAGGTCGGTGGGAGGCCATCCAACTAAATTTCAACTTTTTGAAAATTTTCTTATCGGAATATTTTTTTAGCCCCCAGATTGTGTATTTGTTGGAAAAAGATTTTTTAATCCAGCATTTTAGGAAAAAATAGAACAAAGTCAAAATTTTTTGGATACTCATAATCTCCTGTCAGAAATTGTCAGAAGACTGAGACATCCTGCCCACGCAACTTTTTTTAACACATGATACCACTGACTCAGTTGACACAGCATTGCTTATACAACTCAACAATCAAAACGAGCAAAATAACGGAGAAACCAAATTGCCATAAAGTTAGTGACTATAATAATTTTATTAGTTAATGACAAATGAATAATAGAAATCATAAAATGTTCACATCCACAGTTATCACAGCTGTTGTTTTTTTCCCAATGTTGCTGCATTATTCCCAATGTTGCAAGATTATTATTATTATTATTATTAATGAAGTGACACAGTCAAGTACAAAAAGCCACTACCAGAAACTATATGGGCAGTGGGCAATGGGCACTCAGAGAATAAAAGCCTCCACCAACGCTGGATGTCATTTTTTTTCAGTTCTGTTCTCCAAATGGCAGAACCATATTCTGCGGAAGTTTTCTCTATCTGGCAATGACACAGAATCCTGGATACACATATCTAATGCACCTCTAAGTTGTGCCAAGTCTATCATTCCCTGAAAATTTCAGCCAAATCTGACTGTAAGTTTGCGGGTAATCCTGCTGACAAACGAACAGACAAACATAAGATATCACATAACCTTTGCTACCATTAGCAGAAGTAATGTAAAGTTAAAGTTCTTCATCAGTCATAAGGCCATATGGTGGCGATGATCTCTGTTTCCGAAACCAGCCTCAGTGTCTGTGTACATCACAGCTTTAGCCGGTATTCAATACTCATTGCACCTACCCACAGAGCAATGGCCAGACTAAGTTGATCTCTAATCCCGGCACTGATTAACTTAAGTGCTGTGATCAATAATGTTACCAACTAAGCCAAACTGTTATCTCTAATAACAGATGTAGTAAATCAGGGAGTTTTGTTATGTTAAGCCCAAATTCTATTACGCCGACTTTGTGACTTTCACCAAAACTTCCCCGCAGGTAAAGTCACAGGCACAAATCATGAATGTCTGCAACACAAATCATATCGTCAACTTTCATGATTTGTGTCGCAGACTTTCGTGATTTGTGTCCATGACAAAGTACGTGGACTTTGTCACCAACTTTCTCTGTGCATTGTAACAGACTAAATTCCATTAGAGCGACTATCAAAAACTTTGTCGCAAACATCTCGACATGTCGAGATTGTTTTTGTCCGCAACTTTCATGATTTATGTCCGCAACTTTCACCTAAACTTCACAATATCATGATTTGTCACCGTTTGTCTCCGCGACTTTCATGATTTGTGTCTACGACTTTCCCCACAGGGAAGTTTAATTTGGGCTTTAATGAGCTGCAGTCAACATACGAGAGCATGTTGAAGACAGACAGAGTCATTCATCTCCTGAGATATGTGAATAGCTTCCTGTATGGCTGCCAGTGCTTCTCTCCTGTAAACAAAAACACAGTTAGCATTCCACCTATAGAACTGGCATTAAAAGCATATATAAAGCAAAAGAAACTAGCCTGTCAAGCCCTGCACAAAGCTAAATTTGTCCATGATAGCTGTCGTTGCATGCTGCGATATTTACAGCAATGACGTCAGCATCAGCCAACAGCTATCAGCACAGCTCAACCTGCCTAGCAGCAGCTGGTAGCAGCAAGACCTTATGTCACAATGGCAAAGAATCTGAGAATCCAGTCCAGTGATCTTGACCTCTGACCTGTGACACTGAAACTCAACACAGTTCTTGCAGTTGTCAAGGTACATCTGCACACAAAATATCACCAAGCTTTGTGCAGCAGTTCATGGGTTATTGTGTTAACAGAAGAAAACCAAAAAAGCGACCAAAAAACAAACTTAGCAATTGTGCTGAAAGCAATACTGTCATTGTTACCATACACAATAACTAGCAAAAGCAGACACACACACAAAAACAGACAGAGACAAACAATGACCAACCGATGTCCGAAGCGGAACTGAGTTGCTGCCAAGCCGAGAGCAGCGTAGCGGTAACTGCGTGAAGTGACATCATCATCAATAACCTACAGCAGCATTTTATCATACATATGATATCAGCAACAACAACATCATAAGAACATGCAACAGGAACTAGTCAAAAGCTAGAACAGCTTACACAAGGACTCACTCTTAATCAGGTATGGATATACGAAAATGACGGACAGTAAAAAATGATATTATAGTTACCCAAAGTACAATTAGGTCAACAGTCTCGCAGAATCATGCCAATTGGACTATTAATTAAGACAATAAACCTATAAGAAATGCACAGAATCAAAACAAATAACTCAGTGTAACAGAATTAATGGATATAATAAGACAATGATTACTTTGATAACATTAATATTATGCTGAGCTACATAGTGTCTAGAATGGATATGAATTACAAATTATAATATGATAGCAAATGGTTTTTGGTGTCTTAAAGCTTGGTATCCAGACTGACAAAGAGTTCCAGTGTTTTGGTGCTCTGACCCAAAGACTGTTTGTTCTAAAGATTTTCGAGCATTTAACAGAAATACATTATTTTTACTATCTGTTGTGTAATGCAAGTGTATATCTATTACTGACGTAAAGTAAGAACTGTACCTTGTTCTTGTCAGCAGCATTAATTAGACATTGGCCAGTCAGTGACGAACTACGGTCGTAGTAATGATAGAGACTGTCCAGAGTACGGCAATAGTCACCCACACGCAGATGATTCAGATAACTCAAGTAATGCTGCAAACCAAGACCAATTTACATAGCACATTAGATAATATTTGAACGATATGCACTAAATATGTTTAAGATTTACTTACTTACTGAATAGTAACTTTTTTCCATAACTGCGGAAATTTACAACTAATCACAAGTTTAATCGTTACAAAGTTTTAGTGATTAATAAAATTTTAATCTTTAACAACTGTATTAAAGTCAGATCAATATAACATTAAAGTAAGATAAAACAGCATCATGAAAAACGTCCAAAATCATCTGAATCATCTGTTTTTTTTTAAGTCAGCATTTCAGTCTGTCTACATGAATGGCTTAAAACAGTCAATAATCATTTTAAAGTACACCTCTGAGAGCATATAGCTTGGTAACTAATAGAGCTGTCAAGGCGTTAATTTTTTTAACGCATTAAATAACGCGTAAATTAATGCACCCAGTCCAGTCGAGATGGAGAGTAGGAGGTAAATTACCCCAGGCCCGAGACGTTTATGGGACCCACCTGTAGAATATAGAAAGTTAGAAATTTTTTTAAAAAGTTAAAAAACACATATAATTTTTATTTTTTAAACGTATTTACTATTAGACTATTTACTATTTAACTGTTACAGTATTTTTATTTTGTATATCATCTCTTGTCCATCATAGAGTCCATCATTTTGTGATGGACTCCATTGGGTTACGCTTACGCGAATTGCTTGCTTACTGTCTTTTGTCAGTTTAATGCGTATGTTTGTATGTCTGTCTGTCTGTCTGTTCATTTGTGATTAGTGAATAAATAAAGATTTAAAAATGTAATTAACTTTAATAAAGTAACTATCAATATTGCCGATGTTGTAGGTGGACAGTGGACTACATGGAGAGGGTGACTGGAATGAAGCCGACAATGTAGTCACAATAGCCTACCGTGATGCCTGTCGTGAACTTGCACAACCGACAAATTTTCTTACTTCTAGTCTTACAATTTTTTCAATTTTTTTAATTAATAAGTAATTGTTTATTTACAGTAGTGATAAAACGAAAACTAGTTTAGTTACCTGATTTCATTCGATTGTCATATAACCGCAGTTTAATGGAATATCCGAACTTTTGCTAGACAGAATTTAGTAACTGAATTAAATAAATTTACGCATGTGCGTTAATTTTTTTAACGTGCGTTAATTTTTTTAACGTGCATTAATTTATTAACGCATTAATTAACGTGTCAACTGTGACAGCTCTAGTAACTAAATAATTTGCCAAACAAGAAAATAAAAGCTGATTAGACAGTTTTGCAAATGCCATGGATAAATAACCAACTAGGAGGCATTGAAAACTGTGGATAGTTCAGCTGATCCTTTAAAACCAGAACTGAACAAACTTTCAGTTTTCCGCACACCCCTATCAAAAAACACATACCTTACATCCTCAGTCATGGTGGGGTTTGAATAAAGCAATTGTCAGATCTTGGCTTGCAGTTCACCAGATGACAATGCATTCTATTCGCTCTGTGATCAACTAAATAATAAACTGAATAAACTAAATAAATCGTACAGCCTCCGCCATGTCGGGGTTTGAATGAAGCAACTGTGAGATCTTGGCCTGCAGTTCAGCAGCCGATAATGCTTCCTGTTCGTTGTGATTCAACAGGAAACTCTACACACATCAAACAAAACTAGAAATTTGAGGCAAAGCCCAACGTGAGTCCGTCTGGCGCCCTAAGTCTGATTGGAGAAAAATAGGGGGGGGGGTAAAATTTCCCCGGCATCAAAGTCATGTGGCCCAACTCAAACGCATTGGTATACGCCGAACGCGCATTGTCGACTTAAGGTAGGTCAACATGAGCGCTTATAACTTTGTTCGTAGTGGACCGAATTTCACAAATTTTTTTTTGTTCAATGCCCAAAAGATCGTTCTCATCAACGCCATTTACATATTGTCGCTATCTTCATCGGTTCCACAGAGATTTGCGCTCAAACTCGAAAGTTGTCATAAATCGCACCGATTTTTGTACGTTTTTTGCCCTCCCAAATTTTAAGGGGGGCGGTGCCCCCAAAAGTTGCACCCACGTTATCACCCCCATCTAGCAGCACGTCACGTGGCAAAGTCTCATGAAGCTACTCCCTTTGGCTCCAAAGATCCTTCGTCTAATAC
>Ga0209367_1001981_pt1 | contig 26362 bp, 20 predicted proteins | sample WorMetLIZISLAND2_FD_187412 | JGI IMG/M metagenome (GOLD analysis project Ga0209367, IMG submission 187412) | Marine gutless worms symbiont microbial communities from Max Planck institute for Marine Microbiology, Germany - Olavius geniculatus... ... | reverse complement strand
CCTTCTTCGAAGAAGAAGCCGTTGACCGCTACCTTTATGCCTGGGTGAGGACTGGTGAAGGACTAGCGCCCCGCCGGTTTTCAAGCCAGAATTTCTATGTTCCCGGGGTAAAGCTCCGCTACACTTTTTGAGGGGTCCGTCCAGGAATCGAACCCAGGACCTCTCGCTCTGGTGAAGTTGACCTGAGTCCAACACTCTAACCACTCGGCCACCGAGCTCCACATTATGACATTCTGACATTATGACATTCGGCTTTATCATTATTTGCTAGCGTACCAGTTTGTAGTTCTCATCAGACTGTGTTGCTGACCCATGTTCAGAAGACACTATCGATGACGTCTGAGCTTCTGGCTGTCTGCTGAACGTCTGACCCTGATCCGCCTTTGACTGCAACAGTAACATCCACATACAGCAGGTGAAACATATGTGCAATAATTACCTACACTGTACCAAAAAACTTGCACTTTGTCATTTCCATATCTTCACAAAATACTGACCGACAAATGGTATTCTATCTTCTTTTCTCCTTTGCTGATGACTTATGTCAAAATACAGTAGATACTTCTTCAGCACAACATGTTATAAAAATCCCAAGGTCTCCAATAAAACAGCCGGAGATTGCTGCAGCTGCAGTGGGACATTTTTCACCAGTCAGAAGCACTTCCCAACTAGCATACATTAACATGCTAAATACAGCAGCTAAGTGTAAATAGTTTAAGTGAAAGATAAGGTATAAAGAAAACTGAGCATCACCTCGTCATCGTTGATGATCTGTGAGTCGGAATCATCATCTTGCATCTGTGCACGCAGACAAGCAAATAAATAAATTTCACAATAAATGACTTGCATTCAAGAAACCATTACAAACAAATACTGTAGGGTGGAAAGGAAAAAACCAACAGGCAACAAGCAAGGCCAACATTACTGAGAAACATGACAATAATTCAATGATTATAACGTGCAGCTACTGTGGCTGCTGGCAGTGCTAAGGCTACTACGATTACTGCAACACACAAGAACATCTTTGAACCAAACAAAACAACTACAAACGCAGACAATGATGAGGCAAAGAATAAATGGTGAAAAAATAATGGCAAAAAATAGCAAAACTAGAAAGCAGTCAGAACCTGCACACGCGCCAAGGCAATGTTGTTCGCTAGGCGACAGCACCATCTTCGGTTTTGCAGCAGTTTCCCTTATGCCCCATTGAAAGCAATGGTAACGAAAATTTCAAAGTGAGCCAGAATCCAGGATTCCTTCCAAATCACCCCCAAAATTGCATCACTGGTAGCTTGTGCCATTCTCGACATACCTTAAAAATTTCTGAAAGATCCGTCCATAACTTTTTGAGTTATCTTGCTTACACACAGACAAACAGAAAACAAAGTCTGGCAAAAACATAACCTCCTTGGTGGAGGTAAATATTAACAGGCATCACGATTCATCAGCTACTGTTGGCATTTCTACCACATCAATATCAACATCAGGCCAAGTCCCTAAAAGTTGATTTTTTAGCAATCTTATATATACTGGATATACTGGATGTGCTTCTTGTCATCCAAACAATGGTGTCAAAGCAGCAAAAAGACTTCTAAAGTGTACTAAAAATTTCACAAAAAAAAGAAAACATGAAACTGACCTGGTCGAAGCAAATCTTTCCCGTTGGTCGTCGGCTGTCTCTCTTCCTGCGAGCACGAATAGCCGATGACTTGTGAGATGGATCATCCCTATCTGCTGCCAGACCGAAATCAGCAAACCACATCAATTATAAGCACACAGACCAGAGTTGAATGTCATCCCAAACTTCCCACATCTACCATACTACAGTGATAACTCTGCAGGTGCAGTCACGCCAGTCAACGAATGACAGTATATGCTTACACTAACAACCACCAGTGATTATGAAACAAGTGCATTGAACCATTGTCTAAGCATTTGTTTAGCACTCAAATATTGCACTCCAAACCATGGTTTAACATACACATAAAATTTTGACTTTAGGCCCACTATTACAGATCAGATGCCCGACAGCCTCCCAGCCATGAATATCATATCATAACAGTTCCAAACAAGAAATCTGAGCTAATGCTCATGAGACGCGCGAGAGCCTATGGCAGTTCCTGTTCGCAGGTAATCTTGGTCTATCTCCATCCACTTTGTTGCAATTCACTCTTTTGCAATCAAAAATTGCCAAAAAATCACTTAAAATCAATACTTAAGGGTTCAAGGCCATTCAATGTCATCGATGTTGACATTCCTAATAAGCTCGTCGCCACTGCTTGTTATGATAAGCAGCATGTCTGTGCCTATCTGCAACCATTTTCATGCTAGACAAGATAACAGCAAAAAAATAACCCCTTTTTAGAAAGGTATCCCTCTTTGACAAGCGTGTGCAGGCCTGCATGAATCTAGAGGGTCTGGACGTGGACTGCTAAAATCTACACTCAATGCTGAAAATTTCATATGCAGGTTGTCTTGGTCTATCTCCAGCCATTTTGGCACAATTCACTCTTGAAATGTGCGTCACAGCCCAAAATCACCAAAAAAATCACTTAAAATCCCCTATTTTGGGGCTTCAAGGTCATTCAAGGTCATCGATGTTGACACTTCTTAAAAGCTCATTGCGAGTGCTTGTTATGATAAGCAGCATGTCTGTGCCTATCTGCAACCATTTGCACGTTAGATGAGCAATAGCGGTAGAATAACGTCTTTCTAGGAGGGGTGCCCTTCTTTTGCCCCTCGTTTGTAAGGACCCCTTTCTCCCAGTGGCATGAAATTTTGTTACGGAATACTAGCGACAATAATCTATAATATGGTGAAAACCTGAAGTCTCTATCTCAACTGGTCTTGAAACGGCACCAGGTCTTGACGGACAGACAGACAGACGGATGGACAGACGAACAGAATTACCATAGCTAATACACGCTATAGCTAGCTAGCTAGCTCTCATGCGTAAAAATAAACAGTCCAAAAACTTTCAGTGTCTTGTTTAACAGAACAATTTACCATTTTTCACATCTCCTGTTGCAGATGATGTGGCATCCTTAGACGAGGGCGCTGTTGATATTTCCTCATGCTGCCGTTCTTTATCACGCAGATACTTGCTTCGGTAAGCCGACATGCGATGTGACGACGGCAAAGATGATATTTCTGAAGATGAGATTGCAGCACTGTCACTATCAGATACTGCCAATGACGATGATGTCGTTGTGTTATCAGCTACAAACCGTAACATGCTTTCATGTCACTGATAATAAAACTACAAACATATGTCTGTCAAGTGACAGCATATAATGCGGCCATCTGTCTTCAGCCATGCAACCCTGAATCCAATCGTTATTCCTGCTCTGGAAAACGCTCACACTAATTTCGGTTTTTTATGCCTTAAAGGTCTACAGACACCAAAATTAACATATATATTTTATCCATTTTCCTAAAATTGCATAACTGTCTAATAATTCTGACAGTAATATCAGCGCCCAGCGTTTTGTCAACACAGAGAAGCTTACATTTAAAGTCGACAATTTACAGATAATTTAAAAAACGCAACACCATTTTGGCTAGGCCGCACAACCAACGACGTCATCGGCACGACCTATCAACATCATGAATAATTAATTGCCTAGCCTAATCTAATGATGACACTGGCTAAGCTATTAATATTCATGATGTTGATGGGCCACTCTGATGACATTACCGGTTGTGCTTGTCTCTTGAATTTTCTTTTGCATAACGTAATGTAAAGCCATATTTTTGTCACAATCAGGCATTAATTTTGTATATTTATAGAGCTTAAATCAACATATTATATATGCAAGATAAAATGTTTAATTAAGAGCTACATAAATTGCAAGAGTGAATTTTACCATGGCCATGGACCTTTAATGTTTTTGAGTTAGGAGCTTGTACAACACAGATGAACAGACAGATGAATGGACAAGACTTGCAACGTGGACTACTGTGATGTCTGCATAACAATTCTGTGCCAATGCCAGTGTTTAATGAGCAATTTCAGTGACACACATTGATTACGTATATACACGAGCAGACCAAAAGCAAATTCTCCATTCTGCCTTCAGTACACAAAGACCATTAAAATATTATGTGGTTGTCATACATTACTCACTTGTCTCTTCTGCCACCAAAATCTAAGTTACTCAGTGCCTTACACAACTATCTAACATATCTCACTGTCTCGGCAAAAGTCTGCAAATATTTTAAAATAACAGTTATCAGTGACATCATAGTGTATTAAAAACTTCAGTGTCTATGCATGAAATAAGCTGATTATAAAACTGAAATGAATTACTGACCTTGGCACTTGGCAGAGACTTCTGTTACATCCTGACGGAGTGCTTGAGTTCTTCCGTTGTCACGCTACAAATTGACACAGCATACAACAAGTTATGCACATGTAAAAAATGACGTTACAGTTTTATTTTGCAATCACCAAAAATGGCACACAGACAATGAAAGGCTAAGCTCTCTGAGTGCTTTCATTTTTACTAAGCTATCAGTTCGGGCTACAAAATAAGCTGGATCACCAACAAAATTTGCGGCAACATACATGCCCACTAGTTACTGTACATCCCAACAGCCATAAGTAAGCATGTGCAAATATGCAGCATTTTCGAGTTATTATTCAGTACTGGTCGTTCATATTTGCTCTGTCTTATTATACCATGCTACTTTTTGTTATATGGGCAGTTGTAAGTGCCGTTGCGGCCTTTCCCACCCTTGGAACACGTTTTATTGTTCTGTTCTGTATTTTCTGACATTGTCCTGTTTTGTGTTTCCAAAATAAACTGATGATGATGATATCCAGTAACATTTATCTCTGACCTTCTAAGCCCAAAACTAACACACCAGTTTTCTTCAGCCGAGAGGAACGTACACACCAACTGACTTTTCTATTCTACATGTTTTTGATTTTACAATTTTGTTCAGCCTAAATGGGACACAAGATCGATGGACGAATGGGCAAGACCCAGAATGCAACCCATTATAATGGTTGCATAAACTGCCACAGTAACGTACATCAGGGACGTCAGACGAGACGACACTGGAATTGTTATCACTCCGCGAGTCTGTAGATTCAGTCTCATCAGTGTTAGCAGCCTGCAACGCTTCTTCAGCTTTCACCAGATCTTCCCGCGTTACGCCCTACAGTCATACAGATAATAAAGAAGTAAAGGCTGTGTATAGCTCTTAATAGGAAACCCTTCACATACGTCACATGCCATGTGAAATCACACGGTGTTAGGTGCCAGCCGACACAGTTGAACGTGCCCCACCATAACCCCAGCCAAACAGGACCATATTCGATTTACTTACCCCGGAGGGATGGAAGGCTGAGTTGACCTTGGTGCTGATTATATACCAAGATGGTTTACCTGTCCGCAGACAGTCACCCATCCAAGTAGTAACCACCTGATCACTTGACGTGTCCTGACCAAGAACTGAACCCACGACCATTCAACCACCCTACATTACACCACCAAGACACCACAGTCACAGCATAACTGACCGGCACAAACTCGGTTTTGTTTCAATCAGACCACTTTTCACCACCGCTTGAGGTTAGGCCAGTAGCAGAAAATAAACTACTGGGAGAATGTTTATATGCCAGACGCCCTTCCTGTCATTCAGCCAACAAAATAAAGGCAGGACCAGCAGTTAGCATAACTAACAAAAAATTTGAGCTAATGCTCACGAGATGCGCGAAAGCCTAAAGCAGTTCCTGTTCACAAACTGTCAGTCTATCTCCAGCCATTTTGTCGCAGTTCATTCTTGGCTTGTGCGCTGCAGCCGAAGATCGCAAAAATCAATAAAACCCCTTATTTTGGAAGTTTAGGGTCTTTCAAAGTCATTGATGTTGATACGACTGAAAAGCTCATCACTAGTGCTTGTTGTGACAGGCAGCAAGCCTATCTGCAACCGTTCTCATGAAAGACTGGCTATGGTAAAATAACGACTTTTACAAGGGTACCGCTCTTTGATGCCCTCATGCGCAGGTTTCCTTGAACCTAGAAAATTGAGACTAGAACGGTCGAAATCTAAGTTCAATGCTGAAAATTTCATATGCAGCTTCATCATGTGTATCTCAGTTGATTTTGGCGCAATTCATTCTTGAAATCTGTGTCGCAGCCCAAAATCGCCAAAAAATCCATAAAAACCCGTTATTTTAGCGTTCAAGGTCATCCAAAATCATTGAATTCGGCGCCAATCGATAGCCAGTGTATGACTTCCTAATAGTGATTAATAGAAATCTAGGCCCCATCTTGCACCGTTACGGAAATACAGCAACTTATTGGCTGAAAATCGCAAATTTTTCCCAATCCCCTCTCCCTTTGTGCCCTCTTTTGGGGTTACCCCATTCGAATTTATGGGAAAGCTTTACGGTTCCTAAAACTAGAGTCTTCCAGGCAGTCAAAGGTGAAGATTTGGTGATCCTAGCTTGCGCCACTTTTGACTGATCCACCCATGTGACAGACGGACAGACAGACAGAATTGCGATGGCTAAGGTCCCGTTTTTCCATGCACATTTGATGGCTGATCAAATTGATCTCTGATCAACTTTCAGACTTGATCTGGGATCATCTCAATAACTGTTTTTCCATCGCCAGTTAGCGCCTGATCGTCCATCAAATCTCCTATCAAGTCAATGGCCAAATATTGTCCGATCATGTCAGATAATTGACGATTAAACGTAACGACCTGCAGTTCGTTGCTTATTCGCAAGAGAAATATCGCTTCACTTCGCCGGTCAGAATGGCAATTCACGCATTAACATAAAGTTCCAGGCATGGCAATCAATCATTACTGATCAATTTATACTGTGCATAGTGTTTTGTGCAGAAATAAAATGGATAGATGCTATCGTATTGACAGCAGATGATATGGATGATATCGTTGCTATGACGATGTTTACCGTCTATAACGTCCACTCACAGCGCATGCTGGGTAATTTAGCACAACACTGCAAATTGAGTCACTGTCAACCAATCAGATTGGCATAAAGTAGGCTCAGTTGACGGCTGATCAACTAATTGCCGATCACGTAATTGGAGATCAAAAAGGCATGAAAAAACAAAACACAGTTGATTGACGATCAATTCTGAACATCAAGTTAATCAGAGATCAGTAAATTGGAGATCAAATTTGGCAATGGAAAAACCAAACCTAAGACGTGCTGAAGCAGTAGCTGCTTTCGCGCGTAATAATGGTTTTACAGGTCACATTATGTAGTCATACATAGCTCACATTAACAGACACACTTACACAAACATACACAGCCTCAATTAAACATGGTAAGCCTTCACGGTCCAGATGGCCCATAAGCTACTATTCATTTCTCAGTTCACACAATGCAAAAGGCTGAGGGCATTAATACTCCTTCACTTGAACAATGCACCCAGTAACAGTTACTCATATATTGAAATGCTTCACAAGCAGAAACCAGCAAAGCAGAGATCGCCATAACACAATATACACGGAGAGAAGTATTAACAGGTAGTTCATTGTACACTGCACCGTGGTAGATCTTCTCGACTCTCTTGCTCTTTTTGCTCGAGCCTTCCTCTCAACTTCCTTCTCATCATCTCGCTTCATCGGCAGCTCTATCGACCTGTGACATCAACAGATGAACAAGAATGTAAAGTAAATATCATCACAACGCTGGATGGAAATGGAACACTTTGATAGACAAAAGACGCTTAGACACTCTAAGACAAAAATGTCCCAAGAGCTGCAACATAAGCCCCATTCACTTCCTAGCCGATGGTGTAAAAGGCGCCCAAGTTTTCAGTTTTTTATTGCTTTTTTTGTTAATATGTTTGGTTTTTTTTGCTATCGATTTCTGTTGTCATTACCAGTGCAAGCAACTGCCGAACTGTCTCCACAATGAGCAGGATGTAAAACTATGCTCACTCTTTCAGTTTAGTTAAAATTAAACCTCAAACGCAGTTAAAACAAAGAATTTAAGATAATCAAGTCTGTTGGTATTGGCCGTCACTGTAAACCAGATCTCAGACAACACCAGAAATGCTGTTAATATCACTGATCTTTTGCCCATCGAAATCTCATCAATCAACCATCCAAAAACACTGCTGAAGTTCTGATCCACAATTATTGCTCGCTAATAATGAAATGTTTATCTATTCAATGCTAAATATCACTGCTGCAGCAACACATCTACTAACAACATTCTCTACACAAAAGATATTCTACCAACAGACACATTATTTTCATTCATTGAGAACCAGCATTCTCACAGCTGCAGCATCTAAATTATTATTCAAGTCTCTTTATTTGCTGAGCAGCTACGCAAGAAAAGCTCATTTATCTTCTGAGAATAATGTGGTAAATGTATAGTAAAACAAAACATTTGAGCTATTGCTCATGAAACGTGCAAGAGCCTATAGCAGTTCCTGTTCGCAGGTAATCTTAGTCTATCTTCATCCATTTTGTCGCAGTTCACTATTTTGCAGCCAAAAAATCACACAAATTCAATATTTTTAGGGTTCAAGGTCATTCAAGGTCATCAATGTTGACATTTCTAAGAAGCTCGTCATCACTTTTTAGAGGAGGAACTCTCTTTGACACCTGCGTGCTCAGGACTCCTTGAATATAGAAGGTCCGGGCTTGAACTGCTAATATCTGGATTCTACATTCTATGCTAAAAATTTCATACGCAGGTTGTCTTGGTCTATCTCCAGCCATTTTGGCGCAATTCACCCTTGAAATGCATGTCACAGCCCAAAATCGCAAAAAATTTACTAAAACCCCCTATTTTGAAGGTTCAAAGTCATTCAAGGTCATCCAGTGCTTGTTATGATAAGCAGCATGTCTGCGCCTATTTGCAACCATTTTCACGTTGGAGGAGCCAATAGCGGCAGAATAACGCCTTTTTAAGAGGGATGCCCCTGTTTTACCCCTCATTCGTGGAAACCACCTTTACCCAGGGGCATGAAATTTTGTCACAAAAGAGACTCTAAGCTATCATATGGCGAAAACCCGAAGTCTCTATCTCACCTGGTCTTGGAACGGTACCAGGACGTGACGGACGAACAGACAGACAGAAATACCGCAGCTAATACGCGCTATAGCTAGCTAGCTAGCCTCTTGCACGTAAAAACGACTGATCACAAACCGTCTAGGAGTGCTGGCAAGAGCTGCAAGGGCTGCCTGTGTAGCGGAGCTGAGTAAGTGCGTCGGGCCTGACGTCGTCGTTGTGCTAGTAACTGTCACGGTGGCGTCAACAGTGTCGTTTGCACGACGTCGCCGCAGCAGTTCAACCGCCGGCTGGGCGTACGACAGCTGCGCCAATATTGACGCCGTGCCGCCTAGTGACGTTGCCGCTGACGTCACGGTAACATCTTGCACAGCAGTGTCGACGTCAGAGACAGTGACGTCGCTAGATTTTGTCGACAGTGGTTGCAGCAACGATGGCTTATCTGCAGTTGTGACTGTGTCGGCACAAGTTGACGCTGCCGTAGACATAGATGTCAGTAATGCAGTGTTGGCTACAGCAGGTATTACTGACGAAGGTCGTGTGACTCTGTCGGCACTAGTTGTAGTGACAGCAGTAGACATTACCGACAAAGGGCGCTGAGCAGTGGACGATGACGACAGCAGTTCAAAAGCACTAGTCGTTGTTGTTACGGCCATTGGCTGCTTTAAGCCTTTTAATACTCTCACCGAACTACAATCATGACCAGAACTAAGTGATTAAAACTCCATGCCCCAATGCTACACCTCCAACCACTATATTTGGTCATGCAGTAACTACTAACTGGCAAGTTCTGAGCCCAAAACCCAGTCAGTTCAATGAGTTCATCTCTGTTACATGACACACTAAAGACAGAAGTTTGGTCGAAACCTATCAATGAACACTAAAGATATCACATAAAAATCTCACACAAACAAATAAATAAATGCACAAATGGATGACATAAAAACACAGCACTGCCTAATCTTGGCATAGTCACACAATGAGCCATTTCTGCACACAACGATAATAATTAAATGCAAAAGTACCTAATTTTTGTAATATAAACTAAATACCACTGTACATCTGTAATACTGAAATAAGCTCCATAGCTCTGTGACGAGTTTCCCGTAAATACCTATGCACTACCTTTACCTTTACTCGCTTATCCACAAATTCAGGCAAAACACCTTTCCCCCTGCCTCAAAACATATAAGACATGCAAAAACAGAAAAAGTATAAGCAAAGCGAAAACATCTAAGTAGACACAGAAAGAGAAAGAAAATAATAAACACACACACAAAACATTTAGGAGACGGTCTGAGTCACTGAAATACTGTCTTAACTATGAACTAAATTTTGCAGCATGATTGAATCCAGCACTGTTAGTCATATTCACATAAACTTGATTGGTATATTAATTTTGAAAAATATGTAAACTTGTGAACATACCACATTTTTGAGTCGTCGTCAATCGACAGCACACTGGAGTACGGTCGCCTCTGCAACGGCTCCTGTGTCACAGACAAGTTATCATCAATATTCTATGCACCGGCAGTGAACTCGCACAACTATTCTTCAACATTATCAGAACCACTATGTACACAAGTTTTTTTTAAATTTTAAAAACTGTCATGCAGCCATCAAATGATCACTGACACACAAAAATACATGTACAAAAACGCAAGATAAAACATAAAAAGTTAAAAGTAAGAACTGATAGTTCAGATGCAGGTGAAAATGTTTGTACACATTTTGAACAGCAGCTCTATCAAGAACAGATAGTACGCTGTTATGACAAAAACTGTTATTCAACAAAAAACAGTTAAAACATATTATACTAATACAATATTGGTCTTGCCTATCCATCTATTCACCTGTTCCACACAGAATCTTAACAAAAAAACTTCAATATGTATAAAAAACCAAATATAGGTGTGAACACTTCCTGACGCTGGAGGAACTGGTGTGCCAATTTTCAGTTAAAAGTCAAAATTAGTCATGGTCAAAGGCACTGAACTGACACATATAACTCTCAAGTTGAAACAGAATTTTTAAAAGCCATCTCTTGAGCTAATCACTTATGCCAATGTTATCGAAGCTGCTAGTTCTTACATATGTAAGATTCTACATCTCACTGTCACATCTCTACACTGCGCTGCAAAAAACTGTAAAGCACCATGAAATTTGCATGTGAAGTCCCCAGCAGTAGCAAATAAAAAAATGTTAGGTTAGTACTTAGCACAGCAGAAGAAATACGACAATGTCACCAGCAACAACACACAAGCCATAGGCAAAAAATTAAGCACCAACAAAATGTTAACCGGTAAGCTGCCAACGAAAACTACACTGTTACTCAGTTCTATACAGTTGCAAGTAAAAGCATTCTGCACAAGTATCGACCCCAGGTTAGCCATTTTATTTCACTACTGTCACCAATACCAACACATAAACGCTGCCTTAACAGCTACTTAGTTTCTAGAAAAATTAACACCAGTGATTACTAATTAATAATTAGCTTTAACTATAATAGCGTTACCTATTAGAACGTTTCATTTGCCACCAGCTGTGATAAATATACTGGCATATATATATGCTATCCACGACAGATCTTACTGTCAGTAAACAGGTTGTGTGACGTATGAACTCACAGACTCAGCTGCAACGGGTGAGCTGAGAGCAGAACTGGAAGCCGATCTATGCAGTGGACTGCTGTACTGCTCCAGGGAAGCATCTCTTTCAATTTCACTGGCGCCTATCACAGTCTCGAGGCTCCGACATGACTTACGCTGCGGCTGATGATTGCCGATCGTCACTGATGACAGCCAGTCGGCCCGACGACTAGCTAACTCACTCAGCTTAGCACTCAAGCTGCTAGGCTGCCAGCACCAAGCGAGAAACACAACCACCACTCAAGGTCACAGACACCACATGCCAACACTGGCATAGCCAGAAACTGAATTTCGAGGCGAACTGAAACAAGTGAAGTACAAAAGTGATCAAGTACAGAGGCCAACAGCAGGAATGAAGTATACCGGCACCCTCCTCACCAACTACAGGGTCTATAAGCTGAAAGCTTCTGAAATGGAGTCCCCCACTGCAAATGCATTTCTGGGGGAAAATAACATTGAGAATACATGCAGCAGACATAAAGTTGAGTGAGTGAGTGAGTAGAATTTAACGTCCTGCCCGACACAGTATAGGTCATTTCTGGGACGGCCTTTCCAGGCGGAATGCACACAAAAACATAATAGCAGACATAAAATTTGTTAGTTTCACTGCACAAACTGAAGTTAGAAAAAGGCAGTTGCTCCCTACCGCCCGCTGGCCACACCACTGTCACATGCAATGCAACCAGAAATAAACTGCACAGAAATGGTGAAAAAAAACACAGAAGGCAATGTAAGGTTTCAAAACTAATGCAACATCACGATTATCACAACAACTAGTACATGTGTACAACTACAACTATTAGTGCAACTACAATTACCACTACTGCAACTACTGCAAGATCCACTACTACTAATACTGCCAGTATTACTTCTGCAGTTGTCAACTGCTGTTCAACCAGCCAATTTTTCAGAAGTGACTTCAGGTCAGATCAAGTGCCAAAAGGTGACTTTGTTCAGTTGTTGGAATATATTTTGAAGTTTTGGGATTTACAGAACAAAGTAAGTAAGTAAGTAAGATGACTTAAGGGTATGCAATTTAACAGTTAGCCACAATGCGCCACGCTCTCAACATCCGAACAAAAATGTCTTCAGCAGCCGCTTGAACTGTTCAAAGTTAATGTCAGTTTGTCTCAAATGAGTTGGAAGATTGTTCCAGAGCCTCGGACCTGCAGCAGCAAAGCATCTGTCTCCATAGCTGCTGTAGGTCCGTCTAACGATACATAACAGAGACAAATGAGACGTATAAAAGAACGTATGTAGTGCCGATTCATGTTATCTTATAAAATTCCGAGAATTGCCAGCCTACAAAATTACAAAAGTGAAAACATCGTGACTACAAATAAGACTGCTACACACAATAAATTCAGTGAAACTACAGAGAACTTGCACATTAGTGCTAGCAGTGGAAACATGTGCTACGTATTAGTGAAAATAAGTGGTTAACAACAGGTTCCAAAGCAGAAATTACTGCATGTCAAAAACAGGAAAGACACAGTGGTGGAAAGCATAATATGAAAAATGTTAAAAAACAGAAATATGGCACTCTGGCAGACGTAGTGTTTTTCATTACACCTTCCCCACCCACCAAAAACATGTAAGCCAAACACTGCAAAATACAGTAATTAATCCCTATGACTTACACCCCTATGACTTACAGCTTAGCCAAAATACTGCACGATTGGCATACCAAAGTGTGCTATGATCCTTGAAGGTCATCCAAAGTCATTGACTTTAATGTCATTTAAAAACCAATATGCATCTTCCTGTTAGCAATACATAACAACCTAGGCCGTGGCTTGCACCACAATTTTGCTGGTTGGTTCCTTGCTTTTCCTTACTCCACTCACTTTGAACTAATCCCTTTTCAGCACCAAAATGACAATTGACAAAAGTAACCAAAATAACTGGACGGGTTGTGAATAAGGATAAGCACAGTTTTGGCCTGTATGAAAAAATGTAGAAGTTAAAAGAAAAACAAGAAGCCCAGCTATCGTTAAGATAGCTGACCGTACTGGTTGTCAGTGACTTTCAAGATCATCCAAGGTCAATGATTTTCATGTAATCTGAAAGCGAAAAGGCATATGCCACTTCCTATTAGTGATTAATAGTAAGCTTGGCCGTTTCTGAGATACAGCCACTTATGGCTTGAAACATTCCATTGAAAACTGCAGCCAAACCACTGCAGATAGAGACATGGTTACCATTGACAGCTATAAAAAGTCGCCAGCACCCTATCCGATAATACCATCGCCGACCCCCTATGACTTACAGTTTAGCCAAAATACTGCATGATTGGCATACCAAAGTGCGCTATGACCCTTAAAGGTCATCCAAAGTCATTGATTTTAACGTCATTTAAAAAACCAATATGCATCTTCCTGTTAGCGATACATAGCAACCTAGGCCCTGGCTCGCAGCACAATACATCCGTGACAGACGACAGATGGATGGTCAGACAGACAGACGGATGACAACTGTGCCAATAGCTCGACCGTTACTTAAGTACGGCCAGCTAAAAATCAAATGGGCAACGGCCAACGAAGGTCCATATATAAGACAGCCAGAACGTAGTTGTTTCGGCTGAATTAATCTGACAAATAACAGAAGGATTTATTTTTGGTTTCAAAGCAAAACAAAACCTTAGCCCAAGGAGTCAATAGTGCTAGAGTGCAAACAAAGTCATGATATTTTAATGAAATGTGGTAAAAGTCGACCGCCAAAGCTCCCATCATCAGTATGAATCAACTCACAGTGCGATTAAGCAGTGCAAGCCGGGACGACGCAATGGGCGTTGAAGGAGCTGGAATGGAACTGGACACGCGACTGATGGGTGCCGACCTCAACTGTAACGACATCGACGACTTGACACCAAACGACTATGTAACAATAAGTGATAACTAGCATGCACTACACCAACCAGCACACTTTCACACACATGCAAACACATATATGCCATTAACCCCTCCATTCCTTCAGTGTTTTGACGTTTTTGTTCGAGCGACGGAAAAGGAATCAATGAAAAAAAATCAAAAAAAGAAACAACTAATAGAATACATAAATCTGCCACGCTACTCACTGATTTACTGAAGTTTCAGGAAAAGAGTACTATTCACCACAAGGTGTCACCATGACAAATAATTTGTCACAAATGTGAAAAAGTTAAACAAGACAAAACGATAAACTTACAGGAGGGATACAAATTGTTCATTGTAGCAGGAAATGGAAACTGCCACAAATAAGGCAACGGATATTGCCACAATATCATTAAATCTGTAAATAATGGTTGTGATTTAATGAATTTACGCGGCTTACTAAAAAGATGTGTGGAATACAGAAATATAAAAAAATTCTCCCTAAACCACATAACAAGTCTTGACATAAAACGGTTAATGCAAAATAACACTGATGAGGTACAGTAAACAAAATTAAACCAATGAAACAATAAACAACAAAAGCAAACAGAACCACAACATGATAGCATTTTTGCAATTCTTTGCAGAAAAAATTTAACATCAAAGAATGACCTTGAACAGACTTGTATCGTTATTAGCTCAAGTCATAAAGTCTGGAGTCAAAAGTCTGTAATCGCAAAACAACCGAAGTGTGAAAAATATTGCTGATTTGTCGTTAGCCATCTTGAAAGCCAACACCAGCAGAACATGTCATGCAAAACTGATCAGCCGACATGTGAACAGTTTCTCACGGCACATCCACAACAACAGAAACAACCAACAAAAAACAAACTTACTGTTGCAGACAAATCTTCTCTGTGATCGGCCGATGTCATCTGTTCAGGTAAGCTTGACTGACTAATGCTGCTAGTAGTAGGCCGAGCGGTTCCAGCATCGGCAGCGGGAACTGCCTCGGTGACAACCGACGGTTTCTTGGCTTCTATGACTGACGTGGTGCCTATGTCAGAATCTCGAGATAATCGGCTAATTTTAGCTTCTGAAGCCGCATCAGCGACATCAACAGAGGTACTGCCGGTGACGATTTCAGGCACATTTTGGCTGGTTGCTGTCGACTGTGCAGGAACATCAGTCGGCTTGTCATCAGTGACTATGCTGTTGTTAACCTAGCACAAGCAAACAAGCGATTATCATTACTAGAAACACATAAGCAACAGTAGGTCGGTGAGTCTCATGCAAGCTCGTGCTTATCGCTCATAACTACAAAGTCTACATGTTGCAAAGCACATATCATTGTTTATCATTTTCTCTCTTCCATTTGAATACACAGTGACAAACATAGGCATACATACTATTGGCGTTGCATGTTCAGTCTGCTTCAATTGCGTTTCACCTACAAGACAATAATTAATCCACATGACAATAGCCACATGTACACAGATACTATCTTATCACAATTTATGTGCTACCACAGTAATATGAAACAAGAAAAGCCCAGCTATATGCAAAGGGAAATGTGCAATAGCGGTGCACGTTACAAGGCCCACTGCGAACAAAATCTAAGCTCACCGATCCCAGCAATTGATATTAAGTACGTCTAGCGTTTCATTTACACAGAAGGCATGACCAGTCTCGCGCATCCATGTTGGCTCAAAATCGCAAATTTTTCCTACCCCTTGTCATTTAGCACCCTCGCCCCTTTCGAATTTATGGAAAAGCTTCACAGGCCATGAAACTAGAGTCTTCCTGGCAGCCGATAATGAAGGTTTCGTGATCCTAGCTTGCACCGTTTTTGACTGATCCACCCGTGTGATGAACTGACAGACAGATGGACAAAATTGCAATGGCTAAGATGCGATACAGCAGTAGCTGCAATCGCGCGTAAAAATGCAATCCTTTAATGAACTACAATATATTTCAACATTCTGACTTCCAAAATAAACAATGCCATTAATTTTTCACTATATTTCGCCAAAATCTTAGTAACTATTGACAACTGTCAGCAAAACATTATGTTCCATTGCCATTTACATACTATGGCTACGATTAATCTTACAACAGGCCTGTAATGTAATTGTCTATACATTTTTTAGTCTAAAGCCGATGATCATACAAATCATCGGTCATTTCTTAACTTCTGTAAAATTCTGCAAAATTCTGCGGCAATATCAAAATTCTGCGGCAATATCAAAATTCCGCGGCTCGGCTCAAAATTCCGCAACCCACGGAAAACTGTAGGCCCTACACATCACCTGTGGTTCTAAGTGTCTGTCTTATAAAAATACTGCTCCAGTTGCATGAAAGTTGAAAGCAGCCATGCATGAACTGTTCTGTTCTATGCAAAAGATATCCAATTCCACACATTTTATTCATGAGACAAAAAAATCTGACAGATTCAATGTGCATACCCACATATCAACAATACTGACACATCCTGATTTCTGACAGTAAGGAAAAAAAAGTTAGCTTTTACAGGCATCGGAGACACTCTGATTGATTTCAAAGACATGGCAATATCTGTAGTAATTTCGGAAAGAAAAGTCAGTTGAACAAAAATCAAAGTGGTAGCAGCGCTAACATTAACGGCGGTAGTAATAAGTGGCAACTAAAACAATAAATCAGAAAAGACTAGCAATAGCTTACACCTATCTATGGTATTTGAAAAATACTACCAACCCGATAACACATTGATTATGATATTATGTTCAAAGTACAAATAGCACACATGCAACGTTTTAGTACAAAATTCAAACAAATAAACCGATGAACAGACTTACCTGTGTCATCTGATGTATTTGTCTCATCATCATTGTCTACTTCATCATCATCATCATCATCAACATCGTCATGTTCTTCATCTTCTTCCATGCCGAGGTCTCGCTCCTCGGACTCATCCAACGATGACCTCAACACTCCGACCTGAATCCTCTCGTCCTCCACGGTCTTCGTGCCCAAGTCCTGCTTCCGGTCGCTGCTCATTCGTATTATAGAAGTCCTGTATGCCACATAAGTAAATAGGTTATGAAAACACGAATTAATACAGTGCTTAACGTTGAAAACATCTATTGCGCTAGTTGTACCGGTAGAAACTGAACAGGATGTCATGAAAAATTGCAAAGGTGTCAAAATCTGATCTCTGAGTTCATCTGGCAGTGAATTCCAAACTGTCAGACCAGCAACCAAAAAAGCCTAACAGTCGTATGTGTCGATTCGTGCACGAGATATATCATTATTGCCGTGCCTCATAACAGCAGAGCTGTTTCACTGCCAGTCATTAGCTGCTAGGACCATATTCAGGGTTCCTACAGGTTTTCTGTAGCAAAATTCCTCGACTTTCCCCTGACTTTGCCAGTCATGAAATGACAATTACCCTGACATTATCGAAACAATAACAATATCGTACAAATGTCATAAATGGTACTAAGTAATGAAACGATATTAATAGAGCAATATGCAAATGACAGAGGTCCTGGTCGGGGTCAGGGGGGCTTCCTGAAGCTGAAACACGTCTAGATTTTGGACGTTCAATGGAAGCCGCAAATTTGCCTGCTTTTTAATATTTGGAGATGCAAAAAATCACAGTTATCTGCAGTCTGCATGATCCAAGATCATTTTCTGTGACTTTTCAAAAATAATATTTTTCCCTGAGATTTCCCTGACAACACAAATTCCCTGACATTTTCCAGTTTTCCTTGACCTATAGGAACCCTGCATATTACCAACTGAGTTCTTGTGGACATCAAACTTTCTCTGACACCAGCCCAATGATAGGAAACTCACTGCTAAGATATGTGTGTGATTCTGTTCATACCATTTCTGTCAAGACATTTTTCTTTTCAGAGTACTAATGTATACATAACATTAGAGGCTGTTCTGGCAGTGATGCACCAACTAAACTGATGTCTTAATCACTTACTTACTTACTTTTACTTATTATCATCATCCTAATTAATGACCTAATCACAAATGCTCGATGTAACTTTGGCAAATACACATAGCAAACACAAAAATCGACAAAGAAAGATCAGAAAGCCAACGATGTGAAATTGGTTTAATATTTTAATTAATATGGCTAAAAGTATGAAAAACAACAAAAGCACTCAACAACACATGACAAGACTAAATATGTATGAGAAAAGATGGCACAAAAACAAAGACAGCAACCTTCGAGCAGTAGTTGTCTGTGGTCGTAAAACATCATCACTGATGTCCAGCACTGCGTGACTCATCTACAAAACATTCACAATAACGTGCACTCACATGCGAACACCACAGTAGAAACCAGAACAATACGTCATGAACATCGTAAGCATTCGTGATAACTAAGGAAAAGCCATGTTCATCTCGTGGCCATATTTATGTTTACACAAAAAAATACATCATTTTCTGGAGGTATAAAGGTCTGGTAAGTTTGATCTTTAACCATCATAAGTAAAAAATCGCACATAGGACTCTTCTGTTAAAAGCAACATTCATACCAACTTTGTTTTCTGCACCTTTTAGTCGCATCTGTCTAGTTCCATCTATGTCCATTGCCACACAATACTCAACCCGATAAAAAATTTCACATTTAATTTTTTTTCCAGAAACTGCACATTTAAACGGAGACTTCAGATTATTACCACCTTACACAATCTACCTCTACGCCTACCAAAAATTGCAAGAAACATCATGTTTCATTGGCAGTATGGCATATTACATAGCCAACGTATTCAATATGTAACTCCATTCTAATGCCACTACTATATCCCTTATTTACGTACAGATTCTTGCTGTCTCTGGAGTTTGTGTAGCAACGGTTCCAGTGACGGTGCTGCAACATCCATCGGTGTTTGACCCTACAATGTATGCACATCACATAAGCCATCACACACTCAACACAAAAAGGTCTGTCATACCCATCACAGCTATATACTATGGTCTTGAACCACCAGCGAACTTAAGTTTAGTTTATTTAATACACTCCTCAAAACAAGTTTCTCAGACTTCACTCCGTTACGTAAGGCTGGCTGAAAAGATGAGTTTTCAGCTGAGTTCTGAACTATCTATGACCGATGGTCAGACAGTGCAGGTCCTTGGAAAGACTGTCCCAGATGAGTGGTGCTGCAACTCGAAAACTCCATCAGCTGAGCAGAATTCTTGTTAGTAGAACAAACCTATCACCACGCCCAGCTGAGCGAACATTGGAATGACCTAAAACGTCAGACATTGGGATACAGACGTCCTCAAAGTATGCAGGACCAGTGCCACAAATAGAATCAAAGGCAGTAAGTGCCATCTTGAACAGTATTCGCTTTGACACCGGTAACCAGTGGAGAACGTCGCATATGGCCGGTATGATGTGGTCGTACTTGCCAGCTCCAACAAGCAAGAGGGCATTTTACAGCCAAAACAAAACACTTTGATAAAGAATTAACGCCATATGGGGCTGTGGTTGACTACTCTGTACTGGTTCTACAATGTTGCATAAGACCTGACAAGTTAAGTTCAAAGTCAAATAAGAAAAACAGTCCAAATATCAAAAATCCAGCGCTAGTTTAAAAATCAGTAGTCATGCGCCAGCTCAGACTGCAAACAGCAAACAGCAAACAGGGCTCCCAGGAGCAAGAAGTGAAATTTCAGGACGCAATGTTTACAAAATTTCAGGACAATTTCAGGACATTTTTGTCGATTTCACGAGGCTGAAGACACAGAAAATGCACGTTTTTCTGTCCTCATAAATGTTACTCATTGAAGCAGGTCAGTATTGCAGTCCTAAAAATGTTACTAAGGCACTGTCAATGTCACTGGCTGCTGGGTGCTTTCCGTCAGTGTTCAAAGAGGCATTCATCACACCAGTCATCAAAAACTTAGATCTCGATGCCGCACAGGTCAGTTCATACCGTCCAATCTCGAACTTATCGGTCATATCAAAGCTCTTGGAGCGACTCGTCACCAAGCAACTCACCGACTACCTGCAGTCTGCCGACCTTCTGCCGTCGCTCCAGTCTGGGTTTAGGCCTGGCCACTCCATGGAAACCGCTGCCCTCCGGGTGCTTTCTGACATTCTTGGGGCCGTTGACAGTGGTGACAATGCAGCACTAGTCCTTTTGGACCTTTCAGCTGCATTTGATACTGTCGACCATGCCATACTCTGTCGTCATCTGCAGGTGTCCTATGGACTTGGTGGCCCTGTGCTGGAGTGGTTCCGGTCTTATTTGTACAGGCAATCCCAGTACGTTTGACGTGGCATACACAGGTCCCCCCGAACGTGGCTGACATGTGGCGTCCCACAGGAATCAGTGTTGGGCCCAATCCTGTTTATTCTTTATACTGCTGACTTGGTCTGGTAGAACAGCATGGCTACCGGCCACATTTGTACGCCGATGACACCCAGATATACGGCTTGTGCGACCGTATGCTGTCGCCGACTTCCAGGTGCACCTGTCTGCGTGTGTCGACAACGTCACCGCGTGGATGCTGGCCAACCATCTGCAGTTGAACACTGGCAAGACCGACCTGCTCAGGTGTGCAACAGCTCATCGTTGTCATCAGCTGCCCACATCACCTCTTAGAATTGGGCCCAATTCGTCAACCCGTCGAAGTCAGTCAGAGATCTTGGAATTTACTTCGACACCAACCACAGCATGTGATGCCACGTTCAGAAAATCGTTGCCAGCTGCTTTGCCATTCTTCGTCAGCTGCTCAGCATTCGACATTCGGTGCCGACGTCCGTTTACCAAACACTCGTCGTCGCCCTCGTCCTGTCCCGGCTGGACTACGGCAATGCTGTGCTGGTAGGCTTACCAGGCTACCTGTACAGCCGCCCGCAGTCGGTACTCAACGCTGCATGACGATTCATCGCTGGTTTGTGGCGCTCGGACCACATCACCGACACACTCGCCAGTTTCCATTGGTTGAAAGCACCCGAGCATGTGCAGTTCAAGCTGGTGACAATCGTCTACCACTCGCTGAATGGCACAGCTACATCATACTTGGCTGCAGACCTGCGACGTTTGTCTGACATGCCATCAAGATGATGTCTGCAGTCCTCACTGACATACTAGCCGGATGTCCCCCCAGTCGCAGTGCGTAACTGTTGGTGACTGAGCCTTCGCTGTCGCTGGTGCTCGGCTATGGAACAGTTTACTACCGGATGCTGTTGCGTCCAACACACTGTCACAGTTCCGCCGTCAACTGAAAACATTTCTGTTCAAACAGTCTTACCCTTCTGTGCTTTTGTCGCGATGAACGCTTATATCTAAGGTCCTAGCAGTTTTTTTTTACTTAGGCCACGTTAAAAAATGTGTAATATAATGCAACGTAACATACTAAGGCAAAACTGTAGTAAGTAAGTAAGTAAGCCAAAAGTACTGATAGAGTCCTGTTAACTAAGTAAAGTACAAAATGAATGCAATGCCTGTAACGACAGCATAACAAAGGTCCATATCAGGACATTCTGACCAAATGAGTAAAATTCCAGAACAATTGCTGATTTCAGGACATCTGTGAAATTTCAGGAATTTCAGGACAACTGGGAGCCCTGAGCAAAGAAGAGACTTTGAAAATAGACAAATTTCTAACTTTCAAGATCTTGTGACCTTGACCTTGGATCAGGTCGCATAACATACGATGGGCATTCAAAAAGTTTTGCAAGTCGCTATGTTAGACTGAAAAACTTTTCAATATTTATACACCAATAAAACGCACATTTCTCCGGAACACATGAGCTTAAAGCGGATATGACATCATTGTAACTTATGACATCATAAGGCATTTTATATCGGTCTCTCTAGCCAGGCTTCTACCACAGACCTGGATTTGTTTGGATAGCAGACACCAGAGAAAATTTTTTTTCAAATTTAGAAAAAGATAATAGTTACTTAAGTCAAGTTACTGCTGTATGTAGGGTGGTCTTATTGTACGAAGCAAGAGTCACAAACAGCTTGCTGGGTAATTTTAACTTTGGGATTGGGCTGCAGTGCTGGGCACTGCCGAATTTAGGGCAGATGTTCGGGGTCACTCCCAGGCCCCCATACATCAGAACTCCCCAGGTTGTACATTGTAAAAATTGCTTAACATTTCACAAAGACGATGGATATCACTAACTGTTAACTTTTCAATAAAATTTTAAAGATAACATCAAATCCGGACATGACATTGTAATTAACAGAAGCATGCTTATTAATGACCAGTGCAGATTTCGGATATTGTGTATTCATATTGCAAATAAAAAATTTACAAACGTATTTGTCAGGGCTTCCACAAAATCACATATTCTGAGGTCTCACGTTCGTAAATCCGGCTGTAGACTAGAGAAATGTCGTGCGTATACTTGTGCTGCTTGCGTTAGCATTCCAAATCGTATCTGATTAATGCTTTATGGCATCATAAATTTCAATGACACCACATCCGCTCTAAGCTCATATGAGTATGAAAAAAAATATAACTTTTACTGATGTATAAATTATAAAAAGTTTGTCAGTCTAATATATGGGGGCCTATCAAGTTGTAAACTTTTTCAAATTTTTCCGGTATGTATAGTTTTTTCACGGCTGGAACGGATTTTGGCTATTGAATATTTATAATTGCAAATGAGAAATTCACAGATGCACTTGTTAGGGCTCTCACAAAATCACATGTCCCAGGGCCTCGTGTTGAAAAATCTGACAGTAGACTACAGAAATGCCTTAAAACAGCGAGCCCAATTTTGCACCGATTGCGCTGGCACTTCAAATCGTTCCTAAGACGTCAAACATTACAATGACATCATATCCACTTTAGGCTCATATGTGTTTAGGAGAAACATGCGTTTTATTGGTGCATAGTTTTTTAGCCTAACATATCGACTTGTAAAACTTTTCGAACGCCCCTCGTACTGTCATGTATTAATTATCGACCTCTGTTTACATACCAAATTTCAGCTGAATAAAAAGTTTTTGTAAACAGATAGAAGGAGATACAAAAGTCTGAAAAGATAGCTCTCAGTACAACATTGACAGTAGTGTCAGAGCACAGAAATAGTAAACAACTCTTACCTCAAAGACATTCAAATAATGTCTCTAGAATGAACCAGTGGTAATAGCTACAGCAGAACAGTGTCCCCATGTCACCCAACCAAGAACATTGATGCACAAAAGAGTTATACTAGTTGTATAGTATACAGATATACTAGTTGATACATACAGCTGAATCGATGGCTTTGAAGCTGGCAAAGTTCTGTGCAAGGATCTCACAACTCTCGGCTTGGCCCCAATGAGCCGCAGCATGAAGTGGTGTCCAGCCATCATTATCACGAGCGCCAACGTCAGCACCGGCCTTTAACAATACCCTACAAACAGCACATCCATGGCATAAACAGTCATGGTACTGAAAAATATCCTGGCACTGCAACATGAAATGATAATAATAGACAGAAAAATGTGTGCCGATATACTGTGTAGCTGTGTGCATACACTGCACTGTTCAACCCTAACCCTATCCCTAGCCATCATCAACATGCAATTTTTGACCTTTTAAACTAAAAATTGGCACACAAATCTTTTCATTATGCCTATTCCCAGTCCCTACAAAAAGTGATGAAAATACGGAAACAAAAATAATGTTAGAAGTATTAGCAAATTGGGAGTGTGATATTTGACAAGAAATATTATTAGATTGGAATGTACACCTCGCATGCATTATTTTCTCCTGTATTCTTTTAACTGTTTTTCGTTCTCTTTGGCTTGAATTAGAAACTTGGCGTCTACTTGAGACCCGTTCAATATTATACTAATAGTCAGTAAAATATTGCAAGACTTTACGAACTAAAAAAAAATTTCCAATAATGGTCGATGATGCAAGTTGCCATTTGTTTTGTTATACCTCAATGCATGCATCTATCTTGCACCATTATGGAGATATGGCGCCTCAAAGATAATGGGGTCATGACCTTGACCTTTTGGTGTCACGTGACATCATCAGTCACGTGACTATTCGACTCGTGGTGGGTGACTTCCTATGGATGGTCCATTGTCTATCTAGCACCGTTATCATTATACGGCCATTTGAAGTTCTTTCGGGAAGGCTCTTCCAGGAACGGAGATCGGTCGATCCTCAATATTACACTGATTTCATATACTCTTCTTCGCTACGTTGGAAAGGTAGCACGCAAGGAGTAAAAATTCAGTGTTTCAAGTCTTACTCTCGTTACAACAACTTCAATTAATCTAGTACATTATCAGTATAATTTAGGACAGAAAAGCAGTGGTACAATTTTCTTTAAATTAATTTTTTTCACATGATCGTCTTTAACTTTAATGCAATACATATTACTGCCAATGCTGATCTTGTTCTGATAAAGCATTTCTTGAAAGCCACAAAACACGTTACATAACATAACAAACGAACAAAGACAGTCGAAAGAAGTAACAAAACACAGAGTTCAGTTTAACAATGAATTAGAATGAGCAAAAGCAAAGGACAAACTTGATCACGTTTGCATAGCCCTTGGCAGCTGCTATGTGGAGAGCCATTGCTCCAGTCTTGCTGTGTGGCTTCTCTGTGTAACTGCCAGTCGTTAGCCATCGGTTGGCATCGTCCAGCATCAGCATTTGTTCCTTGTTTCTAGCTGCATCTGTGTTCACACCTGCTCAGCGCACACAACAACAGGTGATTAAAGGTTGGCCCATATTATGTTTTTATGCCAGAAATTATCCACACCATGCATAAACTAACCGAAGACGTAGATTCACATATACTCATGGGAGCTCATCCGTGGCTGTTTGAGATGATGACGGCTGAACTGGCATAAAATCCATGTCAGCCAAATGGCCAGTTCTGTTAACAACCAGTGCCTTTAACCGACTATGTCATTATGCCAGCAGTTCTCTTTACGTGGGCTAGCTGTGGCAGAACTTGCCACTTCTACCCTGGCAGTGACTTTCCCTTACCATAGATGGATAGCCAGGTTGAGTTGGCCTGGACGGCTTGGTCAAATGACAAATATAAGACAGTTTAGTTACGAATGGTCACCTAATTTTGTAGTAACCCTGCTCTATTAACACAGAGTAACCAAGTCGCTGATGCAGCCAGTGATGCTACTACTAAATTATTCTGCCAGTGATTGTATGCAATGCACATTTTCCACCAGGCAGGCAGTTGCCTTCCCAGCTGCTAATCATTGATTACATACCATCTGACTGGCACAAAACTGCAATGGTTTCTGACATCACCAGTTGTAAGTACTTTACTGCGAATTTTTGAGGAAAAAATCAGCCATACTGCAGCCCCTATTAAGACATTTGCAGAATAATCAGAACAAAGTGTATGGGTACTGCATCAATTTAGCACAAGAAAATTCTCCACTCTAACAAAAAAAATCCAACAAACCCCTTAAAAGTCACTGCATATTAATCAGTAATTAGTTTAGTGATTTTCATTTAATTGTCTACCGGTACTAATTATTATGTTTAGAATACTAAGTGGCAATTGCTAGAATGGCAGGCAATATCACTAAAAATTAAATGCAAATGCTGTCTTTTGTACTTGACTGATTTATTTTATTTACAAGTACTCATTTATGTACTTGACAGGAAACATTGCAATGCGGTCCTGCTAGGTGGCTTAGCACAAGCTGTTGCTTTGTTATCTTACCACAATACTTACAGAATTCCAAGCATCAATGACTGTTACAAGCTAAGTGCTGCTGCTGCTAACGCCAGCTGCAATGCTTATCTAACATGCTAAGCACAGAGTACCTCCCCACCCTACCACATGTAATCAATGCTAGTTTCCTACAGGCATTATCACTATCAAGCCCCACTCCCCCACTC
>Ga0209367_1001980_pt1 | contig 26366 bp, 14 predicted proteins | sample WorMetLIZISLAND2_FD_187412 | JGI IMG/M metagenome (GOLD analysis project Ga0209367, IMG submission 187412) | Marine gutless worms symbiont microbial communities from Max Planck institute for Marine Microbiology, Germany - Olavius geniculatus... ... | reverse complement strand
CAACGTCACGTGGCCCGAACTCAAATGCATTGGCATACTGTACGCCGAACGCGCTTTGTCGACTTAGGGTATGTCAACATTAGCGCTTATAACTTGGTTCGTAGTGGATGGAATTTCACAAAAAATTTTTTGTTCAACGCCAAAAGGATCTCTCTCGTCAACGCTGTTTAGATTATGTCGTTACCTTCATCGGTTCCAGAGATATTTGCGCTCAAACTCAAAAGTTGTCATAAATCGCACCGATTTTTGAACGTTTTTTGCCCTGCCAAATTTTAAGGGGGCGGTGCCCCCAAAATTTGTACTTGCGTTAACACCCCAACATAGAGACACGTCAAGTGCCAAAGTTTCGTTAGGCTACACCCCCTAACTCCAAAGTTATAAGAGCTAATTTATTACATTTTAAGCCAATTTTTGACCCCTCTTTGATAAAAGTTGTAAGGGGGGCCCCGTGCCTGGTGGGGGGTGCGCTAGTAAGACTTGGTGATTCTCTAGCGCGTGTAAAAATTTGGGGGCGCAGCACCCCCTAGGGGCCGAAATATGCTCTTTCGAAAAATGCACTTTGGGTGGGTACGATTCAACATCGAGATCTCCAAGGTCACTGGACCAAACTTCACCGAGCTTGTTTCGCCTAATGCAGGAGGAATCGCGGTAGATGGAATAAAAATCCGATTTTGAATATCTTCATCCATTTCAGAGATATTTGCCGCCGAACTTCGAAGTTGTTCGAAATCGGGCCAAATTTTGCATGTTTTCACCCCCAAAATTTTTTTGGGGTGTGCCCCCCAAAATTTTGGACCGGCATTATAAAATTCGGCCTAGTACTCACCATCGTGCAAAATTTCAAGCCGGTCGGCCCACGCATCTCGGAGATCTCGCGCTCGGAAAAAAAATAAATAAATAAAAATAAACATCTGGGCTAAAACATAAGTCCGCTCCGCAAGCTATCGCTTTCGGGCGGACTAATTATGAAATAAATATGTGAAACCAGCTATACGCATCACACATGTCACAGTTTACTTTACAAAAAAGAAAACCCAGCTGTCGCTAGGAAAGACGCACTACAGCCTATACAGTTCCTGTTGCAGTACTGACCTTCAAGGTCATCCAAGATCGATGGTTTTCATCTCATCTGAAATGGCGTATGCCACTTTCTATTAGTGGTTAAACAGTAATGTTGGTCCTTTCTCTCACTGTTTGACACACACTTATAGCTTGAAAGTTTCCATTGAAAACTGCGGCCAAACCGCTGCAGATGGAGACATGGTTACTACTGACTACCTTTCAGAAGTCACCGGCACCCTACCCGATGGTGCCATTGCCGACCTATGTACGACTTATGGTTTAGCCACAATACCACATGATTGGCATACCATAGTGCGTTATGACCATTCAAGGTCATCCAAGGTCAATGATTTTCATGTCATTTGAAAGCCAAAATGCGACTTCCTATTAGTGAGTATTAGACCCTATCTCGCATTGTTTAGCCAAAATACATCCATGACAGACGAACGGACGACACACTATGCCAAAGACGCCCTACAGAACAGCTGTAGCGCACCAAGTTAATTAACGTCATTCAACTTCAATTAAACACAAACAGCAGTAACTATGCAGAAAAATGCACATTTTTGTTCATCAACTACATAAGTTAGTGCATCTGTGAGAGCTGTTAGATGAATAACTGCTTCATCCGATCTTGTATAGACATACTACAATGTTCATTCATGTTCTCTAAAGAAAATGATTATAGTTTTTCACACTGTATCCGCTTCACAACTTTACAATGTCTTTTAATAATGTGCTAAGTAAAAAAATACAACAGTAAAATAAGCAGTACCCTGTTGCTTATTGGCTGTTGCTGCTGATGCAGTGGCATCCTTCTGTGATGCATTCTCTTTAGTAGCTTTGTCTGCAGTTCCTCCACCTGTCAGTTACATAATCATTTCATGGAGGGTGGCCACAAAGTAGAAGAAAAAATTCCGAGTTTTCCGCAGTTTTCCAGAGCCATACATTCACTTGCCAATGAGCCATCACAACAGAAAATAATCGTAATAACGGTAATCTGAGACAGCACACCGTAAGTAAAACATTTCTGTACCCTGCAAACCGTGTCTGTTACAATTTCTTCCTGAGGTTTCACAGAATACGTTATGTTTTCCACGTTCAGAACTTTCCCCGAGATTTCAAGGTTTTTCTTCTATTTGTGGCCAAACTGTTACATTTCATCAGTCAAAAAAAACCACGAGCCTACAGTTACCACTCCAGCTAATACCAAACAAACACATCATAATATGACGCCAATGCAAACAAGTATATAAAAGATTTAACGAAAAAAAGTCTAACCATTATACATGATGATCATGCCTTAACACGGCAAAGCTACAGGGTTGGATTTTTGCCAGCAAAAACCATTTCATCCACTCAATATGTTTAAACCGACAAACACTTGGTTTAAACCGGCATCCGAATTGCTCATTTCCATAATTCTTACAGTGTAAGTAAAGTAGCTTAACAGGTGAAACTTGCACCAAAATGCAATATTTCACAAGCGAAATTCACTATTCAAAACACAAATGCAACTTTGCACAATGGCTGTTGACAAAACGACATAAAAACAAAATACGTATGTTACTCTACATTTGTTTTCTACAATAAAAAAAAACAAAAAAATAAAATCTGTTTCACAGTTACTCAAGTGATTTAGACCTTGTTTTGCAGCAGTGCTGTCAGACTGAGGTGTGGCTTTCCCGGTTGCAGCTGCATTTAGCTTCGCCTGCGTTTTCACGTCTGACTTCGCCTGTAACCAGAATAATGAACGAGCTTTCAACTTCTTTAGTATGTAAATTCTGCATTGCATTTAATAACAATGCCATGACATACCTGTGCATTGGGCCGAGCTGATACGGCCTCATAACCTGTCCACCCTGAAGGTAAGGTAAGGTAAGGTAAGGTAAGGCCATGACATACTTCAACATATTAACAATCAACCATACAACAGCAGAAAAACTAGATGGTCATTACAACTCTGTCAACTATTATGCCTCCGCTAAAAACATGCATTCTGGGGACATATTTGACAGCACCATGACCTTGACCCAAACATTTGATGCATCCATCCTTGCCCAAAGTCCATCAGCGATGAAAGTTTGGTCAAATTCCATTAACAATTACTCAAGATAGCGTGCTAACAATGTTTTGGGATGAACACACGCACGGATGCACGAACGGCCTGGAAGCATAATGCCTCCGGCCATTACATTGGCGGAGGCATAAAAATACAGTGCTGCTACCCAGTGCCCAGATAATCTATTGAACAGTGCTGTATCTTTAAATATTGGGAGATAATGTTTTCAGACAGTGTGCATGCAATCAACGGTTAAAAGTTATAAAACAATGACAACTACATGTCATATCGAGATGCACGAATCAAGTGGGCTTCAATTCTGAATACAAATCCATGGAATTTCAGAATAATTTCACTGCGAACTTGATTCAATGATTATATGTATGCACTTACGTGACAGAAGAACAAGATTCCCAGTAGACCTACCTTCTCCAGTGATATAATTCGTCCCTGGAACTCCGTCTTATTCAAACGTTCAATACACAACTCGGCTTCTTCAGCAGTGGACATTGTAACCAGGCCAAAACACTTAGTTCCTGGATTTTTAGCGCTTGTCACCACTTTTGCCCCAGTAACCTGAACACAGTATTTAACAGTTACCGGTACATCACCAGTTTCAACGTGGTACATGTCCAGTATGAATATCTCAAAGCAAATGCGACAAATCACAGCACCAAACCAAAATCATAATTAACAATGCACAGCGTGTTGTGCACACAACACACCTGCATGAAAAGCAATTTCAAATGATCTGTGTAGTAATAACCAATCAGTCAATCAATAAAATAAATCTGTGTAAAGAAACGTTTTTAAATTATGATGAAAAGTCGAGTATGCGGCAGTGTTGCGAATGTCAGCAGGTAGCTGATTCCAGGCTTGTAAAATGTAAAGACAAGAAATCAGAATGTATGCTCATGAGATGCGTGTGAGCCTATAGCAGTTCCAGTTTGCAGGTTGTCTTGGCCTATCGTCATCCATTTCATCGCAATTCACTCTTCTGCCACCAAATATTACAAAAATTTACTAAAACCTATTATTTTGGGGGTTCAAGGTCATCAATGTTGATACCACTAAAAGCACGCTGCCAGTGCTAGTTATCATAAGCACCATGTCTGTGCCTATCTGCAACCATTTCGATGCTAGACAAACAAATAGTGGTAAAAATTGTCTTTTCAGAGATATCTTTCTTTCTGCTCCTCATTTGCGGGGACCCCCCCCAACAGCATAAAATTTTGTCACAAAATGCTAGAGACTCTAGGCTATCATATGGTGTAAACATGAAGTTTCTATATCACCTGGGCTCCGATTGGTGACAGACAGACACCAAGACAGAATTATCATAGCTAATATACGCTCGCGCATAAAAACCATAAACAGCTGGAGTGGGCCAGTTAGCGCAACACTGCCAACAACTGGCAGAAACACCATCTCCAATGACTTTCTTAGAGATAATAAAAAAATGACGGTTGCTATCGCGTTAAGCTCAGTATAAATTTAACTGTAATTATTAATATTTCTCAAACTAAACAATCTAACAGGTCTAACGCATAAACGCACCTTGCCATGTTTAACAAAGAGCATTTTCAAGTCAGCAGCTTTGGTGTCGGTTGAAAGACCATTGACCCACAGCGTTGTAGTGGACGCCATCGGCTTGGCCATGGCCTGTGGCTGTACAATGGCCCGCTTCTGTCGATCCTGAATCGCACAGCAGCTTAACATCACACAGCATTTACTAATTTTTATGTTATACTACCGCTAAGTACAAGTGCCCAGTGTCCCAGTCACTCGGTTTACTGGCAGATGCACCTACTAGAAGACAAACAAGCCATTAACTCAACCCATCGATATTTGCAGTCTACTGAAGATGAAAACTCTAAGCTTTGCTCCTCGCACCTTCTCTGCTGCCGGCCCATCAGCGTGGAACAGTTTGCCACTGGAGATGAAGAATGTATCCTTGTCAGTTCACTGACTACTGGACAGCTCACCAGCAGCCAGCAAAAGACTGAACTGCTTCTACGCAGCTACTATGCATCAACGCAACCATCATAACTATCTGTTACAAGACTAGTGTGATGTATAATACCGTTACTAAACGAAACTAAACTGGTATCACACTGGAGCAGAGCACACGAAAAGTAAATAAGTAATGCTCTGCTCTTACAAGCACACTTCAAGGCTTCTATGGGACTGGATGCTGTGCTAAAGACATCAACAGTGTAATGTAGCCTCATCCTGTTCAGCTTTTGTTCCATCGTCAGGTAGTTACTCGAAAAATCTGGTCCCTACAAGTAATCGTTTGGCAAACTGCCATATTGTAGGCTTTATTGGTAGCTCAAAAAATGGCTTCAACCTCCATCAGAAAAGATTTTTTTATACAAATGCATCTTGACATGCAGAGAGAAATATGAAGACTGCAAGCAAGATATTCATACACACCTGGTTTTGTTTAACCTGTCACTAAATCCCAGTTGGCCTATCCTTATTTACTAAACTTTTAAGAATTAGTGTGGCACTACATTTCTGAACCTCCTTTCATCCAACAGAGTTAATGATGTGCTCAATCATGAATAGCAAGGTAGTTAATTTTGACATAAAACATGCCAATAATTAGAAAGGACAATTGGACATAATGAAGACCATATATAATATGATACAATATGACTAGAGATTTGCACTGAAAAATGACAGATAAGCTGCAGGTTTAATCTAGCACTTAAACTAAGCACAAACTATAAATGTTTTAAATGGAAATAAGACGAAAGAAAGTGAAATGAAAGTACCGTTATGTAAAACATAAAAAATACAGAAACGAAGAAACAGATCGTTATGAGAAATGAGTTAGAAACCGAAGATAAGGAGAGGAATAATGATAACTAAAACCAAAAAAAAACTTTTAAAAAGTTAGGCAATTCCAGATAACAGTGCCGAGCCAAATGCAACAATACGCAATCTGTTGGTTGTACCTTCTCTACTGTTATTTTCTGTCCCTGGACCTCGGTGTTATTCAACTTCGTGATGGCGAGCTCTGCTTCATCAGCGGTTGCCATGACAATGAAACCGAAGCATTTTGAACCTGGACTTTTTGCACTCGTCACCACCTTGGCTGTGACAACCTGCAGTATAAGTGCACAACTGAGATGCATCTACGCTGCAAAATGACTTTGAAAAAAAATTACACTAAACTATACTTTGCCAACTTCACAGACAGAGACTGGTGTTTTGTGGCTGCAAGCAAAAAAAAACTGTGAAACAGTCTTCCACCTGGTCTTAGGCAAACAGACTTGAGCTTTGAACAATGTAAGCATCACTGTCAAAAAAAGTTTACGTTTAAGTGTGAGATAATGTCACTACACTATGACCAACTTGCACAACATGGTCCTAATTTACACAGTACGAGGGTCATCCCAAAAGTTTCCAACCTCGACATATCAGACAACTATATTTTCCACAATCTATACATCAGTGAAACATATATCCTTTACGAACTCTAATGAGTCGGTTGCGGATATGACGTCATTGTAATTTATGACGTCACAGAGCATCAAACAGACCAATTTCCAGCGTCAACAAAAAAGGCTAGAGTCATTAATCATCATGGATAGCAGACACCATCATTATCAGATTTCAGATTTCAAAACAGACAATAGTCACTAGGGGTAAAGGTTGTTGCTGTATGCAAAGTGGCCTTGGTGTAAAGTCATAGTCATGAACAGTCAGCTGGGTAACTGTAGACTTTGGACTGGACTGCACTGCTGAAATTTTGGGAAATTGCGCAAGGCTTGCTCCCGGGCCCCTCCCAGCCCCCCTGCCCATCAGGGGCCCATGTAACTAGTCACAAATTCTGACTGGCCTTTTATTAACAGAACTGATATAATTAACAGTTAAATTTTTAATATAATTTTTCCAACACCATCAGATATTGGCATTGTGTCGTATTTTGGCTAAAGTGCTTTGATTTCCGGATACCACATATTAGGCTATAGCATATTCACAGACCAAATGAGAAATTCATAAACGTAGATGTCAGGGCTTTCGTAAAATCAGATGCCAAGGAGCCCCACTTTGGTAAATCCAGTTACAGACTGAAAAAGTTTCATGCAACAATCAGCCTGATTCAAATGCTGCTTGTGTTAGTGCACCAAATCATTTCAGCTTAATGCTCTATGATGTCACAAATTACAATGATGTCACTTCTACAATCTGCTCACACAAATATGCAAGGTAGGTACCTTCTACTGATATTATAGACAATAAACGATTTTTGTCCAATATGCTGAGGCTCAAAACATTTGAATGCCCCTCATAATTGCATGAAGTTGTGATTGACTTAAATGCTCTTATTTGCGGCTAGCGCAAATATAGGTTGTTGTATATTCACATATGCAAATGAGAAATTCACAAACGTATTTGTTAGGGCTTTCACAAAATCAGATGTCACGGGGGCTCCACTTTGGTAAACCTAGCTACAGTCTGGGAAATTGTCATGCAACAGTGAACCTGATTCTATGCTGTTTGTGTTAGCGCTCAAAATCGTTTTGGTTTAGAGCCATATGACGTCATACAATGACGTCATATCAGCAACCGACTCATTATAGTTCATAAAGGATGTATGTTTCACTGATGTATAGATTGTAGAAAATATTATTGTCTAATATGTCGAGGCCGGAAACTTTTGGGATGACCCTCACACACACACACATTAATACTGGCTAACGCTGGCAGAGTAACAATGTTTTTATCCTTTATTTTCTACATTTAAATGAGGCAGTATCCCTGATAACAGATAAATACATTATTCCACAATCATAAACTGTACAGTTTGTTTTCAGAAAAAGAGGTGCAAATGCAACATGAGTTGACTGGTTTTTTGACCAACATTTGCCACGTACTGTAAGCACTTGGCAAACTAACACATGGTCATAGTCAACGAGTTATGCATCCTTCACGATACACCAATATCAGCAATTTGCAGCATGTACACCTATACCCAGCATCACTACGCAGTACAGACCTTTCCAAACTTGCTAAAAATCTGTTTAAGGTCAGCAGCACGAAATGACGATGTCAAACCACTGACCCAGAGACTGTTGTCAGCACCTAAATATGAAACAACAACAACGTAGCACAGTTTACACTAACCATGGACTAGGCTTCGTGGTGTAATGGCAGGGTGTCAGACTAACGAATGAGATGTCATGGATCTGACTACCACTCGTGTTGCTATTAAGTGGTTACTACTTGGATGGGTGACTGTCAGTGTCTGCAGAGAGGTAAAGCATATAGGCAAAGGTCAACTCAGCCTTCCATCACTCAAGGGTAGGTAAACTGAGTACTGGCCTTGTGGCCTCTCGTGCTGGATTTAAGATGGGGCACGTTCGCCTGTGTAAGGTGGCAGGTAACACTGTGTGATCCCATATGGCAGGTGACACTCTATAGTCCTGTGACAGATTTTCCATAAAGAGCTATATACACAAAGCTTTAACCTTTCAACTTTAGGCTAGAATAGCAAAGTCAAAAAAACAGCAGATTTGAGTTTGCACTGGCAAGAGTAGACTCCCAACCATAGCTCACAACAAATCTAGAGCAACAGTGCATAAGAAACCTTCAGCAGTCTAGTTTCCCATCAGTAAACTGTTATCTATATCTATGTTACTGACAATAATGTTTGTATTAGGCAATGCAAAGTCCTGTGACATCGCAGTTATTCCATGCAACAGTGTGTAGTCAGCAATCAAAATAAAATTCAGCACAGTCAAGCTAACACAACAATGCCAGATACCTGCATTAGTGCCTTCAACGGTGTTTCTACAAAACACAATCAGAAGTGTATTTGAAGAACAAACAGATCAGAATTACAACAGCAGCAGACTTACTGTTAACTGCTCTAGGCTTAACAGTGAAATGCACATATATTATAGCTGCCAGTCTCAATGAATTTCTTACACGATTCACATGTACTAGCACCATAATCAGTCATAATTAACACAGTGACAAAATGGCACCCACTGTTAAAGTATTTGTACAGTATAAGCAACTCCTAAAAACTCCAATTAAACACAAATTTGTACATAGGCATATAATCTATATGACTAACAAATGCACGTTACAATGTCGAATTTCAATTATTTTCAATTTTTGTTCAAAACTGACCAGATGCTCAAAGTAGGCAATAACTGCTTTGGTATTGTAAAAGTGACCCATATGTGCATTTTACTGTGAAAAACACCAACAAAATTCTATTAACAATTAAAACCCGTCAACATCTTTCAGTATAAACAAAGGAATAACTTTTGCCGCAGTATCTAAATGCAAATAATGTGAAATTGCAGAAACTGAAATAACGAACAACTTATATCTCCTAGAAAGCTGTGCTTGGCATTACAAGCACATCAATGGCTCTGCAGTATAAAAAGTGGCAGCTTAGTGTAAGTAATGGAATCATCATTATAAGTGACTCGAGACCTTGCACTGCACTGCAGTCCAGTCACTTATCGACCACTAAGCAAGCAGCATCACGGCAGCACAACTGCTGCAGACCGATCAGACTGAATGCAGCTCATTTGTTCAATCATTCCGCACAAGAGCATGGCATGCCAACGTCGAGTACCAGAACGGTGAGTTTCGGTCCTTGGAGCTTTTCAGCAGCTGCTGATCTGTCGTCATGGAACAGTTTGCCACTGGAAGTGAAGAAGATGTTACCGACAGTGGGAGAGTTCTCCAGCCAGCTAAAGACTTGGCATCAATGCAGCCATTGTAGGTTTCAAACATCGGATTGTGTGAAACAAAAATATTGTTTCTTACACAATGGTGGAGGTATGGTGCACATGCCAACTTCACAACTGCAACCGTGGCTACATGTGAGTAATGAAATCAAAAGACTTGACTCCACTCACAGTACGGCTCATTCTAAGTCCAATAACAGCATCAATGCATTTCTGCATTTCTAAACGATGCTGAATTCCGTGGACTTTGAAACAGGTGGTTCAAATCATACTATTTCAGACAAACAGAATAGCAAATGGCATTATATCCACTCCAGTGTAGACGGTGTAGATTCAGATGCAAAACATCATAGGTGAGACATTCAGCCTCAAATCTGCAGGCTTTGCAATGCCTTATGGACAAAAACAAACTGCATAGCTATTTCACAAAGCTATGTTGCTAGACTTATGCTGCCATAATGATACTGCAAAAGCTTTATCCTATTATAAATGGCAAAAACTTTATGTCAAATTAGGCACTAAACATGCCTCAGTAAATCGCCTGTGTCTCATCCATTTTCTCGAGAATGGTGAACTATGAATACAATACTATAAAAATTTCAGTCATTACTCTAACCAAACAGCAGGCTGGGCAAAGAAAAAATATACTTATTACTGGAGCAGAGGCAAATCCTCAAGATGTTGATCATGATAACAATCATCCTTACGCCATTGGCAAGTTGTGCACGGTTTGGGAGTGCTTACGTTTTGTTGACGACTGCAGCAGACGTTGTGTCATCTTTTCCCGGCGTGACTCCGGAAGCGGTGACCTTATCCACATCTCTGCTTCCATCCTTTTTTCCCGGAGACATAGTGGAGGAAGTTCCAAGTGACGGGAGAGCAGCGTTGTTAGTCACGTTGTCACCGGTGGCAGGTAGTGTGGATTTTGTTGCTTCTACATTATTAGCTGCAATCTTATCATCTTTGGCTGCTGAGATCTGGTTATCTGTCATGTCGGCGGATGTCGACGTAGGCATTCCGTCCTTCTGTGGAGTGATCTGCTGTGACGAGCTGACAATCGCCGATGCGTCTGGTGACTGCATCGCACAAGACGACTCTCGTAAAAATGATGCGTCGACTTCCATTGATGTATCCATCTTTGCCACGGAAATGTCCAATGCACTTGTATCATGGCCACACTGACTACTGTCTGGTGGTCCATCGTTCTCAGTGCCAGACGGCTTTCCTTCAGTCTTCAATGGCTGCGACTCAGCAGTGGTCTGGGCACCCGAAGCATCGCCTTACAATTTCAGGAGACAAATGAATTTATCACTCACCAAATCAAAACACATCTATATTAAATAAGCAAACAAACACATAAGCAAGAACATGTACTTAAATTATTTCATGCACAACTATGAATCAATCATTCCAGTAATATGAATAATTAAGATAGCATAAGTTTTTCAATAAAAACTTAGTCAATCCATCCTATTTTACCACCCAAAGCCCCATCCAAATCCTTGTCAATCTCACATCCATTACAGCTCACATGAAGTCAACAGTTTTCATAGCATAACACTTGCATCTGATAGCTGACCAAATGTGTCCATTCATACCACAAAGAACTACAATTCCCCAGTGGTCAAAATCCTTCATCAGACAATCGGAACAACTGGCCACTTGTCTAATTGTGCTGCACACCAAACTCTTTGTTGAATCTTCTTGCCCACATAATTCACATCCATGGAAAGTAAACCACACTATAGTACAAATGGCTCAGTTGTCTCAGCATCAAAAACGACAAAGTTCACTGTTAAATCCTTCTCTAGTCAGTCAAGCTTTTTCAAGTTCCAACTCATCTGCTATGACACTCTTTCCTCACCAAACCACTATGATGATATCCATATGTAAAATTGTTTGTGTAATATTTACTCAACTTTTGGACATATAATCAGGCAAAATATCTGACACAGTCAACAGAGCATCATTACCCATGCTATGCTATTGCATGGGCAAGCTATTTCTATAGCTAAACATCTCCTGTAATAAATAACATTATAACATCAGAAGAATCAAATCCAATGAACATAATTTGTTTAAAAAATGCTTCTTAGTATTGGAAAATGTCTTGAATTTTTTGCCAGAGATGCAAAATTTCTAAACCAGACATGCAGATGACAGTACTTACCACCAACAGCAGCAGCAGTAGCTGCAGCAGCTGCTGCTGCTGCAGCCTTTCTTGCCTGATTTGGTTTGACACCTTCATCCTGTAATGCCTGCACAGTGCACAGCAGTGAATTAACATGAACCAACAGTCCAACATGGCAGCTCAATGCTCACAAAAAGTGCCACAAGGGTCAAAAGTCAGAACTTTCTATCACTGTCCACGAACACAGGCCGCATTGTCATACTTTAGCAATCAACGTCTGTAACCTAGAGCGTGCAATGTCTCCAGGTCCCAAAACATCTTTAACACCTTTAAGGCTGCCACTCGTTCAAAGATAAAGACTGATAAACTAAGGTACCCATGGGAGGAAAATGTCAAGGTATGTCATAGTCCATATGAGGAAATTGTCCGATCCCAGCCTGCTAGGGCTAGCCTGGTGTTAGGCTGCTAGCCAGCCAGACCGAGCTAGCTAACCTTGATGACTTCAGTGCATTTTGAACTTTCTAGGATATCCAGTTTTTTGGCCATATGTCAGAAGCGAACGACTGTAAATCCCATATGGTTAGGCGCTATCACAAAAGTTAACCACCACAAAGTTTGAAATAGTGACCTAGGCATATGGCAAAAATTAGGTTACATAGGGTTAGAGCTTACCTTAAGATTCAAGTGAAAGTTCTGCAATATTGCCATATTGTTATCATGGTTAAGGCAGATGCATATCTACACGGTGTCCCAAAATTAGCCCCCCTCCTTCCCCTCCTGCTTCAAACATGCCTAATTAAGTTTGTAGTTTATGTATTTCAATAAAATATCGTACACTGCACTATCTTAACATTACTTATGGTCACACTCACACTCATTATGATGATGCACTTCATCGTGTGTGCTAAGTGTAACATCATTATGACATCAGAGTTTCTTTACATTAAGCTTACGTTCAATACATTGTTATTCACAAAGCAATTAACCAGCAGTGTACCTGCCTTAGACTGACAGTGTGTTGTTATTAATTAGTGACTGGCTGGGTCAGAATAAACTAACCATATTCTCCTGCCTGACAAAACTGACATATCTTACCAGCTTCGAGCCCATTTTCGCTCAATCACTCTAATTAATAACTGTCTATAAAGTAGCACTACATAAGTGACGTAAGCCTACAGTTGTAGATCTGAGCGTCCTAGTGATGTCGCCCCTCTGTCTAGGCATGTAGCTCGCATCTTGACGTCGGCATCTAGCATATATATCTGTTTCTAGGCATGTGCAGAGTGCTGGTTTCATCATTTCTGCATTGTCTAGCGGCGTTTGTCTAAATTTATTAAACTACTAGAAGGCTGAGTCTTGATTCTACGTGTAAAAAATGGTCTTGTTGTGGTCTTTTATGAATTCAATCCTGCAATCTTTTCGTAGAGTCTCGCGATGTCATGCGGTTTTCAGGCATATCCTGTGGCCAACTGTATAGAGCTGTGTCCTCTGATGTCAAGTCAAGAATGAATAACTAATATAGTGCATCTGTCTGCTCAGGTATAGGCCTAACTATCTGCGAACTATTCACGGCAGTGGCAATTGTCTTTGATCGTGTGATACAATGCAAGACATTTTTAATCGGTACGTGACATTTGAGCGCCGCCGTTTGAGCGCTGTGCTGCATTAGTGCCATCTCCATATCTCTATCACAGGCTGCGCGGTAGCGCCAGTCCTGTTGTAAGGGTGACTAGCCATTTCAATGGGAAACTCCAAAATTTGACCCCTCGTATTTCCCAAACCCCTTAATTTTTCAACACCAAAATTTGCTCAGATGATTACGTCTAGCATATCTCCTGATATGCAAAATTTGGTGAAAATCCGTTTACGAGGGGCTTACCCACGAATAGGTGAAATATAACGTTCGCGTGACTTTTTGTGCCTTTCCTTTTCTTCCCTTTTTTTTCTTGCCAACCTCTACAGGAAAAACGACTGAACTGATTTTAACACACGATGGCTCATATGACGCGGTTTCACGCAAGGAAGTGCCTTTTGGGGGTTACAAAATTTAAATCCAACATTTTCACTTATTTTTTCACAAAAATATGAAAAATTACAATGGCGTCTATGGGGAAAATTACACAATGCTCTTAACTGTCATAACTCCGGCTATGTATAAGATAATGTCGTAATTTTTGGTTCTAGGGTATGGTTTTCAGGGTCGGCCAATTTAACGGTGTCACTTATATTTACCCCTGATCGACCCCCGTTGCCATGGCAACGAAATTTGGGACAAAATAGGCGATAACTCGGCCCCATTAAAAGAAAATTGCACACTGTTTGCACCTACCCCGTATTTTTGGGCCCACACTATCCGATGGTGTCATTTAAATTTTTCCCCTGCCAACCCCCATTGCTATGGCAACGAATTTTGGGACAAAATTGGCTATAACTCGGCCCTGTAAAAGATAATTGCGCGCTGTTTGCACCTACCCCCATATTATTGAGGCCGGGCTATCTGATGTTGTCATTTAAATTTCTCTCCTGCCAACCCCTGTTGCCATGGCAATGAAATTTAGGACAAAATTGGCTATAACTCGGCTTAATTAAGAGATATCTGCAAAATTTTTGCGTCTATAGGGGGATTTTCAGGGATAGGCCATCAAATGCCACGCGAATTTTCCCCCGAGCAACCCTCGTTGCCATGGCAACAAAATTTGGGACATAACGATTTAGAACTCGGCTTACGTAAGAGATATATCAAAGATCTTTGCATAAGATGGGGTGTTTTCAAGATCGGTTTATTTTGGTATGGGCAGTGCACAATTATTCAAAAGCGCACATATGAACCTCTGCAAAAAATCATATGTTAAGTATACGAAAAATCGTTATTACCTAGCAACAAAAAAAATTCTACATTTTCTAACATTGCTATAATTAACTAATCCAGATCACTTCCATCGGCAATAAAACTGCAAATATTTATGTAAAAAACTGTTCAGTTTATATACAGTGTAAGGGTGACATCGTGGTTGTAGATATAAAACAGCACAAATCACAATTTAAAATCTCAAACATCACCATTACACAATGTCAGAAGAACTTTGCTGACTGTGTAATGGTAAAGTTTGAATTTTTTTTAAAAAAATGAAAAAAATTTTCCGGGTCCGTCTCGACGGACCTATAGCCACTGCGTTTCAGCTATTTATTTTTCAGAAGAGGCGTAGCCGCAGTTATCGATAGCGTACCTTTTTCAACTTTGCAATTAAAGTTGGTTTGTCTCCCGCCGCTTCAACGCCTCTCTTGCTAAGCTGTGTTCGAAGCTCAGCCACAGTCAGTTCGGTTATTCTTTTTCGGGTCGACATTACGTAAAACACCGAATCACGTCGCACAAACGATACAACTAAACAAAATGGCGACCTTCACGTCAACAACCTAGAATATTTACCTCGGTGCTAGTCATAGATAAAGGTTGTGTTTTTTTTGCCTTTCCGGAAAGGTGCAGTGACAGAGTGGCCTATACCTAGAACGTTTAGAACTCGGCTTATGTGTCAACGTCAAGCTTCCTTTGAAATAAATTCTTACATGTATACTTGTGCCTAGGCCTAATAACCGCTTGACGAATACTTATCTATAGACAGCGTCAGACATTAATTTTTTGCAAACATTATAAGGCGAAAAAGCGTACTAAGACTCTGTATAATAAAATACATGTGTAGGCCTAATGATTTTATTTCAGAATTAAACAAAGTATTAGACATTTAGACAATTGTTTATTTTGATCATCATGCATAAACTGTCTATACCTCAATGTCGAATTATCGGTATTCAACGGGGGCAAAACGTCCAAGGTGAAAAAGCGAAAAAACCAAGGGGCAAATTAGCCACGGGGCGAACAAACCAGGGGCAAACGAGCCAGGAAGCAAAAGAGCCAGATGGCGAACAAGCCAGGGGGCGAACAAACCAGACACCGCCCAGACCTGGTCAGACTTTTCAAAAACACAACCTATGGTTTTTGCGGAAATGACGTAATGGGGTGTGGTCAACTGGTCATTTTAGTTCGACGCACAAGTTCGACGTATTTTTGTTGTTATATGTCATCGTACCGGTATATTCATCCGTTTACGGTACTTATAAGTCATCCAGTAAGAAGATGTTGTTAAAAGTTATTTGCATGATACGTTTCGTGCGCTGAAAATGTTTTGTGAAAGTTTTTTTACAATAATATTTTAAGTAGGGGAGGAAGGCGAGTGAGGATGTATGCTGGACTGACTGCCTGTCAGAGGGTCGCCTCACTTTCCAAAGAGTGGAATTTACAAGGAAACCGTCTTGCCAGTAAAGGTTACACTACATTTTTCTACACTGTTAGGTCTAATGCAAGTAACATGAAAATAGGCCTAAAGGTACAGATATTTGACATCATCAGTTAATTTTAAAAGTTCAAAACTTCTTGTGGTCTAATAATTAAAAACTTCTGTCGCTTTTAAGGTGACAGTTAAATCAGTCAGACACTCTAATTATCATATTAACACCAGGTTACATTTCTCATACTGTTAATGTGTGTAATGTGAAAATAAATGTACAGACATGCATAATGCATGTAAAGTTTTTAGCTCGAACTTTAAACAGATCACCAACTAGTAAAAAAATCTGGCGCTTTTCAGGCAACAGTTGAACCACTCAGACATTAATCTGTCTATATAAGTTGATTATCATGCTAATAGCAGTGCAACAAATGGGACACGTACCAGGAGTCCGTTTAAGCATATGCATTTCTTGCAAAGTCCATTCCTTGCAACCTCCCCATTCCTTGCTAATTCCATACCTTACAAATTCCATTTCTTGCAAATTCACATGTATGCTAATTTTGGGGCCTTTTCCTTTACATGCAATTTCCAACCCTTTCCTTGCAAATTCCATTCCTTGCAAATTCAGTGCCCCCCTCTCAGAGACTCAGCTGAAGATCCTGGAGCTGAAGATGTGTGCATGTGCCATCAAGCTTATGATCGTGCACAGGAAGAGATGGAATAGCTCCAGGATCTCCATTCGAGTCTTTTGACAGCGAGTTCAATATACATCCCCGCCTACTTCTTTTTCTCAATAATGGTCACACTTAATCAAGTTGATGACTTCTGGCCTGCTGACATTACTTTGTTTTATATTATTTTAGCTAATTTTGCAGTTTTAGGTCTTTAGCATACTGAACTTGGTACGTATTCTGAAGAAGATTGATAAGGTTAAGTTCTGCCTGTCGAAAAATTTATCCATCTGGAAGTTAAGAAAATGTAGTGAGGCACATGTATGCTAATTTTGGGGCCTTTTCCTTTACATGCAATTTCCAACCCTTTCCTTGTAAATTCCATTCCTTGCAAATTCAGTGCCCCCCTCTCAGAGACTCAGCTGAAGATCCTGGAGCTGTTTTCTGACATTGACACTAGGACTGGGCAGTGGGCAGGCAATTCTTCTGCTTCTGCTTTCTGCTGAAGTTTGCTGGAGGATGCTCAATATTGGTGTTGACCGGGCAGCAGTGCCCAGCAGACTAATGAGTGGGACTGGATTTTGGCTAGGCAGCTCTGCCATGCTTCACATGATGCAGCATCAACTACACTGTGTGTAAACTGCCATATTCTTAGGGATCTCCACTCAATTGTTTCATTTATGCATCGCAAAATACATTATCTGCTGTATTTGTATGATATCACTGAATATCAAAAACTACCCAAAACTTTGATTGTTTTTGGTTAGATTAGGGTTAGAGTTTTCGGTAGTTTTCGGTATTTACTATTTATTCTGTTGTCGCTCTTTAGGTTTACCGAAAACTACTAGTATTTGGTATTTAGTGGCATCCATGGTTAATAGATAACTGTATACATATTGAGATAACTAGATAGATATCTAGTAACCATGGTGCCACCCACATTTGTACCGGTTTAGATGCTTAGATTACCTCTGTCAATACCTGGTAGTGCTAATTTTTGTTCAGAGAATTAGGTGGAAATTTCACCGTATTTTGTCTGCAGCCCTAAATCTAACCGTAATTGCATCTCTAATCACAACCCTAACTAGAACTTACAAGTTGAACTGCAGTTTGCAGCTGTTTCAAAAGATGGAGAGTCTGCAATTACTTAGCATGATTTCTGCTGTGCTGTGATTTTTTCATCTTCCCCATCAACTTTCACTTGCGAATGGATAATAGCCAGTAACATAGGCCAAAAAACTGGCCATGCATAAGTAGTATGGAAAAACATATGTGGTTCACACACTCAACCACAGTTCATTCTAATCTATACAGAACCAGAAATTTGGGGCAGAGCTCAACTTGAGTTCGCTCGACGTCGTAAGTTCGATTTGGGGAAAATTCAGGGGGTATTCCCCACATAGCAAAGTCATGCTCGAACTTCCCTTTTTTGCCGAATGTGGGAGGAATTGCGGTCAATGGAGAACTTGTCTGATTTTGAATATTTTTATCCAAAGTTTGAAGACATCTGAAATTGGGCCAAATTTTGCATGTTTTTGGCCCCTAAAATTTTTTTTGGGGGGGGGGTGGGCCTCTTGAAATTTTGGACTTAATTTTCAAAATTCTGTCTACTACAGACCACGGAGCAAAATTTCGTGCCAATCGGCTGATGGAACTCAGAGATACTGTGGTGAACAAATAAATAAATAAAACATTCGCAGTAAAACATAAGTCCGCTCCGAAAACTAACGTTTCCGGGTGGACTGATTAGATAATTGTGTTTAGGGAAGTACTGATGATGTTCAGATTGTTCATGTCCAGTTATGATCTGCATGATAATGACACTTAGTCTTAGATATTGGTGATTGAATGTCACAGACATTTACTCTTTATCAAATTGATGTTAAAAATAGTGACAAATGGAGAGACAGGGCATAATAACTGAAGCTTCAAAGCAGTCTGATAAATGCAGCTGTTAATGCTAAGCACATACCGTTCAACGTCAACTAAGTACCAAATCATTGGAAATACGTGGCTATGATAGCTGATTTGTCTTAGGAACAGATATGCAATAAAAAAGATCCCAGGAGACATTTAGCAGCACCACTTGGGCTCTGTGCAGTATCTGTATAAGTTTTTAATAGATACTGTAGTGTTATGTAGAGGACTGTAGCAGAAGTTGAAATTTTGTCTATACTGTATTCTGTAAATACATAGAGTATGGTTTGTGGGTGATGCCAGTTGGCAGTAGGTAGTGCAGTTTATGATAGTGTATACACCAGTGGAAAGGACCTCATTTTTGCAGCTGCATTTAGGACGTTGAGAATATAGATGCAGCAGCCCGGCCGGGCCAGGAGGGACGTATGGTGGGACCACAAAGGGACAAGTATCCTTGAGGCCTCTGGTGCTTTTTCCAGCAAATTGGGGGTGGTGTCCCCCCTCCCCCGACTGGGAATGAGAGAGAGAGCAGCTTCGGAAAACTTTGATTGATGGTGGCTATTTGCTGTTTTGCAGCCTACAGGCAGTGCTTAGTGGTGGCATAGAGAAAATTCTTATCATTTACTGCATAGTTTTTTTTTGGTCTGAGCAGCATTCATTTATGGATCATTTCTCTCCCCATTAGCTGTTGGACATTGCTGCTGTGTTAAGAATATGGAAGCCGCCCATTACCAAGTTGTCACTGCTCAACAGATATGATAGTCCCCATGTTATGTCACAACTTTGTTGTGGCTTGGTGGCGGCCACCTCACAGGCGTTTTATCATTATTGCAGGCAGTTGTGGTATGCATAACTTAACTGAAGAATCTATTCTATTACCTGCAATGGGGGTTGGGTGTTTATGTGTGAATGGTGCAATTCACAGCTTTGAAATATTGTAAGCTTTAGTTGTCAGCTTCATAGAGTACTGGTGCAGCATTCGTCAACGTAGTAAACGTGAAAAAAATGATAATCTTTCTTTACTCAATGCATTGACAAAATTCATTGCTTGCCGATACAGTTCTTTTGCATTTATCAAATATTGCTCACCCAAATATTCCGTGTGATGGGGATGATATTATAGTTGAAGTAAGTAAAGGTAATAGTCTAAAGTCATGTTATTTGCGGCATTTTACTTCTTCTAGGCTGAGTATTATTTTAAAGCACCAATTTGATACTGAGCATGCAGCGTTTATTAGAATAAAACTGTTTGAGAAAGTTAAACGTGCATGCTTATAAGAATGTTTGTGAACATTTATTACACACGTTTATTACAATTAGGATAAAAATAGCATTGGTCTGTAGTGGCGTCGTGGGTTAAGAAAAGCACAGGGGTCGGGAAGTTACAATTTCGGACATATGACTGCAAATTTCCGACATACGAGATTGTGGGTGTTCAGAAATTTTATTCCGCCACTAATTATCCAAAATGGGGGATTTTTATTCCCAAATTTTGTTTTTCGGAAGAAATTTTTTCGACGAGAAGAAAATTTTCCAACGGACCAAAAATTGAATTGGAGCAATTTCCTTCCCCCCTTCTGCCCTGCACTGTTGGCTGAGACGGTTGGTTGTGGGATGGTGTGACAGGAAGCGTGTAGAACGGCAGGACGAACAAACGGTTGAATCAGTCGTAAAACACACGACTGTATGCACATGCGCTCGGTTCACCGGCGCTCAGCTAGACTGCGGACAACACATTTGATCTGGTCATATAGCGAGCCGGCGACCCAGGCTACTGTCAGTTGTCCGTCGTGCCAGACGGTCGGTCGTGGCGTATAGTCTGCATGGTCAGTGAGGTGTTGTTTGATGGAGGAGGCGAGCTGCAGGTCCAACAGTGACAACCTGACGACGACGACCACCACGTCTTCCAGTCACACGTCCTCTGCCGCAGCTGACCACGGGCGGCCGGTACCACACCCGGCCGCTCCCCGCCACGGCTTCGGCTTCAGGCCGCCTCAAGCCAAGCACAGCCGCGGTGCTGCGGGGTCCACCCGGTCTCCCCCCGTCTCGACCGCCGCCGGGGGCACGCTCAACGGCGGCGGCGACGGTGGTCTACGCTTGATGAACGGCGTCATTGATGCCACGAAAACTGTATCCAGCAGCAGCCATGCTTCTGGACCCGGCGTCACCGCACCGGCCAACAGACGACCAGTCAACGACGCACGCCCTGGCAAACAGCAGCCTCGAGGCGGTCCATGCGCTCAGAAGGGTGCTCGGAGGCAGCCGGCTGTTGGCAGGATAGCGGCCTCGTCGTCGGCGTCGTCGAATGGCGGCCTGGCTACACAACATCAAGCCTCCGATCACCCGGTGCGCCACAGCTGCATCCACTGTTTCGCTATATCAACTCAGCCTGGCCGTCCCTCCCGCCGGTAGTCACAATGAGTACTAGCGAAAACTGCGACGTAAACACCAAACAGGCACACCGCGCGATGCACTTGCATGGTCTCGCATTGTAATGTAAACTGGTGCACGTATGTGGCTGAGGGCGCTAAGGAAACAGAAATCGCCGCTGCAAGGCTCAGCAAGAATTTTGCGATTTTTTGTCAATCCAGCTTTGCTCTACTCTGATGTAACGTGGCACATTTTTTGCCACTCCCTCTTAATTCGTACAGTTCATACTCATGCATTCATTTGGATGCTGTGATCGACCATTGACCATGTTTCTCACGTACTTACTTACTTACTTTGCTTGCTTATTTGGTTGCAGGTAGTGAACGGTGGACAGAGCAGGGGACCAGCTGCGGCTGCTCTCAGGCACGGTCGAGCACCAGCGGCCGACAAGTCCGTCAAACTGTTGGTGAACTACCGGTCAACTAATGAGCGTCATGCACCGCTCCGGTCTGCATATGGCAACCGAGATTTCTTTGGCGGATCTTCGTCCACGACGAACCACCACCAGTCGTCCACCACCATTGCAGTCATGGATGCGGCGTCAGCTGGCGCTGGCGACCAACTACCTCAGAGTTGCTCTGAAAATTCCGCTCTCTCAAGGTTGGCGATGCTACAATACACTGTATATTTACCTAACTGTAAGTAAGCGAGTGAGTGAGTAGGTAAGATACGGGAAATTTTATCGCATGTAGCGCATTAGCTGCAAACAAAATCTCAAACGCTCTGGTGTGGTAGTAAGATGAGAAGTAGAAATGTTTGATATGGCGTCTGAAGGTATGTACAGAGAGTATATGCATTGCTGGCTCTGAGATACTGCAAAGATACAGAGATTGTTACTTTATAGACAAGTAAGTTCTTCTACTTGTCTGCGACGTTAGACTAAACAACAAACTACGTGTATTATTGACTTAAGAACCATCACTTCATGCGTCATTGCACTCACCGAAAGTATTATGTATACTTCGGTGATGGTTTGGCTTGGTCTCTGACGTTCTTGATCGTTGCAACGAAGTTAATCAACACTGAGCTCGGTTAGTACTTAGATGGGTGACCGCTGGCAGACCGTTAAACCACCATATCAGTATGTAACCAGCCGCCCAGGTCAATTAAGCCTGTCGAGGCAGCCATACCTCTTTTGTGGGTAGGCGCATTGAGTATTGTATCCAAAGCTAGGATATAAACAGGCACCGTGCGGGCTTTTGATTTTGTGCAGATTAAGGAGTAGTGATGACGTCACTGGACCAGCTGCAGCAACAGCAGTAGCCAGTCAGTCGATGAATCATGTTCCATCATCATCGTTATCACCTACAGCCTCATGCTCAGTTGCTGCTGTATCTGACGCACCTCAGGTTGCCATGACAACGTCATTGCCCAGGTATATGCCAGCGGACAGTTTGCTCTTACAGATAGCCAGTGGTTAGAGTCATATAGTGGTACTTGACAATGAGGGGCTCTAGCTGTAGATTAATTGTCTTATCAGTCATCGTGGCATAAGTACCGTACTACAGCGTGGGCCATTAAAAAACGTGGCACTTTTTTGTCCATATTTTTGCCAGTTATTGACCGATTTTCAAAATTTTTTCACTGACACACTCTGCGGTCAGTTTGCGATAATGTGATTAATATATATCTCACCACACCATAAATGCGTCTCTACACTACCTTGTGAAATATAAATGTAAATAAAAATTAACGTTAATAACAAACATTTAGGTAAATGAAAAAACACTTCAGACCAACATTGAGGTGAATGATCCGTATGGCACTAGATTGTGTTAGACCCACACAGTCTAGTGTCATATGGATCATTCACCGCAATGCTGATCTGAAGTGTTTTTTTAAATTTTGCCAAAATGTTTGTTTGTTATTGTCGTTATACATTCATATTTTATTTATATTTCACAACGTAGTATAGAGACACATTTATGGTGTGGTGGGAAATCTAATAATCACATTATTGCAAATTGTCTGCCGAGTGTGCCAGTGAAAACATTTTGAAAATTGGTGTATAATTCGCAAAGATATGGACAAAAGAAAAGTGCCACGTTTTTATTGCCTTATCTTGTACATGCTGATGCAGGGTAATAAATCGACGAGAACAATGCAGGGATGCTGAACCCCCAGGCTAGTCCCCATCACTTTAGCCACTGCAGACAGTTAGTTATGATTATGAAATATTACTGATTCGATATTCGTGTTCATATTTATCAACCCAACCGAACTTGCACTTGGTGTCCATAGTTTGGTTGCCATTCACTACTTGGATAAGGTGTGGGGCTCAGCTGAGCAGCTGATCTGCAATCAGATCTCAGCCTATTCACAGTTATACTCTGTTTACAGGAGGAAGCATACATGAAGCACACGTAGAGCTAGCTTCCTTATCAAGCCAGCTCTAGGAGTGCATGACCTCTGCTTCATATGTGCTTCATGTATGCTACCTGGTATAAACGGGGTACATGTTAGAGCTGGGAATAATCGATTCGAATCGATTCGGCAGAGCGAATCGAACTCAAGCTTATTTCGATTCGAATCACCAATTTCCCAAAATTAATATTAAAGTCAAGTTTTGTTGACAAACTCGTGTTTCTGCGCTTTGATTGTGCTAACTGCGTGCACAACTTTCGTTTAGCAACATTAAGTTACTGGTAACTTTCTCTTCCTTGATGAGATTTGTTTTACTTACGAGTTTCAGTTAGTTCTTCCGGATTGAATGGGGTTGATCTACCGACGATGGTGCGGTAGTGTGATAGTATGATAGTACACGTCCAAATTGCAACTCAAAGTTTATGAATCACCAGCGAACAGCAGCGTCGTGGTCAAAAAATAGGCAGGGCCAGGAGTTGCAATTTTTCCACAGACACTGCAAATTTTCGACAGAATTTCGACAGAAGTCGCAAATTTTCAACAGATAATATTATGGATGCTCATAATTTAATTTTTCCGCTAAAGTTTTCCGAAAATGGAGTTTTTCAGCCCCAAATTTGGCATTTTAAAACCAACATTTTCCGTCGAGAAAATCTTTGACAATTTTTTGACAGTTAAAAATTTATGGTTCGTAACTGCCCCCATCACCATTTGCCCTCTTGCCACAGCCAGTGAGTCATATCAAAATTCTTTCAAATCGAATTTGTTATCAGCCAAATCGCCCACCTCTAGTATGTATGTATTACTGTTGTTGAATGAAATTCCTTGGCTGCCCGGAACGTGCTGTGAAGGGCGTGACTGTTGGCAGTTGAATAGCACTACAGTGCCTGTGTTGTTTGGGTCATGCAATATCACGTTCGCTGAGCAGTCCACTCGCCACTTTCAATGTGTGTCACTTTCAGTGCGTCATTCAGTCACCGTTAGGGCTCAGGGCTGTCGCTGGGCTGCTGTCTACATAGTAGCTGTTAGCTTTATAGCGATGCAGCATTGAGGGACAGGTTTAATGGCTGGAGTATGGCAACATGGGCACTAGGGATATCATATAGAAGGTTTCAGGAAGTAAGAAGACTGATTTAAGTGAGTATCGAGTACCGGCAAATAAAATTCTTTTTGCGTGCCATTCGTGGCTAAATCTGAAGTGCTTGCGTGAGCAGCTGGAATTTATGGTGATTACTGTGTAACAGGCGGTTTTTAGTTTGAAGTTTTCTTGACTGTTTTCCGTCCTTGGTCCTTGGCACTGATATAGTCTTAAGAGCTAAGACCATGGTCTGGTTTTTTTTCTGGAGTCTTGAGACCGAAAAACGGCTGTTTTGGTTTTGTTCAGTTTGGTCTTCACCAGGTCTTGAGTTCTTGGTCTTGCTCTTGAGATTTGGATCATGTATACATCCCTGGTTGTAGAAAGTTATTTTAGCAATTATTTGTCATACGCTAGATGTCACTACTTCACCCACGACTTCACGCTTCATTAATGCCATTTACTGTGCTGCTATTCCCGCTTCTTCCCCCGGGCTGCATCCATATGTCGTTGGTCACACATGACCACGCCTTAATTATCTTTCCCATTGCTATAGCATAGTACCGGACAGATTATAAAATTACTTGCGTCTGTCTGTCATTCTGTCTGTCATTCTGTCAGTCAGTCTGTAAACACTCTTACGGCCGCAATTTTGATTCGATTTTGATGACATTTTGCACAGTGATTCGGGGCCCGAAAAGTAAGATCAAGTTTGTTTGGGATAAAAAAAATCTGATAACTTCTTCCCCTATTTTACCCCAATTTTTAAAAATTTGCATTACGGCTTATGGGGACTTCAAAGCGGTATAACTCGGTCCCTGTAAAAGATAATTGCGCGCTGTTTGCACCTACCCCCTATTTTCTGACCCGGGCTATATGACGGTGTCATTTAAATTTCTCTTCTGCCGACCCGTGTTGCCGTGGCAACGAATTTTTGGAACAAAAATTAACTCCGCCCCATGAAAAATAATTGCTCCCTGTTTGCACCTATTCCCCTATTTTCGGGCTCGCACTATCCGATGTTGTGTTCTCCCCTGCCGACCCTCGTTGCCATGGCAACGAATTTTGGGACAAAATTGACTATAACTCGGCTCCCGCAAAAGAAACGCAGCTGCTAGACTATATAGCTTGAACATATTTCTAGTTGGTAATTAAGACGAGCACCAGTGGTTACTCCAGCTAGTTAGTTCGTTTATAACAATGTACGTTGTAACTCTGTTACTGCTGTATTTATTAGTTTATTTATTTATTATCTATTACTGTTAGTCACGACCTGGTCACCTGGCTTCCCTGTTTGACAGCCTCTCCCACCTCTTCACATGTGGGTATTTTTGCACGACGTAAGATATCATGATAAAGCCGGCAAAACAGTAACTTTGATCATAAGCACACCAATGGGAGGAGCTGGGGGCTTAAACCTCCCCTTTGAGATTTTTTTTTATTTCAAAAGTTATAGCACAGTATTCTTTGGTTTAATTTTGTTTTGCCATTGCTGATATACAGGCAGTGTTTGAATTGTTGGGGGAGGTTGAGGGGTTGAACCCCCAACTGTTTTTTCAACCCCCCCTAACACACTGTCAAATTATGTACTGGGGGGACAGCTATACACTATATATATATATATATACGATTTACATCACAATTTT
>Ga0209367_1001977_pt1 | contig 26375 bp, 17 predicted proteins | sample WorMetLIZISLAND2_FD_187412 | JGI IMG/M metagenome (GOLD analysis project Ga0209367, IMG submission 187412) | Marine gutless worms symbiont microbial communities from Max Planck institute for Marine Microbiology, Germany - Olavius geniculatus... ... | reverse complement strand
TCGGGACCTACATTGGCTGCGAGTGCCACAGCGTGTGGAATATAAACTGGCTGTTCTCGTCTACCGCTGTTTACACGACCTGGCGCCAGCATATCTCTCCAATGTAATACGACGTGTGGCCGACATCAGCTCAAGACAGCGCCTCAGATTATCATTGACGTCTGCGCTCGTCGTGCCGGCAATGCGCCGGTCCACTGTCAGCGACAGGGCGTTCCATGTAGCCGCCTCACGCATCTGGAACAGGCTGCCACCACACATAACCTCAGCACCGTCACTGCAGACATTCAAGAAGGGGCTGAAGTCCTTTCTGTTTGGCTGCAGTTTCTCGTCATGATCTGTTTGATCTGTTTTCCTGAACTGTGACTTTGTGACTCAGGCCTAGCAGCCTTCGGGCTTAACGCCTTGCTCGTTGACTAACCAACTAACTAACTAACTAACTTAACAATGATGCAATGCAAAAACATGGACGCAATTAAGCAGCAAAAATTTTGCCACCAAACAATGCTACGTATTAATTCATCTGATTTGTGCATATTTATCAGGATAAAATGACAAAAATGTCAGAAAAAGTGTAAAAACTAAACCAATATATGTCAGTAAGAACTGAAATGATTTAAACACTAAAACTTGGAGCAAGCAGCAAAGTCTAAACAGAAACTTCTACGTACATGACTGGAGAATAAATGGAAAACTAAAAAATTCCAAAACACTCGTAAGAAAGATACAGGAAAACGCAAAAAAAATGACTGGTAAAAGACCAAATTACATTATGCCATTGAAAAGTTTTGGTGAAAATCACAAATGCGGACCCTGAACGTCGCGAACACAAACCATCTCAACATGTCGAGATGTTTGCGACAAAGCCTGTGACAAGTCCACGGCAAACCCATTTGTGTCGCTCTAATGGAATTTAGTCCGCGTGCTTTGTGTCTTGTCATATAGTTGGCGTAATGGAATTTGGGCTTAAATGCCAGACCTGGAAGACACGGGGACAGATTGTAGGCAAGCCGCATACATGAGTGTCTGCATTCTGTCTGTGTTCGCCCACACTGACTCAACAGCCAATCAACAGCCGACGTCAGACTAGACTCCGCCCAGTCTCTGTGAAACAGCCAATCAACTGCTGACACTTGACTAGTCTTTTTAAGGTTAAATGCGATGTTACTCTACGCCAGGCAGGATTAGTACTTGGATGGGTGACTTTACGGGAACCCCATCGCAGAGCTACGTCAGCGTCACCTGCCATATGGGATCACACACTGTTACCTGCGACCTGATACAAGTAAATGTGCCCCGCCTTAACCCTTGCAGACAGACTGGAACTTGATTGACCTACCCAGAGGGATGGAAGGCTGAGATGACCTTGGTGTTGGTTATGTACCGAGATGGTTTACCTGTCCGCAGACATTCACCCATCCAAGTGGTAACCACTTGATAGCAACCCGACTGGGAGTCAAACACGTGATCTCTTGATTGTAAAACGCAACCCCTTACGTCACTAAGCCACGCGCAATAATTCCTCTGAGAGGTCCAGACTTGTGTCTGACACATGGGGCAACACTACACAAGTGTCACAGCCAAACTCTACCATCTCACTAGAACCAAAGGATTTACAGAGCGAATAAAATAAATTAACAGACCAGTAACATAATAAGTGTCATTAGGATTATGGTAACCTTTAATGGAAAGATGGCCCAAATCAAATTCCGGTGGTAATCAAGTTCAGGATCTGAATCCAGGGTTCCTGAATCCAAATTCAAATCTTCCAGACAGAAACACAGAAATATTCTTTGCCATTGCCAAGGGTGGTTCTGCTGTCCCAGTACTGATATTCTGGTTTGCATCATGCGTAACATGTACACTTTTATAGCATCTTGCACAATGTGATGTAACAATGTTATTTATGTAACATTACGTCAACGAATGAATGAATGAATGCGGAGCAGACAGACCTTGGTGTCTTGCGCTTCTTGGATGGTTTATTGAGCAGATCGGCTTTCACACGTAAAATACGTTCCACATGAACTAGCGCCATCTTACACTGATCCGCCGTACCTACCAGCCAACTAACCATATTACAAAACGCCACTGTGATATTAGTTATGTTAACATTATAGCCTCAAAAATTACTACCAAGCACTGTCAAACATGGCCTTCAGATAAGTCGGAAATCACAAACCACGACTAAATATGTAACACAGTAACAGAGAAATTATTAATAAAATGTCACAGATGCACATTATAGTGAAATGAGCATTACACAACTGACCAAGAAAAAAATAATTTTAAAAAACAGTAACTTTTTCTGACCAACTATATACACTGTGTCCAGAAAAAAAACATCCTGAACATTATCGATTAAAACTTGAAAAAGGATTATCAGCTTTTAATAATTTTTGACAGCAATATTTCTGACACAACTGGCGATCAAATGACTTTACAATTTTCCACTGCACCCACTGTCTGCTTCTGCACTACCTGGGGGAACAAAAACAACGAAATATTGCATTTTTATCCTATTTTGCCTGCTCGGGTTTTCCCAGGTAGTGCAGAAACAAACAGATGGTGAGCTGAGAACTAGAACGGTCGTTTAATGGCAAGTAGTGTCAAAAATGTTTGCACCATAAATTATTAAAATTATTATAAATTATTAAAATCTGTCAATCCTTCTTCAAGTCATAATTGATAATGTTGGAGATGCTTTTTGAAGTTTTTTGTTCACTTCAACTGACAATCTGTTGGTTCTGTTTTCCCCAAGTAGTGCAGAAACAGACATTGGGTGAGGTGGAATAATGAATGGTCATTTGACGGCCAGCCGTGCCAGAAATATTTGCATTAAAAATTACTTAAATTGGATATCTCTTCTTCAAATGACAATCGATAATGTTCGGGATGTTTTCCGAACATGGTGTATAACCAAAAAGACATATAACTAAAAATGATTCTTTATAAAGATTAGTGTCACACATTAGTCGGACAAAATCATGACCACAAGCATGCAGATTATCAGAAATCGAGCACAAAATTTTTTGATTTTGTGGAAGAATGCATTAGATGAAATAACATTAAAAACAGGGTTGGAAAACTTCAATATAAAAATAGTGCTAGAAAGTCACGTAGATGCAAAACAGAGAACAAGAAAAGAATAATTAACATTGTGACGTCACATCAGTGCACTGAAAAATAATTTAACGACAATAATAATAATAAAAATGTGAAACAAACCAAGGACTTTGTCATCATCATGGGCAAGCAAGAGGCTTTCAACGTAAGTGACGAGGATGTCAAATATAAACATATCCACGACCGACGTTTCCTCTCTAACAGCATATATACCCACCACACATCTCACTTTATGCAGATTAATATCAGATATAAACACATTCATAACACATATGCAAATATAGGGTGTGCCAAAAAATGACCCAACTTGTTTTTGTCAGAACTTCATCAAATCTCCGCCAAATTGGATAATTTTTGGCACAAAGATAGCCAAAACGATAGAAATATGTAAAGTACACTCAATGTACATCTCACGTAGTTTATGTCAACACACTACCATGTAAAATGCACAAATGCCAGTCACCGGAGAATGGTGTAAATGTTGTTAAAACCCAGCGCGGAGCCAAGACGTTTGAATGAGCTAGGATGACGTGCATAGCTGTACAGTCGCTGCAGAACGGCTTTTATGTTAACAGCACTCTTCTCCAGATCCTTTGCAACACAGAGAAATATTGCATAATCAACCAGCAATGCACAGTAATAAAAGAAAAATACTATACTACTAATATTATGCACAGCAATCACAGGAACTAGCTAAATTTGTGTCAGCAGGGTTTGCCAAATATCATGAAATTATGCAGCTCGGAGACTCCAGAATGCCCCAAATTCTATGGCAAAATGCACATTCAACAACCTTTACATGCGACTGAGTTTAAACAATTAAAATGCCTGGAAAGGTTTTTGTCTGACCAAAAGTGCTTCATTTGATTGCACCAGTTACAAGGGCACTTACTTATTTGTTTGCTTACTTACTTACTGACTTACCTACTGTTGTATATATATATATAATGACTAAAGCTGTCAACTTAATGCATTAATTAACGTGTTAATGCAATAATAAATCAACGTGCATTAAAAATTAACGTGCATTAAAAAAATTAACGCACATACGTAAATTTATGTTGATTTACTAAATTCTGCAAAGCAAAAGTTCCAATACTCCTCTAAACTGTGGTTATTTAACAATTGGCTGAATTCAAGTAACTAAACTGTAGTTGTCGTTCCATCGCTAATGTAAATAAATAATTATTCTGATGACAGGCTAATAAACTTCTATGCTAGCTATGGCGTCAATTATTGTTGATTATACATTTACAATGTGTTTTGAACTTTTTATACTCTACAGGCAGGGCCCTACAAACGTCGCGGAGCCTGGGGTAACTTCCCCCTACTCTACCTCTCGAAGGGCCTGGGTGCGTTAATAGCGCATTAATTGATGCGTTAAAAAATTAACGCTTCGACAGCTCTGATAATGACCATAATCAGCAAGTGGTTAAATTACCATCCAGGTAGTAACCACTTGACATTGACCCGACCGGGAGTTAAACCCACGACCTATTGATCACAGATCTGACACTCTACCGTAATGGCATCAAGCCATTAAGATCAGCGTGTGGCTGAACTACCTGTGGTGTAGACTGTTTGATGGACCACTCAACAAACTCCTTGAGACAAGTAGCACTTAGATCGCGCAGTGCAGCATCGGTTGGACTCACCAAACCATCCTGAGAGCACACGTCATCATCAGACACATCATCACGTAGACACAGATACAATCGGAAAGCAGCTCGAGAGAAATGGTCAAGCACTGGTCAGCACGCTGTCCCGACAAAACCGGGAACAATGAAACCTGGACATAGTGATGTAGGGTTTAGGAAAAAAGGCTAAGAATAGAGTTAGGGTTAGGAATTAGGCTTAGGCAGAGGGTTAGGGATCAGGGTTCGGGATGGGGCTAGTGACTGGTATAGGGTTAAGGTTAGGATTGGGCCACCGAGAATAATCTGACATTAAACTGTATCAAAACTAAAGAGATGATTTCTGTGCGAAGGGCAACCAAAGTAGTTCAGCTGGATATAACCTACCGCCGCCGTTGCAAAACATCGAACGAGTTAAGAATTTGACAGTGCTTGGAGTCGTTATTAACGATTGATTGACCGCAGCCGACCATGTCAGTGGTCTACTGACAGCATGTTCGAGGCTACTGTACGCACTACGAGTATCACGCAGTCACGGTTTGCCGGCGTCATCTATGCACGACGTGTTCAGGTCGATCGTGATCAGTCGACTTCTTTACTGTTCCCCGGCATGGTCTGGATTCTGTTCAGCTGCAGACCGCACGAAGCTCGAAGCGTTTCTGCGGCGATGTCGACAGCTTGGCTACTGCAGCGATGACATTCCTACTGTTACCAAAATGTTTGAAGAAGCTGATGATAAACTGTTTAGCCGTATTTTAGCAAATAACAATCACGTGCTCCAACAGTACCTGTCTAACCGAACAAACTCGCAGTACAACACAAGAACAAGAGCGCACAATAAAACTTTAATTTTTAAAACAACTCAACTGAACCATAGAGATTTCCTCATCAGAATGTTATACAAAGACATTTACTAATCCACGAACATGTGATGGGATATTATTTGCATGTTTCAGTTGCCTGTTTTTAACGTTTTTAATCTGTTGTTAACATTAGTTTCTATTTAGAGTACTTTTTTTGCTAGTTGTGTTTATTTTCCGCACACACAATGGACGTTTTTCGTAAATGTTTGCATGTTTTTGACATATTACATGATTGCATTGATAAAAGTTGCGTATGTCAACTGTCATTAAACGAATATATGATGATGATGAGGGATTAGGGTAGATAGGAATAGGGATAGGGTTAGGTAAGGGTTAAGATCAAGGATAGGGTTTGGAATTAAAGATTAGTAATAGAAATAAGGTTAGAGCTAGGGTAAGTGTCAAATTTAGGGTTTGTGTAGTGGGCTAGTTTTGATAGTCCAGATTTTGTTGATCCAGGTTTTGACAGAAAACCGGTCAGCACAATGAACCAGCATGAGAGATCAAATCATGCTGAATAATGGTCGCAATCCCTGGATCCTAAATCCCAAGATCCCGACTGTTTTTGCCGATCCCGACTGTTTTTGCCAATCCCGAATCCCAGGATTAGCAAGGTCCCAATTCCGAGATTTTAGGATTACAAAAACAATCGTTAAAGTAGTACTTTTTCAAGGCTGAATCCAATGAGTAAAATATTTCCTGCACTTTACAATCCTACTGCTTGCTATGCCTGCAAATTGTATTTTGACAGCCACAGTCACTGCCTGCTGTTCGGATATACCTACCAGTAGCGGCCTAACTACTGCATCTTAGGCCTACACATGAAATCGGTAATGGATACTAAAATAATGACCAATCTGTAAGCCTAATCCTGGCAATCACAACAAAAAAATGGTCGCGCGACAAAAATATACAACTCGTCGTACGACAAATATGTGTACATTTCCCTTCAAGGTCATCCAAAATCAATGATTTTCATGACATTTGAAAGCCAATATGTTACTTCCCATTAGTGATCAATAGCAACCTAGGCCCTATATTACACCGTTTAACCACAATACATCCATTACGGACAGACAGACAACAATGGATGAACAGACGAATTACAAGCAGAGAGTGAAAACACAACAATTCGATCAACTGGTGGATCGATCTGTCAATCAGTGAAAAAACGCAACGACAATGTTACCATGATGGTGTCTAGTAAAATGGCAGTGACCGGATTGCTGTGCAGGTGCGCTGACGTGAACCAGTGGATCAGCTGGGATAACAGCGGCTTGAACAATTGCCTCGCTACCTACACACAGACAACAAGTAATGCACTGACTCCATAGCTGTAAAAATGTTCCAGAAAAATAAACAAACTTTAAAAATACATAAAACGTGACAAAAATTTCAAAAGGAAAACTTTTATTACAATTTAGACAAATGACTAAAGACAACAGCAACATGAACCTTCTAATTTCATCCCAATAACTAAAAATAAATAATATGCATTGGGAATAATATTTCGAGTTTCACACACTATGCATTATCACTAGGGCCCACGGTTTTTTTGCAGTAAATTTTGCCAAATTCCGCGGGCCAGTTCGCAAAATTCCACGGCTCACCGCGGCAAAATTGTTCAAATTCCGTGGCTTACCATGGCCTTCCGTTTGAGCGTAAACTAAGCTCTATTCTGTTTTTAAAAACTTCAGTTTTTGGACGCTGGCACGGCGCTCAGTTATGCTAGCAACATAAAAAGGAAATTATCAATCTTTTTACTTTTCAAAAGTGCAATTTGTCAATTAGTTGCATTGTGTTAATTTACCACTGTGCCATATACGATGGTAATTATTATAATAGGGATGCAGTTTTAGGCAGTTCAGCTTGATTTTTCTCCCTGATATAGTTAGTTTAAAGCTGTTGATCATACTAATCATCGGTCATTTCTTAACTTCTGTAAAATTCTGCAAAATTCTGCGGCAATATCAAGATTTTAAGGAAAAGAGCAAATTTCGCAGCTCGGCTCGAAATTCCGTGGCCCACGGAAAACTGTGGGCCCTAATTATCACCGTTTCATTTTGCAAAACTTTACTGCGCCATGAAGGCGGCAAAATACAAAGCACAATGGGTTACACAAAATAAGCAGAAATAAAATTGAACAATGCAGAGAAACCTAATTCTGAGGAAAAAATACCTTTCAGTTTGTGTTTACCAACCACATCATAAACAAAATTCACTACACGATTATAAAAACCACTTCATCCTGCATAAAAACATCTCTGGAAACATCAATTTCGGTGCCTAACTGATAACAGGCCACAAAATGATAAGCATCAGAACTAACTAACTTTATGTAAACTGTCCAATTGTCTCAGCAATTTGTTGGCATTCTCCTGCACAAATATGTTATGGTCTTCTTGAAATAATACAATGTAAGCTGACAGACTATACCAGTTCAATGTCGCAGACCAGCTGGAAAATGGCTGGAAAGATCTTTCGGTAGAGACTGTCCATATGATGTTTGACCTCCAAGTGACCTTGAAGCTGTGCCTCGTGACCAACCATGTAAATGACGAGAGCGTGCAGAAGTTCACACGCAGCTGTCTTTGTCTGCCGATTGGATGACGACGTTGCCAGCTCCACAACTCGAGGCAGAAAACTGTCTGATACACATATCAACAACAACCACTTGAATCACTCCAAGTCACGGGAGTCTCAGACCTCTATCAATAAAGCTCAAATTACATTATGCTGACTTTGCGATCTTTCCCCATGTCTTGTCACAGACTACATTCCATTAGAGTGACACAAACAAATTTGTCGCCAACTTAACACAGACTTTGTCGAAACCATCGCAACATGTTGAGATGATTCGAAAGCCCGAAACTCCTTCGTGACATCCCCGTTTCATGGTTTGTGTCCACGGCTTTCACCAAAACTTCCCGCGATTTCCACAAAAACTTGCCTGCAGGGAAGTTTCGGTGAAAGCCAGCATAATGGATTATGGGCTTAATAGTGCTGCCACCTGGGAAATACATGGTAGAGCTCCTGCACACTTACAAGCTCGATCAAGCTTCAGAAACCATGAATTCGGAATTCTTCTTCTTCTTATGGCGTACTCTTCCACAGCGTAGCCGTGTCCACGACGTGGCGCCAGTCCGCCCGCCCAGAAGCTTTTCTCCACGCAGAAGAAAGACCAATGTTCAGAGGTCTCAGGTCTGCCTCCACCGAACGTAACCAGGTGTAACTAGGTCTCCCTGCGGGCCTTCTCCAATCCGGAGGAGGCTAGCGTATTGCGGCAGCAATGGCACGATGGTGATCTTCGTCAGGAGAGCTGTGGGCGATGTGACCGAATTCCAGATCCTAAATTAGACTGCCATCAAAATCCGGCTAGTTGGTCTTTAAACCACTCTCCACACTGCTGCAAAAAATTTGATCAGTGAGTGAGTGAGTGAGTGAGTAGGATTTAATGTCCCACCTCACACAGTATACGGTAGGTCATTTCTGGGATGGCCTTTTCAGGCAAAATTGCACAAACACATAATAACAAAACACAAAGTTTAACCTTTACAATTAAGAAACAAAAAGTTTAACCTGTACAGAAACACAAAACACAAAACACAAAAACGACCTAAGTCTAAAATTGTAAGAACTGCCGATTATAACTGATCAGCATCTGTTCATTACTAACGCAAACTAAAGGGGTCATCACATTTTGATCCCCAGCAAAATCAATCACTTTTCCAAGGTGTGCAAAAAATTTATCACAATCTGCACATAACATTTTGAGCAACCTTGTGGATAAACAGACACAGCGATACACAGACAAAAACAATGCCTCCAACATGCTGAATTTTCATCCAAATGCCATAACAAATAAACATGCATTATGCGCACTGGTCGTAAATAAGACACATATCAGCTGACAGAATCAAATATGATAAAAATTTACCGAAGTATATGGTAGGTTTGATGTCCTGGAATGGCAAATCAAAGCCGAGATGCTTGTGCGAGTCCCAAGCCATGGCGAGCTTTTCCAGGTGTGCCGGATCGGACCTGGATACAACGGCGTGGTTGATGGAGCCTCCAAGCTGTCCAATGATACGGACACATTGTTCCTTCACTTGCTCCAGCTGATGTCGGCTGACATGTGTTTGTGAATCATCCTTCACACAACAGACTAGGTGCATTTTTTTCTGAAGTCTGGCCAGGTCTGGTTGGTTCCCAGTTGTTTTTCAATTGAGCGGCAAGCCTGTGCGGCAGAAGTAAGTGGCGTTGGCCAGTCAAATGCATTGTTTACAATTGATTGAATTCGAGTTTTTTTTGCACTACTTGAATCTAGTTCTGTGCATTTTATTGTGCGTAATTTTGCGTATAGAGAAAATTAATTTGTAAGGCAGAAAGCACTTGTTCAATCCTTCAGTCACGATATATGCATTATGCAGTTTGGCCGGAATGTGGACATGGCAACATCTGTTCCGGGTTAGTGGCATTTTTTGAGATCAATCCAAAAGGTCCATGTCTGGACAATAACAAATCACTGCACCTTTCCGGAATGCAAAAAAACACACACCTACCGTGACAACTCGTCCGTTTGCTACTGTGTTATATGGCAGTTCTAACAGACCACATTACATCATCACGTCCATCTGTCTACTGGTCCAAACCAAACTCACAAAGTCAAAAGAAATCAAGCTGATTGATCCACTAATCAACCAATCCATTCATTACCGAATGTCAGCAATCTATGACATTAATTATCAGTGATTATAAATTCTTCAAGAAAGAGACGGGAAACAGAGACCGAAGTAAACTAATCTAGAAACAAAAGTCACTAACTTGCTGAATACAAAAGAGGGAAACATGACAGTTACTTAGGCTGATCAACTGCCAATATGCTAAAACAGAGCTTCATCAGTTTCTAAGCATATGCTATGCACCACCATATACCCAACAGATTATTAGTGACATGGCTGCCAAAACAAAGGGTACTAAAATACTTCCAAAATACTACAAACGTACAGAGTACAGAATAAAATCAAAAAAGTGAAAAAAATCTGTACCTTAGAAATGTATTTGATGACTTTCTTTCTGGAAATCTTAGTCGAAGGCTTACGTCGACCAGTAGATCCCGTAGCCACGGTCAGCTGGTCAGCAATGCTGTTGTCCTCTGCACCTGGCAGATCATATAATTGGCGGCAAGTTCATGTTTCATCGAGAAGTTGAACTAACACTACAGTCGGCAATTTCCATTAAAAGAAATACCAAGATAAGTGCAGCAAACATGAACTGAAGTCTAACTTTGGTGTTGTCTTATTTCTAAGAACCAATATTTGCAATTATCAATAAATTTTTTAATTGCAAATTAATAGCCTTTTAGTACTCAGGGATTAAAAACTTTTTAATTGGTTTTCAATTCACTTTTGGAAAAAAAAAATTAATCCGACTCAGTTCTTGGCAAATGTCAGATTGAGATAAAGGAGTTGAAATAAAGATCGCTCTATTTCTCACATAATGTTTTAATTAATACTTGATCTAGCACAGTTCATGAAAACAACAAAAAGACGAAATGAAATCTTGAATGAGACTAAAACAGAGAACAGAAAAAAAGAGTTGTTAGCACTGGCATCTATGACTAAAAACGGCTGGACAACAAAAACCTCAGGCCGAATTGATTTAAAACTGATTTAACTTTAAGAAATAATGTGATAATCTTAGATATGTAGAATTTTTAGTGAACCTACATATTAAGGGTGCGTTGCACCAACCATACTTAAATTTAAGTACATGCTTAACCAGTAACCACCGTACTTAGCAGAAAATGCATTGCACCAACACCATTTAAGCAGGCCAGCCTGCTTAAGTTTTACTTAAAAATAAGTGGCCAAAGTTGCCCACTTAAATTTAAGCGGCTGGCAAAAATGAAACAGACGCCATCTTTATTTAGCAAACTGTGACGAAGTTATCGTCCTAAATTGACGATTTTCAGTAACAGTTATTATATACCATAAACAAAAGCGAAGAAAACTGGCAAATACACATGGATAATGCTGTTTGTCGTTGAGTATTTACAGCTGAGATCGTTTTTAAGTGAAAAGAATCACTTTTCTAAACAGCAGTGCGCTGACACATACGAGTTCAGTGTAGTCTACAAAATTTATTTTCTCAGGTTATATTCGTTGTCAGCCAAATATGGATCAGTCCATATTTATGTTGATTCTCATATATTTGGCCTATATATTACACTTCGGTCAAAATTATACTGTTCTGAAGTTATTTCAATTTATATATGACATTTTGAGTGATGGCCATTGTTGTCAATGAAGCGTGATAGCTATTACGTAATTGGTCGTCAAAGAAGTGCTGTCGTCACGTGATCGAAATTAGCCAATGGCAAGCGTCGTTACAATTAAGTCTGTCACTTAGCTAAGTGACGTGCGGATTGTGTTGGTGCAACGGAATCGATTTAAGTAGCCGGTTATGAACCACTTTAATTTAAATGGTACTTAACTAAGTACGTACTTAAAATTAGTTGGTGCAACCGGCCCTAAGTCTAGTCCTATGCAAAAAGTTTGGAAAAACAAAAGTTAACTGCAAAATCAAAAACATGCATGTACGAAGTAATCTTTATAACCAGATGCCTTCGTAATCATTCAGTGTTTTCACACTACACTGCTAGCCAGCCGCAAGACAAAAAAGACAACTAGCTGCTTTTTCACTTACAACATACTGCGATAAAAGACTAAGACTACATTCACATAGACACAAGTGCGAGTCCGAGTTTTGGTTTACGAATAAATGTTTTGCGAACAAGAGAACCATATTTCACTACATCGCTTATAACTTACTAATCACACATCCCTAGCAGGGAACAATTCGACATAGACGTGAGTTCTGACATCAAACATGCATCATACCCTGTATAAATTGAACTAATGCTATTTACGAGTCATTTACTTCACAAGCAACCCATACTCGTATCGATGTGAACGTGGCTTGATAGCTTGAAAATGTTACCAACCAAGACTGGTGGATGATTTGAGATATGCATCCAGTAGAGGCAAAATGTCGGGATAATAAGTAAGTAAGACAGCAGAAGGCAGTGACCGATGCCAATGTTCCACTGCAGTGAGAGCTGTCTTAGCCAGAGGTAAATAACTTGTGCCAACACGCAGTGCTTGCTGTGCATAATATAGCACAATATTTCAATGAAACAATAATTAATAATAACAAGTGATGGCAAATAATAATAAGTATAGCAATAGTGACTGATAATGCTAATGTTAGATTGCAGCGAGAGCTGTCTTAGTCAGTGGCAGCTAACTTCTGCCAAGTGCGAAAAGTAATAGTTAAATAAATTAATAATAAATAAGTAATAATTCACACCTGTGACCATTGTGGGTTTGAGCCTCATATCTATCTGACCTTCGAATAATTCAGTTAAAAAAACAAACTAAATGACTCATGTTACTGTATAGCAGCCTGAACACAAAACATCTTGGCTGTAGTCCTCTGACATGATTATCACAGGCTGCGAGGTAGCGCAGCACTGCTGTAAGGGTGACCAGCCATTTCAATGGGAAACTCCAAAATTTGACCCCTCGTATTTCCCAAACCCCTTAAATTTCTCACATTAAAATTTGCACAGATAATTACGTCCAGCATATCTCCTGATGTGCAAAATTTGGTGAAAATCCGTTTACGGGAAGCTTCCCCACGAATAGGTGAAATATAACGCTTGTGTGACTTTTTGTGCCTTCCCTTTCCTTTCCTTCCCTTTTTTTCTTGCCGTCCTCTACAGGAAAAACGACTGAACTGATTTTAATGCACGATGGCTAATATGACGTGCTTTCACGCAAGGAAGTGCCTTTTGGAGGTTACAAAATTTATATTCAACATTTTAACCTATTTTTTCACAAAAATATGAAAAATTCCAATGGCGCCTATGGGGAAAATTAAACAATTCTTTAAACCGTCATAAGACAGACTCGTAATTTTTGGTTCTATGGTATGGTATTTGGGGTCGGCCAATTTAACGGTGTCATTTTTATTTACCCCTGATTGACCCCCGTTGCCATGGCAACAAAATTTGGGATAAAATTGGCTATTACTCGGCCCCCGTAAAAGATAATTGTTAGGGACCAACCAAATTCACGGGAAAAAATGCATGATTTCACGGCAGAATTTTTAAAATGTGTCAAATTTCATGGAAAATTCACGGAAAGAGTTTCGGAAATTCACGGGCCACACAGACGTTATTTAGAGGTGCTGCGCTAATGCAAACGAAGAAATTTCAGAACAACGAATATTTACTACCCTAAGTCAAGACTCAAGACAGTCATGCCAACTACTTAGTGCTGAAGTGTGACACGTAGCAAACAGCAACATCCGTACAAAAGCTGCTGATAAAACTCTGGAATTGTCATAAATTAAACTAAAAGCGCTAAAATTCACGAAAAATCAAAAAGATCTTTGCGTCAGATGGGGTGTTTTCAAGATCGGGTTATTCTGCTAGCTGTGGTAGTAATTGTAGTGGTTATTCTACTGCCAGATTTTACTCAACTCATTACTTCCAACGGCAATACAACTGCAAATATTTATGTAAAAAACTGTTCAGTTTATATACAGTGTAAAGGTGACATCGTGGTTGTAGATATAAAACAGCACAAATCACAATTTACAAATTCAAACATCACCATTACACAATGTCAGAAGAACTTTGCTGACTGTGTAATGGTAAAGACCTACTGCTAATGTATCCTGTGTGAGTTTATGTGAATAGCTACAGTAAAGGTATAGCAATGCTGCATTAAGCTGTCAGTCACCTGTAAAGCAGGTATGACGATGTACATGTGAGTGATAACGATCTCATCAGGTAAAGCAAGCAGCAGCTGGAGACAGGCTGCAAGCAGTTCATCATGATATTGCTTCATCTGGACTGACACCTGACACATGTCAGAAATAACACAAATAACATTAACTCAATGATACAACATTGATATAACACTAGGTGACATTACATTAGTAGCTAGTAATAGAAGGCACTCGTCAAAGTGCATATCTCAACCAAGTTCTGATTCCGGAATGCAAGCGAGTTCCCCTCTCTGAGCACGAGCTGCATCGACGCTACAACCAGCTCCTCATAGCACGAAACTTTCTTGCACGCTGTTCATGACGTCATCATTTCGTTCGCACAATATCATTTTTATGAAAATTGATGTAAAGAGATGTTTTTATTTCAACTGATCAGCGTATTATTAATTAGCATTACATTCTAGACATATTTAGCCAATATTGTTTTTTCGTGTGACTTGGCCTTTAACTTCCACTGGTTCACTACATTCACTTCTGCTGGATATAGCAATATCATTGCATTACATCAAACATCACAAACAGAGAGCCAATGCACTAAACTTAAGACAAGGACACAACATATGATATGAAACAACGACACATAATTGTAACTACAAAAATATGTCAGCCCTGTGCTGGCATATTTTGTGGCCATCCGTCTAAAGCAGCATAATCCAAACCATAACACCTTTTAAGCTGAAAACTGGCCCATTTGTTACTCGTGCCCTAGAAACCCTTCACACCAATTTTGTTTTTCCCACACCTTATTGTTTTCGAGTTAGAAACTGTAGTAAGATAAACGGACAGAATGACAAATGGATAGGCAAGATCCGTACTGCTGCCTAATAAAAAAGCCACATAAAAATGTGTGTAAAATGAGCAAAAAATCTATGCTATAACTGCACCACGTTGCTTGTAAGTGTAATAGCAGAGTGTCAGACTTATGATCATGAGGTTGTGGATTCAACGCCCGGTCGAATAACTCTCAAGTGGTTACTCCTTGGATGGGTGACTGTCTGCAGATGGGTGAAGCATGCAAGTATACAGCCAACACCAAGTTCAACTCAGCCTTCCATCCTTCCAGGGTAGGCAAATCGAGTACTGCCATGTCTGACAATAGTTAAGGTGGGGCACTGGGAGACCCTATGACAGGTGACTGAGACGGGTTTCCAAGCAAGCGGTGGACACTACAGCCATAGCGTTTAAACCTTAAACCTTGAACAACACCACAGATACATGCCACACGATCATGCTAGAAACAGCTTCATGAAAAATAGGTTTATCATGGCAGCTAATGCTAAGAAAGTATCAATGACGAAAACTGCTAAGAGATAATAATAATAATAATAACAGATCTTTTGAAGAAGGCTAACTGAATTACCTCCTTGGCAAATTTGACAAAGAGACTAAAGCATGCTTCACGAGACGTCAGATCAGACGATGATGAAGCTTCTTGTGTGTCATCAGCAAATTCCATCTCCTCCGCATCCGGAGCACCAGCTGGCGTCAAACCCTAACGCAGTGTACCAGAACTAACTGACATGAGACACATTACCAGCAAAATCAAAGTGTGCACGTGTGTTACATTTTGTTGGCAACAAATCACTCCATTCCATAAACTGACTAAGAGACTAACAGCCGATTGATCACACCCCCATCGTTCTTCTGACACTACGACAGTGTCAAAACATTAGGAAACACATGAGTAAATATCAAACAAAACAGCACAAAGACACCACATGACCACAGAAATGACACAACAGTTAAAAATATTTTTTAAAATTACATTTTCACAAAACTCATAGGAGTGTCTGTACAAACACTGATAACATAAGCTGTAGAAAAAACATTAGAAAAAAACAAGACAGATCGATGAACCTATCAACTTCCACATGTCTATGATTATTTACTTTCCACCACAGTGACACCTGGTGGACAGTCGTTCCGAAGAAGTCAGCAGCGGTTGCCGAAATGTCAACAGTTATCCAATTAAAAAAGATTGTTTTTTTGACGAACTTATAAGCTAGGCTTATCCGATCAACCAATAAGCAGAGTTATAACAGAAGCTGGAGATACAAAAGCAGCCGACAAAAAACTCTGCGAGTTACCTTGAAGTAGGAGAGTTTCGAGCAGAGTTGAAGGCAGACAGTAAACAGCTTGTACAGACCACTCACCAACGGCTGCCTGCATCACAATATAACTCATAGTTAAAAAAACAATCAAGTCACACTATTATCAATTAAACATTCATACACCACTAGGCCTAACAGCATCTGCCTATACCACAGATCGCAACAACAAAAGTTAGCAAGAATAGGGTTAGAAACCATAACCGTAACCTTAACCCTAACCCTAGGTGCAAAACAATCCTAGACCATGTTACAATACACTAATAGAAACCAAAAAATAAAACAATGCAACAAAAAATTTTTTAAAATCTTCCGAACAGTCCAGCCTGTATAACACAACTCATAGTCGCAACGTATGCCAACTTCAAGCACAGATACATAATGGTGCATGGTATTCAATACAAGAATTTTGAGATAATGCTCACGAGATGCGTGAAAGGGTTCCCGTTCGCAAACTATCAGTCTATTCCAGCCATTTCATTGTGGTTCATTCTTAGAGTGTGCACTGCAGATGAAGATCGCAAAAAATCAATAAAACCCCTTATTTTAGAAGTTCAGAGTCTTTCATAGTCATCGATGTTGATACGACTGAAAAGCTCGTCACTAGTGCTTGTTGTGATAGGCAGCATGCCCACGCCTATCTGCAACCGTTTTCACGAAAGACTGGCCAACAACGGTAACATAACGACTTCTACGGAGGTAATGCTCTTTGATGCCCTCATGCGCAGGTTTCCTTAAACCTAGACAATTGAGACTTGGACAGTCGAAATCTACGTTCAATGCGGAAAATTTCATTTGCACTTGTCCATGTCTATCTCAATTCATTTTGGTGCAATTCGCCCTTGAAATAAGGGTTGAGCTATAACAAGATAAATGGCAACTAGCATCATCAACCATTATTGAAAATTTTTTCCTGTCAATTCCTAAAATTGGGCAATATTTTATGAACTTCGGGGAGACAATTGCCAATAACAACCTCGACACCAGTCACTATTTGTATAATATTAAACAGGTCTCAATTAGACGCCGGGTCTCTAATAGAAGCCGAAAGGAACGAAAAAGCACTTAGAAGAATACAAAAGAAAATGATGCGCGCGAGGAGTAGATTAGATTGGTCACAATCTAATAATATTTCTTGATGAAGTTACTACTGATTAAACTGTGACTAGGAAAACTAAAGTTTTATCAACAGCTATAAGAGGTTTTAACAGATTACCAGATTACAGATTAGCACCACGATAGTAATAGACAGAAAGCACCCAAGTACCACTGATAAAAAGTAATGAATGTAAGGGGGTCACACACTTGACTGAACGTACGATGATTTCACGACCAAACTTGAAGATCCACGGACGAAATAACTCCGTTCGACATTTCTCCACCAGAATTTCACTACAGTCAATAATCACTGAGATTAGAAAATAAATTACTGATACAGCAGATACTTCACACAGTTTATGTTCAATGCCATAAATCTACATAAACTACCACAAATAAATACAAAAAAACCCGCCTGGCCAAAATATAACTTTTAATCCATCATACTATGCCCTGGTTACAGAAAATAAATCTTAGCAGAATTGATCACAAAAACAGAACATTTAGAATAACGCTGTGTTGGCTATTCGGTCAGTATATTGTCATTTTGTTTGGTACTTTCACGTCATACTAATATGTGTTGGTTAATTAATTGAAATAAATAAACAAATGAAAATAAAGAGCTACTGCAAGACTTATGCCAAAGTAGTATGAGCGTCCTTTTTAATTATATCCTAATTTACCGGGAAAAGTCGACCAGATTGACAAAGACGACGATGTCCTTTGGTTTTGAAGCCAGTTTCCCAGTGACAGGATCGGAGTTAATGCCACTTGACTCGGACTCCTCTGCATCACTGGACAACTGTTTCAGCAACAGATGGATTAGCAACGTTTAGAGTATGACAATTGTGTAAAATGAGCACAAAACATCGCGAACATTTTCGAGTGAGTGAGTGAGTAAGGTTTAACGTCCCACCCGACACAGTACAGGTCATTTCGGGGACGGCCTTTCCAGGCGGAATGCACACAAACACATAATAACGCAACAGTAAGTTTAACCTTTACAGAAATACAAAACAAGCTAAACCTAAAATTGTAAGAACCCCATTATACGCGTGCGTATGTAATTAACATAATGGTAGTTCTAATAATCTTCCCTGTTATCCTCCAGACAGATATCAATGTGATAATGCTGTCTATTGGAGGACAAGGAGGGACATTTTCGATTGTAACTTAAAGAGGAATTATCAGATTTTAATAATTTTTGACATTAATATTTTTCACACAACTGTCGATCATATGACTGGCCAATTTTCCACTGCACCCAGTGTCTACTTCTGCACTACCATGGAAAACAAAATCAACGAAATATTGCATTTTTATCCTATTTCGTCTGTTCGAATTTCGCATGTTCGGATTTTCCCAGGTAAAGCAGAAACAGACATTTGGTGAAATGGGAACTAAAACAGTCATATGATCATTATTAAAGTACACAAGAAGTTCCTAACAAGTTCATTATTCAGTATATTCACACAGTTTGGAAATCACAAAAGTGAATCTAACAGCAAAAAAAAATCATTCCTCAAAAAGCATGCCAAATATCAACTAGTTCTTAGATAAAAGTTGAAATCTGATAAAATTATATACCTTATTAGTTCGTGGCCTGGCGTAGCGGTAACAAGTTTCATTCAATCAATGAAGTTACTCTATACCGAGCCAAGGTCAACTCAGCCTTCCATCCCTCCGGGGTAAGTAAATCGAGTACTGGTCTATCTGGCTGGGGTTAAGGCGGGGCACGTTCACCTGTGTCGGGTGGCAGTTAACACTGAGTGATCATATATGGCAGGTGATGCTCCGTAGCTCTGGAATAAACTTCCATTAAAAGCTATAACACCACCTTCACTGTTTCAAACTATGAGTCTATTCAAACAAGAAAAACCCTGCTAACGCAAACGAGAACGCACAACAGTGGAGCATGTTTGAAAGCCCAGTAAAACAAAGTCTAAGTCAGTTGCCAGACGACCAGTAGCTAATTATAGTGTTTTACTCATACTCACCAGAGGGCGTGACCTGTCTCGTTCAGCCAACGCTGTATCGGATGGAAATCGCACATTTTCCCTACCCACCTCTCATTTAGCGCCCTCGTTCAAGGTGATCCCTTTCGAATCTATGGAAAAGCTTCACGGTTCCTGAAATTAGAGTCTTCCGGGCAGCCGACGGTGAAGATTTGGTGATCCTAGCTTGCACCATTATTGACTGATCCACCCATTTGACAGACGAATGGAGAGACGAACGGACAGACAGAATTGATCACATACGCGATACAGCAGTAGCTGCTGTTGCGCGTAAACACTAAGTCCATATTTGTTCAAAATCATCACTGACGTATGTTAAACACGATCACGGTTCTGTCATTAAGTCAAAATGGTGTCGTTTTAACAGTTATATTTATATATTGTGTTTAGTTGGTCGTAAACTGCAGTTTTACTTGTGGTCCTTGTGGTTTGTACTTGGATCATGCTAAAAATTTCCTAATGTAATGTAAGATAATTAATGTAATCACACAAAAGTCATAAGGTGATGCCAATCTCCATTTCTTTAGACCTCAGCTAGACGCCAGTTTACACTGCAAGACCACGGATACGGGGCTAGTGCATCATGCTGTGGGCTTGCGCTGGTATACATTGTGCCTACCCACGGAGGGATGGCCAGGCTGAGTTGACCTGGGGTAATCACACAAGTTCTGTATGATTGTATAATAACATAAACATTTCCAGCCACCTTTTGTTGGGTAGACTCAGTAGTGACGGACAAATCAAGCCGTGATAAAACTCGAAGTATGCCCATCACTAACTCATCGTAGAACTGTTTAGCCAGCAATTCACGCTGACCGATCTCCATCAGTGGCAATAGTTCCTGTATAGGTACAAACATACACTGATTATTTCATTTTGGGCTCACCACAAATAATAATAATAATAAATGATTAATAACAATACTGAATAACTACACATAATATAATAACAAAAAATACAAATAGTGTAAAATTAAAATTATAAATTTTACTCCAACGAATTATGTTCTTAACCCCATCTTTACCACATGCAAACAAATAACAATAAAAATAGTAATATAAAAAATAAAAAGATAACAATAATAAATGTACTCCAACAAAACAACAGTTAATACAACTGCAATAAACTGAACCTAAACATTCACACATAGAAATTACGAAATATTTTGTAAATAGACAAATGCTATTCGATAATATTTTTTCCAAATGCCAAGATATTTTCCTAATATCGGTATTTGCATTATAATAAAACAACAAACAATTTGTAAAAGTTCATAAGCCAACCTTACAAAAAAACTTCCAGAAGTAATCAGACTTAGAACAATCTTGAAAAATGTGATTTGCTAATTAAAGCATCGGACCCAGTGTTGACTTAAAAATAACTTAAGAAGGCTTTAAAGAATTCATCGCAAGTTTTGCAAATCAATCCGATCCATACTGCATGCGCTTCTGACCTTGACAGAGGCCAGATGCAGCAGCGTGTTCCAGAGTCCAATGAAATCACGATGAGTAATCTTCTGCCGCGTGAAATCCGAATCAACACGATCTGACATTGTGGGGTCACTAGACACGGCCAATGAGTCCAACGCAACATCATGACTGCAGGTCCTGATAAGGCACTGATACACTGAACGTGGCAAACACACGAAGGCAATTATTATTTACAATTAAATAAGTAAATAAGAAAGTTCATATTTAGAATGCACAACGTCAGCCAGTGGCTGAATTTGAGGTACTTATTATTATTATTATTTATAAAAAAACGCCAGAGGGCAGCACAATCTCACAATGCAGTAGGCCCTCAATGCAAGCTAAAAGCAACACGCAAACATAAAACATCAAACTAAGACGTCTAAAAGCTATAAAAATGCTTTAAAAATTGCAGAAACAATGAGGAAAACGTATGCCAAACGGCATTCTTAACACTGTCTTTTGAAATACCGCATACATCTGCTACACCATTCACACGGCCAGCGCGTACCAGGAAAGAAATCAATCTTAATATAACATTTGTGGATAAAAACACTTTCTTCCAAAACAAAAGCTTTCTTTCGTCAATGCTCACTGATTTGTCACAGAGACATGACTCACTGCTATGAAACAGAAAAAAAGAGTTAAAGCTTAAATGTTGTCTATAGCTAGTTTCAGGAACCAATTTCAGAGCTATGGAACATCACCTGCCATATGAAATATCAGCTTCCACCCATAGATGTTAAAAACCTTAATTTGCAAATAAAAAACATAAAAAACATGTTTTCTCATTTTTATAAAAAAAAAACATACACAAAAAACATTATACCAAATTTAGCACAATAACATGTTAAAAACAAAAACCTACCATTTTTGAAGACTGAAGACCGGAATGTACTAAATGTTATGATGTAACCATGATTATGGAACAGATCGAATACAGGACTAAACACAATTTGCCCATGAGAAATGCATCATATTTGTAATTTTGTGTGTTTATTTTTAATAAGAACAAAAACGCGACATTAAGAAATAAAAATAGAAAAAACATTAAAAAACATTTTTAAATAGAAAAAAATTTTAAACATTAAAATTTTTTTTTAAAACATTAAAAAATGTTTTTTGGAACTTTTATAAAAAACATTAAAAAAATGTTTTTAACATCTATGCTTCCATCCGACACAGGCGAACGTGCCCCACCTCAACGCCAGCCGGACAATTTACCTACCCCGGAGGGATGGAAGGCTGAGTTGACCTAGGCGGCTGGTTATATACCAAGATGGTTCACCTGTCCACAGACAGTCACTCATTCTAGTAGTAACCAGCCGATGGTGTTACCGACCGGGAATCAAACCCAGGAAAGTAAGTCTGACACCCAACCGTGGCGCCACCAAACTACTAAGAACAAAAGTGCCTACAAATGCTCAGCAACATGACAAGCAAAGACTACAAGAACACGAACAGAGATGCACCTGCTGTTCAGCCAAAACCAAACAAAAAATCTCCGAAAATCCTCGCAGACAAAAGCTTGAAAGATTAGGCTCTGAAGGTGATATCAAACAACTTGTAATATCCAGAAATAAACAAGCAAAAATATTTCAATAAGTTATATAAATTCAGCAAATTAGAACCATTATTGGTATTCTGGTCGATGTTTCAACAACTGCTGCTGCAAAAGGGTGTGCGGAACACATTCAAAATTTTGATTTTCGACTTTTTAAAAACTGAACCAAACCAAACCAAACAAACGTTAAATTTTAAAAAACAAAAATTCAGTTTCTCCAGTTCGGTTTTTACGTGCAGAAGCAGCTACTGCTTTCAGCACGTCTTAGCCATCGCAATTCTGTCCATCCGTCCGTCACACGGGTAGATCAGTCAAAAGCGGTGCAAGCTAGAATCACCAAATCTTCACCGTCGGCTGCCTGGAAGACTCTAGTTTAAGAAACCGTAAAACTTTTCCATAAATTCAAAGGGGGTCACCCTGAACGAGGGCGCTAAATGAGAGGAGGGTGGGCAAAATTTGCGATTTTTGGCCAATAACTCACTGTATCTCAGTAACAGTGTGAGATATGGCTTAGGTCACTATTAATTACTAATAGGAAGTTATACACTGGCTCTCGATTGCCACCGAATTCAATGACCTTGGATGACCTTGAACGCTAAAATAGAGGTTTGTATGGATTTTTGGCGATTTCGGGCTGCAAGGCACATTTCAAGAGCGAAATGCACCGAAACCAATTAAATTAGACATGGACAAGCTGCGTATGAAATTTTTTTACAACTGAACGTAGATTTCGACAGTCCAAGTCTAGGGTCAAGGAAACCTGCTCACGAGGGCATCAACTAGTGGTATCCCCCGTAAAAGTCGCAATGAAATGGCTGGAGATAGACTGACAGTTTGCGAACAGCAGCTGCTATAGGCTTTCGTGCATCTCCTGAGCATTAGCTCAAATTTCTTGTTAAGAAACCAAAACGACACTTTTTGGACAGTTTTTACAGATATTGCTATCAGTAACCTATTAGTTACAGTTTCAATGCATGATGTAGTAAACAAAACATCAGCTCACTGGGGACCAATTTTCTGTTAGTACGAACCAGTCTTAGAGAGGAAATCAGGAAAGACCGTAGCATGGCGACTGACTGCAACGTAGACTTTGACAATAGCAACATAACAGATGAAGTGCATCTTGGGATGAAGTTTCGGATGCTGCTCCACTAATAGGACTAATAGACGCTCCAGTGACACAAGATACGGCTCAGAAACCTAACAGCAAACAAGCGAAATAGATCAAAATAAAGTACAACAAATAAGAATAAACCAAACTAGACTAAACGCAGTGAATAAACCATAATAATAAACTGGCCTAGACTAGAAAATAGCAAAAAAAAACTAAAAAAAATACAAATAAACTAGAATAATTTAACACAACTAAGTGCTCCACAGAACAGATGGAAAAACACATGAGAACAAGTACAAGACATCTATAGACTCAGCAAACCAAATTGATGCTTACATTATGTTTCCACGTTTAATGTGACAGAACTGAATGTTGCTGCAATGTAAACACTGGACATGCAGCCAACAGAAGCCTGGCCATCGTCAGATAGTGTCTAACTGAGCTAATTCTGAAATATTCAAAGAAAAACCTTACAAGCGTTGGATTGATTTCTGTAGCCAAAACAAGAATCGATATTATCTAGTGACCAGCATTGCTGGAGTTCTACCTGACTGAGCTGAGTGATAATGCTCGCAAATGCTTCCAAGAAGCTCGGCAGATTCATCAACTTGTCATCATTTGCATCCACACCGGACCTGACAATACAAATACCACATTATACATTATATGTCATATTACATGGCATAGAATACATCTAGACCTTTGATCTTTTCAGCAAAAAAGAGATGACACATCAGATACTCCTGAAATGTAGAACGTTCACACGAAATTTGGTTTTTCCATACCTTATGAGGCCACCCGAATGTAGTAACGGGAGGCCTTATGTTTTCGCTTTTTCTACTTTTGATTTTATCATGTTTGTTTATTTTCCACTTCTCGTCCAAAACCAGACAGCAAACTAATACCCCGTTTACACGATGAAGCTGGCTCAGTGAGCTGGTGCAATGTTTGCTTGACGTTTGCTCAATGTTTGTTTGATCATGTAAATGGGGTATAAGACCAGAATCAAGCGGACGAATGACCCTTACAGGAAAGGAATTGAGACCAAATTTCAGTGAGATCCATTGAAAGATTTTGAACGAAAGGGCTATTTTACCATACTTGTGATCGACGGCTTGACGAATAAGCAGTTGCAAACGAAAACTCCCCCAGTTGGACTTACAGTAGTGCCAAGCGGTGGCCTCACGTTGGGCCAAACTCCAACTTTCAAGTTGTTTTCTGTATGCAACAGAAGGGATGCAGATGCAAAGGCTGATAAGATTCACAATGTTCCTTATTAGGAAAGAGACAAGATAACCAATTACTGTAGCATTAGTGCAACTACTATATTGAAAACACAATGCACTTTATCACAACTACACTGTGTCCCAAAAAAAACATCCCCGACATTTTTGGCTGTAACTTGAAAACCAATTATCAGATTTTGATAATTTTTGGTACGAATATTTCGGACACAACCTGACATCAAACTACCATTTAGTTTCCCACCTCACCCAGTGTATGCTTTTGCACTACCTAGGGAAAGCAGATCAAGCGAAATATGTGTTGAAATAAACAGAAAACCTGAAAAAAAACATCCCTGACATTATTGATCGTAACTTAAAGAAAGATTAACAGATTTTAATAATTTATGGCAGAAAAATTTCTGACACAACTAGCTATTAAATAAGTGTTTTAGTTTCCACCTCACCCAACGTCTACTTTTGCACTACCTGGGGAAAGGAGACCAAGCATAATACGTGTTAAAATGAATTTTTGAAAAAACGTTCGTAAATTTCGTCTGTCCTAATCTGTGGGCCCCAACAGTCGGTCTGTTACAAGGTTTGACTGTTATGCAGCAGTGTGACTACAAGATGAAGTTTTGGAATGTTTGTGAAGTCAAGAAGCGACTGGTACAGCCTGGATTGGTCTGCAGCAGAATTTTATCGATACTGCTATCAATGAATAGAGAAAGCGTCACCTTGCCTGTGTTAGCATAGTGGGCTACCAATTCAAGCAATTTCACTACAGTCAGTTGAAAAATGTGCAATTGAATGAACTGTCAGCCAAAGTGTCAGAAATGTGAACAAAATGGGTTTTTACGCGTTATGTTAATTAAGCAATCATATCGCATTTGATAAAAAAGTGATATTCCGCTGGTTGGGTTTTCCCCAGGTAGTGCAGAAACAAACGTTGGGTGAGGTGAACGGTCATTTGATGGCAAGTTGTGTCAGGAATATCTGTATCAAAAATTATCAAAATCTGATAATTGGTTTTTAAGTTACAGTCGAAAATGTCGGGAATGTTTTTTTTGGGACGCAGTGTACTTTTATTATCACCAGACCTCAAGAGCAATAAGATAAACTAGAAATTTGGGGCAAAGCCCAACGTGAGTCCGCCCGGCGCCCTAAGTCCGATTGGGGGAAATTAGAGAGGGGGAGGGGTAAAATTTTCCCGACATCAAAGTCACGTGGCCCGAACTCAAATGCATTGGCATACGCCGAACGCGCATTGTCGACTTAGGGTAGGTCAACATGAGCGCCTATTAC
>Ga0209367_1001976_pt1 | contig 26376 bp, 14 predicted proteins | sample WorMetLIZISLAND2_FD_187412 | JGI IMG/M metagenome (GOLD analysis project Ga0209367, IMG submission 187412) | Marine gutless worms symbiont microbial communities from Max Planck institute for Marine Microbiology, Germany - Olavius geniculatus... ... | reverse complement strand
TCAAGCCTTGACCGACTCATCAAAAAATCGATGCTGGATTTCTTAAAATTTGCATCACACCACTTCTTGTTGTATGCAGTTTACATTTGCAAAAAATCATTGAATTTTACCTATGCATTCAAATGTTGCCAGTAAATGTAAGTTGGCTTCACTTTAGCTGGACCACCCTGTAGTTTCCTAGTGCGCAATAAGAAATGACTGACCCCATCGCCGGTGGTGAAATTTCGTGGGAGTAAAATCGTGAATAGTCTGCTAAGAAAGACCACAGTCAGTCACAGCTTGCAGCTGTATCTCTCTCCCACCCCATACCACATCTGCTGTCGCCTTACGTACGTAGACCTACGTCACTTCCGGTCGATGCAGTCCACTGTCCGCCAGACTTCCCAGACTCAGTCCAGTCACGATTTCTCAACGCTGATCACAGCCGAACAGCTAGGCTATGGGCGGAAATGCTGGGTCTATGGCCGTGGAAAGCAAACCAGCCAAATTCGTATTTAAGCTCGCACGTCATCTGGGTCTCTCTCTCTTGATCACTGGCTTTCGGTCTGTGCTGGCTGGAACTGCTGGGACAGCTGGGAGAGCACGTGCTTGGAGTGTGTCGTTTGTTCATGCCGCCGTTATCATCTTCGTCGTCGTCTTCGTCGCTGTATGCCGTCGTCTCAGTGAACTTAATACAACACTTCTTTCTACCTGTTTGATGAGATTCGATTCATTGTTTTGGGCCACATTTAACTTGGTACAAAAATTAGGACTCAAAAATCAGCACTGTCTAGGCTCCAAAATAACGTAAATTAAGCACCAAAATTCTCCCCATAGTTTAAAGTCTAGTTTCACTCTTATGGAGAACCCCTTTCGCGAGTCACCCTCGAGTAGGGTGGCGCTCGATTCGTCCACCGAAAACACTAGACCAACCACCGACCCAACAGTATCTCCCCAAAACACAAATGTCAATACCACTAGGCAGCACACAACCAGGTTTGGTCGGTGGTTGGTCTAGTTTTTTCGGTGGCCGCAGTCATGTGAGCTCTGCTTAAATTACTTGTTTGAAAAATGCGTACGTACTTTACGGTGACGTTATCAACGGCTTTGTGCTCACGGCCAAGGCGAGGGTGTTCAATGCCAAAAAAAGTACGGCAAAGGACTTTGGAACAAGGGCAAGGCCAAAAAACTCGAGGCCAAAATTAGTTACATCCAAATCCAAAAGCCGCGGTGGTAAACTGAGTTTTGTAATTATGAATGCCGCGTGACATATGCAAGATCATCAACACGCGCTCTTGAAGATGACGAACGAAGTAGGTTCCTAGATTAATTTTGATAAAACCGCACTTAGGCCTACTTTACGAATGACGTTGTGCCATGTTTTCCCGCATGTTAGTCCTGCATTGTAGACAAGTCGTTTCTCTTTTCCGTTTATTATTGTCAATTTATTGCCATTTATTAAAGTCTACGGCATTCTGCCCGATGACTTAAGCCTACCTCAAGACGAAAGCTAAAGACTGGGGACCAAGGACAAAGACTTTGTCACCAAGGTCAAGCTTTTTTTCTCGAGGTGCGTCGAGGACGAGAACAAGTCCTTGAGGACACTTTATTGCAGAATGCAATATGTTTCCACGTAATAAACAGTCGTCCGTCAAGTGCTGCAAATTGATAATTAGTAAATTACCTCATTACTTACACAATGCCATGTACGTGAGCCTATCGATCACACTTATTGCCGGAGACGGAACATCAGCTTACGCACACACAAACACAGCAATGACGTTCGTTGAAGATGATGAACGATTATTGATTTTAATTAGCGTGCTACAATGCCCTACAGTTATTAGGCCTAAACGAAATAAACCTAATCACGCTGTTTGAGAATGTACAACAGCAGCATGACATTCTGTAGTCTGAGAGGGCCTCTTTATGGTGGCGTGTTGCATCATTTAAAAGTTTAGGCCTACTTGATGCAGCACGACATTCTATGCCTTATAGAAGGCTGTTACATTCAGAAAGCAGTACCCGGTATCTCAAATCTGGTAATACACTACAGCAGCAGAACGCTGAATTCATGGTAAGTTTTTACGCGCAACAGCAGCTACTGCTGTAGCGCGTCTTAGCCATCGCAATTCTGGCTGTCTGTCTGTCCGTCTGTCCGTCACATAGGTGGATCAGTCAAAAACGGTGCATGCTAGAATCACCAAAGCTCCACCGTCGACTGCATGGAAGACTCTAGTTTCAGGAACCGTAAAGCTTTTCCATAAATTCGAAATTCGAAGGAGGACACCCCGAACAAAGAGGAGGTAAGAAAAATTCGCAATTTCCAGCCGATACGGCGTTGGCAGAGCGAGACAGGTCACGCCCTCTAGTGAGTACAAGTAAAACGCTATAGATAATTAGCCACCGGTCGTCTGGCGCCCTCTGGAGACTGATTTAGTTTTACTGGCCTTTCAAACATTCGCAGCTGTTGCGCATTTCCCTTTGCGTTAGTTGGGCTTTTCTTGTTGTATATTGATGTCAGAAAATTTATTTGAGAGCCCAGTTGTTTGCAGAATAAAGTTTGTTTAATCGAGTGTTTATTTTGCTCTGGACACCCATGCACTTTGCTGTAGTTTTCCGTGACATAATTTCGTGCTGCAGGGTTAGGGGTTTCATCTCGAACGAGGGCGTTAAAAGGGGTATAACCGTCAATAGTCGTTATTTTTCCGCTGTTGGCTCGTCTAGCGTAAAACGGTTACATTTAAGCACAGGCTTGTTGTTTAACACAACAAGCACCGATGACGAGCTTCCAAAAGATATCAACAACAATGACCATGAACGACCTTAAACTTCGAAATATAGGGTTTAGATACTTTTTGCGATTTTAGACAGTGGCGCTCACTTCAAGAGTGAATTGCAAAATTTGCGATTTTTGGCCAATAAGTCGCTGTATCTCAGTAACGGTGCGAGATAGGGCCTAGGTTACTATTAATGACTAATAGAAAGTCTCGATTGGCGCCGAATTCAATGACCTTGAATGACCTTGAACGCCAAAATAGGGGGTTTTATGGATTTTTTGGCGATTTCGGGCGATGATGACACTGGTAAGGTGAGATGGTCATGGAAGAGTGCTAAATCAACAAGAAATTTGAGCTAAGGCTCATGATACGCGCGAAAACCTAAGCTTATAGCAGTTCCTGTTCGCAAACTGACAGTCTATCTCCAGCTGTTTTTACGAAAGACTGGCCAAAAACGGTAAAATAACGACTTTTACGGGGGTACCGCTCTTTGATGCCCTCGTGCGCAGGTTGCCTTGAACCTAGAAAAACGAGCCTTGGACCGTCGAAATCTACGTTCAATGCTGAAAATTTCTTATGCAGCTACTCCATGTCTGGCCCTATCTCGCACAGTTATTGAGATACAGCGACTTATTGGCCAAAAATTGCAAATTTTCCCACCCCTCTCATTTAGCGCCCTCGTTCGGGGTGACTCCCTTCGAATTTATGGGAAAGCTTTGCGGTTTCTGAAACTAGAGTTTTCCGGCAGTCGACGGTGAAAATTTGGTAATTCTAGCTTGCACCGTTTTTGACTGATCCACCCGTGTGAAAACGGATAGACGGACAGAATTGCGATGGCTAAGATGCGCTGAAAGCAGTAGCTGCTTTCGCGTGTAAAAACGGGCAGATCAAGACGTGGCTGACGAAGTGAGTGCAAAAATTGACTCCACAGGTGAGGTGATGCATAGCGAAATGAACGACTGGTAATTTTAAGGAGTGAGTAGGTGGGCGAGCAAGACAAATAAATAAATAAGTGCAGTGTTGTGTTTGTGTTTCGCTCAGCTATAGGTGGCAAAGATGGTGCAGAATACGTCATCGATGTTGCTGCTGTTGTGCGTTGTGGCTGTCGGCATTCATTTCTCGAAGTCACTGCCCACCTCTGACAGCTGTGAGCGCAGTGCGCAGGTGCTCGACGAGCTGGTGACGTCACAGTCAGAGCTGACATCAGCCGTGACGCAGCTACAGCACAACGACCAGGCACTCAGTGAGCTCATCACTACTCGTCTGCTGACCGCGGTCTATGAGCTACAGGCTGAAGTCGCCGAACTCCGCACTGCCACACTGCCTAGTCATGCAACAGGTACTATAGAAACGTTTTTACATTTCTTTATTTCTGCCATATTTTCCCGTTTTAACGTTTTCTTCATTTTATCAAAGTTTTCACGCGCGTTTTAGCTATCGTAGAGGCGTCCGTACGTCTGTCTCTCTGTCTGTTTGTGTGTCCGTCAGACTCTGCAGCCCTATCAAAACGGTGCAGTCTGTGATCACGAAATCTTTACTGTGGGCTGCCGCAAAGACTCTTGTTCTTGTGACAAAAATTCGTTTCACTAGGTAGTGGGTAAGGTTATTCGAATGAGGGCGTCAAAGACGTTTACCCCCGTAAAAAGTTGTTATTTTACCGCTATTGGCTCGTCTGGCGTAAAATACGATTGCAGATAGGCATAGTCTTGCTGCAATGATTACGAGCTTTTCTGGAGATATCAACATCGATGACCTTGAACGACCTTAAACCTTTAAAATACGAAGTTCTAGTAATTTTGCGATTTTGAACTGCGGCGCACATTTCAAACGTGAATTGCGACAAAATGGCTAGAGATAGACAAAAACAGCCAGCGCGTGAAATTTTCAGCATTGAACAAAGATCTCAACAGTTTAAATTTCGGCCCTCAAGGTTTAAAAAATATTCCGTATGGGGCGTCAAATATGGGTGCCCCTTCAAAATGCGCCATTTCTGCCAATATCTACTTATTTAACGTAAAAACGATTGCAAATAAACATATACTTGTTGCTTACCGTAACAAGCACAACTGACAAGCTTTTAAAGGATACCAAAATTGATCATGAACGATTTTGCAATCCATAATGTGGACTTAAAGTGATTTCTTTTGCATTTAGACAAAATAATAATGGCTAAAATCGTTAATCCTTTGATCTAAATTTAATCACAAAAATCATGTTACAAGCGAAAGTGAAACAAGACTACAGACAATAATATTATTGTAATCGTGTTGCAGAGTGTCCTGACGGCTTTTCGTACATATCGTCCGTCAACGGCTGCTACAAGGTGGTGAGGAGTAGACGCGACTGGGCATACGCGGGACTGGAGTGCCGATCACTGCATAAAGACGCTCATCTGCTGGTCATCAACAGCACACAGGAACAGTCGGCCGTCGAGAAGTGGCTCAAATCCGCTAACCGTCAGTTAAATATACTTGCATTTTATAATAGCAGGCTAACAATAATACTTTTTCATGGTTGGGGTTTGGCTGAGCTGGTAGGTCTAACGTCGTTAGGCGCATCAGCGAATGACGGAAGTTAACTAACGCCAGGCTCGGTTGGTACTTGGATGGGTGACCGTCAGTCGACGTACGTGTAAACCATCTCGGTGTACATGTAACTAGCCACACAGGTCGACTCAGCTTACCGTGAGTAGACGCAGTGAGTCCCGGCGTAAAGCAGGCACACCGCACGAGGCATTAACCCCTATCAGTGGTCTGGCAATGTAACTTGGTGTCTGGCTGTATATTGTAGGTAAGGGAACAAAGATTAGCGCCGGAAGGACTTCGTTTACCATTACGTTACGTAATTTGATTTACGAGTTTGTAACGAAAAATTGAGTATCCGTTAAAACAGGGTGTCATGCATCAGATCCTTGCCCACTGCAGTTTTGTCAATGGCGAGTTCTCCCCAATCAACTACAGTGCGTGTTTCAGTTTAGCGACGGCTTTCAGTTTTGGTAAAAAAAATTGCCAATAAATACAATCAAAAATTTAATGAAAGCACTGTACAAATTTTATTTATAAAACTTTTGTCACTTTGACGTTACGCGCAACAAGATTCGCCCAATTGCAGGGGCGTCTATCCCCAATCAGCACCAGCAGGCATCCTTCCCCCTAACTCGGATGCCTCCCTCCCCCTTTTCTTACTCTTCTTTTAAGTCCTCTCTTATTTCCCCCTCTTCTTCCTTTCTTTTCCCCTCTTTTTCCTTTTTTCTGTCTTTTTTTGTTTCTTTCTTTTCATTTTCCCTCCGTTTAAAAGTAGGATTTCTTGAATCCAGCTAAAGGTTCTGTGGAGAACTGTAAGCTTTCCCAGCGGGGTCTGGGGCTGAGCCCCAGCCGAAATTAAATTGGGTAAATTTTAGCCTTTAAAATATGACATTTGGTGGCAATAAATTTAATTATTTTCTGTATAATAAACTGAACAAATTTAGTACAGTTTAAACAGTACGGCTTATAGACAAACAAAAGTGGTGTAACACGACAACTTTAAAAGTAGACTAGGCCACAGTCAGAATTTTTTGGTTGACCTTTCCCTCTCCTTCTCCTTTTCCCTTCCTTTCTCTTTTCCCTTTCTCTTCTTTGCTGTATGACATTTATTTAGCCTACTTGTATTTTGGTGAATTAATGACATTGATGATGAATGATTTCAGAAGCAACACAGAGTGCGTGTCACTTCAACGATAACTGGGGCCTGTCGTTCTGGACTGCGGGACAACGCATTGACCCGAGCACTATGTCGAGATTCGTCTGGCGCCTCACGTCCACGAACACGTACAGTGACACCGTGTCCGTCATGAGGTACACCAACTGGCAGAAGGGAGAGCCCAACTTCAGCCACGAGCGAGAAGCCTGCATACATCTGCGAAGTCCGTATGGTTATAAGTGGAACGACGTGAGTTGTAAATACAAACTGTGTGCCGTCTGCGAGATCGATCTGTCGCAGTAATTCTCATCAATCGTAATCAGTTCTGCCGTGATTTCGCGAAAGACAATTTGTAGGCAGTTATTGCAATCGGCGTCAAGAAACGATTAGGCTTATCTATTGTCACGTTTTGTAGCTTTGAGATCGTATTTTTCCAAACTGGGTGACTTCTGAAGTAAGCATTTGTCAGAAAAATTAGTGTAAATTACTACTGGACAAGTTGCTGTTATGCAAACGTTTTTGCGTATCATCTAGCCCTTAAATGTAGTAAATGTTTATGCTTGGAATTAGGCCATCGTCATGTTTTGTAGTTTTGAGGTCGAATTTTTTTTAACTGGATGATTTTTGTTAAAAATAGGCATAAGTAAAAAATCTAGTGCTATTTGCTATGGATAGCATGCTGCTATGCAGACATTCTGCGTATTATTTTAGAGCTATGTGATGTAGTAAATGTTTTATGTTTGCGGCGAATAGTATGAAAATAAACGCAACGAACTTGTGCACGTATCTATGTCAATAATAGAGACAAATCGGCCAATGGCCTACATTAAAGTTGTGTGAGCGAAGGAAATAAAGTGAAATGAAGTGAAAGCAAAAACGCGCGGCTTTTATTTTAATTTACTTTATTTTATTTTATTTTATGTCTGTCACCCTTTACGCAACTTAAAACATAGTTCTGCATTGCACACAGCTCTAAACAAACACATGCTAAAACAAAAAGCTTAGACGTAAAACAATTTTGTGCTTTCAGTTCTTCGTTATGAAAAAAGTCGTCTCGAAAATTTTTGTTGTATTCTCGAAAATAATGATACATTTTGTTCGCTTTCAAAGTTTGACCAAAGCAAAACTGTTTGAATCTAGTCTGCTATGCCGTATCAGTTATACTTCAGTTATCGCACGGGTAGGCTACTACCACAGACCTATTAAAAGAAATCTAACAATAGTGAAATACAATAACATACACTGACGGCGGCAGAAAAGCGAAAGCATATTAACGCTGACCACCCATAAAACTATAAGTAATCACTAATCAGATTTTGACAGTCCAAAAAAACAAAAAAATAAATAAAATAAAATAGAAAGTGCAAAATCAGTTTGTCACAATACAAATATAACAATTAACATAACCAGCCAAAAAACGAACAATACTAAACTTCAACACAGAAACATACCATTGTAAAATAATTTCTTAACTTTATGTTTAAATGTAGTTATATCTTTTTTACATTTTAATATGCTCCGAGAGTTGATTCTACAAATTACAATCTTTAAAAGTTATTGCCTTAGTACTATAATAGAGATTAACAGTTGACAAGTGCAGATCATTTTTATTTTTTGTCTCATAATCATGAATTTTATAGTTTAAACTTAGCTTATAGACAGTATTTAGTTGGACAATGTCAACAACAACAACAACAATACAAATTCTTATTAGTCTTTAGCAAGGAATGGGAAACATGACGAAAATAGTGTAGTGAATTAAGTTATCATTCAGTCAAAATGTTCATTACCTCCAAAATTAGGCAGCACGAAAGGCTAATTTAACAGTGAAAATCATACGTTAGAACAAAAATAGTAGCAACATTAAGCTGAAAAATAGTACGACAGCTAAAACACGGAAGCGCATCACAACATAAGATTGGCAGAGAAAAATACATAGACACAGGGACGAAAGAACCGAGACAAACGGGTGTGACGAGAACACTGTGTGGTCGTGTCACTTTCGAATTCCTTAGCCGCACCTAAAGCGACGCTAGCTTACATTATCGCAGACTGAAGGTCAGTCGCTGTAACGAATGGGCATAGGCCTATATCACATTTATGTCAAAACTAAAGCTGATATATGATTTCCCGCAGGCCGCATCACGCATCAAACAAAAACGAAACTTTGTGGGAAATTGTTACTGGAAATACCGGTAGGCCAACTTTAGCGACTCAGGCACTTATAAATAGTTACGATGGCCGCAATGTGCAGTCAACCACAGCGAATGGGCGTGTACGGCGCGACACGCATCAAACATTTCAACGTCATCACTGCTAGAATGGTTATCGAATTAGTTAGGACATAGCCTAATTGCTTATTTTCTGGAAAACAGTATAAGGCTATGCTATATTCGATGCGAGATATCAGAGGCTCCTTACTGTTACCGAGCCTACTTTCGGGGTATACTAGCCTGTCACATATGAACGCGATGGACGCTTGAGTGGCCCAATCTGCGCATATGGACTTCTGCATATTAGACGCTTTGGCTAAGACTTAAGTTATCGGCAATTTGCTAAATGGAGTAGTTTGTTTTTTGGCTACATCGGTATTGGGGTTTCGTTGAACAAACATTATGACAAACATTATGACTACTAAATTACGAAAATATTTAATTTATTAGACGAAACAGGAAGCTAAGCCTACATACTCGTAGCTGAGTCTGTGGTTAAGCCATAAGTCTACTTGTCTTTATTCTTGGAAAATTAAACTAGTCCATCAGATTAGGTTCAATATTTTTGTCTCATTATGACTCTTTGGCTTCCACGGCGATATGTTTATAAATTAGAGTTACATAACTACTGTAACTAAAAAAAGCAAAAAGTAAAAATTTCAAAAGTAAAATCATAAAATCGTTTTTTATTGTAAACAGGCAAGCACGCAGTAAAATGTAACCTATCTTATATTATGAAATGTTTCGCCAGTTAACACGTTTACTTGCTTGTTTTCGGGAAATGGATGAGGGACAGATTTTTTGAATGGAATGCGGCGCTCACGCTAACTCACAAAACAACAGCAGACAGCCACACTTCAAGTGGTTTCATGTTTGCAATCGGCATATCTGAGATTAACTGAAGCATTGCTGGGAGTAGTTCTTTCGATTTCTTCTTTTCGTACTTCTCGTACTCAAAGTCACTTAAGTCAACAAACGGGTTAATCTGTAGGCCACTCTGCGTCTGCATGCGGACACGTAACGTAATTTGACCAGTTGCGTTGCGCGGTGTTAGGGTTTGATTCAAACTGGCGGCACCGAGTGATTTTGTATCAATTCGCACACTTTTTTTCAGCGCGCGGTATCCAGGGCAGACAGCATAATATAAGATCGTGACACATCTTCTGGCTGCAGTAGACATTGGCGTTTGATTGCCACAATAAAGGTTAGCAGCAGTGATCGTAGCAAAAACTGGTTGGTTGAGAGTGGGTCAGGCTTGCAAAGCTGTACATCGCTAGTGGTGATGGACAGCCGTGACGAAAGAACATCGAAACAAGTGCGATCAGAGAACGCCGGTGAAATGACTCGGACCATCGCAGACAATCAGCAACAGGTGCCCGCTGATGACGTCACCATGTCGGGGGACAAAACCGGCAGCAGCTGCAGTGATGAGTCGCCTGATGATGCTTTTGAATCTCATCAGCAATCTCTGAGTGAGCGTGGACAAGACGACACTCCGCGATCACAGCAGATCTTTTCACCGATAACGGTCGAGCTGGCTTCATATTCAGCAAGTGTTGAGAAGCCAACGTCACAGCAGACTTCTTCTTCCTCTTTGACCTCTTCAGAACCTCTGCGCATTCTACCATTGACCAAGTATAGCGAGAAGATGAGGATGAGGATGAGCGGTGACGTAAGGGAAACGTCAGAATCAGTAGCAGCCGCTTCAGCATCATCAGTTGCATTATGTAAAACTTCGCTGTCACCGTCACCACCAATACACACAGGTCAACTCAGCCTGGCCATCTCTCCGTGGGTGGAAGGTTCATCATCAGTAGCACTCTCAGGTTCAGCAGCAACAGCATCTCGTGACATGTCATCATCATCATCGCTGATACACCACACGCCCACCACAGCCACTTTGCAGCATGACGTCCAGTACTGGCCGTTCGCTGCAGGTATTCACCATCATCACCAGCAGCTGCAGCAGCCAACATCATCATCCATACTGCCGACGTGTTCCGGCGTTTTCACGCCCAGTTTCACGACTAAGTTATCATTGAAGGAATCTGACAGGCCGGAAGTAATGTCATCATCACTTGATCGCTTCTTCTCGTCGGATTCAGCAGCAGCGACGACAACGGGCCGCGCTAGCGCAGTGTTTGTTCAATCTCCGACGTCTGCAGTCCAGTCCACGATTGCTTTGTCGGATTTCTGCGGTCTAGGTCTCCTGTCATCGAGTTTTTCGGGCGACGACAATTTTCCAGTTTCACATCACGAGGAGGAATGGCGTCGTGCGGAGCGACCACCAGATTTCCTTGAGTTGAAACTGGCCTCCGGCAAATCTGCGGACGTTTTTCCACGGAGTAGTTATCCACCACCGGCGGCACATCTGTTCTACGACGAGGGGGATATCTGCGTGTTTAGTGCGGGTGCTTCCTCGCCGGGAGAGTTGGAATCAGCTGGCGCTAGGAGCTCTTCGCCTAGCAGCAGTTCCACTCAGATCTCGGCACCCGCGCAGTTCGCGGGTGCCCTGACTAAGTCGGAGCTGGTCGAACCGCTGTTGTCGTTGCACATCGATGACAACAACAATAAGAACGATGACAACGACGACGACAACGGAGAGGGACAACGTGGCCGGAGGACGAGCGGACATGGCAAAACCACAGCAACGGGTGCACGTCGAACTCACCCCGGCTGCTCGACTCTGAGGTACAATCGCAAGCACAACCCCGGACTACATCGACCCAGAGCATACAGATGCGACACACCAGGTCAGTCGACCAGCAATACAATAATGGCCCATTCGCACCAACGACGCCGACGCGACATAATTCAACGGTTGAGTTGAGTTGAGTCGCGTCGGCGTAGTAGTTGCAAACTGACCATTATTGTTTACATGTTATTCAACTGTTGTATGGTAGCACAAAAATAAAAAGGTTTAAACTTAACTACGCTTAACTAGTAATAATCAAATTTGTGCGCACAACGCATTATCAGAAACGACTTCAAGCAACATGTTTTCCGTCATTGTTTTGCATTTTTACTTATAACAGCATTTGGAAAATTGGAACCAAAAAGTTCCTGACACTGTCTGATTATTGTTACATTTGTAGTTTCAGACAATGTCACAAAGAATTGTGGTTATTGTTACTACACAGTTATTGCATATAGTTTTTATTGACTGTCTTCAATCAGTTGCATTGTTGCAGCATTATTTCTATTGTTTAGTTTTTCAGAATTGACCAGAAATCGTTATAATTGATGTATGTATTTAACATAAATTGATTGGTGATATTATTAAGGGTAAAAAGTTTTGTAGCTACGTTTGCTTTAATTTTTGTTGTGTTTTGTGGGTTTTTAAATATATTTTGCGTAATTTGTGTTTTATACGAAACTAAACAAATTTTTAAACAATATTTACTTTTGCTATAATTAAGTGTACAACAGCACCAGTGTTTAAGCGAAAACTGAAAATGCTATAAAAATCCAGTCTAATTCTCAACAGATATAAGTTTAGTTAATTGTTATGTTTTATACGTTGAATGCACTGAGTAGGCCTAGACCTGCATAAAATTCTCATTAATTTAACGCTTTACTTGTCTACTACACACACATCTTTATTCACCGTATTCAGTAGACAAGAAATAAACCAGGAATAAACAAAGAAATAATAAAACTTAACTAGCATTTAACTAAGACTTGACTAAAATGTAACATAATGTCCATAGTCAGAACTCAATTGATGCAGCAAGACAGCAGAGATGACATAAAAAGTTATTACACTGACTGAACCGTGACAAAAAAAATTTCTTTTACGTCTAGAAATTGCGTCAGCTGCAGGTAAACAATTGAACATATTCATACATTCAGCAATAACGTCATCAGGCCTAGTCTGGAATATTTTGCTGAAACAACTCTTCATGACATACTGCAAAGACTTAGTCACAGTTTTGTTAACAGGACAAGTTTCAGAGCCATAGTATAACGCCGGCAGACATTTCGCTTTAAACCTGCTGTACAATGACGTCGGGTGAAGTGGAACGGCCAACACGACCAAAAAGTGCATTAGAAGCCCAAAAAGTAGATTTTTTTAGAATTGCTAGAGGAGCAAATGAATACAGCTAACAATGTAATGTAATACACCTAAGTATCTAATACTGTTACACCAAAGCAATTCGCAATAATTGTCTCTGGTTACAAGACTGCAACAATCGGTTTTATAACGCGGACCAATTCGAATGCAAACAGATTTCTTGTTATTTAATCGCATGTCCAAGCATGAAAGCTCATCCTCACACGTACGCAGCAAAAGCTGCAGCGAGTGAACAAAAGGAGCGAGCAGTACAATATCGTCTGCATACAACAAAGCATGTCATATTAAGATAACAACCAAGGCCACTTTCAATTACTCTGTCGACAACACTGTCAATAAAAATGGCAAACAAACATGGAGAGAGAACACCACCTTGCCGAACTCCACATGAAAAACTAGAGTAATCTGAGTACACAAGACCCAATTTAACGCAGGTCATGCTAACTGAAAACCAAAGTTCGAGTAACGACAAAAGGTTGACGGGAATGTTTCTCTTCATGAGCTTAGTGAACACAGCATGATGATTCATCCTGTCAAAAGTTTTTGACAGGTCAAGAGAGCAAACATTAACAGTGCTACCATAATTTACATAATGATCGACAACAGTTCTAAGTGTAAAAATAGCATGAGAACAACTTAGTCCACGCTTAAAGCCAAACTGATTGTCACTTGTGCTCAAAAATCATGTTAACGGTCGAGGATACCGTGTTCTAACACACTGAAAAGCATAGAACTAATGGAGACGCCTCTAAAATCATCAACAGTGGTAATTTTGCTATGCATATTCGATTTTCAATGGGCTTTTTACCGCATCATTTATCTTTTCAAACTCACTTTACGATTTTTTAAAGATTTTTACTTGTTAATTTTTTGTCTCGTTTTGTGGTTTTAGACTAGAAACTAAATATTTATCAATTTTGGGCACATATGCACGTTAATTTTTAATTACGTTGAGTCGTCGTATCTTTCAAATATTTACAAAAATATGTTTATATTAGTCTAATATGGGAGTTTGTTAAGCGAATATGATGCGGACGTTAAAATGCGTACATGCAGTTTAGTCGAAATTCTAAGTTCACGACGTCAAACAGTGCAACTACTGCGCTGAAGTAAATTAAAGTTCGCTTATAGAAAGTAAAGATCACAAAGAAAACTTTTATAAAAATAAAACTGTCTTTCAGAAGGTTGGCAGTGATGTAATCGAGCGAACAGTCACAGTGGCGGATCCAAAATTTTTTTAACAGAAGGGAGGATAGTATGGGGTGGCGTCTGTGATTGGGGCTGTGTTTTCTCCCTTTATTGTTTTTTTTAAATTTTGTGCAAAAATAATGCATTTTGTGCAAAATTTATACTTAGTTATAAGATGCGCCCAGTCAGTGGAGGCCGCTCCCCTAAATCCGCCACTAGGTGATGAGCATTATTTTATTCACACATCTACACACAGGGCGAAATTATATACTCTCCGTCACTTTAACAAAGAAGCTTTGATTACGAACTAGAAACATGCCCCACCTCATAAAATTTTAGCACAGCGCACGCGACGAGCGACGGTATGTTCGAAATAAACTGTTAATGTGGCTCAAAATATATTCGTTGGCCGGGTTTTTTTCTAGACCATTTGTGAAATCCTGATTGCTGTAGTGTTAAAGAGACAATTAATCACAAATTGGCAAAAAGTCCCAGTGTAATTTTAGAATTCTGCAACTTAATATTATGAAGTATAATAGTTCAGCCAAATTTCACAAATTTGAGTTGTTAATATAAATTAACCTTTTGAACCACGCAAATGAATTCGAAACACGTTTGGGATTTAATTTCTATAGCGCGGACATAGCTTTTAGTATTTAAAAAAAATTAAATTTTATTTACTTCAGATTTTTTGCATATCCTGACCATTACAGATTACAAAGAACACTGACTGTATGCTTATTAGAGATCAACGGTAAATACACTGTGTCCCAAAAAACGTCCCACTTTGTCATTTTCCATATCTTCGCCAAATATTAACCGATTTTTAAAACTTTTTACCAGCACATAAATCTACTGTCGACAATTGGCAGTAAAATAGTTGTTAAATATCTCACCACACTTTAACTGTGTCACTACATTACCATGTGAAACATGGATTTTCAAAAATTACTAAAATCATTATAATACATATGCAAAAATCATCTTCTGAAACAATTTTTACTAATTTTTATACAAAAATTAAATTTTATTTAGTTTTACATGCATTTCTAATGTTTGTAAATAAAAGGAGATGATAGCTTATTGTCGTAGATATTAAATTTTAATGCACTGACGATATACCGGTGATGTAATGCGCCATTTAGCAGTAGAGACAAAGCTCTGATTAAGAACTGGTACCGGCTCAAAAAATAGAGTTTTCGGAGAATACTGGCAGAATTTTTGAAGATAACCTGCAACAGGAAAAGAGCGGGATTGTTATCAAGAAAGATTTGGAAAACATGCAGCACTGACCAAAGGCATGAAACCGGCAGACTAAAGCATACACCTACTGAAAAGAACGTGGTCACTGTGAATGATATGGTAGGCTTCCTAAACTACAAAGGCCATAAACAAACATATCGTTTAATACGCCAGATATTCAAAAAATAGACTTAACAAAGTGTAGCATCGTACAGATCATTCACTGCATTTGTTAATAATTTTTGGTTAGAAATGCATTTTATTTACAAACACGCTTCCTGTCTATTTTTGTTAGTTTTCTTGCATTTATATTTTACAAGGTAGTGTAGCGACAAAGTTAACGTTTGGCGGGATATTCAATAATCACTTTATTGCCATTTGTCAACAGAATGCATCAGTAAAAGCATTTTGAAAATCGGTTAATATTAAGCGAAGATATAGACAGTCACAAAGTGAGACTTTTTTGGGACACAGTGTATAATCAGCAAGTAACTACAAGATATTATTAAGCAGATTTACTTATAAAACTAAATTAAAACGCCAAGAAACATTAAACAGTTTTAAAATATGTCTAAATTCAGCGCCCATCCCTTTTAATTTTTCTGCCACCACGTTTATTCTGGTCTACTAGATATTTTGCATTGTAAAATAATTTACTTAAGTGTATCAGTTTTAGGCTCATTTTCTAATTCTTCTCACCCGTACCAACTTATTAATTTATTATTATATGGTTAAAGTAAGTATGAAGTCACAAAATTTAAAAATTGCTGCCATTTTGCAACATAACTTTAACAAGTTATTTTTAAAAAATTTTTTTGACATCTTGTGTATATAACAAAACAATAATAAGAGAAATCAATTGGTTTTAGTTATTTTATTTTATTTTTTTTATGAGGCGGGGGCGATTATGCGACAATAACATCACTAAGTTGGCCGACCAGAAAACCGTAGTTTAGCTTGGTGAAAAAATTTGGATAATAATTCTCACAGTCGCGTAGTTATAGACCCTAGTTAGGCAAAAAATGTCACCATAGTAACAGGAGTCGGTCAGAGACAGGTTTGGATGATGCCATAAAATTTAAATTAGTTGTCTGCGGAAATCTCGAATTTAAAGCCAAAATTGGGGCGTGGGCTTATTTCTTGGTATCGAGCTTGAAGACACGGCCATTGATATCGGCTGTTTTAAGATTACAGATGCAACGAAGTCGACAAATGTTAGAATAGCAAAATTTAGATGATGCCAAGATTTGATCAAAAACAAAGTTAGATTTCATCAAATGTGAAGCAAAAGTTGCAAGCCGAGCGATTAGTGTCATGAAAAAAGCGCACTAATGGCAGTGATAGAAGTCCTCAAAAATAACTAAATGAAAAACGAACAAAAACTGCACAAATAAGAAAAACCAAAACGAAAAAAATCGGAGGAACAGTGCAGTTAGCGCATAAACCACAAATGTCAGTTTGGAAAAAATTTGCGAGAAAAATGTTTTTAGGCTGGTATTAAAGAATAAAGGGTTGGTGACGTAATTGATCTAAACTGAACTGAACTGACGTGGTTTGGTTTTTGACGAAATGACGAATAAGCAAGCAGTAATGCATTACAATAGGCACCGTTTACCGGCGTCGGTGGCCTACGTGACTATGCTCACGTACGCGTTAGCCAATGACCAATGGGCTCGCCTTTTTTAGTTTAATTCAGTTAAATAAATTAAGTTCACTTACGTCGCTATGTACGCGTTTTAGACCAAACTTTGACTGGCGATAAGTCCAATTATCACGTGGCATTATCTTTTGCATAATCGTATAATACAGCACTTTGTATAAATACGTCTTCGTGAAAATCTTTGAGTGCTAATTCTAATCGACATAAAATGTGGTGAATGTGGTGCAATATTCTAAATTTAAAAAAAAAACAAACCCGGCGAGTCGGAATTGCTTTAAAAAACGGTCAAATTTTTCTAATGCTGAAATACGTTGTTTTCATATCGTCAACAATACGAATGTGCCTCTTTATGCCGACGCTCTGTAATCTGCTCATATATGGAATATTGTAAATTCGTTATGAGTTTAACACTACGTTCACACTGCTGATCAGATCAACTCAACCAAGCTCGATCACGTGATCCGTAGAGTTTCAGAGAGGTCTAAGCTTACTTAATCAAAAAACGATCGTGTAGAGGAGGTCTGGTGTGGTCAATATAATTTTGACGGTGTTAAGCCATACGGAACGAGTAAATCCCCGTAGAAATGATGCATCTGCAGTTGCGAGATGGCGAAGGCTGACAGCCAACTTTAGTGCAGGCTTCAGAGCTTGTGTAAAATAGAAAAAGTTGAACAAAATATAAATGAATTTACTGCAATGATATATATCGTAATAACATTACAACTTTTTTTATTACGTTTTATTCTCTGCCGTCCCAAGCGAAAGTGTCCCCCGTACGCCTATAGCGAGAGCTGGGTGGTCGAATAAAGATTGGGTTGGTTGTCGGGTTGACGTCGTGGAGAATTCGTTGAGGTCGTTTACAGTCGAGTAACGATCGGAAACCCATCGCGCACGAACCCGATCAAACAGTTGGTTGAGTTTGGTCGACCTTGGTCGGGGTATCTGGACGGTAGGAAAGATCGAGTTGATCTGATCGGCAATGTGGAGCAGCCTTTACGTTTGCACATTCATTTCATTCACATTTGCAGGATGCAGAAAAGCGTACACAAAGAGTTCACACCTGAGAGTACATCAGCGAATCCACACAGGTAAATTTAATTTCTTGTATATCCGTTTTCAGTCGTATATCATGACAGCATTATACAGAGACGCCAATTCGCTTTTAAACATTCTGATCAATACAAGTATTTCTGAAATCAGCAAAATTTAAGTTCTGCACACCTGCTATAGAAATATTTCTCCTTTTTGGGGGGGGGGGAAGAAAGAGTGATGCGCATTGGTTTAGTAACTGTTTCGTTAATCCACCGATATATATTTTTTGTCTCGGTTCAGTCAAAGTAATAACTTCTTATGTTATCTGTGCGGTCTGCATTTTGAGTACTGATGGACATTATATTACATCTTTAAGTCTTAGTTAAGTTTTAGTTAAGTTTTATTATTTCTTTGCTGTTTATTTCTTGTCTACCGTTTTATGGTGAATAAAGATGTGTGTGTATATAAACATGGTATTTCGGAAAAAAGACATTTTTTCATAATGTATTTACTTACTCAGATACTTGACATATTACCATTAAACTTGATGACCTGCAGTGATATACGACTTGAGTCAAAGTCGAATTTGAGTCAATTGTTCGATGCCAACAATAGGTCAAAGTCAAATAAATTCTAGCCAATTTGATTGACTTCAACTGTAACTTTTTTAGCGTGTCAGGCCTTGAAGCATTTGAAAAACGCAGTTTGAGCCTCAGCCATATAATTTATTCAAAAATGCGGTTAGTCCCGCATTTATAAAGTATATCATTTACTGTGTTGATTGACTTGTTCACTTGTCCAAGGTGTCAAAATTGTATAAAATTCAAAGATGTATAAAATTACTAAATTGTATAAAAACTGACAAATAACAATCTTTCCATAAGCATGGTTAAATTAGTCACGATGTACTCGTACTAATCACTTGATGCTGATTTCTGTTCAAATTGACTGACGAGTAATGATGAACAGTAGCGTATAATGTCAAATGACGGATGCAAGAATCAAAATTTAGTGTAATTTAGTTGTGATAAAAATAATATTAATAACTTAATATCGTGCAAAAAATAAAACAATTATTAGAAATTAAACACAAATAAAACTATAGCATTTTAGTTATAACTAAGCATACACGTATACGAACTTGATTGCTGAAAAAAAATTACACCAAACCTAAGATGCATATCTATGAATGTCGCTAGTTTTTGTTCTCTTCGATGAGTTAAAGTCAAAATCAAAGTCAAATGATTTGTGGAAGACAAATATCGCTGATGTGGTGCGTGTGTGGAAGGAGAAAAGCCTTACTGTTGCATGTACACCGGGTGTGACTGGAGGTTCGCTCGTCGCGACGAGCTGACGCGTCATCTGCGCAAACACACAGGAGAACGTCCGTTCACTTGTGACATCTGTCAGCACACGTTCTACCGCTCTGATCATCTCGCTCAGCATAAACGCCGCACCCACCAGCAGTCAGACTAGACGCAACGCAAGAATACACGACACACTGCTTCTATTCGGTTGTGTGTCCATAATCCGAAGGTTCGATAGTCCGAAGGTGTACTGCAACATGCATTTTCACTAACTTTAACCCTTACTTTAACTTTAACCTTAACCCTACTCTTAGTTGAGAGAAGATGTAAAGATTGAGTCAACGTCTGTAGAAGTTTATAGGAAAAAATCTTAAAACCTTCGGACTATCGGGCTGCTCCTTCTTTTCCTGTATTTTGGCTGTTGCATCAGCTGCTGCGTGCGTTGCATTTTTGCGTGCTTTTCTTGCGTTATTTGCGTTTGTTATGTTTGTTCCGTAATTGCATTGCACACTTGTTGCATCAGCTGCATCCGTTGCGTTTCGTGCGTTCTTGCTATTTTTTCGCGTTCGTTGCGTTCGTTGCGCTGGATGGAAATCAGGCTTAATTTACTACCGTCAACAAGTCCCCGAACATTACACATTGTAAATAAACTATTATTTGCCGAGTTAATAACTAGAATATTTTTTTAATTCTGTCACGCGGTCGTCTTGTGGCCGCATTACGCGTTGCGTCCGTCCGCCCATCAGTCCGTCTCTCCCATACGGGCTTCTAAATTGTAAACTAAAAGCGAAGAAGAACCTAAAATTCCAGAATGTGCATAATCGATCCTCGGGACAGAATGAACCAATTTACCACCAATATAATATTCAGTTAAGTTAATAGTTACAGGCCTATGCGGTCGATCGTGCTAGGTGATACGCCGCATTACGCATTTGTCCGCCCGCCACTCTGCCCGTCTGCCGTCTGCCCGTATGAACTTTTAACTAAAAAACAAAGAAAATCAAAAATATTATTGGTACTGTATAATATGGTAAAAGGGTAAAAGTAACCAGATTGCAAATTTTTAATTCAAAATGTTAAAAGTCAAGGTCAAGAGCATCGGTCGTTAATAACAAACAACGACTACACCGTGAATCAAGACGCGATCTACCTGCACGCATACGTTTATTTATTACCTATTTTCGCCAAATGTCGCCAAATGTGGACCGGTTTTTTAACTGCAATAAACTGCAATAGGCCTACCGCATATTAAATTTTTTTATTTCCTGTTATTGTAGTTTCATTGTACATCTGCGGACTGCTGCAATAAAAATAAATTATACGTAGTTGACGGCGAGCGTTTTTCAGGTGTTTTTATCCTGCTAGGCCTATATTTTATTTCTTTGCACAAAATGCAAGCAGCTAGAATTACGTGAAACAGAACATACAGGCAGCCCGCGTGATCGACAGAGTTATCTGTCTGTATGTCGCACTTGCACTGAAGACGAACTTTGAAGTTTGTTGCCGAACGACAGAAGACAGAAGACATAGACACTGATTAATAGACTGAGAGACTGATTGACTGACATATTATACGGCAGCCCGGTAGACCTTGCCGTAAACGCCGATCTTTGATTTTAAATAGAACTGTAAAAGTTAACGACTAATTATTAGAAATTGAGTGATTCATATTCTTTGATTGATTAAAATTCGGACACAATTTTAACGTCGTTAATCTGCGCATTTTAAGCAGCATCCAATACGTGTCAATAATTATGTGTAATTTTGTTCTCCTTGTATAGCGCTATGTTTGCACTCTGTAAGCCCTTTTGATCGAACAAGTAATTCGACTACACATACATACAAGTAGTTTAAATCTGAAGTTTTCGTGGTCTTTCCGAGTGACTGCAAAAATTGTTTAACATCAGTCAATTAATCTAAGTTGATTTTTGTTGAGATTGGTCGACTAAAATGTGTAATCAGTATCAGCTTTAATTCTAAACGGAAACACATCGTAAATTAAGTTGTATGTCACCGAATTTCTTTGATAACTTTGTCACATTTTGACCAAATTCTTTTACTGTCACACACTAAGCCGTGAATTTGTAATGTTATGTAGCGCGTATTTGGCGTCGCTCATGAAACAATTCGTGACAGTCTTCTGCAGTTTGGCAGAAATTAAAATAAGTAAGTAAGATCGTAGTTACTCCAACGTCTGTCTGTCAAATTACGATTTAACGCGGCCTCCTTGGCAGACATGTTTCTAATCCTCGAGTCTGCATTGTGACTAAAAACGTAACTTAGTATTTCAGCTCTATGAAATTGAGTACCTTGGGCTCAAAAAGTAAGTAAGTAAATATTTTTTTACCCAAAACAATCGCAAATGCCAAAAATTAAACTTGCTTTTAAACGTAGAAACATGATGCGTATGAGTTTAGATTATAAAAAGTCGCAGGATTATGAAATGCTCTGTAATGCCCCGTTTAGGCCTACACAAAGAAGCTAATGAGGTGTTTACACGATCCAGCAAACGTCCAGCATTAGCACGTGTATTTTGAATACATTTGCCGGAAGTTTGTTGGACGTTTGCTGCATCGTGTAAACACCCCATAACTGCACTAGCCCTCGTCCTGCGCTCGTATATAGAACCAGCTTTCTTGTGTAAAACCAAACTATCAGTCCACAGCCGCCACGTGAGTATGGTTTATGACTGTAGTTGTATTCGTGGCATATTTGATGTTTAGCAGCAGATTTAAACAATATGTAAAGATTTCGGGGATAATTATTACAACACGATCAAGTTACTATCTCGGCAGCACGCAGCGAGTCATCAGACCACCAACAAAATTATCTGAAAGTCTGAACCGTCTCTGCGGCGATAGCTCACGATTTGATGACATTATTTTGGCACAGCCTGTATGAAGCCAGTTGACATAGATCTTAGGTCGTAGAGATTCACGTGCATAATGCACAGAAATATCGGTTGAGACCAATGTAGGCTATAGGCTTATAGCCTATAAGCTTAGTACAAGGTCCGCGTCTGACTGACGCTTAACCCAGAGGTCTACACTAATCTTAGTCTCACAACCAGACAGTCAGTCGGCGAATATCATCATGGCGCAGCAAACCGAGGAGCACCATCTTATCAACGGAAGCTGGTATCTGGTCGAACATGAAAACCTCGAGAAAATTCTGCTGGCAATTGGTAAGTCATCTAGCACAGCAAGCAGATCAGCACTCAATCTTATGACAGTTTTTCATAATTTTGTCTCAAAAGCAAGCAAGGGCACGTTGCAATGAACAAAATTTTATCACTCTGTTCGTTTTCTTCGTTGTTCGTCCTTTGACCGTTTGCATAAATTTATGTCTGTCACGCTGGTGACATGTTGCAACCGTTAAACGAAATAAGATGATTTCGGTGCTATTATATGATTATTCAATAGGATACATTCAGCATCTTAAATCCTGATCGTCCGTCTGTCTGTCCGTCTCTCCCGTACGAGCTCTTAACAGTTGACTCAAAAATGAAAAAGCGTATTCTTAGATTTTCCGACATTCACGTTTCATCAAGTAGTGTAGCGACGCAGTGATGGGCGGTGGGACATTTTGTAACAGTTTTGTTGCCAATTGTCCGCAGAATGTGACAATGAAGGACTTTTGAAAATCGGTCAATACTTGGCAAAGATTGTAATCGATGACAAAGTGGGAAGTTTTTTTGAAATACAGTGCGTTTTGTAGGCCTATTGTAGCGGATTATTAAATATTTATATAGTGATTGATAGACTGATTGTGCTGTGGAGGTTGTTCTGCATTGGTGGTATCGCGTCTGATGCCGCTGCTGACAGTGACCGGTGAGGACGGTCACGTCGAGCAGTACACGGTCGATCTCAATCTGCGAGTGGTGCGTCATTGCACGTACACCAGCACGCGTCTACTAAGAGAGTTCGTCGTGCCTCTCGACGTCGAGTCACCCGGCTGGAGTCTCAGCGGACAGTTCATCAAAGTCAGCAGAACATACCTACTAGCTAGCTTTATCAACCAGTCAATCAGTCAGTCATATCGAAACATCACGGCTTGTGCGATAGCAACAAGCTGTTGCATAAGCGATGTGCCAAGTCAGTGGGAAGCCCATTAGTGATTAATAGTAACCTTGACCGTATCTTTTTCCGTTTTCAATATATAACCTGTTTTCATTGAATTTCCTACCACTACCCTTCATTCAGCCGTTAATTTAACCCTCAAATGTTCCCCTTGAACTAGATAGCTGAAATTTTGTATGCCCGAGTTTAAGACAGATGGCTAATTATTTGTGTAAAAAGCTTTCCCCCTACGACCTAAAGATTAGTCACAATACATCCGTGACAGACGGACGGACGGACGACAACCATGCCAATAGCTCGACCATTACTTGAGTACGGTCGGTTAAAATACTGTGTCCTGTGTATACAATTGTGTGATAGTTGAAAGTGTCGATGTTCGGCGTGACGACGTTGATACGTGATGAGATCGGTGAAGACTACACGCTCAAGATCATCTCAGATGTTAACAACGACGACATGACCATCGTATCTATCACTTCTCTCTGCACGCCGTCTTACTTACATACCACAGCTGAGAATAGCTCACGCACGAATTCACTGGCGTCAAGTATAACGGTTGGTGGCGTGGCTTAGCGGTAACGCGTTTGATTCGATCAACGAAGTTACTCTACGCCAGGCCGAGTTAGTACTGGGATGGGTGACTGCCCTAGGGCAAGTAAACTATCTTGATATTTGACCAGCCACCTACGTCAACTCAGCCTTTCATCCTTCCGGGGTAGGTAAATTGAGTACCGGCCTATCTGGCTGGGGTTAAGGCGGGTCGCGTTTATCTGTGTCGGGTGGCAGCTAACACTGCGTGATCCCATATGGCAGGTAACGCTCCGTAGCTCTGTAAACGGCTTCTCATTAAAAGCTATATACCACCTTTACTTTTTTATTTTCTGGTTTAATTTAGTTTATTTCCGTTGCTTTGTACACGTGTTTATAGAGTAAAGCTGGTGTTAGATTATTAAGCGGATACTAGTACCCCGTTTACACGATGAAGCTGGCTCGACGAGCTAGCTTAACGAACGCACGACGAGCGTCCATCGTGTAAACAGAGTGTGACGGTTGTCGTAATGTGGTTGTAGACGTGGACGTCACTGAGTGAGATCACGGTCGGTGAGAAATGCACGATGAAGTTCAAGAAGTCTGCTCGCGACGTCTGCTGACACCAGCAAACCTTCACACAAATAAACTAATAAGCTGCGATGACGTCAATTTATCCAAGAACTCACGTCGCCAGCATCATTTCTGAGCTGGCGATCGAGTAGAGCGCACTATGCATCTTCGCCGAAGATCAATTCTGTTGGGCCGCGCTTCTATTACCATAAATCATCAAAATTTTGTTTAGAAATTTTTAGATTCGGAACCGAATTCGAAAACCATGGACCTATATAGATCCAAAACGGGGTTCGCCGTGGAAATCCGATAGATTGGACTTTGGGCCACTCTTCACCACTCTGTAAAATTGCATCAAAAACTCTACATATAGCTTGTTTAGATACATCGTAAACTGTCTGCATGTTTACGCATCTGATGACGAGTTATGGATAGCCTACTGATCGAAAATCCGGAAACGACTTCTCATTTCCACAAAAATCTTTCAAATTAGCCTATATAGGCCACGTTTGACAGCTTCGCCAAATGTCATCAGAAAAATCCGTTCACGCTTTTTTGAGTAATTTAGCTGAAAAAAAACAAACAGTGAAACGGACAGATTCAAAAACACGGCCGGGGCCTAATCTTCTTCGATCGGCGAAGGTAATTAGCCGCAATCCACTATACAGCTCGGACTTTACACAACAACTTCCCATGCGCTGCTTTACTCGTTGCATTGATAAACTTAATACCCCGTTTGCACGATCGAGCAAACATCGAGCAAACATCAAGCAGGCTTGATGGAACTCCGCCCCCTGGCTCAAATGTAGGCCGAGGCTCACAGCTGATCACGTGTTATATAGGCTTTCCAATTACAACCCGCCCGCCCTCCTAATTAGCATGCTATAATAACATAGCTGGTCGAGCTAGCTCGTCGAGCCAGCTTGATCGTGTAAACGGGGTATAACGCATACGAATAACTTGCGAGTAGCTCTCATTATAGTAGCCTAACCGCTGAAAGTGTCTCGCGATGACGTTTATTTTTCTCTGCTACATGAATTAGGCCTAGGCCTTCAATAAAGCTCATCACTTAATCAGCAAGATCGCCATGAGGTCATTAACATCGCATGGCCATCATGCGCAACATTAGAAGTCCACCTCAATAATATTTGCCAAATAAAGGACACTTTACAAAAGCGAGCAAAAACATCCACAGAAAATGATTACCGAAATTCATCAAGGGATGCTAAAACGACTTGCTCTGGCAGATTGTTTCATACACGTAGGCCTATAGCTTGATTGAACTTCAGATCCTTCTTCAAGAGCAAACCCCGTCGAGAATGAGTCTGAATTTTTATTTCTCATTATTATTATTATCATTATTATTAACGAAAAGATTAGCGTGGCATTTAGTCTTTTTATAGACTCCAAGGACACGTAACAAAATTACACTAGTCAACATGTTCGGCAAACAGAAGGCTAGTAGAAAACTGGAATCACGACGATGACGTAACAAACGACGGTAGGCTGTTCCATGCGCGGGCCAACCGGGAAAGCGCGATCCCCAATCTGCTGCAACGATCGAGTCACTAGAACAAGGACCGCCGTTGATGAGCTGGAACGCAGACTCCGCCACGTGCATGGTGACGTTTGAAAATGTCCATGTAGCCCACTATCGTGTATCGACGCGCCTGAACTGAGCGCTGACGTTTGACGGTCGACATGAAGCGACTGGCCCAAATCGTTGCTGCGAATAGACTAAAATGTACGGCGTTTCGCGCGACCAGACGCATCACTGTGCACTAGTGTGCGATACGGTCGTTCAAGGTCATCCATGGTCGTTGACTTTGGGACCAATTAAAAGGGCATTGTAGCCTCTCCTATTAGTGATTAATAATAACCTTGGCCCTATCTGGCACCGTTTCTAAAGTACGTAGGGTTGCCAACCCTCCGGGTTTGACCCGGAGTCTCCGGGTTTTGACCTCTGGCCTCCGGGCTCCGGGTTTAGTGCTGCAATCTCCGGGTTGTCAAATAAACTGAAGCAGAATGTGTTGTTTCAA
>Ga0209367_1001975_pt1 | contig 26378 bp, 14 predicted proteins | sample WorMetLIZISLAND2_FD_187412 | JGI IMG/M metagenome (GOLD analysis project Ga0209367, IMG submission 187412) | Marine gutless worms symbiont microbial communities from Max Planck institute for Marine Microbiology, Germany - Olavius geniculatus... ... | reverse complement strand
CGCTATAGCGTCTATAATCAACACTAGCGTTTAAACGCTATAGCGTTAATGCCGCTTTCTATTTGCTATTGACGCTACATCAACGCTGCCTTCGAACGCTGCAATCAACGCTAATATATCACACGTATAAGATTATAGGTCTATGCTGTAAGTATACGCAGGCTATTATGGCCCAATTCTGCCATTGTCCAGCTGAGAGTTAACTGAAAGATTTTTAACAATTCTGTGTTTTGAAAAGATATGAATAAAAATTGTGGCGCTTAATCATTTTTAGTCCATCTTGTATAGAGAAAGAACGTCTCTCTGCACAGGTCATAGTAGATCTATAGCATCACTCTCACACACACAGATTTCATCTCAGCAGCCAGCGCTGGTAACGAGGAGTTTACTAGAACTCTGAATTAAAGGTCCTTTTAATTTTTTTTTAAACTTTAGAATTAGTGAATCTATTCACCATCTCTAATGCAGTACTGGTGGCAGTGTGAAATTAATAGCAGCTCGGTCGAACTTATTTTAGTAACCCAATTAGCTGCACTTCAGATCGCCGAACTGCTTTTAATAAATTCTGATTCTTTTGCCTTAGTTTGGCAAACTGGCGATAGTAATTTTGGTCACCAGTTTTTCAGTTCGCCGAACTGACCATAGCACTGAGCTTTTTGGAATGTTGGACCTGATATTGGTTTTCTGCTATTTTAAGTGTTGTCTGTGATGACTTCACACTTTTATATATTTAATGCATTTTGACATGCTGGAGAACCATTTTCATTGTGCTGATACAAGCTTGTGTTTTTAAGAAGCTTTTTTGCAGTAAAATGCATAGCAATAAATTATAATATCTGATGCGGTTGGTGACATTTTATGTATTATATATGCTTGTACTTGAACGTCAGGTATAGTATCATGTCAGAGTGGCAATACGTCGACAGTAACATGTACAAGTGATGAGCTGCTCTGTGCTGATGGTCAGCTGTGCTATCAGACCAAGTTTCAGTGTGATGGTTTTCATGACTGCGAAGATTATTCCGATGAAGCAGACTGTGCTGATCGGCCGGTAGACTGTGATGATGATGAGTTCTACTGTCTGCCAGACAATGAATGCCTTCCAGACTTGTATCGATGTGATGGCGTTCCCGATTGTCCTGATGGTTCAGATGAGTTTGACTGTGTGTCAGGTAATCACTTGTAAATGCAAATTGTTAATGTCTGTATTCAGTAATTGAAGTTGTTTTTTCAACTGATTTAACCATACCCAGGTTTTGGCATGTCTTCCTTATTGGAACATCATTTTTTTAGGTTTAAAAGTTGTTTAATCAAGTAAATGAATGTTAATATACACGTTTCTAACCTTTTTAATGAAAGGAAACTGCAATTACAATGCAAATTAAACACTATAATACTATATTGATACAAAGCTAATATGTCATTTATACAATAAGGTAAACATAACGTAACATGATAATCACTTACTTCGACTGACTTGAACTTGATCATCGATCTGTGCCGGTGTTGGCCACTGTTTGACCGTTGGCTTTTTAAGGAATGGCCGAATAACGACACATTAGTAGGGCATTGACAATGACAATTAACGTTGGATATTAGGTATCCACGCAGCATGAATGCCTATCATCTGTACACCGTGTTGTGGCATGAGAATCTAGGCCTAGGCCAGTCACACGACAGCAGAGGGCTACAGTCTAGTGATGTGCTGAATTGACAATCTGCAATTCAGTTTAGTTGATATGCTTATTAGTTGATGTTGCTTATTCAGTTTCAAAAGCGTAGTGTGGATGCCGCTAGAGGCGTCATGGTTTCTTGTCTGTTAATTTACTGCATGTGACTTAACTGCTAAGCTTAGGGTTATGGTTAAGTTAGTCTTAGGGTTAAGGTTAGCATCTTATAATATAATAGAGACGTTTCAATTTTCACAGTGACTGCTGGATCATGACTGAACTCAGATGCTTATATATGCAATTGAAACGTCACTGTCCAAAATCGATGCCTCAAGCAAAAATGAGGCCCAAAGGGCCAAAAATTGAGGCTGCAGGACAATATCGAGGCCGCAGGCTGAGCTAAGGCCTGTAGGGCCCAAAATTAATTCATCTTCAATTTTTGGCCATTTGGGCCTCATCTTGGCCTGCGGCCTCGATTTTGCATTGGAACATTTCCACTGCCTCGATTTTGGCCTAGCCCAAAATAAAGACCAGGTTGAAATAGAGGCAGTGGAAATGTTCCAATGCAGAATCGAGGCTGCAGGCCAAGATAAGGCCCAAGTGGCCAAAAATTGAGGCCACAGGCCGAGATCAAGGTAACTGAAATGTTGCTATCTAAAATCTAGGCTGCAGGCCGAGGTGCGGCCCAAAGAGCTAACAATTAAGATTGCAAGCTTAGATTGAGGCCGTTGCCGGAGATGAGGCCCGCAGGGCCGATAATTATGGCTACAGGCCAAGATTGAGGCAATTGAAATGTCCCTATGCATAATCAAGGCCGCAGGCTGAGGTGAGGCTCAAAGATGAGGCTCGAATAGCCGAAAATTGATATGCAGGTTGACATTGAGGCCGCAGGATGAGATATAGCCCACAGGGCCGAAATTTGATGGTTTGATTTACGCTATCGTCACGCTAAGTTAATTTGGTTAATTTGATTATCCGCACACCTCTAGCACATATTGGCTTGCGTGAAATGCACTTTGGAACGACGACAAGCCAGGTGAGTTTTTTCATCTGGATTCAGCAGAGGTCACCACACATTTTGGTGACATTTTGTAGTATGTAGAACGTGTGAATGAAATTTGTCCCATTTGCATATTTTTGCAGTAATGCGTGCTTCATTAGGATAATACCTATGCTGTTGCTTTCACTAGCCAGAATTTTGCATGTTTTTTTTTCTGAAAAATACCAACTTCGAAACATCCACTTTCACCACTGCTTTAGTAGCTCTGTTGGATAAAGTGATAACAGCAGAGTCACAGGTCGGCAGTTTAAATCCATCTGAAGGCCGAACAGGTGCGTTAAGAATAAGTTACAAGATAGGTCGGCAGTTAAGTAGGTAGTAAGTAATAGGTAAGTAAGTAGATACGAAGGAGGTAGGTAGGCAAGAAGTAGGTAAGCAGGAGGAAGTGTCGCATTCGACGTAGACTTTTTTCAGACTTTTTGCCTTGAATATTTAAACTCCATTTTTTATACACTCCCCCAAAATTATGCTTTTTAAAATCGCCAGCTAAGGAACATTCTGCAGAAAGTTGAGTGACGTTCCGATACGGAATTTTTTTGCAGGCTTTTAGTCTTTTTGCATTTGTCCCCATTTCTGTAAAAACAGTTGGATAGCAAAAGGCTCTGAGGGACCCTGGTTGAAGTTGGTTCAACAGTAAGTTAGAGGTCCCCAGTTGCGAGGCTGATGCAGGGCTGACAGTGGGGGTAGGGTTTTGGAAAGAGAACTAGCCCCTTCCCGCTAGCTGTAAAGGGCTTGCGGAGCATTGTAAGATTTCGAGTGGGGTTTGGGGCAGAGCCATTGCCGCCAACAGTTTGGTGTGTTTTGTGTTTTCAGATGACCTCTCTTAGCTGCTACAAATTGCATATGCACTGTGGAATTGTATCATTTCACTCATTTTCTTGCCTTATTTTTTAACTGGGGGTGGGACATATGATCATCTGTTTGCTTCGCTGCTGGTAAAAATAAGTAATGCAAAGGGATCTGGAACTAGATTGGTAGATAGTGCAGCACTTGACCTGGGCATTACACTGATGAGGTGTACCATTTGCCTCACAGTAATTTTAAGTAACTGTAAAAATTCGGGTTCAGATTGGTCCACTGTGTGACTTAGCCATTTTAGCGGACTTGGTACGTTGGGGCTTCTGCATGCATGTTGTTCAGTAGAGTTACTTGGCTGCTGCTGAGTATTTTCTGATACGAAACTTAACGTTGACTCAGTAAATGTTTTATGCTTGCATTTTACTCTAAACAAGCAACAGACTGCTGACACTTTATTTATAATACTTGCAGTACTGGTGTTACTCGTAGCAGAGACAGTGGAAATGTAATTTGGAAAAGCAGAAATCTTAGACTCACAAACTATTATTCTTTTGCTTGTTGTGTTTTCACATATTTGTAGGTGATGGGGATAAATCATCTTTATGCTCACCGGAGCATGAGTTTACGTGTGTTTCTGATCAGAAATGCATCCACATATTACTGCGCTGTAATGGCGTTGAACATTGCCATGATGGGTCAGATGAACTGCACTGCAATGCTCCAGGTATTCCATCATAAGCGCGTCTTTATTTATTTATTTCATACTAATTCAGCCATTGTTGGAATCTTGATATAATTGTAAATACCGATAATTATTAGCCACCAAAAATATTTAACAGTCTTAAAACAACGTTGGACAAGGAAAATGCTGAAAAATGCGATCGCATGTGCGGAAATATGCGGCATATATGCGAATATATGCTTATTTTTGGACGTGCGGCATATGTGGTATGATTTTTGCATTTGCGATTTTGAAAATGCCATTATATGCAGAAAAATATGCGATATGCGTGTTTTGGCAAAATATGTGATTGCATATGCGATCGCATATTCGCATATAACCAACATCTCTAACTAATTCATCAGGAGGATATTTAATAATTTATATAAATTCATTTAAATGCTGTTAGTTGTTGTTTACTTTGCATGTTTTTTCAACAAACTTTCATACAGGTCGATGCCATACCTGACATCCAATCAGCAGCATTACAGCAGTATTACAGGGTTTGCCAAAACAAACGTGGCACTTTGCTTTTGTTCATGTCTTCGCCAATTATTGACCGATTTTCAAAATTTTTTCACGGGCACACTCTGTGGACAGTTTGCAATAACATGTTTATTACATATCTCACCACACCATAAATGTGTCTCTACACTACCTTGTGAAATGTCAATGAAATATGCATTGATAACGATAATAACAAACAAACATTTTGGTAAAGTTGAAAAAAACACTTCAGACCAACACTGCAATGAATGATCTGTATGATACTAAACTGTATAGGTTTAACACGGTCTAGTGTCATACGGATTATTTATTGCTATGTTGGTCTAAAGTGTTTTTTATTTACCTAAATTTATGTTATTATCGTTAGTTTTTGCTTACGTTTATATTTCACAAAGTAGTGTAGAGACGCATTAACCATGTGGTGGGAAGTGTAATAATCACATTATTGCAAATTGTCTGCAGAATGAACCAGTGAAAGAATTTTAAAAAGCGGTCAATAATTGGCGAAGATATGAACAGAAGTAAAGTGCCGCATTTTATATGGCCCATGGGGTAGTAATGGTGGCTTGATAGAGTGTTGGACTTGTGATCAAGAGGTCGTGGGTTTGACTGTCAGTCGGGTCATTATTAGGATGGGTGACTGTGCAGTCAGGTAAACCATTGAGGTATGTGACTAACACCAAGGTCAACTCAGCCTTCTATCCTTCTGGGATAGGTAAATTGAGTACTGGCCTGTTTGGCTGCCCAGGCTAATGTGGAGCACATTCACTTGTGTCTTCGTGATTCCATATGGCAGGTGACGTTTTGTAGGTCTGCAATGGGTTTTTCATGAAGAGCTTTAATCTTCGCCTTTAGCACGTGATGATTAATTTGTATGTACTTGTGCGATGTTCTGTTGTGTGCAAGTCTGTGATACGGAGCGCGAGCTGGATTGCTATGGCAACGGCAGCATGTGTGTTGACATCGGCAGGCAATGCAATGGATTAGAGGACTGTCCGAATGGCAAGGATGAGTCGGTCGAGTTGTGTGGCAAACCTGAGGAAGGTATTAATTTATTATTTGTCACTTTGTGAATTCCAGTGTTTGGAAATTGTTTACTGATCATGCACCGCTGTGCTGTCATTAGCTTGCTATGTCATTGGCATGTTGAGCACTGCAAAAGAGCGATGGCATGTGAATAACTACTGATCAACAGAAATATGCTAATATATAGGCCCATAGCAGAAATATTTTTCTGTAAAGTCTGGCCTACTTTTTCCTTGTGATTAATTTGTCTATTTTTATTAATTTTTAAACTTCTGTAGGGACCAAGGCACAAGGTTTTCTCTGAGTACACCACTGTGTTATATTGCATGTGTGTGATGTCATATATCTGACAAAATTTAGAAAAAGGTAGAGTCTACAGCTCTTCGAGTTCATACGTTAACTCATCTTAGAGCTGTGGAGCGTCACCTGCCATATGAGATCACCTATTTTTCTTGCTATCTAACACAGGTGAACAAGCTTCATTTTAACCTCGGCTGGTGGACAAGCCAGTACTGGATTTTCCTGCCGTAGAGGGACGGAAGCCAGAGTTGATCTGGATGGTCGGTTATATGCCGAGATGATTTACCTGTTCGCAGACACCAGACAGTCACCCATCCAAGTACTAACCACAGCCTGAGTCAAAGTGAAGATGATCATATGACTGACATTCTACTAACCAGCCTGCTTATTATATGATGTGATCAAATCATGCAATGATTAGAGATCTCTGTGTTGCTGTTTAGTTGTCAATGAGTGTGCTACGTCAAATGGTGGCTGCCAGCACGTCTGTGTCCCTTCTAAAGTTGGTCATCATTGCGAGTGTCACGATGGCTATGAGCTCGGGTTTGATCACAAGTCCTGCAAAGGTATCAATCACCACAGTGACAGTTTTGCAGCCATTTTCCTGAAATTGCTTATTGTTGTGTTTTTTTTGGCAGAATGGCCTCACCTAGAGTGACTGGAAAAATCGACAAGTTGAACAGAATTGCAGAAGCGAACTGTATGTGCATATGTGTATGCATACACAGGTGCTAGAAATGTTAATTGTCAGAAGTAATATTTATGCAGCAAACCTCAAATGCACTGGGCACACTGGTATTGTAAGAATAAAAAAATGTCTTTGGTGACTAATGAAGCTTTCAGACTGCAGTACAGTATATTGCTAATGTGTCTGTGTGCTTGTGTTATTGTGGTTTTGTCCAGATGTTAATGAATGCTTCAACAGTCCCTGTTCACATGTTTGTGAAAATTCCGAGGGAAGTTTCAGATGCCGATGCGTAGATGGCTACCAGCTGTCGAATGATAGCATGTCGTGCATCGCAGCCGATGGTGTGCTTTTGTTAACTTCTATCATAAGCTCTTTATTTACATGATAGTTTACGACAAGTTTAGTTCAAACATAGTTGCAGCTAATGAATAGTATTAATTTGTGGTGATATATTGAGTGGTGCTTTGGCAATAATACTTCCATAGAATGGTTGTATTGAGTCTAATTAGTTAATTAGATTCACAGTTGCCTATGACATTTCACTTATAGAAGTATATATGCTGTAGATTAATTGTGTTTGAGCTGTTGGGGTTGGAAACTAGGATTACATTTCCGAGCACTGGAGAATGGTAACAGTATTTTCTCATGTACCACCGGTCCTAACATGTGTCTGTCTATCTGCCTACGTTTTATAATAATTTCTGAACGTAGTGTCTCTAAAAGTACATCAAATCAGAGGATGACTGAATTTAGTCGTGGTTCATCTCAAAATATTTGTTATTAACTTTATAACCCTGTCCCAATTTTGTCCCTGTTTTCACCCCTGTAATGCATTTTCAGCAGGATAGCAATAGTTTACTAGTCATCGCCAGATACCATACTACACTGCTCATGTAGTGAGACATCTCGTTTTTATACTTTATTAATATTTACAATTCAATTTGTTGTCCTGAGTGACAGATAAGTGTCTGTATCGAGGACATTTCTAGTTGCCGTTTGGTGTTGCAGGTTTTTCTCCGAAGTTACTGGTGACGAACAAGACAATGCTGATTAGTTACGACATGCGGCATGCTGACAGGCAGACTCTGAGTCTGGGTGGACTGACTCGAGCCGTGGACTTTGACTATCTGTCGGGAACTGTGTTCTGGGTTGACTCTGATAGTCGCAACATCAACTCGTAAGTCGTGCCTGTCTCAGTGTGTTTGTATCTTGTGAAGTTTGTTTTTCTGTCGACTTGAAATACCAAACTGGTTTTGGAATTTCACTCATTAAGGTGTTAGATGAGCAAAGTAATTTCGCGGTAGGTGTCATAGCTTGAGAAATGAGAAGAAGTGTTGGCACATGTAATGACTGAGTGTCCAACGTTACATAATGCACATAGCAACCATTTTCATGAGGATGATCCCGTCATTTTCTATTTGAAGAACCTGCAGAGGCATCAACTACCTGAGGGATGCTGGCTTTTCTGAGGCCAGTTGCAGATGATTCATGATTGAGCACCAGAAGAAAATAACAGACACAAGTTATGTTGGTTTGATCAGAAATTGCAGTGGAAATTTGACCACATTGGCGTGAAATAGCTACAGAAATGATGTACGGTGAGCAGCTTTGTATGAATGTTACAGAATACACGTGAATGGTACTCAGAAGCAGTCGCTAGTGACGTCGCATATTGACAACCCTGTAGCACTTGCATACGACTGGATTCATCGCAATCTCTACTGGGCCGACGTCGGTTTACATTTCGACCGGGCAAGAATTGAAGTGCTTGCACTGGTTAGTGGTTGGCGCCATACGCTGTTCGATGATTCCATGGTCAGAAGTCCAGCTGTCATGGTCGTCGACCCACGACCTGAACAAGGGTACTAAAAATTTGTCCGATATTTTACATTGGTTGTACTGTAAACTTTTTGTGTGGATTTCATTTCTTGTAATTGAAAATAATTTTTGCATACTATTTAGTTTCTTTCACCAGTTGAATGATATCTGATAAATTGTCAGTATTCTTATTTTTGTTGAAGTTATTTTTTTGTTCTTATGAGAAATAATCATATGTATTCTCCTTCTTGTGTCCAATTTTGATGCTGAAGCATTCAATATATGCTGACGTTCATGAACATTTGCTGTATATTTTGAATCATACTGTATTAACGTGTATGCTGTTCAGATATTTGTACTGGGGCCAGGGTGCAGACAAGGCAGGCATATTTCGCTCCGGTCTCGATGGCAGAAAAACACTCGCTGTTGTTTCAACTGTCATAGAGCAGCCGACTGGAATGACGCTTGGTGAGTGAGTGCAAGTTACAGCTCATGCTAAGTCACTCTATTGAGTGGTTAGGGCATTGGATATGAGACCGAAAGGTCCATGGTTCAATGCCCAGCTGATGCGCTACGAAGAAACAGCCTTGGGCAAGTTGTTCACACCCACCTGCCTGTGTAGGTGCAAGTGTCTAGTGGTTGGTGTCGACTCGTAACTTTCAGGTTGTGGTTCAATTCTCACTGCCGTCATTTGCAAGCAACCTTGAGCAAGTTGCTAACCTACTACGTGCTCACGCCAACTCAACCTCCTATCCTCTATGGGACAGGAAATGAGTAGTAGCTTACGAGCTATGGGGTGAAGGCCTAGTGTGGCTGATTGGGGTTATGGTATGTCTTCTATCTGCAAATTGCTGGTCCAGTTGTTCGTGCACGCGGGCAATGCATGACCGCATAGTGCGCTGCGGTATCATTAGCTCATGCCAATCAGCTGCCACTTACAAGATTTTAAAGTGCCTCTGGTCTTGAGTGAAGTTGAGTCCGTCTCATGTAAGAAGCGCTATAGTAAGTACTGGACTTTACCTTTATCTTTACTTGTATGTCTCTCTTTCTCTATGTTAGTACAGTCACTGTGCACATTTATTTTGTTACATCAAACTGTCATCCAACGGTGCTTTTATGCTGTTAGGTGGGCGACAAAAAGGGAGTCTACTTGTAAAAAAAATTCCTGGCACAACGATAATAATCAATAGTTTAGTTTTTGGGGACTATCACAGTTTAGAATGGAAGTGGGCAGGCTAGGCCAGAATAGTGTCACGTATTTTCACTGCTTTGGTTGTCTGATTGGCCATTTTGTTGATGTGATAGATTTAAGCGCAGTTGTGTTTACGGTATGTGTGATGGCCACGTGTAGACTTTGTCGGCAATCGTCTGCTTTGGATTGACAGTCGGCTGGCGACACTGAATGCTTATCTGCTTACAACGGGCGGCCGTGAAACGCTGCATACGTTCTTTGAATATCCCAGACATCCAGCCGGACTGGTCGTCTTTGAGGTATGTTAAATGAATATGCTCACTGGTGAGACTTAGTTGCTTTTGTTTGTCTTGTTGTTGTTGTTGGTTCTTCCTGATTTCTGAAGATTGACGGCCAGTGAGGATGACTTGAAGGATCTCCATGCTGTTCGGTCTTTAGCCATCGTGGTGCACTCCAGAATCGATAAATCAGTCCAGTTCTTCACATCATCTGACCAGCGCTGTGTTGGTCTGACAATATGGCCGAAGTACTTCAACTTATGGCATTGAATAGTTGTCGGAAAGTGGTGACTCGGTGACCATTCATCCAGAATAGACTGGTTTGTCCTGTGTTCTGTCCAGCTGATTCTCATCATTCTACGATATACTGTCATTTCAAAAACCTCATGTCTCTTTTTGTCTGCTGCTTTCGAAGTCTATGATTCACTACTGTATGATGCAACTGGCCACACCAGAGTCTGTAGTAACCTACATTTTAGTGACATGCTCAATGCTCTGTCTTTTCACAGGCAGTTTTGTGCTGCAAGTATGCATTGATAGTGAGTGGTGTGATTTTGACCATGTCTAGTTGGACCCTTTGTGGGATGCTAGAATGAGTACTGGCAGTAGTTACTACCCCTTGTCCTCTAATAGACAGTATTCTGACATTGATGACTGCCTGAAGGATAAGAGGGAAGATTATTAGAACTGCCTTTAAGCCTACTGTTAGTTACATATGCACACTTAGAATTGACAGTTTTTGCAATTTTAAGTTTAGGTTGTTTTTAAGTTTTGTGTTTCATAAAGGTTAAACTGTCTGTGGCATTGTTATATTGTATATTATTTGCTACAAACGTACAAGGTAATTACACAGTTAGATTCCTGCTATACTACAGTTCATTTACTTAGGCCCTTCATAGTAGTCCTGCATTGATAGATTGTTTATTATGCTGCAATGTTCGAATCGTTGCAGGATTGGTTGTATTGGACGGATGAAATCACAAAGTCGGTGTACAAGATGCGCCGTAGTGTTCATGCAGACCAAGCCGACACTGCAGTGCTAACAGTGATGAGCAATCTGTCTTCTCCGCACGATGTTGCCATCTTTCACAGTCTTAAACAACCACAAGGTAATGACAGCTTTGATTCGTACGTAAATGTAAAGTCCTTTGCATTAAGCTGCGTGGATCTTCATTTTCTAAGCTTTCAGCCAGACACCGGCTTACACTGCCAGAGTATGGATATGGGGCTAGTGCATTGCACAATGTGTCTGTTTTGTCCCAGCTGTTACTGGTGCTCATTCTGACACTTAAGCACCACTCTCAGTTTGTTTTTGTTTGGCTTGCATAATGTTTATTTTTTATGCAAAGACAGTCAAACCATGCAGTCATGTCATGTGAATACCAGGTAAAATTTAGAAATGTTTGTGAAGTCAAGAAGTAACTTGAATTGGTCTGGAGCAGAACTTTATCATACTGCTGTCAATGAATGGAGAAAGCATCTCCTTGCCTGTGTTCGCATAGTAAGCCAACACTGCAAGCAATTTTACCACAGGCAGTTGAAAAATGGACAGCTGGATGAAATGTCAGCCATAGTGTCAGAAATGTGAAAAAAATGTGTTTTTACGTGTTATGTTAATTAAGCAATCATATCATATTGGATAAAAAAGTGATATTTTGCTGGTAGTTTTTCCCCAGGTATTGCAGAAACATACACTGGGTGAGGTGGGAAACTGAATGGTTATTTGATGGCAAGTTGTCAGGACTATTCGTACCAAAAATTATCAAAATGTGATAATTGGTTTTCAAGTTACAGTTGAAAATGTCGGGGATGTTTTTTTGAGACTCAGTGTAGTATGTAAAAATAATGACAAAAAACTCTTTTCACTGGCGAGTGTTTGTCCTGATTATGTGAGATTATATTGTTGTGAGTATTTGCTATTTTTCCTGTATCAGTCATCCTGTGTGCAGGTGAGAGTTACTGTGGGGATAACAATGGTGGCTGTTCTCACCTATGTCTGGCGTCACCGACATATGCGAAGTATTCCTGCTCGTGTCCAGACAACGACAGAGTCCATGCATATCGACTGAATTCTGATGGACACACCTGCCTTACTACTCCATGTTAGAGCTGGATGTTTTCTTACATTGATGAACTGGTGTATGCTGATGCTATATATAAAACTATTACCTGGCCAAGTCAATACTGTACTGAAAATAAGTATAAAATGCACATGAATATGTCCATATTTATTGTACCATTGCAGTTAGTCTCGCTGAGTAAATAGCTGCCTGTGATTAATTCGGTTGGCTGGTTTATGTGGTATTTCCAAATAAAAGTCGTCTGCTTATGCTGCAGAGCATAGAATATATTTCGGTCAGAAAACACTGCCATGGATGAGATAACAATATCTTAGTCACTTTAAACTTTCTGCCAACGTCTTAAAATCTGCCTCTTCAGAAAATGGTACCTAGACATCATCTGAATTTGTTTGTTTTACTACTGTCTTGATATAGCTTTGCTATTAAGGCAACTGTGATTGATTTATTAGCTGACCGATTTTGGGGAAGACTGACAATAAGCAAAATGCAATACATTGCAGCTGTTGTGTGTCATTTCGTGAACTATCCATAACTCTGCACCAGATGGCTGTTTTAAATGCCATCTCAAAGCATCTTATTCTGCTGCGGCTTTTTAATCACCACTGCCGTCTGCCACCAGTGACTGGCTGCACTTTTGATTCTGTTAGTTTGACGGACATTTTGTGCTAATTGTAAAATCTGTTCATGCAAGTATGTGTGTATGTGTATGCTACAGTCGAGATGTTATCCCGGTCGATGTCGACAGCAACACCGACATCTCCGAGAAGTTGGTTACCGCCGGCGACTCCAGTGCAGAACAGTGCCTACAAGCCGAACAAGCTGTCAACACCGATGTCATCATCAAAGTCTGTGCCGGGAGGTGGAGTGGACAGCAGTGAGAGATCCCCGCCGTCTGGATCAGAGTCGGAGTCTGGAAGTATCTGGGTTCACGTCGGTGTTGGCATAGCTGCACTCGTCATCGTCATTGTCATTGGCATCTTGGTGAGCAACACACTCTATTACTTATGACTGCTTGCTTGTGTTGAATGGTATAGCTCTTCATGGGAGACCCATCACACTGCTATGGAGCATCAACTGCCATATGGGACCACACAGTGTTACTACCACCGGACAGCTGAACGCTTTCTGCCATAAGCCCAGCCAGACAGGCCGGACTCTATTTACCTACCCAGAGGGATGGAAGGCTAAGTTGACCTTGGTGTTAGTTATATACTGATAGCAATGTCGAACCAACGACCTTGTGATCACAAGTCTAACATATCATTTGTTACACTGTTACACAGTGTGTCCCACAGTCGAATGTTTTTCCAGCTACATTATCGATATCAGCTTCCACTTTGCAAATCTACTTAGTGCTTACCAGATGAGATTTTGTGCAAGACAGGCTGTCTGAAAAGTTTTGAGTATATTTGTGATGGTTTTTGTGTTCATTTGCACTTGACTTAAAGGTCCGTGGTCACCAAAATTAACATATACATTTTATCCATTTTCCTGATAGTGCACAATTTTATGATAACTTTGACCGTAATATCGGCGCCCAGCGTTCTGTCAACACGGAAAAATTTACCTTTGAAGTCGACGATCTATGAAAACGACGTAGAAAACGCGCCGCCATGATGACCTGCGGTGGCGTCATGAGTTAGCCTATAGAATATTAATTCATGACGTCCCTAGCCTAGAATGATGACGTCGTCGGCTAGCCATTAATATTCATGACCTATATGGGGGCTAGGGTCATGACGTCACTGCATGCACTGATAGATTAGAATATTTCGCATAACGTAACGTAATGCTGCATTTCGTTTGAATTCACGCATTAATTTCATATGTTTATGAAGCTCAAATCGACATATTATATATGCGATGTTAAATGTCTAATTTAAATCTACAGAAATTGCGCGAGTGAGTTTGACCGTGGCCATGGACCTTTTAACTGCCAATGACTGATGGCTGCATCCATCACCTTCAGTTGTTCATAGTTACATTCTAATAAAATATTTTATGTTACACCTTTGTTAATCATTTCTCAGCTGAGCAATATTTTCTGAAGTTGCAGCTACTCCATAATAACCTAGGTGATCTACATGTGAAATTTCTGCAAATTATTGAACTTCTACACTCCTGGTGATCATTTATGTGAAAAAGCTGCGTCTTGTAACAAAGGATTTAGTCAAAGGATCGCTTTTTAGTTAGCACTTACAAAATAATGTTTATCTTTATTTTTTCCTAAAAACGCATTTCTGACTTTTTTTGTTTTATCCTAACATTTATTATGTCTGTGTCATTTATGGTGTTATTGTATCTCACTGTTGACTCAACACGTACTGTGGTTGGGCTTTTCCAATTGCTGGTCTGACAGTCAGGAACTCACTGCCAGATGAACTCGGAGATCTGGCGTGTGATATTGACAATTTCAAACAGTTCTTTAAAACAGTCTTATTCAGTTTCTACTAGTGTGACTAGTGCATTAGTTTTAACTTTATGTGCTATATAGATTCAAGTTTTACTTAACGTACTTACTTACTTACTTACTGTGTTGTGAACAGATTGCCTGCAAGCTATACAGAGTTCACGTCAAGCGAACAATAAACTTTGACAACCCAACGTTCTCGACTGACAAGGATGCCAGCAACGGTGCTCAGCGTGTTCCACTGGCGCAGACCACGGACCCTGAGCAGGGCAACGTCTATGAGTCAGTTGCTTAGCAACTGTTGCTTAGCAACCGTTCAACAAACGGCCAATAGGAAATTACTGTTGTATAATGATATCCTCGGCGGTTGTGATGTATAACTTGTCTTCACAATTGTTGTGAGTTACAGAGTAATGATTCACTGATCTCCTGCCGCTCACATTTTGTAGTTTCAGTCATTACAGTGTTTGTCTTTCTGTCCATCTGTTTGTCTGTGACAATTGCATTTGTGTGTTTTTGCATTCCATCAGTTTTGCTAGTCTGTATTTGTGTGTTGGTACTAAAAGGTGTGTTGCCGTGGTATGCTGGTCACTCGCTATATTTATACATCATGTGAAAGTGATCGCCTTTTGCCGGTCTTCTTGCCGTTGTACATGCAATCCGTAGTACGTTCTGGAGTATCCGGAGTAATTTAATTAGCATCGATTCTTTTTCAGCTAGTTTTTCTGGTGATTGTTTGTGACTGGATATAGTACATCTACATATGTATGTTGATCAGGCATCAATGACAAATATGTGATTTGATGCATGAATTAACGAACTTAATCTGTAGTTGATCAGTATGTGTCCTAAAGACAAGCTTGAACTCCGATCGAGTTAGTAGTTCCTTTTTTGCTCATAATTGTTCTTGTTCTGTTTATCTTAGTGTGTAGTTGAAAGTTTTTCTTTGTTTCCATTCCAGTTAGTTGCAGACAAGTAGCTGTGTTATTATTCAAGAAGTATATGCTGATGGAGATGGAAGAGAATGTGTTGGGAGTTGAGACCATTTCGTCTTTTTTATTACACAGTGTTCTGCATTTGCTTCGAATAATTTTTTTTATGATGAGCAAAATTTTTACAAAAAAGTTGAATTTGTTTGCGTTCTATATTTAACTGTTGCATGTTTGTTTTCTTTACACATCGTCGACATACTACACTATAGCTTTTGTTTGCTGTCTGTATATTGCGAGCATTTGTTCAATATTTTGTGTTTTGTTGACTTTATGGAGTACTCGAATAGCACACACTTGCAACATTCCAGATGCATTTATGAACATTCCCAAGTTTCTTCGTCATTATTTTCGTATTGTATAAACTGATTAGGAATCTGCTGCAATCAGAGACTGTACATTAACTGTAGTCATGTGCACTGCCAAGTAATGTGTGAATAATTCAAACATTGCAGTTTCGGTGTATGTCATGTATTTTAGTGTGCTTTGTAGTCAGCAGTACTTTTGATATTTGTGCAACTGGCCTTTTTTATGTTCAGCTAAACATCTAAACAGACTATGTTGATTGCTGTGCATCGAGTTTTACAAAACAAGTTAGCCCACATGTTTATGTTATATTTATGTTTATTCACGTGTTTATTCGTTTTCTTCCACTATTTGTTACACAGTTAAGCCGGCTGCACAAATAATTTTTGGAACTGCTGCAGTGGCAGAGCCAGAAATGTGAATTGGGGGCCTCGCCTCCCTTCTCCTCCCATCGTCTCCCCTTCTTCACGCCTTTCGTTGTTTTCCTCTCCCATCTTCTTTCTTCCAGCCTACCCCTCTCTTTTCCCCCATTTTCTCCACTTAGAAGTAGGACTCAATTAATTCCAGCTAGAGGGTCTGGGGGAGCGCTGTGAGCTCCCCAGTGGGGTCTGGACTCTGGAGCAGAGACCCAGCCAAAATTGAATTTGGTGCATTAAAATATGAGATCTAGTGGCAACAATTGTCATTATTTTTCCCGAGTCCCTAATATATATATTTTTAACAAACAATAAGGATTGGGCTTCTGGGCCCCCTTTGTCTACGTCAGTGAACTGCTGAAGGAGGACTTTGCATGTTGGATTTCCATTGTGTCTCCAATTCGCTGGTGTCCTTGCGACGCTGGAGAGTCAGAAATACATGGACTGGAGTGATAATTTATCATGCCTTCAGCACAGCCAGACTTGGCATAGTCATTTTATTTTCGTGCATTTTGAAAGGTATGCTAGCAGCATATTTTGTATTGGGGGAGGAGGTGGGGAGTTTCACCACTTTGGTTGACGATTAATGCAATCAGGGCAGAAGATACAAAATGATTTGATTTGAAGGTCGAATGGTTAAGCTCAAGGTTATAGTTACAGTGAATTTTTTTGAGTAAGTGCAGTGGGCACATCATCACTTTGGCGACAAAGTATTGTCTATTTTTGTATGTTACCTACAACATTTTACCAGCATACGTAAAAACGTCTGGTTTGTGACAATTTTTTGATTGGCACGGTTACTAGTTTACTTACTGTGTCTGGCTATTCCATGCTGATTAAAAGCTGTCGTTTACTGTTGTGACTGAATTAAGTATTTAACATTTAACTGTGCATTCTACCAACACAAACACATTCGAAACTCCTTATTTAGGTAACTAATACGTCAGAACACAACTGTTTATTTTATATCAAGAAAACAGTACACACAGACTCGCAGCATGCAGTTTATAAAGTGGCTGTGATTTCATAACGCAAGAACGTTAACAGTTAGCTTAGCACTGTGCATACATCATCTGCCCATATTCAACAACCATAACTAATTATCATTAGCCATGTGATTGATACACTTAAGTGATAAGAACCTGCAACAATAGTAACACTGCACACTTTGACCACAGACCATTTTTAGTCCGATCGGAAACGATAGTTTTCGGAAGGACTTATGTTTTACTGCAGATGTTTTTTATATTTTTTATTTTAATCATGAGATCCCGAGATGCGTCCGCCGATCGGCGCAAAATTTTGCACGGTGATCGGTATTACGCCGAGTTTTATAATGCTGTTCCAGAATTTCGGGGAGGGACCCCGAAAAAATTTTAGGGGCGAAAAACATGTAAAATTTGGCCCGATTTTGGACAACTTCGAAGTTCGGCGGTGAATATCTCCGAAACGGATGAAGATATTCAAAATTGGTCAAATATTGATCTACGGCGATTCCTCCCGCGTTAGGCTGAACAAGTCCGGTGAAGTTTGGTCCAGTAACGTTGGAGATCTCGATGTGAAATTGTACCCAACTAAAGCGCCTTTTTGGAAGACCATATTTCGGCCCCTAGGGGGTGCTGCGGCCCCAAATTTTTACACGCGCTAGAGAATGACCAAGTCTTACTAGCGCATTCCCCACCGGGGACGGGGGCCCCCTTAAATTTTTTTTCAAAAGGGGGCCAAAAATTGGCTTTAAATGTAGCGCATTAGCCGCGAGAACTTTGGAGCCAGGGGGATTAGCTTCATGAAACTTTGCCACGTGACGTGCTGCTAGATGGGGGTGATAACCCGTGTACAACTTTTTGGGGGCACCGCCCCCTTAAAATTTGGGAGGGCAACAAACGTTCAAAATCTACGTTTTACGACAATTTTCAAGTTTGACCGCAAATATCTCTGGACTGGATAGAGATATCGACAAACGGTAAACGGCGTTATCAAGCACAATTAATCCCGCGTTGAATAAAGAATAGGTGAACTTTGGTCCACTAACGCCAAAGATTACGCGGCTAATGTTTACCCACCCTAGGTCGACGGTGAGCGTTTTGCGTATGCTAATGCATTTGAGTGCGGGCCACGTGACTTTGCTGCCTGGGGAATTTCACCTCCCCCCCTAAATTTTCCCCCAATCGGACTTAGGGCGCCGGGCGGACTCACGTTGGGCTTTGCCCTATATTTCTAGTTATTTCTAACCCGCTATTTTTCCTGCTTTCTATGTGCATGTATCTCAGCAAGAGAGTATGATAACAAGATCAGAATAATGCAGAAAGAGTCTACATCCATAACAAAACACTGAAATTTTCAGCATAAAAGTGCTTTCACAAAATTTTGAAATGCGTTTAAAGCTGTAACACGTATAGACCTATAGTATTTAGGCCTACTGAGCAAGTAACTATAATGCACGATTACTCACTGATATGCTGAGTACTTCACAACTGTCGCAATAACATTGTGATGCACAGTTGAAATAAATTAACTAATGAATGAAGTTTTAACTTAAGTTTCACTCGATATAAACACGCCAGATGTCGTAAAGCCACGCAAATGACAGTTGTACACCGAGTTGCTGACAGGGTAGTGCGGAGCACGGTTGTGGAAAGGAACTGGACAGAAAACTGGACAGAGAGCATCACTGCAATTAGTTGCTTGCTAGGCACAAATGCGCACAAAACATGCAAACTATGAAACCATGGTGCAGTGCTTCAATGACAATACAACACGCAGTATTTTTCCAGTATAAGCCGTTAATTATGTTTCTGATTATTCTTTGCTTGAACATCGTCCAGCCAAAAATTCTCTGACACGGGCAAGTTCTAGAAGCGACGTAAAGTTGACTTGGGCGTAGAATTTCAGTTAAAAACAGCCCGGTTCTTGTCCTTGCATCTGCTTCAATACGATCAAAGTGAGTTGACTGAATTGCTCAGGACAAACTAGTAAGATAGAATTTTTAACGAGGACGCATACCAGTCCGATATTATATGCGAAGTTTGAGAACCAGCGTGGATAACTAGTTTCGCAAAGTCCTTTGAACAACAAGTGTTGAGATAATGACGGTTTAATTATCAAGTCACTTTTTACAGAAAACATCGCGCAACACAGCTGGACGTCATCATGCGGATACGCAGCACCAAAGGGAAGCCATAGGCCCTGGACTCGTCATTTTAGTGTTGGCCTCCCTTTTGATACCCATTTGAGTTCCACAGATAGTAGGGAAACTTGTTTTTGATGAAACGCAACAAGAGAGCTCCAGACTGGAATATTGAATCATCTGCAGTCTCGGTCCGCACTGCAGACGATTGATTATTCGCAGGACATTTAACTTAGAACAGAAAGGCCTATTAACACTCACCAAGATATATGGCACAGAAATATCTCGGGCTATCCCTTGGCCTGCCCATTGAAAAAGCTGACGCAGCTACCAATCTGACATCCTTGCAGCGTCATTGTCAACTCATTTAAATAACGACAGACGACAGAAGTACAGTCGTGACAAAATCACAACGTAGGCCTAAACGATGCTGCAGCAGAGCGCGGATGAAGCAACAGAACGAACAAATCTCTCTATGCACTAATACAGGTAACTCAGGTGAGTGTGCGAGACATGCAGGTGTACGAGTGATGATCATCGAATAACACAGCAGAGAGCTGACTAGAGAAAGTCACCGTTAACGCAAGCAGATCAATCGGTAGCAAGTAGCAACAACAACGACGACGACCACAAGAACGAATACGCTGGCTCGAGCTAACACAACGTAACGCACCTTGCACGCAAAAATTAAACTAGTAAACTAGGCCTACTGAAACTCACTTCTAATCAACATGAAATGTAAACGGAAATATGCATCGAGTCTGAAGACACAACAAGTTAGTCAGATATGGCATAGACAGATACGCGATTAAAAAAGTTACGAAAAGGAAGGACAATTCATGACGGTAGAAATAGCAGCGAATTACAGCTCATCGCCCCGAGTGAAAATGTCAGAACTCGGAATGTCGAAGAAGCTTTCAGTCAAGAAGCCAAAGATTTCATATAGAAACAAGAGTGGTCACACAATAAAAGTGCGGTGGGTGGAAGAACTTCACGTTTACGCGCCATAAATTTTGCTTGTAACAGTGAAAGAATGGTTAAAAGCGGTGCTGAATTACCGAAGTTATCCCAAAAATAAAACTGGGTATCCGTTTTTTTGGACCACCCTGTATGTATTCTATACATGGTGTCATTACATGGTGTCATTGTGATGCTTTATTGATGCATCTTTTTTCTTCTTTTATAGTTTGGTCAAATGATGATTACTTTACATGAAATTGTCAACAGTCGTACCTAACGAAATATACACCGTGTCCCAAAAAGCATCCCCGACATTTTCGACTGTAACTTGTAAAATTGCTTAGTGTTGGCCCATGCGAACACAGGCAAGAAGACCTAAATTTTAATACGTATCATGCTTGGTCTGATTTCCCAAGGTAGTGCAAAAGCAGACGTTGGGTGTGGTGGAAACTAAAACATTGATTTAATAGCCAGGTTTTCTGTTTATTTCAACACATATTTCGTTTGGTCTGCTTTCCCTAGGTAATGCAGAAGCATACATTGGGTGATGGCAAATTGTGTCTAAAATATTCGTACAAAAATATTTGTACCAAAATATTCATACCAAAAATTATCAAAATTTGATAATTGGTTTTCAAGTGTCAAAAATGTTGAGGATGCTTTTTGGGACACAGTGTAATGTCAAAATATTTGAACAAAATATCGCTGCTAGTTACACATTCTTTGCTCATCGTGACATAACGCCGACGTCATGAAATGTGTCGTGACTCAAAGCAGCTTGCTCGTCTCAATCAGTGCCGTCAGTTGCTGTGAAGCTTCCCTGCTTCGGTCACAGAGTCTATAATAATTTTTAAAAATTTCACTGCTCATCTGTTGTTCTTTTTTCCCTCCCCTTTATCTCTTTTCCTTCTCCTTTCCTTGTTCCTCTCATCAGTGCGGAAAAAAGCATTGTATTTGATGACAGAAGAAAGTCTTTAAACGTGCATGTCACTAAACCATTTTGGATCAGCACTTAAAAATTTAGAGCTCGGGTGACCTTGGCCACGCCCCATTTAAAGAAAAATACGGGGTCATGTCCGAACTCACCCTGGAGGCTGGAAACGAGCATTTGAAATTTGGCGTTCATATCTGTATCCGTTTTGAAGCTACCTATGGACGACAATAAAATGACGTCATTGTCACTGTGACGTCACGTATACGCCGCTGACCACACACAGAACGACAGACAGAACGGCATAGCAATATTAGCCAGGCTCACTGCATTATACTTGGCGGGGTTTACGAAAAATTTCAGAACAGTATGATATTGTTTCAAAAATAGAGCGTCGGAATCTGGCGCTCTCTGGTGCCTCCTTGGCGCCCTTTTGACCCGACGCCCGGACCGGAAGCAGTGCATGCGTTCTGTTTCCCGTAGAACTTTACGCCACTGACTGTGTGACTGACTCCAGTTCTTTACCGTTGATCACTATTCTCAACTTGCTGCCCTTCCTCCCTGGCATTTGCATAACTTTGATCTCTTTTTCACATTTATCCGTATGTTGTCCACGTTTGGTATGAGAGACCATAGTCTGGTCGTCTGCAAAACGGATCGATTTTGCCAGCGCTGTCTTAACTTATTGAATTGCTGTTAAACTATTGTTTAAAGTTGGTTAATTTTGCCCACCAATGCATTTTGAGTAACGTGTGTAGCAGCTGAGCATGGTGTAAGAGTGCTGCAAAGTGTTGGATGAGGGTGGGGAAGTCGGGGGAAATTTAATCCCAACTGTTGTCACGAAAGTTAAGACATTGACCTGACCAGGCCTGTTTATTGACATTTTGTGTATTTTTCTTCAGTCTGTAAAAAACAAGAAAACAGAAATCAAAACGTTCTTTACAATGGGATTTTCTCAGTAAACAGAAGTCGGTATTGGTAGTTTGTGGTCTGGAACAGTTAGGTCTTTGCTTTCAGTTGTTTTTCTCTTCCGATCTGAAATAATTTGCTGCGTTATTGTCATCAACTACTGCTGTCAGTTCAACTACTAAGAAAGAATATTGTCGGCTAAAAAGTATGACACAAGTAGTCAGTGATTTAAATATAAGCTATTAGTTAGCACTGTCAATTAAAGAAAAATCTATACTTAAAAATAAAATACGACTAAATAGGCTAACTAAATATACAGGCTTGCGTGGACATGAAATTTGCCATCCATATCCACGGATTTTCCGTAGATATCCATGGATATATCTATGGATATCCATGGATATATCCATATCCACAAACGCCTATCGTGCGTACATATAGTCAATAAATTTTCGCGAAATAGGCCTACTGCAGTGCCAGAGCGTCAATTTCCCCCAGACATTTCTTTTGTGAAACTGTTAAAAAATAAAATACATTTGCACTGAAATATGATTTTAGAAAAGTATTTCCCGGCTCTCATGAAAATCTACCGTAATTATGTTATTGCCCTTGCTATAGCCGTCCGTTAAGCTTTGGGTACCATATGTCGTCTCTCAGTCGTCTTTTTCACCGTAACAAATGTATTGTGGCTAAACGGTACGTCGTAAGGAGTTGGCGATACCGTTGGATAGGGCGATAACGACTACCTATAAGCTGTTGAAAGTAACCATGTTTATCTGCAGCTTTTTGGTCGCAATTTTGAATGCAATGCTTCTGCCTGCGGCCATCACTTACGTGCGCCAAATTACCGTATCTTATCCTAGCACTGATTTAGCGATTTTCAAGAGTGACTGCAGTCCCATACACGATCTGGTGACGTTGCTCTGGAAAATAGCTATCTTTCCGCAACCGGAAGTCTGGCACTGGCCTTCAGATATATAGGCGGTACGGTCGGCCCATCACAGCAACTGCTGGGATTTTTGTTCTCCGACGCATGTTGCATTCATGTAGATAGAGTGAACGCTTTGAAGAACACTTGGTTTGTACCTTCTACTAGCATTAAATTTGTTAGGTATCCAAAACGTTTGTAATTTTGTTACCGTTTGATAAAAAAAAACAGAATAAAAATAATCTCACAATTTGATAGACCGTTTGTTGCCCAAACAATCTATGGTGTTTTTAAGACCTGTTGCTGCTATGGTGCACATAAATTAATTTAGGCTAACTAAATAATGACATGCTGATGTCGCTGATTACTTATTTGACTCAGTAACACAAATAAACGAGAAAATGAAGAGTAAAAACGACACACAGAAAAAATTATATAGAGATAAAACACTTAAATATTCAGTTTAATTAGCAAATGCGACAGCATAATATCCATGGATATCCATATCCACGGCAAGCCTTTGAATATAATTATGTCGCCGCTCTTAATTTTACGCGCGAAAGCAGCTACTGCTTTCAGCGCGTCTTAGCCATCGCAATTCTGTCCGTCCGTCCGTCTGTCTGTCCGTCACACGGGTGGATCAGTCATAAACGGCGCAAGCTAGGGTCATCAAGTTTTCACCATTGGCTGCCTGGAAGACAATGGTTTCAGGAACTGTAAACTTTCTCACAAAGTCCAAAAAAATTGTGATTTTAGCCAATAAGTCGCTGTAGGACCTATTTCAATAACGGTGCGAGATAGGGCCTGCAGGGTTACTGTCAATCATTAATAAGAAATTGTACACTGCCTTTTGATTGCAATTGAATTCAATGACCTTGGATGACATTCAACGCTAAAATAAGGTTTTTTATGGATTCTTTTGGCGATTTCGGGCTGCGAGACATTTCAAGAGCGAATTGCGCCGAAATCAAATGAGATAGACATAAAAAACCTGCGTATGAATTTTTTAACATTGAACGTAGATTTCAAAGGTTCAAGTCTCGATATTTTAGTTTTAAGGAAACCTGCGCAGGAGGGCATCAAAAAGCGGTACTCCCGTAAAAGTCGGTATCTTACCGTTGTTGGCCAGTCCTTAGTGAAAACGGTTGCAGATAGGCATTAGGCATGGGCATGATATTTATCACAACAAGCACTAGTGACGAGCTTTACAGTCGTATCAACATCGATGACTTTAAAAGACCCTAAACTTCCGAAATAAGGTGTTTTATTGATTTTTGCGATCTTTGGCTGCAGCGCACACTCTAAGAATGAACTGCGACGAAATGGCTGAAGATAGTTCGCGCGTCTCGTGAGCATTAGCTCAAATTTCTTGTTCTATTCATTGTATGTACCCTCTGTTTACTGCAGACTAGACCCCCAAAGGCACGAATGCCAGAAACGAACACATCGTTCAACACGCCATATAGGCCTACTAGAGACGAATCTAACACAGTGTATAGCACTGTACAGATCATTTACTGCATTTTTTGTTTGCAGTAGGCCTATCTTTAATCAACACGCTTGCTGCTTGTAAAATTTTTAGTTTTTCTTAGCCTTACATTTTTATTTCGCAAAGTGGTGTATAGGCATGGAAGGATATTCAATAGCCACTATTGTTGCATCAGTGAATTATGAAAATCCGTTAGCACTTTACGAAAAGTGTCCAGTATGGTTCTTTCCTTCCAGATAGGCTACTGTGTACTGGGTGTAGTACATAATTTTAGCAAAACTTTACCAAGGTGGCAGGACCGCTGCTGTCGCGCGTCACGTGAGCTTTGCTCAAATTTGCTATTTGTTCTTTGTAGCTACTTGCTCTTTGAATGCATACAATCAGTGTACAGCGTACAATAAAACAATAATGCGTCTTGAAAGAGTACTCAAATTTGTAGCCTCAAATTTGAATCAAGGAGAGTCCTCAAACTTAGATTGTAGAAAGTGTGCGTTCTACGCAAAATATGATAAGGAGGATAGGCCCAGCCATATGTGCCTATTTGCAACTGTTTTCGTGCTAGACGAGCCAATATCAATAAACACTTTTTAAAGGGGTACCCCTATTTGACGCTCGCGTGCGTAACTAAGCCTATCCCTGAATCTGGGGGGTCGGCACTGAAGGCTGCTAAAACCTTGGTCTAACTTCGGGCATTTCGTCGCAATTCACTCTTGAATATTATTGTGTGTTGCGTTGCAGCCGAAAATTGCGAAAAATTCACTAAAACCCGTATTTGGGGGGTTCAACTTCGTTCAAGGTTATTGATGTTGATAAATCTAAAAAGCACGTCACAAGTGCATGATAGCTAAGCAGCATATCTGTACCTATCTGCAACAGTTTTCACACTAAACGAGCCATTAGCAGCACGATAACGTCTTTTTAGGGGTAACCAGTCCTTGGGCAGCCAACGGTGAAGATTTCGGCATTCTAGCCTGCGTCGTTATGATACAGATCAAGGGTAGCCTAGCTACGTGTGACGGACAGACAGACGGACGGACGCCCATGCCATGGCTAAAATGGACGCGCAACGCATTCTGCTATTGCGTGTAAAACGGTCGCTGATAGACTTCATAAGTTCATATAGCAGGCACTACTGATGAGCTTTCCGGGGGTACCTACACTGATAACCTTGAACTGTGCTTGCCCTGTCATAAATACTCCGAAGATCATGAGCATTGCCATTTAACACCGTCAGTGGATAGGCCTACAGTAGCAATGGATAGCTCACTGGACACCGAATATTGCTGTGTTATAGACAGACTCTCGATACAAGTCGACAAAGACACACAACTTCCTGTGTCAAAAAAACGACTACCGAAGACATCATCACCAGCGACATTCGATCACGGGTCGACGGAAACCGTTCTAACGCATGCGCGATGCACGAGTCCCTTGCGGTTGTCATGGCGACACGTCAGCCAATCAGAATCGGCGACGTCGTCGAGAACTGAGAGTCGCATGCCTTTCTCGAAGCTCAGCTGTTCGTTGTCCGACACGATACAGTGGCACAACGTCTCGACGCTCCTGTATATTGTAACAACAACACAGCACACAACTCAGCCTGATGGTCTAACATACGATCAGTCTTATTAAGCCGGCCGCATTGGCCTATAACTTAATCTCTCTCCAGCCACAACGTAACACTCGATCCTCATCCGTCGTCACTCTCGCTCGTCCATCTACTCATTCCTCTTTAAAAATTACCAGTCGTTCCTTTCGCTATGCATCACCTCAT
>Ga0209367_1001974_pt1 | contig 26387 bp, 19 predicted proteins | sample WorMetLIZISLAND2_FD_187412 | JGI IMG/M metagenome (GOLD analysis project Ga0209367, IMG submission 187412) | Marine gutless worms symbiont microbial communities from Max Planck institute for Marine Microbiology, Germany - Olavius geniculatus... ... | reverse complement strand
TTGGGAAGATGGTAGAATTTATATGCCTGGTAGACATAGAAGGTATCCAAACCATGTCATGACACTGTAACGTATTTACATCAGGCTTATTCAGTATTATATCAGAGTCTATCTCAAGCAAAAGCTGTTTTTTGTAACACGGATTTAGAACTATAGTGCTTTAAAATAAATTTTATTTAGTGCTTGGTAATTGATAACATTTCAGTTTCAACTAGTCTTAGCAATGCAGTGAAGAAGAAATGTGGCTGCATTCTTACATTAACAACGAGATAAATATAATTAGGTAAATGGTGATCTACCGCTAGTAATTTTCTGCTCTCTAGTGCGAGATCGCCGATCTACTGCTAGCACTGACCTTAATGAATAATGACCTACTCGAGTGTGTATCATCAACACAAAGGTGTTTGCTGATGACTGCTTCTGTATCAGCAGATAAATTTACCAAAAGACTCTGAGATACTTCAACAAGACCTGAATAACTTGCAGGATTGGGAGAAGAAATGGATGATGTCATTTAACCCAGATAAATGTGAAGTTCTCAGAGTGAGTGGCTGAGTAGTTTCTTAATGGCGCATCAGCACAAAATAGGCCGTTCAGTGCCATACGTGGTTAAAATTAATTAAAAGCATTTAATATATGTATTAAAAGCCAAGCTAAAATACTTGTTAAGATCAAGGCTATTAAGCTAATGTAAAAACAACATTATGTACGATTGTAAAAGTTTATACCTTTAACATAAGCGATGATGTTGCGAGATGCAACATTTTCAAAAACGTCCTTAAGTGTGTCCACTCCAAAATATCTCTGACGTGCTGCACTGTGATGGTTGCAGTCTACCAAAATGTGCTTGACCGTGAGTGGAGAATGGCAAGCTTCATATACCGGTTGACTCTCTTCCTTTAGGAGATAGGAGTTTGTAAGTCTTGTATGACCAATTCGAAGACGGTTGATAAGGACTGAGTCGTAGCGGCCCAGTGACGAACTGACACTGCGACCAACGAACGGTTGTACACTGTAAAATTTATTTGATGTACACTGGTTCCACAGTTGTTGCCATTCTTTAACACACAATTAGTTGACACAAGTTAACAAATCGCTGACTGGAAATCTCATGTTGGTGATGGCGACATCCAGTCCTGCCTTAGCAGCGATGTCAGCATCTTCGTTTCCTCAGATACCCACGTGACTGGGAATCCGGCATAAAGTTATAAATTTACCACTGTTAATTAGTTGGTTGTGATCCTTCAAGATCTTTAAGATCAGTGGATTTTTAACTTTGCAGCTCTCAATTGCTTGTAAGCTGGACAAAGAGTCGGAGAAAACCACACAATCTTTGCTTCTTGCACAGCAGATGATGCCTAGCGCCATGTCCAGTGCATGAATTTCAGCAGTAAAAATACTAGCATTGTCAGGTAAGCGAACTGTTTTGACAGAGTTAGGTGCAACAACAGTGGCAGCTGTTCTAATTCCATCCTTGGACCCATCTGTGTAGATCTCTAGATGGTGTGAAAACTCTGAGCAAAGCTCAAAGAATTTGCGTTTGAACACTTCTGGGTTAGTAGTTTTTTTATCATATCAGCATAAACTGAAGTTACAGTCAGGGCATTTGAGAAGCCAAGGTGGAATTGTTTAAACAGTTGTAGGTAAGACATTCTTCTTCTTAAAGCCAAGATTCTGCAAGTCGTCTTCAACTCTAAAGCGCAATGGGCGAGTTTGGCTTGGCTTATTGTGAAACTGAGTTTTGAGCTTTGAATAAAAAGCTGCATTGTATGCCGGGTTTTGCACTGAGCTTGAGGCAGTATTGTAAAGCAAGCTTTTTACGTCTAGCCTGAACACATAAACTGACTGCTGGAGAAGTCCTGAATGCGCCCAAACACAAGCATAAAGCATGATTGTGAATGGGGTCCAGGATCTTAAGGTAGGAAGGTCTAGCTGAACCATACATAATGCAGCCATAGTCCAACTTTGACCTTATTAGGGACCTGTATAGGTGCAGAAGTGTTTGTTAATCTGCTCCCCATGAAGTGTGAGCAACGACACGTAGCAGATTTGTAGCTTTCAGACATTTTTCTTTGAGGTAATGAAGATGAGATATGAATGACAGCTTGCAATCAAAGATCAGACCAAGAAATTTTGTTTTCTCAACAACTGGAATAGGCATACCATTGAGAGACAACTGTGGATCAACATGTGGTTTTAGTAGACGACAGAAATGAATACAAACTGTTTTGGAAGTTGAGAAACGAAATCCGTTGGTATCAGTTCAGTTCTCAGAGTGACCATGAAGCAGAAGAACATTATTGAGGCAGAGTACACTATTCATCATCATCATCATCATCGACAACCGTGGGCTCAATGCCCGTTGGTGTCTGACGCCATTGTTACTATCGCTGCCCACTGCTATTCATGGTCAGCTCTTAAAGACTGTATCATCCGCTAAATATCTGGGCTTGAGTATTGACTCAAAAATGAATTATAATGAGCATATTAGCCACATTAGTAAGAAAGCCAGTTCAGTCAGATCATTCATCCACCGGAACACCAGAAGCTGTCCGCAGAAAGTCAAGGCAGCAGCCTATACTTCGTTCATGCGACCACAGCTGGAGTACGCTTCCACAGTCTGGTGTCCCCATACAGCACACAACATCAATCGTCTCAAATCAGTGCAACGTCGTGCAGCATGATCTGTAATGAATGACTGGAGCAGACCTCATTCTCAAACTACTCCGTCATCTTGTACTACAAGATAATGTTTATACGAACATGGAGCCTGTTCAATGCATTTCGATAGTTTACAGTATATATCCGTATGAATATAATCAATAAGCTGTTTAACTGTTTAGACTGGTAGAAAAAAAATCAAATAGTTTAATTTCAAATTGTACAGCAGCAATGATCCCTTCATACTTCTCTATTATTTTAACTAAACAATAAATGTTGTCAGTCACGAGACCATTCAATTCATCACCAGAGCTTTACTATAAATCAGAGCAAAAAACTTCAACGGTTTACAAAGCTGTGTACACAGCTATGTTTGGTGCAAGAAAATACTAGATGGGCAGAAATTTGCATTAGATACCCAGGTGCAATCACTTATTCGTCAGTGGCTTGGACAGTAGCCAGTGTCGTTCTATGCATTGGACATTCAGAAGCATTTTGACAGATGGAACAAAATGTTTGAACAAACTCGGACGATGTGATGAAATAATGAAACACTAATGTGTAACATTTAAAATAGTGACATCAGCTTGTTAAGTTTATTCCTTTTTCTCGTTCTAATGCTGTTTATCGCTTGCGATTTATAATAGATTACTAGTGGAGAAAATACTACACAGATAGGCAGGCTGTGTTCTATGAACAGATGGCTTCACAGTAATGACATCATCCAAAAAATTGCCACATATATTTAGAATGAAATTTCCTACAAATTGTGTATATTTCGAATTTTTTTGTATTTGGAAAAGTAACAGAATGACGCCGTTTTGTAACTAATTTATGGAACAACCCTCGTATAGTGGCTCATATTGACCTGTTGCTGTACTTTGTACTGTCAAGATTCACTGTATTCTTGAAATAATTGTGTTTTTAAATGCTGTCAACTGTTTGTAGAAAGTAATGATAAATGCTGCGCATGTTTTTCATCAGAATGCTCAGTTCGATAGCTGCGTGTAAGTCAACCTTTCGTCATCCATTATTCATTAACTTTCTACTTCTACTGAGTTTGTTACGGGTACTAATTGATAAAAACTCAGTATTTAAATGTAAATACCAAAAAAAACCTAATACCGAAAACTACCAAAAACCTTAACCCTAACCCTAATCAAAAATGATCGTTTATGGTGGTTTTCGGTAAATTTTCTGTTTTTCTTTCAGCTATTTGCGGTATTTAGTGATCATGCAACTTGGCACAATTATTTTTTGGTTCCGGCTGAAAGAAAAGACTCAGGTTATCTCATTTTGGGGCTCAGCTTTTGCAGCTTTGGTAGTTTGGTTGTAAGGTCTACTGATCTAATGGGCATCTTGGTAAAAGTAGTGCTATACATATTGCACCTACTTTTATTAGGTAACATTCTGTATTTATCACTATGATTTACTCTTTTTGCTTACCCTATTTCTGTTACTTTGCAGTGCAGAGTGATAATAAATGTATGGGCAGTCTCTGAATCGTTGTTCAAATGAGGGCAACAAAATTAATTAGGGGTCTTTCTAGTCGTTCTTATGAAGAAAGACTACGTACTTTGGAATTACCAACTTTACGTTATAGGCAATTAAGAGGGGATATGATTCAATTATATAAATATGTAAATAATAAGTATGATACCAATTTCGTGTTACAGTTGCAGTATAAATCTGTGTTAGAAAAAAGATATGATACTAGGGGTCATAGATACAAATTAGTGCCTCAGTTATGTAAATATGATCTTCATAAACATTTTTTTGTAAATAGATTAGTTAAGATATGGAATTCACTACCTGATGATGCTGTATCAGCATGCAGTGTTAATAGTTTTAAGAATCGTTTTGATTTGATTTGGCATGGTTTTAGTTTGTATTATGACTATAAATCCGACATCTAGTACCGGAAGTCAATGTGAAAACAGTATTAGTTTAGTTTTCATTGATATTTGTGTAAATGTTATCTACTTCGGGCGGAAATAGAGGCTTCTGGCCTGCTTCCGGATATTCATTGATGATGATGATGATGATGATGATGTATACGATGATCACATGCGATTTGTTCAACATTGTTTTCCTAGAAAAGGAGGAGGAACCGTCGTGCAGAGATTTGATAAGAGCCTTGAGGAGTTCTATGCCATCTGTGATCAAATAGAGCTGAATCTTGTGAGTATGATAATCTTGATAACAACTGACAGCAATTTCAATTTTTTACTAATTTAATCTATGGCAGGAACTACTGCAGTGCTGACTACAGTCTGAAGCTCTGAACATTGTGCATTCGTTTGAAATGCTGCTTAAGTGGTATAGGAACACAATGCGGTTAATGAAGTTTGGTGTAAGAGTAGGGTAAGAAACAGTGTTTTTTAGAAAGCACGTATCTGCAGATATAGTTGCATACCACTTCCAACAACTTACAAGCAACTGTTTTTAAATGGTTAGGTTTTCTAGAAAATCTGCTACAGTTGAAATTTGTACATGTCTCCTGACCTCCAAGGTTGCCTTTAGCTTTTCTGTATTCTGACTAAACTCATAATACCATGATGACAGGTCATAAAACAGCTTTGTCAACAAATCACTTCCATATGATGATGGGGAGCATTGCTGTGTTGCAGAACCTGGCTACTGAGATACTTGGAATCAACGCTCAGTGTCAGCGGCACATGCCGCCAACGGTACTGCCTGGTGCAGCCGGCGGGCCGGTAACCATGAAGTTTGGCGCTAGCAGCAGCGTGGTGCCACCTGTAGCTGACCTGCAGACTTACACCCAGTACCAGGCGATGGTGCGCACTCAGCTGGCCTGTGCCAAGGAAGTGCATGACGCACTGCTGGACTGTGCTAAAAAGATTCCAGTTGCTGACAGGACTTCCACACAGCAGCAGACTGGGTCTACATGACTGAACCTTTGTCGCTGGAGACTTGGGTTCAGACTTAACGCATATGCAGGAATTATTCAGCCCCATCCAACCCATTTTGACCACATCAGTTCTGATTACATTCCAGCCCAGCCATGCTAAATGTCCATGCCTATTTCTCAAACTGAGTAATTGGACAAACATTGGTGAATTTTCAAAATCATTTCCAATAGCTTATATAATGAACTGATATCGTCCAAAATGATCAAATGGCCATTCGGTTAGTTAAAATGCATCTTTTAAAAGAATGTCACAATTTGATGAAAATTCCTCTCTAAATCAGCCTTGGGCGAGTGAATTCAGCACAGCCCAGGCTATTGGTTTTTTGCCATGGCCTGTTTTGACCCAGTCTATTTCTGTGCTAGGACTGGCTGCCTGTGCCATGTCTGCTTACAACTAGTAGTGCTGGATGATTGGCAAGTTATATTTAAGTCAGTGCTGTCTGTGCTACTGAATCAATTTGTTCTGCCATCCATTGCGCTTGTGCACCATTGTTAACTGTACCGGTATCAGATGTTTTTCAGTATCACTATGGTTTCTGAGCTTTAACATAAGACTGCTATCCTGGCATAAGAAAGTGACAGCATATCAAAATGACTATATTTACACAATTATGACAGAGTAAGATTGTGGTTATCGTCACAACTCACAATTAGTCTTAGGCTGTTGGTTTACTATACCATGTCTGGAAAAAAGTAACCCCCTAAACATTGTACAATAAAAATGTTAAATTTAAACAAATTTAAATAAAATTCAGTGCACTTAATCCTTAATAAATTGCTGAAAAGCTCACTAAATTTTGTTCAAAAAAATTATTTTTGAGTGGAGTTATTAACTGTTGAATATCGATAACGAAATATCTCCGTTGCCAATATGGCGTTACATAAGTAAACCCCGCGGTTACTATACATTTTCATAACTCCAACAGAAACACATTCGATTTTGGCAAAATTATGCAGCATCCATTGGCAATCCAAATGCCAAATTTCAGTTCAATCTGCCAAAGCAAATGATAGTTACAGTGGTTTTAGTGAGGTGACCCTACAACAATTCAGTTTTGAGGTCGTCTTTGTGTCTGACGTAATCCAGTCTAATAAACCTGAGACTGAAGTGTTTTGGAATCACTGCACTAAAGCTGCTGTAACTACTGTTTGCTATGATTGATTTATTTGAAATTTGGCATTTTGTTTGCCAATGGACGATGCATTGTTGACGCAAAATTTTACCAAAATCGGATGTTTTTTGCAGTTACAAAAATGTACAGTAACCGCAGAGTTCACTTATGTAACACCATATTGGTAACAGAGATATTTTGGCATCGATATTCAACAATTAATAAATCTGCTAAAAAATATTTTTGAACAAAATTTGGTGACGTCTTTAGCAATTTATTACGGATTAATCGTACGAAATTTTATTTAAATTGGTTTACTTTTGACATTTTAATTGTACGATGTTTAGGGAGTTACTTTTTTACGGACACAGTGTAGAAGGTAATGTAGTTGGGGATGAAATTAAATGCAGATGTTATAATACAACTGAATTGAAAATGTCATCGCCTGTATGAGAAGTTATTGATGATAAATGACTGCCAATAATGTTGAGTAAATTGTCCTATTTACATGCATCTTGCAGTGACCAGCTTCCGAGTTAATTTCAGTCAGTGAGTGATGCTATGTCGTGCCCATGACATAGGACACAAGAAAATAGCTTTTGAACAAGTAGCACATTACATGTAGCACCAACATGCACGTCTACAGCAGAATCTAGGAGTCATTTAATAGTACAAAGTTTTTTAAGCACACATTACATGAAAATTTGCACCAGCTCCACGCATTTTGCACGACTCGCTGAATACCATACGAATTAAATAGAAGCTCACAGCTTGCAATAGAGACCTCGCTTGTATTAAAGCACTGCCAACTTGCTACATAAAGCCAGTTATGAGCACTTCAGATATGCATTTATTTTTCATTTTGTTGAAACACTATATGCCGTGATTTACTTTGCAATGTCTAAACCACTGATTTACAAGACCTAATGCCGCACGTAGCATCATACCTCATAAGCTGGTACCAGGCTGATAACTGGCTTGTATTGGAAATCTGGCTTATATCAGGGGTGTAACCAATTTATTATTGGTCTGGCACCTACCTGACACCCGGCTTTACTAGAAGTTTAAGGTAAGTGACAAAATTGTAATTAATAAACTCTAAGCCAAACCATATTCCTCACCCTAAACTGCACAGCTGTTGGATATCAATTTTCACTGATTAATCATCAAGTCTTCATAAATTTGTGACTTTATTGAAATATCACAAAAAGAGTACTTCACATTGCAACCCTGCCCCTATGCCAACTTCTGACCAAATTTGGCATGTTACGTGCTGTTTCTGATATGTTTAACTTACACTGTAGTTTCAACTTTGAGAAAGATTGGTTGAAAATTCTGGAGATGTGAAGGCAGAAATTTGCTTCTATAGTTTTGAGGGCACATCGCTTATACAACAGCTGCATATCTGCTCCCAGAATGTATTTTCTGAAGGCAAAACCAGGCAAAATCACCAAAAAACATGAAGTGTTCAATAGCTAACCAAGAACTGGACAAATAGTGCGATACAGAATGTCTCTGAACTGTCTCTCCGGTCAACCTCGCAAAAGCACTCAGCTGAAACACGAACTGACATTTGTGCCACTAACTAAATGCTTTATTTGCTATGCTTGGTCGAAACTTTCACTCTAGATTAACATCAGCCTACGCTGTGTCCTGAAGCCGTTTCCTATCACCATTAACAGTCAGTGCAATGTCAAAGACGTCGCTGTAGTGCTCAGCAAAGTGGATGTCGAGGCCTTCGGTGATGAATGTCGGTAGGTCAGAGTAATCTTTACGATTCTCTGCTGGTAGAACGATTGTTGTTACACCGGCTCTTTTTGCCTGCAACATAGACACAGCACAGTGCATTCAGCAGACACAACAGCTGTATCACGACAGGGCTTAAAGGGTGCATAGCACTTCACAGAAAGTCCATTTCAGAGTTATTGGACGTCACGTGCCATAATTGGATCCCAGCTTGACCTGCCACCCAACACAGGTGAATGTGCACTGCCTTAACCCTGGCCAGGTAGGTTGGTACTTGAATTACCTACCCTGGAAGGATGGAAGGCTGAGTTGAGCTAGTTGGCTAGTTGTACTGATATAGATTACTTGGCAGCTTACAGTCACCAATCCAGGTAGTAACCAGGCCTGGCATATGACAACCACGTTGACGCATTGATGGGACACGGTGTTAACTACTACATCACGCCAGTAATCACTATCTGGCAAAAGTTACTAAAATTCTGATAACTAAGCTAACTTACTTAAAAGTGAAAACAACGAAAAATGGCTCAGAATTGTTATACAGGTTGAATAAAACATGACAAAAGTAAGCTCGTACAACACTAATAATAACACAAAGAAAATCAGCAAAAATGCAACATTAACAGGATAACAACAACAAGGGTCAAAGTTACTTGGCATTAGTTTGACTGCAATGTCACTGTGCAAAAAGATCAATCAAGTTCTATAATGGTTCAAGCTGTATCATGCCTCTGATCAGGTTAGAAGATAAATGACAAATGAAACGTGAAAAGAAATGATCTTACAGCAATGATCTTTTCCTTGATGCCACCAACCGGCAGAACTTTACCAGTAAGTGATACTTCGCCAGTCATGGCCAGGTTTTGTCTCACTGGCAGACCCATCGCCAAAGACAACAACGCTGTTACTATGGTACAGCCGGCGCTTGGACCATCCTTTGGCGTCGCACCCTGCATAAGACAACGCGCAATCATCATGAATGATTGAGAAGTTACAAACACAACAAACAATCCCTAACAGACTAACAGTCAATCAACCACCAAAAAATACCAAAAAAAACAAACAAATACTCTAAAAATGTTTTAGACTCATGGTGTGGCACAAAATCCCGCATCCATATCAAGCAGCTTTGCCAAGTAAAAGCTGATATGGATATTCTGTATGCGTCGTTGAAGTAATGAAAGCCGATCACATCTACCACAAGATAATGTGAAGCCATGAGTATCATCAACAATGGGCACCATGCTCCATAACCACACCCACTGCCAGCTGATTTAATAAACTGCCACAATGTTGAAAAAATCTCGCTCAGGTCCAACTGGTGCAGTACTAAACTGCAAATCAGGTTAATCAGCAATTTGCTTTTGGTTGCTTGTAAAGGACCAAGCAAAAACTAAACCGCAGACAAAGTCCATACTGTTACTATTCAAGCTCTCAGTGTACTTTCATGATTTTTGCTTTGTGTTATTCTGACTGGTCCATATAAAACCAAACCCCTAGCTTTCATGCATACATCATATCAGCTGACATTAACCAATTTTCAAAATTATTTCTCCAGCCATATCAATGTAGGATTGAAAACAGTACCCATTGAAGACAGCATCACAGCATGAAATATACTCAGCTGTAGAATATATGAAACGTTACAGACTCAATTACTCTCAAGCTGATTATATTTTACACCATAATATAGTGACATGCTTGGTGCATGATGGTATCTTTAGTTTTTGCTTAGTTGCAAATTCACTGTATAATTTTCAAAATATGTCCATATTTAGTGCAGCTGTGGCAAAAAGTATGCAGCGTTTTTCACAGACCACCCAGAATACGCATCAGGACCAACCTCAGGAACGTGGACGTGAATGTGAGCCTTCTGCAGAAAGTCGTTGTCAGCGTCGAATCGAGACAGGTAGGTCTTGGCAACAGTGTGTGCAATCTGGGCACTTTCTTTCATCACGTCGCCGAGGTGACCAGTCACTTGAAGATGTCCACCAGACGCTGCTGCGTCTGTAGCACCGGAGGATCGATCAAGTGGCCGCGTTAGACTCGACTCTATGTACAGCGTTGAACCACCTAGCAAACACATCGTACAAAGTCAGTGACTGGTGTTGAGGTAATTATTGAAAAATGTTGCACCATCAGCGAACAGCTCAGTTTACCATGTCACATGACATTATTTGAACCAACGGCACTCTCAGACGCACTCGCACAAATTCTATAATTTCTATAATGGCGACTAATATTTGTTTGTATCAAATCCAGTAATGGACCACTTAAATGTGTTGATATGTGGCCACAATTTACAAAATCTAAAGTTTTTATCCTTTAGATTTCGTTTTCTTTGCCATTAAGACGTGACATGCAGCGATAAACTGACAACAATACGATAAAGAGCTTAGCCCAGAAATAAAGCTAGAAATGCATTAATAGTACCAGTTATGATGAATAAAGGTGAAAGAAGTTTACCCATTGCAGTCCATGCCAGACCCATGACAACCCCAGGTGGAGTATCACTGTAGAGTCGATCAGTTGTAAATATCGGTTTGCCAACAAAGTCAGCCAAATTGTCGCCAGTAACAGTAATAGTGTCCGCTTCTCGTTTCACCAACTTGTATGCTGCTTTACGAAATATCTGCAACATATTTAATTACTATGCAGAATGCCAGTCCATGCATTTGCAGTTGCAAGCTATCGGAATAAGACTGACAGTAAATACTTTATGAAAGCTGAATATTCATTACCTCCGCCAAGGAGGTTATGTTTTTGCCAGAGTTTGTCTGTCTGTCTGTCTGTGTGTTAGCAAGATAACTCAAAAAGTTATGGAAGGATCTTCCTGAAATTTTCAGGGAATGTCGGGAATGGCAAAAACTACAAGTGATTCAATTTTGGGGGTGATCCGGAAGGAATCCTGGATTCTGGATCACTTTGAAATTTTCGTTAACATTGCTTTCAATAAGGCATAAGAGAAACCGCTGCCAAACCGAATATGGTGCTGCCACATGGCGAACAACATGGCATTTGCGGAGGTCTGCGGTCTCTGACTGCTTTTCTAGTCTTTTTAGTAATGTCTTTTATGAACATTTCTGCCATACACCACACATTGTACAGGGTGTTTGAGCCAAGGTTGAGGGGTGCCATTCTAAATCTATATGATATGACTTGATAACGGTGAGCCAACTAGCAACTGTGACTAAGTTGTCAGAAATTTTAAAAGATAACCATTAAGCATTGTTTTTGAAGCTTCAGTGTATGTTTCTAAAGATTTCAAGCATCAAACAAGTAAGTTTAACGACAGAATGCACAGAATACAATTCGGGTCTGCTATTCTGAAGGTCCACTATTCCGATTCCAAAGGTCTACCATTCCCACTAACCCTAAGGCTGACCCTAAACCTAACCCTAATCCTAACTCTAACCCTAACCTTAACCTAAACATTAGCACTGTGGCGCGTATCTGCACAACGAACTTTTGGAATAGCGGGCTGGTACCCAGAATACAAGCACAGAAATGCATTAGGAATCATCAATCAGAATCACAACTAAAATATCTTAATCCATAATTTAAAAAAAAATAGCCAACTGGAAGTCCTTTTGAACCTCTTTGAACAAAATACAGTACTAATAAACAATATGAATTCATCAAGATTCTTAGTACAACTGGTGCCAAAACAGCAATTAACCAGTTGCCAAAATGTCAACAAAGCATCTAGTAAAGTTCTAACTTTGACGAACTCAGACTGCTTATTTGCTATGACCTACCTTCTCGATGTGTTTCTGGAGATTTCGGACACCACTTTCACGACAGTACGAGCGAATTAGCGACGTGAGCACATCTTTGTTCAAGTCAATCTGCTCTGCATTTATACCGGTAGCAGTCTGCGCCTGCGGAATCAAGTACCTCTGAAACCACAACATGACCACATGACATTAAGATCTAATGAATACAGGCACGATGCTCAACATTGTGGGCACAAGTCAGCAATTAAACTAGTAAGGATACACCCAAGGACAGATAATGTGGGGCGACAGCCAGGCTCAGCAGTCTCCAAAGCCTTCAAGACTGAGGCTAAGCATTAGTTTATCAACCAGACCGATCACTAATGTCAGCTTGTCACCAGATATCATTTCTGATGATGTAAGATATCTGCAGTGATTTAATATCTGTAATGGGAAATTTATTGCTAGCCACTGAAGAACAACATATATCATAGTAGGGTTTAACGTATAACATGACATTGAATTAATCGAAGGTGGTCGGTGTTCAATCCGAGATAAAATAAAATGAAAACTGCTCCAGGTTTTGAGCCTCCAAAATGCATAGTTTATTTGAATATTATTAACAGAACTGACATTTTGTAAGATAACCGAACGTTTTCTAAGACAGAGACGCCAGAGACAGATTACAAGAGTAAAATAAGACTGTACGTGGAAGCACAGCCACCTCGGCAATAGCAATCTTCTCTTCAGCAACGTATCCTGAAACGTCGATCATCTCCATTCGATCTCTCAGTGGCTCCGGAATGGTTTCAGTAACATTAGCAGTGCATATGAACAAAACCTGTCGAACACACAAATTAACTAATAATAATTAGTTAACTGACTAGTTTTTTCTAACCGAGTTACCTGATTGATTAAGCACCAGAAACTGGCCCTAAAACTTTTAAGAGCAAACAGCATGGAGACACAGTTGTTCTTATGCAAAAACTAAACAGAAGCATAATTTTATACCACGGTCTTGTTATACTGCCTATCTCTAGAATTACATGTACTGCACAGCGGTACAATCGGTTGATAACTCCACGAAGATGCAATAAAGTGTAACCAAATGAATGAACAGCATAGGCTAACAACACTGACTGTCATTGACTGTGGCACAAGTTTGTTAGACCATGGTCTAAAGTGTTTGCTCAACACTCACTTATCCCACTTCAGAAAGTGACTTAACACACATATGGTATATTCGTGAATAAAACCACAGACAAACAAACAAGTTACTACGAACCTTTGACAAATCCACAGTGACGTCAAGGTAATGGTCGAGGAAGTTTGCATTCTGTTCAGGATCCAACAATTCCAGCAGGGCAGACGCCGGGTCACCCTGATAACCACGACCCATCTTGTCAACCTAACAGACAACAATGATAATAGCAACAGTTAATATTAATTCCACTATTTACGGTGCAGACATCATGGCATTGCATGGCCACTGTAAAGAGCCCATCCAGTTTATCTGATGAATGCAGAACAGCTCAGGCAAACAACAACAGACCAAGGTAGATCAAGACAGTAGTTGACATGAACAGCATGATTTAACAAAAAGTCATGATGCAACATGTTTTCAACACTCAAACAAAAAATCTTTATACTTATTATGATACAATTTGCCCTAATGTCACAAAGTAACAGCAAATACACCTGACAAAGTGAACGAAAAGGCGAGGTACAAAGAATTAAACAGAATGTTTGCATATAAACTGACAAGACACAAAACTACAAGAAAAAAGTTCACTTTGAGGTGCAGTCTGAAAATTTCAAGTGAAGATGCAGACTACAAGCTACTTGAACAGCAAAAAGTCAATGCCAGTTTGTCTCATATGAACCGGATGACTGAGTAAGCAATCGGGTATTCATCATCCAGCTGCTTTCAGCCATAAATGCTGCTACAAACTCTTTCCGCTGTTCGCTGCTTTATACAATGTGACTCAGTGTCACTCTTTGTCTTCATGTTATTTTACCAAACTTCAATGCAACAGCTCTTCTACACAAACCAGCATTCCTAGAAATTGCTCTGCTAACTTGAGAAATTTCACAGACAAGGAAACAGCTAATAAAATCATCAAACTGAAATCAAAGCCTGATACTGAGATAAGTTATATGACAAAATCTATGGATTAAACAAAAAATATTGTGACCAATCTAATGTGCTCCTCGCACGCACCATTTTCTTTTGTATTCTTTTAAGCTTTTTTGTTCCCTTCGGCTTGTATTAGAAACCCGGCGTCTAACTGAGACCCATTTAATATTATCATAACAGTGACTGGTGTCGAGGTCGTTATTGGAAATGGTCTCCCCAAAGTTCATAAAAATTGCCCGATTTTAAGAATTGAGAAGAAAAATTTCCAATAATGGTCGATGACGCTAGTTGCCATTTGTCTTGTTATACCCAAATGCATGCGTCTATCTGGCACCGTTACGGAGATATGGCACCTCAAAGATACTGGGGTCCGGTCACGACGTCATTGGTCACGTGACCATTCGACTCCCGGGGGCCGACTTCCTATGGGTGGTCCATAGTGACCATGCATCTATCTAGCACCGTTATGGAGATATGGCCGTTTGAAGTTCTTCCAGGAAGTCTCTTCCAGGAACAGAGAGGTCAGTCGTCAGTCGGTTGGTCCTCAATATTACACTGATTTCATAAACTCTTCTTCGCTACGTTAGTAACATAGAGCGTGAGGAGTAAAAACCAGTCAATTCACACAGAAGTCACCTCATCGATCAGAATCAATGGATTTTCCGTCTTTGTCTTCTTGAGGCACTGTATCACTTTACCCGGCATTGCGCCAACGTACGTCCTCCTACAAGCACACAGTTAATGCAACAAAACCTACACTACAAGTTGACAAGCTTTGACCTTAATTCATCTCACATCAATGTGGAGACACTGGGCTACATTCTGATGTCACCTGTGTCAGTCAAGAGCTGCCACCCCTGATTCCTCCCAGGTTAACCCCATCTTTTGCCGGTCTTTGTTGACTGTTCCGCTCCAGTTTGTTCGTGGTCAGCTGGTCATCTCTTGTATCCTGGTACCTGCCAGTATAATGCTTGCTGTGGTACGTGCTGGTGATCCATTCGCATCACATATCCAAGCCAGCAAAATTTTCTTTCTCTCAGTATGTTGTTCAGTTCTGGCTCTCCCCTCTGCATTCGTTACTTTATCTTTCCAAGCAGCCAGTATGCTTATGTTCCTCTGCCATTTACTGTAAGCAGCATCCAGTCCACTCATTAACGTTACTGACAAGCAAAAGTAAAAGAGTTGAACAAATTTAGTAAAAGATAAATTACAAATAACTGGGGCCCACAGTTTTCCGTGGCAAATTTTGCCAAATTCCAAATCTGTCTACTTAGTTACGATGTGAAGGCGACGATCGTACTGATCATCAGTCATTTCTCAATTTATGCAAAATTCCACGAAATTCTGCAGAAATATCAAAATTCCGCGGAAAAGGGCAAATTCAGCAGTTCAGCTCAAAACTCCGCGACCCATTGAAAACTGCGGGCCCTACAAATAACCAAACATGCAAATATGACCACAGCAAAGTGACTAGTCCAGTTACTAACACACCACACAAAAAGTTCAGAAATGAAAAATAAGCACAGCAATAATAGCAGCAAAAGCTAACCTGTGTCCTTTGATCTCAGCCACATCAGTCATGCCCCCGACACTGAACCGATAGTACTGAAAAACAGCACAACAACATCACAGGTAGCAATAAGTCATCAATGCAAGCAAAAGGTGAGAAAACATCGTCAACAGATAAGAATAGCACAACAGGACAGGTAAGAATAAGTCATCAATTGCAACAGGTGAAAAAAACATTATCAACAGGTAAGAAGGGTACTAAGGAACCGCACAACAACATTCTTCATACCTGAACATCATTAACTACATCTGCCACTGATGCAACCTCCAATTAGCTCTGCTATTGAATCAACTCTATTAACTGATCGACTGACAATAAAAGCAGTTTAAAAAATTGAAAATAAGCTTGAGAACTTAACAATAAAAAGTCAAATAATTAGAGAAAATAAAACAAATTAACACAAAATGCATATACACAAAAAATAAAGATGTGTTTAAGAACGTATAATAAAAAATCAAACAAGCATGAAACCATCAGCCTACCTCTCTGTTAAGTGCTCGAGCAATTGACCGCGCAATGCTTGTCTTTCCAACACCTGGCGGACCATAGAAACACAGAATCTTTCCCTGCGTACTGCCCTTCAACTGACTCACCGCAATAAACTCCTACAATGCAGCAACAGCATCACAGCACCGGGACGTACAAATTCAAACAGTTTACTGACAATAACTCTTACTAAAACTGTTAGAGTTCGACATTTGACCTTTACACCCTGATCAGCTCATGTTTAGCCCAAGATAAAGTGCCAACAAATATTTGGTAAAAAAACCATAAAAGCATTCCAGAGATATAACGTGGTCTAGAGTCTAGACATGGTCTAGAATTGCCCATTTGCACTAAATCCTATCACTACAATATGATACAAGATGCATGAACAAACAAAACATAAAAAAAAGATTATCGGCTTTTGGCCAGTGCTGCTGTTAATGCATACATGGATTAATGCTCCATTGGTCATACGCAGTGGATTAGGATCATTTCTAAGACCACATCAGTAAACAACAGGCACAGATATTATAAAAACAAGCAGTATCAACAGCAGAATAATAATATCACATGAATGACATTCACTCAGCATTCCAATATTCCTGGTATACAAAGCCATTTAGCTGACACAATCAATAAATAAGCAGCACATACGGACGGCACTGCAAACCTGGACTGAGAGAACTGAGAACAACAAAACCTGGGCACAGTGATATAGGCTTAGGTTTAGGAAATAAGGTTAAGGATAGGGTTAGGGTTAAGGATAGGTTTAGGAATTAGCGTTCAGGTTATAGGTCTAGGGATTGGTATGGGGTTAGGGTTATCAGCAGGGTTAGGAATAGGGATATGGTTAGGTAAGGGTAAACATTAGGGTTAGTGTTAGGGATTATAGATTAGTAATAGGGATAGGGTTAGGGTAAGAGTTTGTGTAGTGGGCTAGTTTTGACGGTCCAGGTTTTGACAGGAAACCCACACATACGTACGAGAATGCGTTTCTTAACATCGTCCATGCCGTAATGGTCTTCCTCCAGGACTTGTCTTGCACGCTCCAGGTCAAGGTTCTCTTCACTGCATTTACCCCATGGCAGGTTCGTCAGCCAATCCAGGTAGTTACGAGTTACGCTAGACGCACACAGATAAACACACATGTCACGCTGAAAAAACAAAGACTCACACCACAAGGCAACACAGCCTCCTGCCCTCAGCAGGATACACTGGCACATACTGGTGTGGCTACTGACTCGTCATCATCACAATGTTGCAATAAAGGCCATGATGCATTTAGCTGAGTTTGAAAGCAGGCTCTGTTTAAGAACTTGATAAGCACAGAATGAGTTAAGCACAAATTCCACTAATCTGACTTGGTGTGCACTAGGTGGACAACAAATTTCACAACAATCTGTATGAATTGTTGCAGGATTTGAATATAGTACAGACTTGTTGTAGAATCGGTTGTGGATTTGCTGAAGACTTTCAAATCATTACGGATTTGTTGTATAACTTGCTGTACATGACGATGTAAACAAATCTACAATAATAATCAGAATACGAGCTTTAGACAAAGACAAGGCACGACTGATCTCATACTTGAACTCGGATGAGTGAGGATCGAGAAACGAAAGTTTGCCAAGTTCCTCTTCAATAACGTCCATCACATGCGCCGGCACTATCAGATTCTACACATGCAGGCAAGTACGTAATTAACTGAATGTGCTACAGCACAAACACAGTCTGTCAGATAACACTTACATCTTGAATCACCAAATCAGTTGCAGATGATACAAGCACACAATTTCAAAAAGAGAACAAATAACCAAAGTATTATGGTAAATGCAAAATCGTTGATTGGTGCTCCAATAGAACTGAAAAAAAAAATAATTACCACGTTTGAAGCGAACAACGTAAGTAATTTGTAGAGCTGTTGAAGCATTATTTTTTAACGCATTAATGTGCTGCATTAATTTTTTTAACACATTAATTAACGCGTCATTAATGCACCCAGGCCCGTTGAGAGGGACAGTAAAAGAGTAAGTTAGACTGAAATACGTGATTTTGGGGCCCCCACCTGTAGAATAAACCTATAAAAGTTAGAAATACATTTTTAAATGTATAATCAACAATAACTGATGACATGGTTAGCATAAACTATTAGTCTGTCATCGGAATATTTATTTATTTACAGCAGTGATGGAATGCCAACTACAGTTTAGTTACTTGAATTCATTTGATTGTCAAACAATCACAGTTTAACGGAATATTGGCACTTTTGCTTCACAGAATTTTGTAAATTAACATAAATTTACGTATGCGTGTTAATTTTTTTTAAAAATTACTAACACATTAACGAGTTAATTAATGCATTAATACAACAGCTCTAGTTTTTTGATAAAGTGAGTGAATGAGTGAGTGAGGGTTTAAAGTTCCACCCAACACAGTATAGGTCATTTCAGCGACAGCCTTTTCAGGCAGAATGCACACAAACACATAATAATGGAATGGTAGGTTTAAACTTTACAATAAACAGAAAGCTTAACTCTTACAGAAACACAAAACACAAAAATGAGCTTAACCTAAAATTGTCAGAACTCCATTATACATGTGCATGTGTAAAAAAATAAAAAGACAAAAGACTTCATGTAGTACGTTTATGCTCAAAACACCAACAAACAGACAAAACAAGCAATAAGTAAGCAAATACAGTTAATACACACCTTAAGTTTTTCACGAAACTTGTCTCCAATGGCATCCTTATCTTCTTTCTCCATTCCGAGTTCCTTCTTAATGACTTTCAGCTGCTCGTGGAGCATGTACTTGCGATGCTGCTGTTTAACCTTCTCCTCAACCTAAATGCCACGAAACACAGCATGCAACTTACTGTGGCAAGATAACACTTTCTCACAACCTAAATGATGTGAAACGCATCATGCAACATCCTGCTGCAACACTTTCTCTCCAACTTTACTCAAAGGCCGTGAAACACAGCACGCAACTTACTGCTGCAACATTATCTCTTCAACCTGAATGCCAAGATACATATCATGCAACTTACTGTAATGCAACAACAACTAGAAATCATTCAAAAAGTGCAAACGTGCACCAAGAACTGGGTTTCTTTTTTTCTGCTGTCTGTAAGATTTGCAACCGCTAGCAGTAGCTGGGGCATATAAGTGAATTTAGCACTTGCTCATCCCACTCAGACAGTGATTTAAAACAGACTCACAATAGTACAGACCTCTTTACCAATCTTCTGCTGTAACTTGCTCAACTCATATTCCTTCTTCAGCAGTGACAATGCCAACATCAGCCTGTTTGAAATCTGCACACAACACCAGCTTGTATCAACCAATTACCAACAGTTAATCACCACGATGTACATCAACAAAACATTGTGTCTGTTGATTGCTGTATTGAAGACTATCAGCATCATCATCATCACTGAGAATATACCGTGGGCCATAAGTAATGCGCCACTTTACTTATGTCCATATCTTTGCCAATTATTGACCGATTTTCAAAAGTCTTTCACTGGCACACTCTGCAGACAATTTGCAATAATGTGATTATTCTATATCCCACCACACAGTAACTGCGTTTCTACACTACCTTGTGAGATAAAAGTGTAAGCAAAAACTAACAATAATAACAAAAATTGAGTTAAATGAAAAAAACGCTTCAGACCGACATTGCGATGAATGATTCATATGACACTAGACTGTGTTATATCCACACAGTCTAGTGTCATAAAAACCATTCACTGCAATGTTGGTCTGATGTGTTTTTTTCAATTTTACCAGAATGTTTGTTTGTTATTATCGTTATGTATGCATATTTCATTGATATTTCACAAGGTAGTGTAGAGATGCATTTACGGTGTGATGGATCTATAATAATCACATTATCACAAATTGTCTGCAGAGTGTGCCAGTGAAAAAGTTTTGAAAATTGGCCAATAATTGGCAAAGATGTGGACAAAAGTAAAGTTGCACATTTTTTGTGCCACTGTATAATAATCACCACTATGGTTAGCAAAAGTACCAGCAGCAATGGAAACTGACATTAACATATGCCAGTAACTGAGTAAGTAAGTAAGTATTTGGTTTCTATCTATTTATGTCCTAGCAGCTAAAAATACAAGAAATTTGAGCAAAGCTCACGAGACGCACGAAAGCCTATAGCATTTCCAGTTCAGTAGTTATAGTTTCAAAAATCGCATATCACTTGGACTTGGCCCATCGGAACCATAATACACATCGGCCATAGGCGCATGTGGCGTTGGCGATGGCGGCGCCTCCTTGTGAATGATAAAGACTTGCGCAGCCTCGTATCGCGAAAAAAATCCATAAAAACCCCTATTTTGGCATTCAAGGTCATCCAAGTTCACTGAATTCAGTGCCAATCGAAAGCCAGTATACGATTTCCTATTGGTGATTAATAGTAACCTAGGCCTTATCTCGCACCGTTACTGAGATACAGCGAGTTATTGGCCAAAAATCGCAAATTTTGACCACCCCTCTCTCATTTAGCGCCCTCGTTCGGGGTGACCCCCTTCAAATTTCTGGAAAAGCTTTATGGTTCCTGAAACTAGAGTCTTCCAGGCAGCCGATGGTGAAGATTTGTAGATCCTAGCTTGGACCGTTTTTGCCTGATCCACCCGTGTGACAGACAGACGGACGGACGGACGAACAGACGAAAGGACAGAATTGCGATAGCTAAGACGCGCTATAAGCATAGCTGCTTTCGTGCGTAAAAAATCACTTTATAACTAACTTGGTATTTATTCAATTACATAAGCCTGAAAACACAAGATCCTGGCATGCGAATTTCAAAGCATAGGTCTGTAAAATATTTAGCTATTAAACTGCAAACAACAAAATGATATCAACAACTCAAGTACTCAACAGATTAAGACAACAAAGTGCAGTACATTGTATATTATTTTATTGTTGGACTGGTCAGCACATTATTATTACGAACTAAAAATGTTGTCACTCCATCACTGTAACATAAACCAAGATTTCTTACTTCTTAAACACCTGCTCATACATACATTAGTCTCTTCAAGAACTTCTTGCAGCTCGGCGGACTCTGCACCAGTCAACGCCGCGCCTATCAACGACAAACATCACACAACTAATGAATAGAACTCCAACTGATAAACACCTGTCATGACAAACTGGACCATATGTTTTGACTGCCGATAAACCACATAAATGAGTAGTTTGTTGAACACAAGTATCTGAGCACAGCAATCAGACCAGTGCACCAAGCCTCAATAATTATCAGACACAGTCTGCACCATTATAACCAAATCTCCATGCATTTTGTGACCCACACCCAGACAGATTTGTTTTGCTAATTTGGAGCAGACTGATTCATCCCTATGCCTTGTCAATCAACGAATCTAGCATTCGTTCAGCACCACTTGAACCACATTCTCAGACAGAGAGACAGACAGACAAAGAAGCTGGTGGCAAAGGGGCTCACAACTGCTATATACAACAGCAGTGCTGCAAACACACAGACAGAGCCAGGTACAGTACAGAGTACAGACATGCTGTCTGACAATAAGAGTCACTTATGAGCCATAAGCCACATATTGTGAGCCAACAGGCAACAGATGGGTGGAGAGAGTCAGAGAGACAGACTGACTGACAAACAGAGAGGCAGTGCGATACCTAGGTCACTGAGATAGACTGGATTATCAATGACTCGATGTCCTCCCTGAATCATCTGAGCCACGGTTTCTCTGAAACATCATCATCAACAAACAGAAAAATCTTCAACGGCTGTTAATAATTAACATCAACACTGTCATTACTGCAGATCTTAGCATAATAAACTAATATTGGTACAAGACTGGGAATCAGTGGATAAACAAAAAACGCACAGCTAATGCAAAGGGGAATGTGCAACAGCGATGCATCATCATCATCATCATCATATATTCATTCAATGTAAAGTTGACAAGCGCAACTTTCAACAACGCAAGCATACAACTCCGCAAAGATACATAATAAATCCAAAAGCATGCAAGCGGAAGCGTCTCATAGTCTGTCCAAAAGCTAAAAACAATTTTAACGAAGCTTACTTTCAAAAACTATTTGTTCAAACACTATGCATGTTTGAAAACCCAGTAAAACAAAATCTAAGTTCATCCATCCTAGCAATGATGTTTCTTTTACAGTCGCCAGAGGGCGCCAGATGACCGGTGGCTGATTATCTACAGTGTTTTACTTGTAGTCACCAGAGGACGTGACCTGTCTCGCTCTGCCAACACCGTATCGGCTAGAAATCACAAATTTTCTACCCCTCTGTCATTTAGCATCCACGCTTGGGGTGACCCCTTTCGAATTTATGGAAAAGCTTTAGTGAACCGGGAACTAGGGTCTTCCAGACAGCCAACGGTGAAGATTTGGTGATCCTAACTTGCACCGTTTTTGACTGATCCACCCATGTGACGGACAGATGGACAGACAGACAGAGTTGCACATAATAATAACAAATGACTGACTAAGCATGTGAGCATTAGCCTACATTATCACACAAACCATTATCACACAGAACAGTATACAAAATAATGTAAGACATGCTTACCTATACAGTGGATTCATTGATATAATGTCTCTAATTGTCTTAACAACTTCTGCAGTCAGCGCCTACAATACACCAGACTCGCAGTATTATCTACGGTACTTCAGATACTGTATAATAATTGTCATTTCATTCCTAGTGGTAACCACAACAATTTCGCCTACCTCTGAAAAGATGGCCACTGGCCACACTGAGTTGGCATGGTTAAATCATGCAGAACCTACCTTCATTTCTTCGGTAGTTTTGAATGGGTCATGGGCTACATTGTCCACTTCAACCATTAACACATTCGAGATGACTGGTGGTGGGGCAGAATCATTTGATGACATATCAGCATCCGATGGCAGATCATTTACAACGGGCGCAGCAGCTGGAGCCGAGTGTCTTCTTGACAGCTTGCCCCGCCTCCTCAATGGCTCGGTATCTGAAACCACACCGGCAGTCACAGATTATTATTAGTAGTACTACTTATTCTTTCTCTAATCTCTTCAGTATTCTCTTCTAGCAATGCTTTCACGTTAGGCTAGCTTTGCTGTGTTCGTGGTGTGCTGTGTTTCTACTGTATATATAGAGATTCAAACTGACCAGGTTTCTTGGTGAGATCTGGTGAGCTGGAAGACGTTAAAACGACCGGTGTGAATTCAGCGTCCTCCGGCAGCAGTCCTGTTATCTTAATTCTAAACCAACGTAAACACAATGACAGTAAATAAACACCTCATTATGTTAGATGAAAATTGAACATACTGCACCTCAAATCACAGCACTACAGATCTGAGACAATAATGAGACAAGGGTCAGAGTAATTTGACAACACACAGCAGCAACTGCAATGCCTGAGAGACAAGTAGCACAAGCATCCCTGCCAAATGGCATCTCATATCATTAGCAGATATACACACAGACAGATAAACCACACTGTGGTGAGCTGGAAGACGTTGAAACGACACAAATATGACACTGTGTTGCAAACTTGCAGTTTAGCTACAAAGCTTTAATCAATGCTACCTCGCCCATCTGAACATACATTTTGTGTTTTGAAGTCAGACAGCTAAAAGCGTTATGAGATTATCTGTGTCAGTGCAATCAGCAATTCACTTACTGCAGGTAAATTGTAGATTGACCAACTTGCATCTTTAATGTGTCCACACAGTCGTAATGGAAAGGAGATAGTTAAACCTTTATTTAGCATATCCAAAATAGGCAGCAGAACATCAGCATTATTTTTGGCCCTCCACTGAATAATATATTCAGAGATGCATTCGAGAACTATGAAAAACTGGTGGAATTCCTCATCTCTGCGGGACATCTGCCCCAACACAGGAAGTGCCTGAATGGCCAGTCATGACAACAACAAACTGTAAACAAGAAATCTGAGCTAATGCTCATGAGATGCGTGAGCCTATAGCAGTTCCTGTTTGCAGGTAATCTTGGTATATCTCCATCAATTTTATAGCAATTCACTCTTTTGCAGCCAAAAATTGCCAATAAATCACTAAGACCCCTATTTTTGGAGTACAAGGTCAATCAAGATCATCAATGTTGACAATCTTAAGTAGCTCGTCACCCGTGCTTGTTATGTTAAGCAGCATGTCTGTGCCTATCTGCAACCATTTTCACGTTAGACAAGCCAGCAGCGAATAAATAAACACTTTTAAGACGGGAACCCCTCTTTGACACCCGAGTGCGCAGGCCTCCTTGAACCTAGAGGGTCCAGACCTACACTGCTAAAATCTACGTTCAATGCTGAAAATTTCATATGCAGGTTTTCTTGGTCTATCTCCAGCCATTTTTGCACAATTCACTCTTAAAATGCGTGTCACAGCCCAAAATTGCGAAAAATTCATTAAAACCCCCTATTTTGGGGGTTCAAGGTCATTCAAAATCATCGATGTTGACATTTTTAAAAAGCTCATCGCCAGTGCTTGTTATGATAAGCAGCATGTCTATGCCTATCTGCAACCATTTTCACATCACGCAAGCCAATAATGGTAGAATAACGCCTTTTTAAGGGAGATGCCCTTTTTTCTTCCCCTTGTTCATGGGGACCCCTTCAACCAGTGGCATGAAATTTTGTCACAAAATACTAGAGACTCTACGCTAACATATTTATATTGTGAAAACCAAAAGTCTCTCTCACCTGGGCTCCAATTGGTACCGAGTTGTGACAGACAGACAGACAGGCACCAAGACAGAATTACCATAGAGCTAATAGGCGATATGCTAGCTCTCGTGCGTAGTGAGACAAATGATGAATACAGTACCTGCGATGTCCCATGACAATCATTCGCAGCTTCTCACCAAGATCCTGCAATTCATGTATCTGGACAAATGTACCAATGGAATAGACATCATCCAGCCGAGATACAACCTCCGCATCATTCCTACAACCATAACAGAATATGTGACACAGCTATTAGTTATTTCAGCACAGGCTCAGCCTCCACAGCAGTTGAGTTTCATACACTGTCAAACCCTCCTGAGTGTCAAGTAATAAAACCCAAAGCATGTAATAATAGTAATCAGCCAAGCTGGCAGTTTGGTGCAGTGGCTAAGATGTCTGTCTTATTCAACAAAGTTGTTCTCTGCCAAGTCTTGTGATCACTTGGATGGGTGACGATGAACCAGTAAACCATCTTGGTATATATTCATTAACCAAGCACTGTCAGATCAGCCTCCCAGCCCTCTCAGACAAACGAACGGAGTACTGGCCTGCCCTGTTGAGGAGGGGTTAAGGCACAGTCCATTCACATTCATGACTATTGAATAGCAGGTGATGCTCAGCAGCTATGAGATGAGAGCTATAAACTAGTATACACATCTTTAACTTCCAACCTCAATTAGCTGACACAAGTCATATGAACAGACATAGACATGAGCCAATAAAAATTTCATTAGCCAATTTCTCTATTGGCACTACTGCTAAGCAACCATGGCAGATGACTGAATAAGCCGTAACAATCTAATAACAGTTGCAGTATCATAAAAGAGTGACATGAAGATGGGGATGGCGGTAATACCACGGTAACAATACCAATAACAATAACAGTGGTCTTCCCGTAAGAATGGCGATAGAAGCAACGGTAATAACACGGGGATGGGGATAGAATTTGCACTATACCTGCGGTAATGGAAACAACTACAACTTCATCTGTAATATAGATTTTGATTAAAGACATATACTTATGTTACTTACATACACGGGCCCATATTTTCTGCAGCTAGACTAAGGTCTACATATTGTATTTAGTGCAATAAACTGAATGCTAGTCATTTACTGTGATGATTAACTCTGTGCTTGACTTGTCAACTGCGGAGTTTATAATTTGCAATACATTAGTTACCAAAAGTAGTAAAATGTGTGAATAATTAGCAGCAATCATTTTCATCCAAACAATGATGGGGATGGAGATGAGGATGGGGACGTCATGTGTGGGGA
>Ga0209367_1001973_pt1 | contig 26393 bp, 9 predicted proteins | sample WorMetLIZISLAND2_FD_187412 | JGI IMG/M metagenome (GOLD analysis project Ga0209367, IMG submission 187412) | Marine gutless worms symbiont microbial communities from Max Planck institute for Marine Microbiology, Germany - Olavius geniculatus... ... | reverse complement strand
CGTCAGCATTACATCACAACTAGCAAAGAATATTTAACTAACAGCCATATTTTGTCCATATATTTTGAATTAGCATTTCTTCAGCTACATCTGGTAAAAATTTCATGTAAATTGATCATCATTTGAGTGAATTATGAAAGAAATAAAAAGGGTGCCATTTTTTATGAAACACCGTGTATAAGGGCAACTTGCACTTGCTGTCTTGCAGATGTGAGTTACTAGGTTCATCGCAATGTGCACTCAACTAAAACCAGTAAACTGCAACTGATTATCACCTTACATTGTCTAGATTTGGCTGAAAAAACTTTTGAATGACATCAGACATTATCTTTATTGCAACAGCTCTCCATTTTTACGTCATCTATAGGTCATTTAGTGATGAACATATTGAGATAATGTAATTTTGCTTAAATGAAACAGTAAAAGGTGCTGTGAATGAATGACTGTCTTGAGACTGAGACATCAAGACCATATCCCTGCTGTTACACTAGCACTGCATCACTGGTCTATGTGTAAAAATTGGATGTATGGATCTGCAAATTTTGCAAGAAGTAACATTGTAATTAAGCTGCAATTTATTACTTTTACCCTCCCCTAACCCTATTCCTAACCCTAACCCTAATTGCAACCCTAATCTTAACCCTAGCCTTAACCCTGATGCAACATCCGCAAATCCAGAGCTCTTCAATGAATGACAAAAGTTTGTAAGAGAACTTCTACAACTTCTACCACTATTACAAGAATTCTTTTGAAAATGACAGCATAAAAGAAAGCATAGGATCAGTTGATATACATCCATTTCAGAATGCAACTTACCGTGGAGAGAGTTCCATTTCATATCTATGTATGCTTTCTTTTACTTTCTTCTGCAACAACGAAACATTCAATTTGATATTACACCATCAATAAGTAGGCCCATATTCTTTTAAAATCAAACAACATACTTTGCCACAAATGATTAACAGGCAATGCAAACTACAAACTAACGAAAAAGTAATTCTGAGACATGTTGTAATACATAAAAAATAGCTCAGCTCAGTGCTATGATCAGTTCAACGAACTGAGTTAAAAAACAGCCAAAAATTACTAAAAGCAGTTTGGCGACCTGAAGTACTGTAAAACTTCTAATACCAATGGGACAGACGTACTGTTTACAGACATCAGTGTTGAAGACTAAGAATAAGAATTATGGCTTTTTCGCTCCTTTGCCGTTTCACCCCTGGCCGTTTCGTCATCGCTGGCTTGCATTGCTGACATTACTGTACAAAATTCTCTTTAATCCACAAAATGGCCATATAGGCAAACAAATTAAAATTGCACACATCATGCCCTGATGAATATATGCCTGGAAAACATTGCTATAATGTTAATTCAGCTAATCGTATTATTCCACTTATTTGACGACTGCGTAAAAGGATGAACAACCAAAAAGTGCACAGAATAAAGTCAAGTCTAAAGTCTAAGCCTAGCTCATAGATAAGTCTCTTGTGTTGAAGCCTGCAATTTAACATGCCACCTTCTGCCACTGAAAGAAGCTGAGGATCGCATTAAACAATTTATAGAGGTTGTAGAGTGCAGACATGACAGTTACCGGTAATGAAATGCTTGACACTGAACAACCATTTAACGTATGAAATTATTTCATCAAATGCAATCATGCACTGCTGTAGCTGCATAATAGTATAATTATATTAAAAGGCAGCCAGAGCTGGCAGTGACCGAGTTTGTCACGTGATGTGTGTTGTCCAATAAGATCATTCCTCTGCATCAGCCGGGGCCAGTTACGATCACTGATCAGTGAAAATAACCAAGGTTAGAATCACCGATCGGTGATTTTAACCTCCAATGCTAAAATCACAGATTTGTTAAGCTACTTTGCAATTCCAAAATTACCGCTCTGACCAGCGATCGTCCATACTTTTATTGTCCCATATATTTATAGTGTCGTTGCCATTTGTGGTTAACTAAAGTAAGCAATACAAAACTTAGCAAAAATCAAGGTTAAAATTAACAATAATTCTAGTGGTAGATCGGCGATCTTGCTGTTAGCACTGGAAAATTGCTAGAGGTAGATCGGGTAGGCACATTATTAGGTACATGGTAGAATTTATGTTCTTGGTAGTCACAGGACCATGCCATGACACTGTCACGTACTTAAATCAGGCTTATTCAGTATTATATCTGAGTCCATCTCAAACCATATCTGTTTCTTTGTAACACAGACTTAAAAATATATCGTTTTTGAATAAATTTGGTAATTGATAACAAAGTGACTGATATTTCAGTCCCAACCACAGTCATGATAATGCAGTGAAGAAATATGGCTGCATTCTTACATTAATAATGTGATAAATGTAATTAGATAAAGTGGCAATCTACCACTAGTAATTTTCTGCTCACTAGTGCGTGATCGCCGATCTACCCCTAGCACTGACCTAAAATTAATCATAATTATACAGACTATCTTCACCATTATATGGACGCCTGATATTGGCAGTTACTTAGGTTCGAAAAAGTTATCTAATATCCATAATAAATGTAAAAAACATCAGTTTATACACTTGTTAACAGCAACATTAAAGAACTCGCACATCAAAAACAACAAAAATCACAAAAAGTGATATTGCCCGCATCACACTGACTGTGTGTCAATGTGCTGCTTAATAATATCGGTGTCGCCAGGTCGGTGATCGTAGTTCACACGGCTAGTATCACCGATTGGTGATAATAACCAAGAATGTTAAAACCACCGATCGGTGATTTTAACCATCTTAATTATCACCGATCGGTGATCCTAATCACTTTGGCGTCGACCGGCCGGCTGCAGTTCAGTATTTACTGCGAAAAAGCCAGGAGGCAAAAGAGCCAGGGGGCGAAACGGCAAAGGGGCGAAAAAGCCAAACACCAAAACTAAGCTCACGTCAAGGACATTTATACAGGGCAGTCGCACAAAGCAACATTACTAAGTACGTTACATCCAGAGACAATGTAAAACAAATCTTACACCGCGCAGAAAATCTTCCACCCACTTAATTAAAGGGGTTACACTTCTACGCTTAACAGACATTTGAACTTTATTACTATTTCTTGAACTGTAAAGTAAACAACTCTCGTAGAATATTTAAATCAGTCACCTTAATAACATAGAATATGCACACCACAAGCATACGGCAGATTTATTACTTACTACATGTTTATCAGTATCTTTAAAAGCGTTTCGGTTGCCATGGTTCAGGCGAGTTGATATAAATTGCATTTTAGAATTTAGGCTTTAATTGTTATTTCTTCAATATTATTTATACCTATTTATCATTTTTTATTAAATAATTTAAGATTTATTTGAGTTGTAATAGTTTTTGTTTAAACTGCAGTTCAATTGTCGTAATTTCTAACGGGAACTTGTTTATGCGAGGATTTGCATTATGTTTATTTGGTAGTGGTACGGTTCATTCGCTTGTGGTGCGTGTATCGTGTCAGTTGTGTACAGTGGTTGTGCATCGTGAAGTTGGATGTTATTCAGTCACTTGCGTAATTTAAGTGATAAATTGTCGTTAGGCACAGGGAAGTTATCTCTGACAGTACACACGACGTTGCCATTGTCAACATACCAGTATTGCAATGCAGTGCAGCGATTTGTCTGTCAGTTGTGAAATAGTGACCGTGATATAGTCTGTCTTCTGTGTGGTGCTCGGCTCTAGACAGTATCCACTAGCACTATTTGTGTTTGGTCGTCATTTTCGTATTCAGTCTTTGCCAATGCCGTTTAAGTAGGTATACTGCTTATTGTTCGATACCATAATGAGTTAAGATTACGTACAAGTAAACCAAAAGTTTCACAGGAAAAGAACCTATTTTAGCCAATTCAAATCCCAGGATTGGCAGCATCCAAATCTTGGGATTTCAGCATTACCAAAAAATCGCTGAGATAGTACTTTTTGACTGTTGAATGATAAAGTAACAATTTTAGCCATCTCACGAAAATCATTTATATGCGCAAGAGTACAGTCAGTACTAGAATTGCAAGCACTAATGCTAAATCCCGAAGCTTCAAAGTGTTCAGTTTTATGTGTGACAGCATGTAATGCTTTGCACATCTTAGGTATCACCGAGATGTCTCTCTGTCTGTCACACTCTTGAGCCCTATCAAAACGGTGCAAGCTAAGATCATGAAATCTTTACTGTGAGCTGCCAAAATGACTAGTATTTGTGACAAAATTTTGTGTGCTTTGGGTGATGGGGTTCCCATCAAAAGATGAGTACCTTATTTTACCGCTTTTTGCTCATCTAGTGTGTAAACAGTTACAGAGATGCACAGACATGCTGCTTATCATAACAAGCACTGGTGACAAGCTTTTAAGGGGTATCAACATCAGTGACCTGGAATGACCTTGAACCTCCAAAATTAGGGGTTTTAGTGATTTTTTTACGTTTTTGAGCTGCAACACACATTTTAAAAGTAAATTGCACCAAAAGGGCTGGAGACAAAACCAAGACAACCTGCAGATGAAATTTTCAGCATTGAACGTTGATTTTGGCAGTTCCAAGTACCAACTCCATAAGTTCAAGGAGGTCTGTGCACATGGGCATCAAAGAGGGATATCCTCCTAGAAAGGGTTATTTTGCCACTAATGGCTTACCTTGCATGAAAAAATAAAAAATAAATAAAATAAAAAAGAAAAGAAAATTAAAAGCAGGCACAACACTTGGATCCTGGACATTTGGAGAAGTGCACTGAATTTGAGGTCAAATTAAATATGTGTGCAGAAGCACTATTAATGCAGCTCAGCAGTTCAGCAAATTCAGAAATAGAACACGTGCCTGAAAAATGAGCATGAACTCAAAAATGAGTGTAAGTTGGCAGAAGCATCATCGTGTCAACTGTGTGGTTTTCTTCAAGAGAAAAGTTGGACTGTCTACACAGCATAGCAACCGTGTAGTGAATGGAATATGCTTTGATGGCTGCTGCTTGATGGCTGCTGCTTACTGTCTGTGAAACAGTGTGAGAAGGTGAATTTTGTGAGACAAATCGCTTAATTAGTCAATCAGTCATAGTTTCAACAGCATGTCAGTTTAATTTGCTATGCAGTGCCGAGTTCTGTATTAGCTGTGATTGAGGTGTTTGTCTGGTTCCTCCATATGTCTGTTGTGTGCTAGCACAAGGTAGAACAGTGATGGCCAGTTTTCTGTTCAAAATCTTATCCATAATGAGTGAGTAGTTTTGCCGAACGAAAGATATAAATATGTAACATTATAAGCTGCAGAATGTTAAACCATGAGACGCTCTAACAAGAGGTAATTAGTAATGGAGTGTGTGATTTGCAGCTGTAGATTTTGCTTGATGATGGTGTAACACTAACTGATTGATTGACTGAAAAGTAGTTTTGTAGACTGCATCATTTGCATGCCGATGCGGGCAATTGTCCCAATTGGGCAAGTTCTTGATTTTCCCACCTCTTTCCTGCCTTTTGCCTTTTTACTTTTTTATTTATTTTTCTTTTTTCTTGTTTCTTTCAGGGATCTTTCTTCTAAATCTACAGTTAAAGTTAGAAAATTTTATTCCCTAAAGTTTTTTAACTATATTTTTCAAAATTAGTAAGCCATATTTAACAGGCATATTCGGCATTTAAAACTATGCCAAATTACACAGTTTCATTCAATTGTTGTTAAATTTGATGAAGTTATGTCATATTTTGTGTGCTCACCCAGAGAATTTTCCATTTTCATTTGAAAGCTCACTGTATGGACGTCATTGTAAAGTATAAAGGGTAACCAAATTAACCAAATTTTAACCACTTGACTATTTATGTGCGGAATGCAATGCTGCAAACGTTTTACAAACTTAACTTAAAGCCGTAAACTATTTTGGAGCTAAAAGGTGCACTGCAGCAGATACGGGATGACTTGCCACAGACTTCACAGTATCATCTGAATGCATGCATGCGCTTTGGCCAGTGGTGAACGTTATGAAATCAGATATCAACTTTTTCAAAAAGTATTTTGTTGAATATGCTTATCTGTTTTTGTAACTATAATATCCCAGCAATTTGTGCACTTTAACCATTTGTTTGTTGTCAGATATCAAAAGTTTGTGTTTTGTGGTAAATGCTTTGTGAAAATGGAAAATTCTCTGGGTGAGCACCCATAGTGTGGCATAACTTCATCAAATTTAAGAATAATTGAATGAAACTTCACAATTTGGCATAAATTTGAACACCGAATATACGTGCAAAATATGGCTGAAAATTTTCAGTGTTCAAAAAATAAAATTCAAAAAAACTTTAGGGAGAGTAAAATTTTCTGACTGACACTGTAGTAAAGCATCAGGGCAGCGCTCATGCTGCCCAGCTCTGGCATTATGTCTGCTGCAGTATAACGAGTTGATGGCTACATGGGTGCAGTCAAGCGTGACTGGGCAAGTGACAGTGTATGCTACACGATCGACCATGCGCCAGCGTGGAATGAGTGTGTTAGGTTAAACCAGTGTCCACTGAGTGTGTAAGTTTGTTCAACGTTTAACTGTCACTTAAATGTAGTCAGGCATCCGGGGAGTACTGTAATCTGCTTCAGCGGGATCTGTGGTGAAGTGCTGGCTGCCGTCGATTTTTGCAGATTATGGACCTGGATTCGAAAGGAAATTAGAGAGAAATTGATATAATGTAGGTCTTCAATTGTAATCAGTCAATCAATTAGCCAATCACCAAATTTTGTGTAGCTCCTTTCACACAGTCTTGCACGGCAATGCTTAAGTCCAAATTCCATTACCGGTATGCCGACTTTCACAGAAACTTTTCCGCGGGTAAGTCGTGGACACAAATCCTGAAAGTCGCGGACAGAAACGGCGACAAATCATGAAATCATGAAGTTTTGGTGACTTTGTTGCGGACTTTGTCACAAAGTTGGCGTAGTGGAATTTGGGCTTTAACATTTTAACAGTTTAATCACTAGCCACTGAACAGTATAACTAATCCCAAATAAAATTTAAACGGACTGTAAGTGTTGGAAGTATTCAAATATTCAATAAAACATGAAATATAAGCAGAAATTATGACAAAGTGCTTTCAGCTTCGGAAAGGGCATGTTTCCCGTGTCTTTCTGACCCCAACTTCACTGGGGGTCAACCTCAAACTCTTTACTAGAGGATTGTGCTATCACGTTTGCCATACCCTCCACTTTTCTAGCTTCTGGATGGTCCAATGGGTAGTTGATTCCAGGCTTGAGATTCAAGGCATTTGTTTGAAAACTTATATTTCCTTACTTTTCTGGCGGAGCATTTGCTCCAATGTTTATATGGTGTAGAATGACGGCCATTTAAGAAGCTGTGTGTTAAGGCGTGTACAGAGCGACGTAACTGAGAACTGAACTGACTTAGTTTAGTTTTGGGCCGATCGTACTTAAATAATGGTCGAGCTGGCTAAGGGATATGCATTAGGGGAGAACTTATTACACAAAGTTATTAGCCCTTTGTCAATGCTATCTGCGTACAAAATTTGGGAGATGTAGTGTAAGGGAAACATTGTCAAATTTGGGGTTGAATAGAGGGTGCTAGGAAAAAAAATGCATTTTCAAAGGAAAACTGACCATATCTTGGAAACGGTGAGAGATAGGGCCTACTTTGGTATTGATCACTTATAGGAAATCGCATATGCCTTTTCAGATGACATGAAAATCATGGACCTTGGACGAACTTCAACACCCAGTACGGTCGTCTCTCTTAGCGACAGCTGGCCTTCTTGTTGACGAAGTGACAAATCGGCAAGCAGTAATGCATTACAATAGGCACCGTCTAACGGTGTCGGCGACTGCGTGACTACGCGCACGTACGCGTCAAACAATGACCGGTGGGCTTACCGTGCTCGCGCATTGGTCAGTTGGTCAAAAACTAAACCGTGTCAGTTCAGTTCAGTTCAGTTACGTCGCTCTCCACGCGTCGTTGCGATGCGCGATGTCGTCGGGCGGGTGACAGCTGGGTGCAGTCAGTGAGTGAGTGTAATGTAACGCAATGTAGCGTTTGTCAGCTTGACCTGGTCGTCAGCGTCTAGTCATTGCGGCGTGCGTCTGTGCGACATGTGTGCGTGTTCACCAAGCAACCTCAACCGTCGCCAGTCTTGCTTGCTCGAGATCTGTACGCGTACACGTCCCTTATAGCTCTGCATTCCTGCTCGTTCACTTGGTCTTCGTGTCGGTGTCGGAATGAAAACTATTTCCTTTGCCTTGATCAGTGGCGTTCATCCACCGTCAGACGTCAGTATTGTAAGGGGCAAATGTTCAGGCATTCTATAAGCAAATGGCGTCCAGAACAAGACGCTGCAGGCGTCGAGTGGAGGATGGGGAATGAGTATTTCTCCCCAGCCGATTAGGAGTATGGTGGAACATTATAATCTCCCCAGCCGAGCTCGGCTAAAAATAAATTTGACATATTTTTTTAGCTTCAGAGGACAGTTCTGGTGAAACAATAACGTAGCGAGCAAGCGAAAAATTGGGACTTTCTGCTTTTCTTTACTCATATGATTTTCGCTGAAAGAATTTGGGCAGTTTCTTGTCTACTTTGTCTACATTACAGGACATGTCCAAATATTGGGGGCTCAAGGTTGACGCCCCTGGTCATTATATCATACGTTATGAACTTAGGATTAATTATTTGTGTCACATCGCGGATTCGTGGTTGACCTAAACGCGTGTGCACGCCTATGTGTGATATTGTATGATTTGTATAGGTGTATTCTTGTTTGCATGCGTGTTTGTCGCGTGTTTAACTGTTGGTACATCTAATTAACCGTCTTTATGTCTTACTGTGTCCGACCGTCCTAATAGGCCGCAATACAGATCTTGTCCGTCTGTCTGCCTGTCTGTTTGTCTGTCTTATACAAGCTGCGCTGCCAACTCGAAAACAAAAATGCAAATCTATAATACTCACCATGATAATTATGAGCGCGTTTATTCGTCCAACAGAAGACAGAAACAAACAGACAGAGATATACAAATAATAAAAACGTCGCATTTAGCAAAATTATCGATCATTATAAGTCGCCATAACTAGTTACGCCTAAAATGTCAATTACGATGGATCTTTGGCGGTAGAAGAACGAACATTATAGGTAGAAAAAACATGATTGGCGCGAACGTCACTCAGCGCAGAAGTAATCGTGTGTGCCAGTTTTCAGGTCAAAAGGTCAATGTTTAAGATAAGGGTTATGATTGCGCGTTGCACTGTACAGCTAGGCGGACAGCCGCACCTACAATATGTCGGCACTGGGCCGACGTTTTCGCTTGTGTTAGTGCATTTGTCATTGCTTGCGTGTTTGTTGCGTGCTTGACAGTTTGTAGGTCTGATTAACGCTGTTTATGCTTTGTTTATGACTGATTAAATCACTTCTGGTGCCTGTTTGTGTACTAACTAAGGTGATGGATGACACGTGTACTTAGCGGACTAACTTGCATTTGGTCCGCGTTTTTGCATATGCTGTCTGCTTACAGGACTGCTATTAGCCTACATTTTTCCTCTCCCCATGATATTTCTCTGAAATTCGGACCCAGTAACCGTGATTTCTCTGGCGTGCGTGTGAAGTTCAAAAGTTGACTGTTCTAGCCTACCTTTTTCCTATTTCTTTTTACGCTCAGACTGCAACAAACATCAAAAGTAATAAATATATTTTCCACGATTGCTTTCTCCCAGGCGTTGGTGACAGGAGCTTGGACAAATGGACAGGCATGTTATCGTTCATTTTGCGCTAGATAATTTAATCAAATCATCTGATTTTTTGGCTTGGAATGTAAAACATAGTCATTAGTAATATAATAATAATAATATTAGTAGTAAACTGGCACATAATTTGAATTTTTTTTGGCAATGCATAGCCAGTTAAAGTTAAAGCTACAGATTGATGCAGATTTGTGTAGCTCCATATAACCTAGGGTAAGAAACAACCGTTTCTTGGACTTGTGTGACTGCTCACTAAACTTTCTGTAACATGGTACTGTTTATCTTTAGCACTGTGTCTGCCATGGTATTACGAGTTGATAGCTCTGTGACTGCAGCCAAGTGTGTATGACAGAGATGGGAGCGTTTGACTCTGGTGAACACGGGGGCAACGATGCTCCACCCGAGACCACTACCACGACGTCGAGCAACTGGAGTCGCGTCAACGGCTGGTCGTGGCCTCCTCACCCGTTCCAGGTCATCGCTTGGGCTGTGGTGATCTACATCGCTGTTTTCTTCTATCTCACCGCGATCCCGGCCCTTGTCTTCGCCGCTCAGATAGCCTGCTATGTCGTATCCTTACCGTCTACGTTTGAAAAAATACGGACGTTTCGCCCCTTTGACGTTTTGCTATCTAGTCGTTTTGCCCCGAAGACCTTTCGTCCCCTATGTTATTTCGTTTCGCCCACCACGTTAAACCCCTCTATGATGATGATGATGAGGTGGTGATGCTGTATGACTGCAGTGGCCCTTGACATACTCTGGTGTAGATAATGTCGCTGATTCTGGTGGTGCACGTGGTGGTGCACATCCTGGCGTGTTCAGTCAACCCTGCTGACGCCGCGGTACTGGACAAGCTGGCACGCGGCGACCGCCGCCTGGCGCCGTTCGACCGAACCGTTCATCGACATGTCATTGAAGACCTGCACTGCAACATCTGCGACGTCAGCGTGTAAGAGCTCCTTGACCACCCACGCTGTTCATGCACTGTCATTCAGACCTGCCGCAGCGCACCATGTGAATTGGGGACAAATAGCTGGGAAGGGTGGTGGCATTTTTGGCTGTTTGAGTCTTCTAGATTATTGTGACGTAAATTGCATGTGATTGCATGATGGTGTATTAAGGGGGTCAGGCTTGTAGAAGTTTTTCTCCAGCCGTTCTCGAGGTTTTTCCTGAGAGCGATTTTTTACGACTTGGCCTAAGCTTGAAAAGTAGGGTAATTGAACAAATCTGAAAGTAACAGAGTACACAGTAGACTGCTGATGCTTTTATTTTGGGCAACTGTAGTTCATCCAAGTGAAACAAGTGAACTTTTTGACGTTTTCATTGGGCATCAGGAAATACACCAATTTTAAAAAAAAATTGCTTTAGTGGTTTTTTTTATGTAATCTTGACTTTCGGCCGCCAGTAGTGCGCGTGTAACCAATGCCGGTTATGCAAAGGCCGAGACAAGGAAGTGAAGATAGTGATAGTGACCATAACCGTCCTGGGAGGCATTCAGGGGCGTATTTAAAATGTGAAAAGGGTGTAGGCCTACATTTCACATGTACATTTTCAGAAGTGTTTAAAAGTTTATCTGTTGGCGACTGTGGTCAACAGTGCGTTCAAAAACTACTAGACAAATTTTAGACAGAAGGGGAGATACAGATGCAAGACCCCCTAAATGCACCCCTGCTGTGAGGATATGTCTTTAAGCGGAACGTTTCAGGATGCTACAGCGTTGCCAGAGTGATGTGGTGTTAGATCGTCGGAGTCGAAGCACTGTAGTTCGTGCAACAAGTGTATAGCTAAGTTCGACCATCACTGCAAGTGGCTCAACAACTGTGTCGGTTCACGCAACTACCGACTGTTCATTGGGACCCTGGTCACGGCTTGTGCGGCGGGACTCTTTGCCGGAGCATTCTGTCTTCTTGGTTTCATCGCTTACTTCACTGACGGCGACGCCTGTCACATTCTGCAGCCGTATGAAGGTCATTAGCGCAATGCAATCTTCATTTAGCCTAATAATGCGTTATGTCTGTTATGTCGGATTGCAGAGCAGAGCAATTAGGTGATGATTACAGAATCCAAACTCGGGTTTACAGGGCCCTACCGCCCTGGGTACCTACACATTTTTTAACTGGCTGCAAACCCAGGTTTATGCGGGTCTTAAACTCAAGTTTGATGGGGTAGGGGACCGCGAGTGGGCGTACTTTGGGCAGTGTTCCATGGCAAACTCTCCGACAGCTACAGATAGACAAACAACATTACCTAATGCCAGAATAACGATCCCAACACAATAAAATGTATGATAGGCTAGCTGTACAGTGGCTTTTTTGCTGTTTTCAAATTAGTTAGCTAATCACCAGTTAACGCTGACTGAAGAGTTAACTTTGGGTGCATTTCTGAACAGTTTACAAGTCTACAACTTGGCAAGGTGTTTTTAGCTGTGACTTCATACAGTTAAATCGCCTTTCATACAATGATTAACTCACCCTAGTGACTGTTTCTTCAGAGTTCTGAATCACATATTTTACGTTTAGTTGGTGAATTAATGATGCTGATACAAGAAGCCTGGCTGGAAAAAAAACAGACATAGAAGTTTTGTTTTACTGGCAGTGAACAGTTTAGCGGAGAAATGTTTTACATGCATTGAACTCTGTTCCGACTATGTTGAAAAACATAGTGTACATTATGGTTCACAGTATAGCCATGACATTTTATAGTTTAGTTGCAGAACGTTATGAACTATATTTATGGTATTTTGAACAGAGTTTGGATGTGATGAAGGTTCTTCTGTCGGCGTTCCTGTTACTGTGATGGTGATTGTCTTTAGCAACTCTTCGACATCTCTTCCTGAGGACTTACTCCAGTCAGAGCCCGGTCAGTTGTTGTATATGTGTGCTGCTCTTGATTATATGCTACATTACAAGTTTTGCCTGTTCGTCCATCCATCTGTCATTTACCAGATCCTGACTTGAAAACAAAAAGGCATAATGTAAGAATAAAACATAAAGTTCTTCCTGAGTTATAAGGCCCTTAGGGTGGTGTTGATCTTCATTCCCTTAGTCTTTAGTCGGACCACAGATACGGGGCTAGTGCATCGCGTGGTGTGCCTGTTTACAGCCTATAGCTTTTGCCAGTACTCATTGCATCTACCCATGGAGGGATGGCCAGGCTGAGTTGACCTGGGTGGCTGGTTACATACAGAGATTGTTTACCCACCTGCTGATGGTCACCCATGTACTAACTGGATTCGGCATTGATTAACTTTGTTGATGTTACCAGCTAAGTCAAGCCACCATAGGCACAGAGAAACCGAAATTTGTGTCATTGTTTCCCAGGGCAGATGTAAATGGTGTGTAAGTTTTCAGCTTAGAAAGCCAAAGGTTTGAGGTCATTGGACGTCAGACTTTTCCAGAAAATGGCAGCGTGTCTTGGTTAAATGTTTACTTGTGGTGGCTGGCTCATGCACGTTGGGTGCATGGTTTCAACTCTGACTGCTTACTGGGATCAGTGCAGTGGGCGAGTATGACTACAATAGGCAACTAGTACACAGCCAGTCCACAAAACTCCACATGTGAGCACTTTGCTTGTTGATCAAGAAAGTACTGCGTTAAAACTGAAATTTGAGCCAATGCTCAAGAGACGCGCGAAAGCCTATAGCAGTTCCGGTTCATTAGTTTAGCTGAAAATTGGGGTGTTCACGCCAAGTTAATATATAAATACCAAATTCTCTATCTGAATCGCACAATGATAGTAGAGTGACGCCACCTTGTGAATGATATAGACTTGTGTCGCAGCCCGAAATTGCCAAAAAAATCGATAAAACCCCCTATTTTGGCGTTCAGTGTCATTCAAAGTCATTGAATTCGGCGCCAATCGAGAGCCAGTGTACGATTTCCAATTAGTGATTAATAGTAACCTAGGATCTCGCACCGTTACTGAGATACAGCGACTTGTTGGCCAAAAATCGCAAATTTTTTCCACCCCGCTCTCATTTGGTGCTCTTGTTCGGGGTGACCCCCTTTGAATTTATGGGAACGCTTTACGTTTCCTGAAACTAGAGTCTTCCAGGCAGCCGACGGTGAAAATTTGGTGACCCTAGCTTGCACCGTTTTTGACTGATCAACCCATGTGACAGATGGACAGACAGACAAATAGACAGATGGACGGACGGATGGACAGAATTGTGATGGCTAAGACGTGCTGCTGAAAGCAGTAGCTGCTTTTGCACGTAAAAACCAGCAAGACTGTAGATAAGACTAATAAAGTAGATGTCATATAGCACATAACTTGTTCGGTAACCATGATGCAGACATGCATGTTTTGCAATTTTTTGCGTGCTCTGCATTTTGTCAGTGCTTATTAAATGAATATTGTATTATATTGTATTGCAATTTTGTAAAAAAAGTCTGTTTAGTGCTGTGTGCTGTAATCTTCCTTCAAGTGGTTATTGTTTCATTGGTGTTTCAGGGTTAAAGTCAGGGGCCTTATTTACACATGTTTGGTTTTCTTTTGTCCGCAGTTGGAACTTACAACAATCTTAGGAGATTATCAGAATTATAAAATTCGTATGCATTATGACATGTGCAGTAGGTTCATAGTGCCCTGCGTGTGCTGTGCATAGTGTTCTACCTATTTTACTCGCCAGTGTCTTCAATTGTCTGGCTTGTTCTGATGATGTTTACTGCAGTCCTTTCTCTGCTCTGTTCTGGTCTGCTCGGACATCTGCTCAGCTTTCACATTTATCTCAGTACGTATTGAATTAATTGTGTACTCCAGCTGTATGTATGTGCATGTGTTTGCAAGTGCTTTCATTTGTAGAAATTTGAATAGCAGGACAGCATATAGTATTTGTGAGAGCATTTCGGCATTATTTCAACCACAGTTAAAAGATAGTGTGTATTTTAATTAATGTGGGATTTTTAATTATTTTCAGTAGTAGTAGTAGTACCCAGTAGTTGCAGTAATAGTTATCGTTGCAACCATGACGTCTGTTCTGCATTGTGGAAGTTATGTTCTGTTTTTACGCGCGACAGCAGGTACTGCTATGGCCCTTCTTAGCCATCGCAATTCTCTCCGTCCATCCGTCCGTCTGTTCGTCCGTCTGTCCGTCACTTGGGTGGATCAGTCAAAAATGGTGCAAGCTAGGATTACCAAATTTTCACCGTCGTCTGCCTGGAAGACTATATAGTTTTAGGAACCGTAAAGCTTTTTCATAAATTCAAAAGGGGTCACCCCTAGAGAGGGTGCAAAATGAGAAGGGGTAGGAAAGTTTTACGATTTAGAGCCAAAAAGTTGCTGTATCTCAGAAACGGTGCAAGATAGGGCCTAGGTTACCATTAATCACTAATAGGAAGTCATACATGGGCTTTCGATTGCCACCCAGAGCAATGACCTTGAATGACCTTGAACGCCAAAATAGGGGTTTTTGTGGATTTTTTGACGATTTCGGGCTGCGACACAACTCTATAGCATTTGCAAGGTGTCGCCACGCAATTAACTCGTTATGCAATGCAGATGGAGATTTTGGTATTTGTATATTAACTTGGCGTGAACACCACAGTGGGCAGTGGGCCTTCATACATGCACTGCTGTCGCGCATTCCCTTGGCGTTAGCTAGGTTTTCTTATTGTTTAAGAAATAGTTACTGTGCATTCAGTAAAATGCACATTTTCTCTAACATACAGAAACTTTGACATTGTCTCAACTGAGTCAGATTGTTATTGCATTTGATTTAATGTTACATTCACTGACTTTGTGGCTATGTCCTGTTGTCCAGTTGTGTGTTATAATGTGAATTTTTGTAGCATGATTAATTAACTGTTGACATTTATTTATTTACCAGTTTTGAGCAAAATGACAACGTACGAGTACATCGTAAGAAAACGAGAAGAAGAAGAGTCTAGGTCTTCCGAGAAAGACTTGAAACGTGAAACATCAATTACAAAACCTATCAAAGTATGGCAGTTGCTTTTTTAATGCTTTTTTAGCTATAGAACACACACTGTCACATGTTCTAGTAACCTTTGCTATAGTTCTAACCTTGCTTTCATTAACTTGGCCATTAAAATTTTGAGTACCATTTTTGCCATCTGTTTTATTATCTAGATAGTGTTGATTTTACTCACCAGTTTTATTGCTGCAGTCAGTTAGTGTTAATGTGGTTGTGGTATGATGTAATGGCCTCTTGTGTGCTGACATATGTTAAGAAACTACTCACTCACTAACTTCTAAGGTCACTGGTTGTCATGCAATAGATGTTTCAATGGCTGATGTAATTTTGTTGTTGTAAATTGTTCATCTTCAGCACACAAAGTCTCATCCGTCTTATAATTTTGCTGAATGCTGTTGTTGAAGCATTAATTTTGTTTATTTACTGTTGTGGTCACAGTAAAATAACACTTTACATTACTGTAATATTAATTAGCATTACTTGATTGATTAATGATTTCTTTTGTTAATTTTTAGCTGTTACTCTAACTTTTAGAATAAGTGTCATTTCATTTTTACACGGTTGATATTCACTGCCATATTGTCTGCGACTGCATTTGCAGGCAAATCAAGTAGCTCCAAATGATACTTCTGCTCATGGGTAAATCTGAGCTTTTATTGGCATCTAACTATCTTAGCAAAGTTTTACAGATACTTGTCATTACTTAACTTGTTCAACGAATAACAGTTCAGTTGAGGAACATTGTTTTAGGTGTTTTATAGCAGTTACTGTCAGGTTTTCTCAACAAGTTTTTTTAGGTGTTTAGTAGAATGCTGCATAAAATTGTGGTGTATTTAACTATTTATCAATTATCGACATTGACATTGTCATACATTATGATTAAAATGGAATGGATGTGTTTATATAATTTGTCTGAGCAAATGCCATCTTAAGGAAAGTGACGACAGTGAACAATGCAGTTATATTGAATTACTCTTTTTAATTTGTCTTTTTTTAATGTTCTGCAGACATGGTTCACCTGCTGGGGATTTTGCAGAACCCAAGTTTGTGGTGAGTTAAAAATAAAGATTTTTACTACAATATTTGCATGATTGCTGCGGCGTAAACTGCTGTTTTTCTTATGTCACGTTCTTTTATCTGTTTTATTGTTATAGGACTTAGCAATATATCTGTGGTGCATTTTCACCAGGAAACCCAGATGATGCATCCTTAAGTAGAGATGAACTGAGTAGGTTTTTATGTGGAGGCACATAGAGCTCAAAGCAAATTACACTACATCTGACTATCTAGTTATAACTGTATCAGTGGTTGATATTAGTAACTTATTTTTATTGACTAATTGCTAGATAATTTGATGATCAATTTATCATTCGATCAGATGGATCATCAATTGATTTATACAGATATGGTGATTGATATCGATTGACTGAATAACTGATTGATTGGCACCAAGGTAACAAGTGAAGCACGCAGTATGGATGAAGAGCCACAGAAGTATAACAGGTCAAGAAGTCACAAGCGTTCAGTCGTATTATCGACTCCACCCACAGTGCACGTTCACATTGGCAGTGATGGTCCGACTTCCAATGGCAGTATTTCCAGTCGAGGTTACACTGCACGAATACTTACTTACATTCTTGAATGCTTTTATGTTTTGCTAAGTATGTATCCGAATTATATTATATACAGGGTGGCTCATAAGAAGTAGAGCGATACGTTTTTTTGTGTAGATTGAGTAGTCGGAGAGTTTGGGAAACGATTAGCTTTGATCGTTGCAGTATAGAGCAGTCATGATAAACATGGTGTTCAAGTTATCAGCTTGACCGTCATTTATTGTAATGATCAAAGCTAATTGCTTCAGAAATGGTCGAATTGTTTGATTGGCATTATGTTGCCACTTTTTATGCGCCTGCTTGCAGACAATACACATTATTTCATTTTTTTCTGTTGTTACTTTGTTTTTTATCATGCAGTTGTCTGTCTTTTGCACTTTTCACACTTTGCGCATGAAGTGTTGATAACATTGAAGTGCTGACTTCAGTCATTTGCTAATCAGTTTTTACTTGTAAAAATTCCTATTTGTTTTTTGATTGTTTGTTTGGTTTTGATTATGTAGCTGTCCATTATGATGTTGTATCACAGTTTATTTGCTGCAGGCTACCAGTTGCAAAATTTGCATATTCACTTTCTGTTGTTAGTTTATTATATTTTATTTTGAGCAGATTTTTGTTTTACTTCAAGCATTACAGGTTTATTTCCGTGGTTAATAATTTTAGTTTTTGTGGTTTATGTGAAGTTATGTTCTGTATTTTCGTATATCATATGTTTTCGTTGAGGTTTTGTTTGCTGATTTATGTCTTTGAAATGCAGCTGCTGAAGCTGCCGTGTTGTCAACTACTCCTGTACACTTGAGTCACACTCATCAGCATCAGCAGCTGCAGCAGCAGCAGTTGAGTAGTCTTCAGAGCACAGCAGAAGCCAGCAGCAATGTACCTACTAGACCATCATCTGTGTTAGCGATAGGTTCTTCGACTTCTAAGACTTTGGACAGAGATATCGTCATTTCTTCTCCAGCGGCCGACGATCTCCCTGTGACGCTGTGTCATCGATCATTGGAGACTGGCAGCGTGCAGCAGGCAGATGATACGAAGGCCTCCGAGGTTCAGAACGCCCGAGTGCAGAGCGCGTCTCAGGTTGTCGTCCAAGTTGAGACTAATGCCAACAGAACGCTGGACGACGTGCGCCGACGACGACGACGACGACGACGCACGAAATACAGGAAGAAGAACTGTTCACTCACTGCTGGCGAGAGGCATCAGCAACATCATCATCATCAGCAGCAACAGCAGCAGGACTGCAGCTCTCAAGAGTTGTGATTACGACGACGTCGCTTGCCAGTCGCTGCATCTTGTACAGTAATAGCGTTTTCTTTTATTACACTTTTATGCTGTGTTTGGGCAGAACGTGTTCTGTTGCGTAGTGTGGCATATTTCATTTTTACAAAGCAGAAAATTACGCCTGATGATAATTTGTATTTAGTTAAGTTAGCATGCTGATGAAAGTGGGCTATCGTTGTGGCTTTTATTTTTGTGTCTGCTATTGTTTGGCCATTTATTTTCATTGTTCACACAATAGCAGAATCTTGTTTGCATTTTGATAAACTGTTTCGTTTATCGTAGGAATCGTGTCATGATGCTTCTGTGATCTGAATTTACTCTGACATTTTGTTTAACTGGCTGCACGTCAGCGGGCAACTGGCTCGCGAAAGTACTGCCATAATATTTCCCGAAATTTTATTTTTGGAATTGATCAAACCTGCTGTAACTATTAAAAATTGGTCAATTAAACAAAATTAGCGCGTGTGTACATTGTCAGCCATTGAAAACGGTGTGGCGTAATTAAATATTCCCCTAAGTTTTTGTCATTGCTGCTTCAGTTGCTCACTTGCACAAATTCTGTTACTGATATACTCTGCAGTAAATTTACTTTTAAGTAATCTTTTTAGATTTCGTCACACTCAAAGTGCGTTGCTGCACTACCTGTGAAATAGTCAGCTTTGGAATAAGTGAGTTACATGGTAACTTTCAGCACATTTCGTCTGTCATCTGTCACAATCGTGCACCATGCTAAGCGGTTCGACAGATTTGGATGCCATTTGGCAAGTAAACATATGGAGTCAAATAACAAAGATGGGGTTTTTTGACCGTCCATAGTTTGGAACCCCCAGCCAAAACATGCAGTTGCAAACTGCAGCTAGACCATCGGTCTTATGCTGCCACCTGGTGAATACAAACGAGGAGAGCGATTCTGCTTTCTGTCAAATCACTCTGGTTCTGGTATTCTGTGGCATCCGGTATCGTGTCTGTAGCTGGTGAGTGTTGCTGTCAGGTGCGTGTGGGGTTGGCTGGAGCAGCGACGGGTCGCTGGACATTACTCCGCGACGAGACAGCAGCGCGCCCAGCATCCTTTGCTCCAGACGTCGCTCGTCATCAATGACGGTGGCACACGATACCGCTGCTGCTGGTGCTGGTGCTGGTGCCATGCTCTCAGTGGTTGGCATGCAGACGCCCACCACCGACACTGCCGACAATCACTGCAGCGTCACGCCTGAGCAAGATCCGGAGACTGTTATAGATAGAGGTGAAGTACAACAGCGCGAACGTTTGCAGTCACTGCATTCGGACACTTCACGTCACAGCAGCTCGGCGGCGGTCGATCTCAACTGCTCGGTCGTGGACACGGTGAGTCGCAACCGGTGCAGTAGACGTCAGAGCATGCATGAGGTCGTGACGACTGACTTTACGCCTGCCGGCGGCCTGCTAGTCAACGCGTTCAGTGGTGAGTCTTCGCCCGCTGAGTGGTGCCAGCCGAGAGCGGCCTGGAAGAGAACTAAGTCCTACGATATGACTGCCTGTGAACAAACGGGCTTGTGATTCTGTGAATTATTGTCTCAAGCCACGGGTGGCGCCAAGTTTTTAGAGCTAGGGGGTCCAGATCAAGTGGTTGTCGATTTACTGCCGCTACCCCCTGCTCCCCTCATCTATTCAAAAAGCTCGAATTTGCACGAATCTCATGCGCCGTCTTATTGGAAGCTAGGGGGTCCGGACCCCTGTACCCCCCGCCCGCCGCCGCTCCTGCTCTAAGCCCCCGGCTGTTTTCTCCGTCGCAAGCCGATGTTTCTGCTAAGTGCTAAGCTTTCTTCGGCCGACTCAAATAATTAAGCTGCAGGAAAATTCATAAGCCGTCGCTAGCCGTAACCTCCGTTAGCCACGGCTTGTAACAAAGGACAGCTTCTGTCTTGTTTAGGTGTATTGTCAAACTATGAAATTGTGCACGTTACGAACAGCTTTTAGTTAACCGTAATGTCTGGCCTGACCAGCTCGTGTTGTAAAATCCAAGGCAGCCGATTTAAACTGAATTTTTGCTGGCTAGCCAGCCAGCCGTCAAACTCGCCGACTCGACCATTGGCTTAGAGACTAGTCTACTGGAGTGAGTTGTCTGTATAGCTTTGCTGTGCCAGGTGCTACCGTGCAGTATTTAAATGTGCAATTGATTTAATATGTGTGTCGTCATATTCTCTTTTGCTGTTGTTATGCGGTCGTCCTAATAGGCCCATTACGGGTGAATGTGTTTTCTCTCCGTTCTGTAAGGGCTCTTAACTTAAAACAACAAGAGCCGAGCTGCCGCTCGGGAAAGCTGACCGAAGGCTGGCAAATGTGCACGTAGTTTCTTACTTATTTACCTAACGTACGATATAACCTGAACTTCCTAAACCGCCCCCCAAATACTTCGTTGCAAATTGCGGCCAAACTGCCACAGATAGTCACAAGGTTACTGTTGACAGCTTATAGGAACTTACAAATGCCCTATGCAGCGATACCATCTCCGACCCCATACAACGTACCGTTTGGCCACAGTACGTACTTTACAGACAGCAGACAGACTGACGGACGGACGGACGACATAGCGTACCATAAGCGCGACCGTTGGTGCGGTCGGTTAAAAACGCATAGAAAACCCAAAACTGGCGTAACCGTTTCTCAGGGCAGATTGATCAGTAATCAAAAATCAAGCTTACTGACCTCAAAAACGTCATGTTTACGCAAGCCCTGTAGAAGTGGACTTTAAGTTGAAATTCAAAATAAGTAAGCATGAATAGCTTGGTGGACGACCGCATAATATGTCAGCGCTAGGCAAACGTATTTTTCTAGTTTATTATATACATCTTTATTCGTCGAAGAAACGATAGATTAACACACACATACATACAATTAACAACAAGAAAAGAAAAATAAATAAATAAACACACAGGCGTAATAGTAATAACACCAGCAATAACCACTATTTGACACTGGTGCCATAATCTACAAAGCTGCTTCCGCAGGTGGCGTATTTAACATCAAACGTCTTAACGCGATTAGACCACAGTGTACTTGGTAATTTAAAATCAAAGTAAGATTGACACTGACTAATGACATCCATGTTACTCGTTCTAAACATTTTCATAAAAAAAACCTATTGACAACAAACTCTAACGAAGAGAGTTCTGACTTAACCAGTGGGCATGCCTCAAGACCGTATAAGAGGCTAGGTATACATTTCCTATTAATAAGTTGCAAAGTTACTTCCTCTGATGCAACGCGACCAACTTTGCCAAAAACAGCATTAGCAGAACGGTAAAAAGCCTTTCTATGATTTGACAAACAACATTTAAACGAGCGCGATTTCATAATATAAACACCAAGATATCTGAGTTCACTGACCCATGGGATCTGAGTATTATGTTCTTGATGCTGCAGTGGCAACTGAAGCTTTTGCTGATATTGTGGTTTAGAGAGATGTGCACAATGAGTTGTTGAGCTTGTTGCAGTTTGTGTACTTTAGACTTCAGGTGGACTTAAAGTCTTTCTGCTGTTGTTATAGGCTGCACATAACTACACCGTGTCCGGAAAAAGGAAGCACTGTTCTATTGTCTACATTTTTGCCAAATGTTAACGGATTTTAAAAATTTTTTCTACTAATGCATTTCTTGGACAATTAGCAATAAAGCGTTTATGAAATATTCCACCACACTTCAACTGTGTCGCTACACTACCACGTAAAACATAGTTTTTAAAAATCACTTAAATACAGGGGTGTAGATGTACCAAAAAATTGTCTTCTGAAACAGTTTTCATTAAGTTTTATACGAAAATTAAATTATGCTTAGTTTCAGACACGTTTCTGATTTCTGTAAACAAAGGCAGACGATATGATTGTGAACAATAATTTTTCATGCATAATGACAATAAACATGCCATTTGGCTATGGAGACAAAACTTTGATTATTAAAAACGTGTTCCAGTTGAAAATACAGCTTTCGGAGTATATCGATGGAATTTTCAAAGATAAACTGCACAAGGGAAAGACTGGGCGCTTTGCTGACAGAAAACAGCAATCAAGGGCATATGTGCGGCATACTGAAGCATGCATGTACTGAAGAGAACGTGACCTCTGCGGATGAACTGGTAGGCTTACTAAACCACGAAGGCCAGAAACAAACTCGTCGTTCAACGTGCCAGATATCCTAAGAGACGAATCTAAAAAACACAGAGTGAGTTGTACAGACCATTGACTGCGTTTTTTATCTGAATTGTCTTTCGTTTACCGACACGCTGTCTATTATTGTTAGTTTTTCTTATGTTTATGTTTCACAAAGTAGTCTAGCGACGCAGTTAAGGTGTGGTGAGATATTTGATAACCACTATTGCTAATAATTGTTCGCAGAATGAAACATCAGCTTGAAAATCCGTTAACATTTGGCAAATATATGGACAATAAAATAGTGGTTTTCTTTTTCTCTGGTCACGTTGTATTATGTGGACGGCGGCTCTATGCGCCGTTAACGCCACAAGGCCGTGATATTTGCTTGTTTGTAATTTAGTTGTAATAAACATTACAGTTACATTATTATTTACATTTATACATTATTGTTCACCTATAATTGGCATAATGATCATGCTGAGTTGATACGCCGGTTCTTTACAGTGTATACAATGATGCAACATATCACTTAGCATTGGATTAATTGGAGCATCTTTTGAGAATTTAACAATTCAGCGCTGTAGTCGACTTTAGACCACATTTTTACAGCGTTATTCATACACAGATTTTTTCATAAACTCCTTACAGTCAGTTAAGCAACAACTTCTGTTTTATTTTCCTGTTTGAAGTACAATGTAAATCGTGACATGAATTGTTGTTCATTATATTTTATTCAGTGCATTATAATGAATCAGTCATGCTAGGGTTACTGTTCTGTGTATATTTTGTCGTGTCTCGTTAAGTAAGAAATATTATGCATCGTGTGTACTGAGTACTGTGTAATTTATTTAAGGCACAGTAGCTTCACTCCGGTTAGAATAAGTTAACATTTGGACTTATAAACAGTGTCTGTGATATTTTAATAGCATTTATTATAATTAGTCAAGCATTTGAATTGTGACTGTGGTTATAATTTTCGTTTACGAGTTACTTGTTAAGCTTTAGTTGTCAGCGTGCATTTGTTTATCATGTGACCATTCTAATAGGTCACATTACAGGTCTTTCCCGGCTGCTTTTAACTCGAAAAAAAGATGTAGACATAAACAAGTTTAAAAACAAAATTGATATGACAAGCTAATTTTTGCAACAAATTATATTTTTTATGCAGTCTACCACGTCCACGTTCAGGTAAATTTGTCGCGCACTGCCGCTGCACAAACTTTGTGTTGCATCTGTTTTAGTTGGTGTGTGCCTAATTTTATGTACTTGAAATTAAATAGAAGATTTTTTCGCCATTGACTAGTTTTGAAGTACGTTAATCGATCTGTTTCTGATAAACGATGACAGTCTAAAATGATGCATAGTTGTTCTTTTCAGTAATTACAATGAAGTAAAGCTCGATAGCACAGCACACGTACAACCTATTGCCTCCCCAATTTTGACATTTGGTCTACAGTTCTCTCGAAAGGTTAAGCTTAATCTCGATTAAATCAGCGCCTTCACTTTATGTTAATCTGTGTTAGTCTGTCTGTACTTTTTCACGAAGGAAAAGTCAACGCAGAGGCATGGTCAGCTTAGACTTGTCAGTTGATATTTAGAAACATTCAACTCAGCCTTTTATCCCTCTGGGCGTAGGTGAGTCGAGTATTTTATGCCGGCTTGCTTCGCTGAGCTTGAGGCGGGTAGCGTTCACCTGTGTCTGGTGGCAGTGAAGGCAGTGATCCCATATAGCATATGATGCTCCGTAGCTCTGATATGGGTCCCTATCGATAGCTTATATATATGATATCATTTAACCTTTAATCTCTGAGGTAGGTAATCATATGTAGGCATTATGGTCAATAGGATAATCCTATTGGTGATTAATTTGTATTCTAAATGATTTTGGCCTACCGTTGACGCGACAAGAGATAGGACCCAGGCTACAGGTGTGCAAATTTTTGAAAGCGCGCATGAATAAGTAAATTAAAACAAACAGAAGAAATGGCAAGCTTTTGCAGAAAAAGTCTAGAATGATATGAAAACTGCTAATTTGTCGCTAAATCGGCGGGTGCTTATGCGCAATAACTGACAACTATGCGCGAAAAGTCGAAAACACTTAATCGTGCTATCGACGCTTTTTCAGCCCAAGCTACTCGAGTGCGCTAGACGAGTGTTCAACTGTCGAAACATTTCTCCTCGATGCAGTCTTATAAGGCTTAGATGTAATATTGGCTTGAGTACATGCAGCACAATTATCCAAGCTTAACAGCCGAAAGGCGATTTTTATTGTCGCAAAACAGGAGCACTCTAGTGTTAATTACGGAGACTTACAGAATCTTGTAGTGTGAACTGAAGCGTCTGCAGTGCTGGTCGTAAATGGTGCAACGCGACACGTTTTTTGCCTTTCGATGTTAGTACGTTAATGTGATTGACAGACGGACAAGCACAACACAAGCGTCAGCGGCGTCTTGCGTGGGTTACAGAAGTTGGGAAACAAGAAGTTGCAATTTTTGTTTTCCGACACGTAGTGTTAGATTTCTGGCAGAGGAGATTATCGGTGCTCAGAAGTTTGTGCTCTTAAATTTTTCCCCACTCTCTTAAAATGGGTGATTTTAGCTCAAAAATTTGTATTTTTAGAAAAAAATATTCTCCGCCACGCTAACGTGATATAGGGGAGAGGCAACTGGCCGCACCAATAGACAACATTCTGAAATTAACGACTGTCTGGAGGATAACAGGGAAGATTATTAGAACTACCATTATTGTTAATTATATATGCACGCACATAATGGAGTTCTTGCGATTTTAGGTACAGCTCGTTTCTTTTGTGTTGTGTGTTTCTGTAAAGGTTAAACTTACTGTTCCATTATTATGTGTTTGTGTGCATTCTGCTTAGAAAGGCCGTCTCCGAAATGACCTATACTCTGTCGGGCGGGACGTTAAACCCTACTCACTCACTCACAATTGGCCGCATTCGATATTGTTTTTAGCATTGCCGTTTCGTGTCGTCAGCAGCGGTTAATAGGCGGTTCAATACATCACGAGTGCGATGTCGTGTGACAGGCCGATGTGGGTTGATGATGATGATTTGATGATGATGATAGGTTGGTGACGTCACTTGTAAGCCGGATACAGATGCTGCGGCAAGAACGCCGACGCAATACGTCACAGAACAGATTATCACGCCGACGACACACATTATTCATAGTGCCATTTGCGACCGGCGAGTATCCGGCGCTTGTATAATCCATAACAGACTAACAGATTATCTATAGGATTAGGCTATACAAGCGCATCGCAAACACAACGGATAAATTGACATAACGCTCCTTTAGTGCCCTTTTAGTTAGCTCGTGTTTCAACGTACGCTCGTACACATTGTGCAATTGCAGTCTGTTAAACAATCGTTTTACTTGTAAGGAACTGAGTGACCCCGTCACGTGACGTTGTTGTGCCTAGCCCAGGCAGGGTCACGTGACCAGTAGGATCGCCATTTTTTAGTTTAGTGTTTGATGTTCAATGTGAACGGGGAAAAGTTGATTTTATGCCGCTTGCAGTAAAGTAGCAGATTTGACTGTCGAGTCGTTAATAAGTGTGGATTATTGGCAACGAGAGAACGATGAGTTTTATACTTCCGTTTGATGCTTTGTGAACTGACGAGTGATGATGAGTTTTATGTTCCCGATCGCTGGACCGTATTATTGATTGTCGCTGGATTGTTTCTCTGATGCAGAATAATAATAACTGCGACCT
>Ga0209367_1001972_pt1 | contig 26400 bp, 16 predicted proteins | sample WorMetLIZISLAND2_FD_187412 | JGI IMG/M metagenome (GOLD analysis project Ga0209367, IMG submission 187412) | Marine gutless worms symbiont microbial communities from Max Planck institute for Marine Microbiology, Germany - Olavius geniculatus... ... | reverse complement strand
CCTTAAAACTCACTGCTTCCAGCAGGCCTACTGCTCCCCCTAGCGGCTCAGCCAAGTGCCTCAGATTCGGCCACTGGCTGACATTGTGCACTTTAAATATGCACATACTTACTTAGTTACTTACTTACTTACTTACTTCTTGTAACCTTTCACTGCTAATTGTTTTGGGCCAACTGCTAAGCTGTAAGCTTAAGGTCAGCCCTTTGTCATGAGTTGTCGTCTCTCTCATCTGTCTGTCACTGATGTGGCTAAACGGTGCAAGATAGGGCCTAGGTTACTATTAATCACTAATAGGAAGTGGCATATGCTTTTTCCGATGACATAAAAATCATCGACCTTGGATGACCTTTAAGGTCATTGTCAACCTGTACGATTGACCCCTATTGGGCGTTTTTTTTTTTTTTCGAGACTGTTTGATTGTTTGATCTAGGTAAAGTGTGTGTGTTCCATTTTTTGTGCACACCCCTGTAGGCGTTACATTCTGTTCTTTAACTGATGAAAGATGTTCAAAATATCATATTTCGTCTGCTTAAAATCACCAGCTTGGTCCAAATGTTTAATTTTCAGCCAAATTTTGTTGAGCTATTGAAAACTATTCAATGTGAATATGGCCTTTCAACTGTTTTTTGTTTAAATTTCATCCAAAATTGTTAATTTTACTCTTGTCAAAAATGCAGAATTTTGCAATTTTGTTTATATTTCATCCAGAACAAATTTCTCTTGTCCTCTACTGAGTAAGCGTGAATGTAATGGCTGAATGCATAACAGTGAAATGGCTGTCTGAGTAATATTAATAATTATTAATAACAATAATAAATGATTACTCCATTTGCTTTATGTAGCTAATTTTTTAGACATTTTTGGATTTTTCCAAGGGTTAAAAATAATAATAGTAATAATGGAATATTTATACAGCTCCATGTAGTCTGAAGATAGAGGCACTTGATGGCACTAGGCTACAATAATAGGTTGAACTAGAAGGCGCTCATGAAAGTGCATATCTTCACCTTGGGAGTGAGGGGATTTAAACATTACGACTACCACTACAACTACACCCTACAACAAGAAAAGGGGAGGGAGAAGGAAGAGCCACTTCGCTGCAGAGGGAGGGAAAAGTAACAGCCGTTGTTGGTGCTTGCGCTGTTGGTGCAATGACGTCATTGCCATTATGAGTCGTTATGTACACAGAAGGAACGACGGACAGAACGGCCAATCTCTTAATCTCCTCCAATGTTCACTACGCTGACCTTGGCAGAGACAGTAATTGAGTTTCTAAGTGTTATCCGAAGGTATTAGCTGTGATGTGTCATTTTCCAGGACATTCTGGAGGCCGTTCGGAATATGCAGCTGCCATCAATTCCCGACATCTGGGAACAATTCTGGACCGGTCCAGCGGACAACACAGAGTATGATATTTTGCTGTGTTTTGCTTTCAAATAACATCATATGCTCTGTAATAACTCTGCCGACAGTTTTGTCTTCTGTGAAGCTGACTTTAATGCCGGTCATGTGTCTAACGTTGGGTCTTTTTCAGTGTTTAATCTCATTAATTAAAGGGTGTACTGTGCCAGATCCGGTTTGAATATCTGGTGGTTTTAGGGCATGCAGTTCAGATTTGGATTCGATTGGGGTTTGGCCAAATAGCCAGACCTAGGTTTTTGTGTCCAAACGTTTCCATAACAACATTAACGATTAAAAGATTCCTGACTTTTATCATTTGACTACTGATATCAAACAGAAGTGTTTTTAATGGTCTTGTAAAGTTTGCTAATGAGTAACACCTGGTCCAGATTTATTTGCTATGTTTGATTATGTGATGAAATATATACTCAAGTACTTACTTAGCACTGAGATCCTCCGGTCCTTGACAGGACAATGGGCAGCAAGAGTTCGCCATATGCCTCTGTTTGTAGCCACAGCCCGGACGCTGTTCCAATCGACTCCTCGGTCCACCAGGTCTTCTTTAAATGTAGACCGCCAAGTCTTTGTTGGACGACCTCGTCGTCTGCCACTACCACGAGGGGTCCATGACATGGCGTGATTGGCTAGTTGTCCAGTTGCATCCTGATGATATGGCCTGCCATCCGAAGTTGTCTCTCTGCTACTTAAGTAGCATTTTGAAAAACTTCTTAGATTGTAGTTGCGGCGTTCTGCTATGGTCAACTGTAGATGCGATGATATTTTTGTCAGTCTGTCCTCAATATTTACATTACTGTTGTCAGCATTCAGCACTATGTGGTGTTTGCCTGTAGAGTCACCCTAGGAATGACTGACAGCAGTGGTTTTGGCTGTGTATATTCAGGGACGAAGGCGAAGAATCGTTATCGGCAGAAATAATGTTGAGCATAGGCAGCATCGAGTCGCTGCAGAAATACGTTCGCCAGGCTGACTGTGCATTCTACAATATCCTCGTTGACATACTGATGCCCGATGTGCTTCGTCCCATACCCAGTTCGTTCTTATTACATCTGTCAAAGCGTTAATTTTTTAACACATTAATTAACGTGTCATTAACACACCCAGGCCCGTCAAGAGGGAGAGTAGGGGTTAAATTACCCCAGGCCCAGCAACGTTTGGGGAGCCCCGCCTGTAGAGTGTAGAAAGTTAGAAACACATTTTTAAACGTATAATCAGTAATAACTGATGTCATAGCTAGCATAGAAATCTATTAGCCTGTGGTTGGTCCTGTCGGAATAATTTTTTACTTACAGTAGTGATGAACGGCAACTACAGTTTGGTTACTTAAATTTATTCGGTTGTCAAATGACTGCAGTTTAATGGAATATTGGAACTTTCCTTCACAGAATTTAGTAAATATAAATAAATTAATATAAATTTACGTATGTGCATTAATTTTTTAAACGCATGTTAATTTATTAATGCATTAACACGTTAATTAATGCGTTAATTTGACAGCTCTGCTTCTTATCGGTGTTTGACCCATGCTTTAATTTCTGCCAGTTGCTTGTCATCATATCATATGGTATAAAAGTCAAAGAAAAGGTTAAAGGGTGTGTCTTTTGGGGAAACCAGTTGCAGAGTTATAGAGCATTACCTGCCATATGGGATCAAACAGTGTTACTTGACCCCCAACACAGGTGAATGCGTCCCACCTTAACTCCAGGCCAGTACCTGAATCATCTACCCTGGAGGGATGGAAGGCTAAGTTCACCTTGGTGTTGGTTATATACCTGGATGGTTTACCTGTCGAAATAGTAACCACTTGATAGCGACCCAACTGGGAGTTGAACCCACAACCTCTTGATTGTAACTTCGTCACTCTATTGTTATGCTGCTAAGCCAGCTTTGACGGAAGCGGGGTTTTGTTGTTATTAGTGTTATGCTAATACTACTTGTTTGGTGGCGTGGCGTAGCGGTAACGCATTTGATTCAGTCAACGAAGTTGCTGTACGCCAGGCCAGGTTAGTACTTGGATTGGTTGACTGCCTCGGGCAGGTAAACCATCTTGTTATGTAACCAGCCACCTAGGTCAACTCAGCCTTCCATTTTTTCGGGGTAGGTAAATTGAGTACTGGCCTATTTGGCTGGGGGTAAGGCAGGGCACATTCACCTGTGTCAGTTGGCAGGTAACGCTGTGGGATCCCATATGGCAGGTGATGCTTCATAGCTTTAGAATGGGCCTTCATTAAGAGTATAATGCCACCTTTAATCTTTTAACTTTTAACTACTGTTACTTTATTTCGTGTTCAACAGACCACTGCTGCCAACTGTCATCTATACCAACGTCATCACTAGGAACTGCAGTTTTCCACAGTTCCACAATTTTTTCCAAATTCCAAGGACCAGTTTGCCAATTTTGATGGTTTACCGTGCAGACTTTGTCTAAAGTCTATGGCATCCTGTTTATTAAGTAAAATTGAGAAGTTTCTTGGAGTACTTAACATAGCAAAAAATTTTATTCACTGACAGTATGAAGATTGTGTGCATAGTTGGTGTGTTTGCTGCATCTTATTCAAATTGGTGCCATATGAATGACAAAAAAAAACAATAATTAATTAACATTAATAATAACAACATTGATACATGTATTGTATGTTTGCTAACAGACTCGCTGACTCTGGTGCTGAGAAATCTTGGTAAGAATTTGGAAGGCTGGTTGGACATGGCCATGCCGAGTGTGGCCAAGGAGATGGTCCTAGCTAAGGTGACACAGTTTTATCTACTGTTACACCATTCTTCTTCTTCTTCTTCTTGGCGAACTCCTGTCAGAGCGTTGCCGTACTGATGACTTGTCGCCAGATGTCCCTATCCTTGGCCTTCCTCCAGGCAGTGTGAACTCCAAAGTTCTGGGGCTGGACGTCTTCATCAACCGTTCTGAGCCAAGTTGTTCTTGGACGTCCAGCGGGTCTCCTTCAGTCGGCGGGTGGATGGAGCACGGCGGCTACGATGCGGTGTGATCTTCTGCTGGGGCTGTACGAGCTAGGTGGCCGAAGAAACTAAGACGGTGGACCTGACCACTTCAGAGACTGGTGTACAAGCAGTAACGTCATTGCACTCCCCAAAACCTGTAAAAAAAGAAATTGCCCTAAAGTCAGCATCACCCTTTCACAGCTTTTTGACCTTCGAGTCGGTGTTCATCTCCATTTCTAAGGCCCTGAGCCGACAGTGAGTGCAAACTCATCTCAGCTATATGCGTGGTAGCCACACCTCTCCCATATACTGCCAATGTTCCTGGCAGTTAGACCAGTACCAAATTATAATACTGCTTGGAGACAGAGGCGCATGTGTATGAACAACTTGACAAGGTTGTCACTTGGCATTGGACCAGCCGGGAGTCAGTGAACCAGCGATCAGTGGTCCGACATATTACCACTGGACTGCAAGCTGCACTAGTGCAAAATCAGTAATAGAGTCTGCTAAACGTGTATTTTCACCTTTATTGCCTGTTCGCCGAATATCTGTGACAATAGGATGTAAAACGACAAGCATTGTGTGCAGTTGGAAATGTTTTTTTTTTGTCAGTGAATGTATTAATTATTACGATTTCTTTAGAAATGCTCGTTCTTAGTTGTTGTAATGGATGGTGCATACACCACTCTATTGTAAAAAAAGATATACTGTGTACTACAGGGTAGGTATACTTTTTTGCAATAGAGTAATTACCAATTATGGTAGAAATGAATTACTGTCCAGTGGCTTATTACAGGAGTCAGTAAAATGTGTTATACAAAATGTAGAGCTAATGAGTAAGTGTAAGTGGCATGCATTTCACTTTCTATCTAAAAACTGCTGCAAGTAGGCAAATTACTAGGTCTTAAGTTGTCACATCTTGTTATTTCAGTTCTCTTTGTGATTTTTATGTGAAATATATAAATAAATATTACATTGTCAGTGATGTGTTTGCTTGGTTGGTAATGTCGTTATTCGTCACTGAAGTTAATCAACACTGAGCCCGGTTAGTACTTGGATGGGTCACCATCAGCACACATCTTTGAACTCAGCTGAGTTCAGCCCGATCATCTCTCCATATATGATGCTATAAGTACCAGTGAAAGCTGGGACGTAAATAGGCACACCGTGCGATGCGCTAGCCATGGTCTCGCATTGTGAACTGGTGTCTGGCTGAGGGCTAAGAAAATGGAGATAAGCACCACCCTATTTGTCGTATGGCTTGGAAGTATTTTACACGTTGGTGATTTGACAGTGATGATGTAGCGTGCATTCTGTGTTGTGCAAAAATCATGATGTGGCATGTTGTGTAGAAAGTGATTATGTGCCATGCGTTTTTCTGTTATGCAGAAAGTATTGATGTGGCTTACATTTTGTGTTGTGCAGAAAGCCGCTGCCAATGCATTCGCTCAGATGCTGCGGCGCTACACGGGTCTCAATCACTTAGCACAGGCGGCACGCACCGTTCTACAGAACAAGGCTCAGGTCAACAAGATGCACCAGGATCTCTGCAAAGTCGACTTTACACACATTCAGGTAGGCACTGCTTCTGCTTCCGCATCCAGCCTGCTTCCGCGTCGAGCCATACTGATCTTTTTCTTGGTTTTCTTTTTAGTTGGTCGGATTTCTGTCAGTTGCTTGACTGTTTATTTTTTCTGCGTTATGACTGTACTTTTATTCCAGTTTCTGCCATTTCATTTTCTATATCAGACATTTTAGTTTATGTGCTAGATTAAACTGGCAGATCATCTGTCAGTTTTCAGGTGCAAATTTAACATCGTATTGTATCATGCTCTACAAAAGCACTGTGGGTTTTATTGGTTGAAACCCACCTAACTTACCGCCCAAAACCCAAAAATTAATCTAGTCTTTTTTCACTATTAATGCAATATCTTATCATGCTTCAGTTTTTAAACTTTTTAACCTTTGAATTTGCACATTTTTTTATGTTTCTTTGATGTCAGCAGCAACTGGCAGTGGTCGCTGTAATAACTCAAAACTCACAAAAACTCGCCAAAACTCATCAAGTTGGGCCTTTGAAAAAATCCATGATAGCCCCAGAAAATCCTCGATAAACCTGTCAGGTTAGGCTTTTTAAAAACCTGAGTTTAGTGTTTTTCAGTGCTGAAGAGCAGTTTGAATTTTTCATATCACTGCTAGTGAATGCAATTCCGAATCCTGGGATCTTGGCCATTTTAGTCAATCCCAATCCCAGATTGGTAGCATCTCTAACCCTGGATCTCGGAATTATAAATTTTTTAAATCCCAGATCCTGGGATTGAGAAATCAGTCTTGGAATTACTAATGACTGCTGGCATGTCAATGCTAGTGACAGGCGAAATTGAGTCTAAAATGAAGACCGGGATCCCAGGAACAAGCCGAGATCCTGTTATTACAATTATTCTTAGAGTTGAGAAATCCGACCTGGGATTGAGAAATCAGTCACCGGATTGGGTCGGCAATGACTACTGACTGCCAGCGGTGTGCCTGTACCACGGACAGGAGCAGGCGTCGTGGGTGTGCGAATGTGACGACGTCCTGGTGCATCAGATTGAGATGGAAGTGAAGAAGATATTCCACCACCACTATAGTCTGGAACAGTGGGCCGGTTGGTTTGACGACATGACGACACATCTACTGCAGGAACACATCGGCAGCCCGGACTTTGCTCGCGTCGCTCGACAACTCATTCTTAAGTGGATGTTTTATAGGTTTGTAATCTCAGATCAATAGTCTTTTGTTCAGTCTGGCACTTTTCATTTTCTTCCTCTGTGTGGAATAGATGCATCAGTTTCCATAAAAGATATAAGCTGTTGGAAATGGCTCCAGTCTTAAGATGCCATTTCAAATAAAGCTTTAGGCATCGGCAGTAGGTAATGTGAAGGATAGTGTTGAAGTTGTCGTAATCCACTCTACCAGTAGCGAAGGATTGTGTTATGCCTACAGAATACTAAACTGTTATATTTTTGAACCTGATTGGCTTCCATTTTTTGGCCGTTTCATTCTACATAATTTCCTGTTCTGTTGTCTGCAGTAGACCAGGCTGGCAGCTTTTCATCTGCTTAGCGAATATCGGAATCTTGTATGTTACTACATCATGTACATTTTGATCTTTCAAGAAATTTCTTAGGGAAAAGTTATGGCTGAGATTGATCGACTGCTTTGGCATGGTTTGTTATATTTCTGCCAAATGTGGTTTAAACCATGGTGTAAACCAGTTAAACCCTCAAGTTGTAGAAACATGTTTATTACGAGAAAAAAAAGTAACCGTCCTAACCAATAGCTGAGTATTTTGCTATGCCTACAAATTTCACTGTCAAAGCAATTTGTCAATCTGATCTATAACTTTGTCTCTTTCAGGCTGATAAGGAGGCAGCCTAGTTACCATATAATGACTAGGAAATTGCATTGGCCTGGTTTTATTGTTATTAGAGAAATGTGGCAAATCATTCACCAGTGGGCCTCTCGCTAGCATGACATGGCAGGTGTCGTTGCCACAGGTTCACTGCACCAATGACTGTGAAGTATTATGTGTAAGTAAGTAACTAAAGTGTAAATTTATATAGCGCATACTCAAAAAGATCTCTAATGTGGCAAAAACGTCACCAATGGGCCTCAGTTCCCTCTATTTTTCGCTCGCGTGTTTTTTGCCACTGAGCCTGAAAGGGTTGTCCTGTTGAATTTCTCGAAAATTTGCTATACGATGTACAATGATGTGTCGATGTTGCATTTGCAGTTCGCTGGTGCTGCGAGATCTGACGCTCCGCAGCGCGTCCAGTTTTGGTGCGTTTCATCTCATCCGCTGTTTGTTTGATGAATATCTGTTCTACACAGTGGAACATAAAGTCGCCGCTGCAACCGGAGTGTCGGTCGTTGCTGCATTCAGCAACATCAAACAGGTTTGCTGGCTCCTGGTGTTATTTCAAAGGTAGAAAACAAGAAGCCCAGATGTCGCTAGGATAGACGACCATACTGGTTGTTAGTGACCTTCAAGGTCATCCAAGGTCGATGATTTTCATGTCGTTTGAAAGGCAATATGCGACTTCCTATCAGTGATCAATAGCAACCTAAGCTCTGTTTTTGCACCGTTTAGCCACAGTACATTTGTTACAGATGGACAGATGGATGACAACTATGACAACAGTTCGATCATTACTTAAGTACGGTCGGCTAATAATTATCCTTGTATGAGTTTTACTAGCTTACCATTACACTGGTAGATTATAAAGTACCGATTTTGAGTTTTGTTAAAATGGCTTAGTTTTCCACAGTAATTTTAGGTCGGGCTGGTTACCCAACAGAGAACATTAGGGCAGCAGCTGTCAAAAGGCTAAATGCCTTTCCTTTAGCACAATCATCAGCAATGCATAAATTGCCAGGTCAAAATTTTTTTAGGTATTGCTAGTAGATCATCATATTATCGTAGCTCTCCGTACTTTAACTTTGAACTATGTGCTATTTTGGTAACGTTTTTTGCTTATACGATCATCTGGGAATATACCATCTGTTTTGAGTGTAACCTAATGACCAGGTGGCACTGGGTGACTTCACTTCACTTTTTTTTTCGCTGAGCCTTTTCGCTGAGCCAAAGCTAAAGCTGAATGCTAAAGTCTGTACTTAGACCAAAGTTAAACTAAACAATTAAAAATGGCGGAAAACCAGTAAACCTAACAGGAAATAAATCAACCAATTATGCTTTAACTTGCTTATTTAATTGTGCCGCGCCTGCAAATGATGTAATTACGTAACGTCTTGCGTCATTGTGTAGCCATTATGGCGTTTATCCATATAGAACTGTAAATAATCACCATGTTTTCACTCAGCTAAAGTCAAAAGTCTAAGTGGATTCCGGCTCAGCGAAATCACTTCACTTTTTGACTTAAGTAGGTACTTAGACCGAAGTTTAGACTCAGTGAAAGTCTCAGCGAAAGTCTAAGCCAAAAAGTGAAGTCACCCACTGTAGTCTAAACACTTGCTGCCATTGTCCATACTATTTTAATTATTACCAGCGTACAGTTGATTTGTGGATCTGGGCAGTCAAATGAATAGAGGCTATTAGGCCTATTCAGTCTTTGGTGTTTCTCCACAGGGATGGACATGAGATTTTTCAGGCTGAGACGAGATTTAAGAAGCATACCTATGAGACTGACTTGACTCTAGATGTGTCTCTAGATGGCAGGGTTCCTACATGTCAGGGAAAACTGGAAAAAGTCGGGGAATTTGTGTGGTCAGGGAAAGGTCAGGGAAAAATATTATTTAAGTCAGGGAAAATTATCTTCGATCATGCAGACTGCAGATATCTGTGATTTTTTGTGTCCCCAAATGTTAAAAAGCAGGAAAATTTGTGGCTTCCATTGAACATTTAAAAGTTAGAAAGTTTCAGTTTCAGGTGGGGGTTTGCCCCCCCCCTGATCCATCGACCAGGGTCTCTGTTGTTTGCATATTGCTCCATTAATACCGTTTCATTGTTATTATATAGTGTACCATTTCTGACTTTTGTGCGATAGGGTTATTGTTTTGATAAAGTCAGGGAAATTGTCATTTTATGATAGGAAAAGTCAGCAAAAGTCAGGGAATTTTGCTACAGAAGACCTTTAGGAACCCTAAGTGGTCTCAAGACTGTGAGTCATTTCAGATACTTCTTAAGTCTCATCTCAGCCTGAAGCGTTTCATGCCCATCCCTGCGGAGAGACACAAGACTGTCTTGTGATGTTAGTTCGTCTCAAGATGGACTTGAGACGTCGAGACTGAGGTTGCATCCCTGTCTCTCTATCAGGCACAATCAGCGGCATCCTGGGTCAAAAAAGTTGCCAGGGCAAGTAGCAAGTATCCAACAGACACTGCAAATTTCAAACGGAGGAAATTGTTGGTGCTCAAAATTTCACTTTTGCCCCTGAATTTCCCCAAAATGGAGGGGAGGGGGTTTCAGCCTCACATTTTGCATTCTTGGATGAAGATATTTCGGACTAAAACTAGATTTTCCGACTGCCCAAAATGTAGTCCTGCTCCCTCCACCATGATGCCACTGGGTAGGGGAATTTGTCTTGACTTTGCGTTATTGTTCTGTGCTGTTTTGCAGTTTGTTGATTTCTCGCGAGTCCCGCCGTTGTCCGCCTACATGGACCAGTCGTATGCGCCACCAGACGTCAGCCATGACGGCGATTCATTGGTCGGCCCTTCACAGCAAGGCTACACTACCACCGTCAGCCAGTGGTAGCAATATGCCAGTGTTCGACTCTATCAATGTCGAATTCAATACTGTATTACTTCATGTGGTTGCATTTTCCACACTTGCTCATTGGACGTTTCACACAGTGGATGCAGTATTACTTGTACAGGGTTTTTATAAAAAGGACCCTTTTTTGTTTTTTCATAATTTGCTCACATTATGAGCAATTTATATGAAATTTTTACCAGTTGTAGATGAAGAAATACTAATTCAAAATATTTGAACAAAATATGGCAGTTGATTAAATATTCTTTGCTAGTTGTGATGTAACGCTGACATCATAATGTGTTACAGATACAAACTTGCTAGTCTCAACTGGTGCTGTTAGTTGCTACCCTGTTTCGATGGTGAACTTAAAGGTCCATGGCCACGGTCAAACTCACTCGCGCAATTTCTGTAGATTTAAATTAGACATTTAACCTCGCATATGTAATATGTCGGTTTGAGCTTCATAAATATATGAAATTAATGTGTGAATTCAAACGAAATGCGGCATTACGTTACGTTATGCAAAATATTCTAATCTATCAGTGCCTGCAGTGACATCATGGCTCTAGCCCATATAGGTCATGAATATTAATGGCTAGCTGACGACGTCATCATTCTAGGCTAGGCCATATCCTATAGACGTCATGAATATTAATTCATGACGTCTATAGGCTAAACTCATGACGTCACCGCAGGTCATCATGGCGGCGCGTTTTCTACGTCGTTTTTGTAGATCGTCGACTTCAAAGGTAAATTTTTCCGTGTTGACAAAACGCTGGGCGCCGATATTACTGTCAAAGTTATCATAAAATTCTGCACTTTCAGGAAAATGGATAAAATGTATATGTGAATTTTGGTGACCACGGACCTTTAATCTGGTTCGCTAATGAAAAATGCTTATCGTGTAAGCACTGAGCAACATGGAAACGTGAAATCAGGCGTCTTGTGATCCACAAACTCAACATCTTGCAAGCTCGGTGTGCTAGTTAACTGTCTTGCTCGAACATGTGAAAGACCAACTGTCCGCACAGACACGTAAATTTGATCGCTTTGCACGTTTTTGTGGCTGCAACTGTAAAACTTCGAATATTTGACGCCAAACAAACCAGATTTTTCACCATTGAATCAGAGTAGCAACTGGCAGCACCAATTGGGATTAGCCTGTTTGTAGCCGCGACACATTACAATGTCAGCGATACATCACGACTAGCAAAGAATATTTAATCAACTGCCATGTTTTGTTAAAACATTTCGCATTATTGTTTATTCAGCTACAACTGGTAAAAATTTCATGCAAATTGCTCATCATTTGAGTGAATTATGAAAAAAAAACAAAAAAAGGGGTCTTTTTTATGAAACACCGTGTATATCGTGTTGAATGGCAAAACATCCTGTATGTTGTTGATGACATTTCAAGACAAGAAATTTGAGCTAATGCTCACAAGACGCACAAAAGCCTATAGCAGTTTCTGTTCGCAAACTGTCAGTCAATCTCCAGCCTTTTCATTGCAGTTCATTCTTTGAGAGTGCACTGCAGCCGAAGATCGCAAAAATCAATGAAACCACTTATTTTGAAAGTTTGGGGTCTTTCAAAGTCATCAATGTTGGTCATGTGATAAGCAGCACGCCCATGCCTATCTGCAACCGGTAAAATAATGACTTTTACGGGGGTACCACTCTTTGATGCCCTCGTGCGCAGGTTTCCTTGAACCTAGAAAATCTAAACTTGGACCATCAAAATCTACGTTCAGTGCTGAAAATTTCATATGCAGCTTCTCCATGTCTATCGAAATTGATTTCGGTGCAATTCGCTCTAGGGAAATGTGTCTTGTAGCCCAAAATTGCCAAAAAAATCCGCAAAAACCCCTATTTTGGCATTTAATATCATCCAAGGTCATTGGATTCGGTGGCAATCGAGAGCCAGTGTACGACTTCCTATTAGTGATTAATAGTAACCTAGGCCCTATCTCGCACCGTTATCGAGATACAATGACTTATTGGCAAATTTTTCCTACCCCCTCTCATTTAGCGACTTTGTTCGGGGTGACTCCCTTGAAATTTATGAAAAAGCTTTACAGTTCCTGAAACTAAAGTCTTCCAGGCAGCCGACGGTGAAGATTTTGTTATCCTAGCTTGCACCGCTTTTGACTGATCCACCCATGTGACAGACAGACGGACGGACAGAATTGCGATGGCTAAGACACGCTAAAGCAGTACCTGCTTTCACACCTAAAAATTGAAAGCAACTTTTTACGTGATGAATTGTTCAGACTTCTTCCCCCAGCATTTCTAATGTTTTTGTAAAATGCATTAATAAATAATGAACAGATCTCGTTATATTTTATTTTCTAATGAAATAAATGTTTAAGCAGCATTTTGAGGAACTTGATAGCTGTTTAAGGTTAGGATTTTTTGCCATAGTCAACTGTATGTGTAGGTACAATACTTGCCGTCGATGTGCAGTGTTGAGGCACTGGTATATATATATTGTTCGTAGGGACGCAGTTTACAACAGTGACTGTTGCATCGATAGTTTTCATTCTTGTGCTTTGCTTGTTGTCGAATGCTGCATTAGCCGTGAATACGTTAGTCTTATAGTTCAGTGAGCTATAGCGATAGCTTATTGGAGAAAATGATTATCGTTCATCAAATACTTGATGTTATTGCATCTGAAGTATGATGTGTTTTAGTGACCTGACTAATCAAAAACTTAACAATTATAATGTTTATTAATCGTTAAATTTTTAGAAAATAATCATTCCCTGGATATGACAAACACTTGGGATCTATTAATGATAACATAAACCTACTGTTGTTGCTTATTTTATTTGTGTTACCGTGTCTGAATAATGTAAAGTTTATGGCAACTTTGGACAGTTATCTCTTGTGCATAAATTTTTAATAATTACAATCCGACGTTTTAACTTCGCAACGTTTCAGGTGAGGAGATGAGATTTATTCATTCTTGTTCTGCAGTTTATTGCTGAATGTATTAGTTAATAAAATCGTCATATTTGTCCAAGTTATCACTTATCACAAGAGCTCAAAGTATAGTTCACGTTTTTTTCTTAGTTTACCGTTTTTTTTGTGTTGCTTGTCTGCCGTATTGGCGAATAAACGTACTCATTACACAGAAAACCATCACAGGGTGGCGACAAAGTACGAGACAAAAATTCCCCTGGTTTTTCAGAGCCATAAACGTACTTTTCCAACCAAAAGTAATTGTAATAATGATAATCAGGGTAAGCTCCCCCATTGGGGTCCAGCTGCAGATGTTTTTAAAGCATTTTTGCACACCGCAAACCACTTGTGGTGACACTATTTTGTTTGTTACAATTTTTGCACAAGGTTGCGCAGAATTCCCCACAGTTTTCCGGATTCAGATAATTCCCCAATATTCCAAGTTTGTGGCCACCCTATATCAGGTTACCAGGAATACAGTAAGTAGTTGGAAAAATAAAATGTTGAGCTCTGTACTGATCTTCTACAAAAAAAAACAACCAGCTAGCTACAAATATCGATGCTTTAGTAATAAACTACCATCAAGTTGTTAGGGGAACTGCACATGACAGTATCTCGTGTTCAGTATATACTGTCCATCACTCCATCATTAGTAATTGCAATCCCGGAATACTGCCAGTTTTAGCCAATCCTGGGATTGACGGCATCTCAATCCCGGGATTTTGGGATCACCAAAAAATCACCGAAACTTTACTTTTTCAAGTGTTTAGATGCTAAGATAACTATTTTAATATGGCTGCCTTATGGAAATTGTTCGTGTGTGTAAGAGTGCATTCTGGCAGTCTCATCACTTGCAACACTTACTGGTAGGGGCCTACTGCAATTTACGCATGAAATAGTTCTAGCAGGTCTACTATAGTGATACTAAATAACAAGGTTCCCATGAGTCTGGAAAGTTCTAGATTTTTTCTTGAAAATTTCAGGACCTGGAAAGTGCTGGAAATTAAAGCTTAAGGTTCTGGAAACTACTGGAAAAATATCCTTGAAAATCACACAGTTCTTCATAAGTTCAAATGGAAAACAAGTAGCAATAGTATATCACCTAGTTTGTGTTGACTGTTACTTACTTGAATATTGCATAGGCCTACAACAGTTGAAAATTTTTTCTGCTTGCTTCGCTCACTTAAATACATACTTTTTTCTTTATATTTCAACATTCATGGGCTAAGTCCTAGATTTTTTTTGTCAGAGTGAGAACCCTGAAATATAGACCACCATTTAAGTCTAATCCCGAAAAGGGATCCTGGGATTAGAAATTTCCAAATCCAGGATCCCGGGATTGAGAAAACAGTCCCGGAATTGCAATCACTATTTATCATAACATGCATAAATCAAAGTCATTTATGACTCGATCATTTAATGAAGAACCACATCAACAGAACAGCATGCTAATGCTAGACAACCTTACCACAGAAACAGAACCTTAACGATCACACCGAAATTGCACAGTAGTAACTACACGTGTTCCATCTGGCTACAGTTGCAACCGTGCTTCATCGTAGCTCATCCATATATTCAATTATATTGCCTCGTACCAACATTCATGCAAAAAAAATACACAAGTCAATCAGAGCTATTTACAGTTAATGTCAACATAGTTAATTAATATGTTTGTGTACTTACATAGAACACCCTGCCATAACTCTTATCGGTCTGAAAATAAGCACATCCTAACAAGGCCTCCGAGACAGCTATCAATAATGCCCGAAAGCACACAGGAATTTATACCTGACAGTGTACCCGCTAATCCGTGATGAAACCAAGGCACTAAAACTTAACAAGCATATAATGTCCAACGGATCGGCAAATCATACAACCAAAAACAGTTTAATCTACCATCTACAAAAATGATGCACAACTGCACAGATTCGTAATAATCAGAAACAAAACTACTGCCGTATAAGATTCATTGTATATTCACTGAATATAATGGGCGAAATAAGCAAAATGTATCAGCAAAACATCTACAAACTGAGGAGTTTGGTGTCGACATAATTCTACGGCATGCAATGAGAAAGACCTACCGCAACGTGGACAGTAAAGGCATAAAATAAACACAAGCAACGGCACTATGACAACATACAAAATGCTGATTAGTACAATCGATCATCTGACATATTTCACAATATTGCTACTACAATACTTCATTCCAAAGCTATTTGTTAATGTACAGTTATTCATGCATAGTCCCATTCAGGAAGCATTGCCAGGACACTGAACAGTAATGTATCATGAAATTACTACCCTTACTACTACACTTACAACAGTCAAATTCATGCTTTTGTTACTTTCACATACCGTAATCTTTTAAAAATCACCAGATATAAGAATATCGTATAGCTGAAACTCTGTTTAGAGCTCAGTACCTGTTTTATTTTATTTTTTGCTTCTCAAATTATTTGCCAACTACCTACACAGCTGCCTATTGTCAAGACAGACGAGAATGATAAAATAAACAAACTGTCAAAGGCGACTCCCAAGACGGTGAGCATGCAGAGAAATAAATTAGCAATGTGCTGTCTTAACTGGAACCACACAGTTACTGCTCAATGCAGCATGACAATGGAAGAACGTGACTGCTGAACTAGGAACAAACCTGAGGAGATCAAGTTGTTAAGATATGTAAACTATACACCACAGTTGTGAGAATTTCATCTGCACTATTACGGATGTACAATGTTCATGGCATGATAAAAATGGCTATAAAATTCACAAAATGTCTAACACTATTAGCACGCAGAACAGAAAAGCTTTCAGAAAATGATCTTCATTTCAAGACAAGGAACTCCTTTTTGTTCAACTTTCTTATGTAGTTAATGTGAACTGTTACATAATTTGGAAAACTAATAAGAAGATATGTTAGCGGCAACATATATTCTGTATTCTTTAGCTCGCTTCAAACAATATAACCAGCAGAATAACATAACAAAGTACTTATGAATGAACATAAATGTGACAAATGCACATGAGGAAGGGGTAGCAAATAGAGCTAAACAAACCCAAGAAAGAAATTAAATATAACTGATTATTTATGCAGATTACTGAAACACAACTGCAGGCAACACAAAATCACTCCCACCTACATGCAGGCTATCATAAAACTGAACATGGCAAGCCAGCAATTTATGGAGGTCAACCAAGCAGGATTTCATGATATCCCTTTGGGGCCCATGTAGCCTAGTTGCAGTGACTACAAAAGTGAAATTAGTTTCTGTATACTAGGTTAGTGCATGATTCGACTTCGGTTTGATTTTATTGTTTTATTAGAGAAATGTAGCAAATCATCTACCACTACAGGGTGGTCCAAAAAAAAACGGATACCCAGTTTTATTTTTGAAATAACTTCTGTAATTCAGCACCGATTTTAACCATTTTTTCACTGTTACAAGCAGAAATTTATGGCGCGTAAACGTGAAGTTCTTCCACCCACCGCACCTTTATTGTGTGACCACATTATGTACAAACACTGTACAGGTGGACACTGCAGGAGGATGGAGCGCCAGCGCACACCGCCCAGACCTGTAAAAAGAGCACATCAACTTCATTGAACCTCACATGTGGCCTCCAAATAGCCCTGATCTTAATCCCATGGATTACGCTATTTGGGGTGCTCTACAGTGAAAAAAAAATAAACTGGGTATCCGTTTTTTTGGACCACCCTGTAGGCCTCTGGCTAGCGTGTGGCTAGCATTATTGTTGCCGCTGGGTCACTGCACCAACGACAACAAAGTACATAATTATGAGGCAAAAAACGTCACCACTGGGCCTCAAGTCCTCCTATAATGTCACTGGCAAGTTCATTGCCACTGGGCCCGCCCGATAGGGATGTCATTCGAAGAGACTGTCTGAGCAGTATAACCAAACCTGTAGATTGTAGAGCCGGTTCAGGGTGGACTAAAATACTATTAAATTATTAAATTAGTACTGCAGAATGCATATGCAATACTGCACGTTCGAACATAAACCTCAAGACGAGACATAAGCTTATCTATGACCACAACCTAGTTAACCAAATCCTTAACAAATGCCATTAAATGCAGGTCATCATGTCCACAAAGGCAACACTCATCAGCAGTTTGTAATGCAGAAAACGGGACACCACATCAGACCTTCAGCAAGCAGCCACACTATTTACTGCAGCTATAACCAAGCCAATCAAGTTGCCACCCGTGGGTAAAAGCAAATAGAACGCCTGTGGCAGACGTCCAGGTAATGTGGGGGTCTGAATTTATGTTCACCTACATAATGTGCACTCGTGACGAATTGTGAGATTACACGTGAACCACAGTGGCTGAATGTACAAATTTCTGTACAGTATCGTACAAGTAATAATGGGAGTTATTACAGGATAATATAATTCATCGCATCAGACAAATTTACACAAGATTTGATTCACCGAACAACAAAATGGATACTGCTGCTGCTTTCGCTGAAGCTAAACCAGAATTCATCTAAATCATCGACAGTCAGCTAGTCCTTCGCACAGCATAATAAATAGTCCTCGTGTTTTCAGCAGATTACATGAATTTACGCAGTTCATATAAGGGCACTTCAACTCTGCTGCAGACACAATTAACATGAAAGCAGCAGAAACTAGTCTACATAGCTACATACAATGAGTATGGACAAAACAACCGCACGGACACCTGAATACGAAGACCGGCAACTGATCGCAAGTAAGAAACCGCAATAATCCATCAAATTACAACCTTTATTAACTACTTATTCACTAGTTACTGTTTAGTTTCAACTAGCGCTGCTGCATATGTTTCGGATAAAAACAACTTAACCAATCGCAATATGAACATTAAATGTTCGCTTTAAATACATAAAAATCATCACAACACAGGTTAAGGGATTTGCAACGATTATACAGTACCATAAGTTTCTTGCTACACACAATGTATGACCGTATAATTGTACAAAAAAATTTCTTTTGCATTCTATTACTTATCAATAAGTACTAATTAATAAAAAGTACGGTAATAACAGCCAGCAGCATTGTTCACAATTAAAACAAATGCATGCAAAAAATGGACAGTATTATATATTATGTTAAATAAATAAGCACAGTGCAGAGACACTTTGGCCTGAGGAAGACTCGGAGGACTTACGCCAATGATACGAAATACTGTGACATATCCCTATATAAGTTTTATTTTTTTGGGGGGGGGAAGTTTAGACTTTCATAATAAGCCCGACTTTAAGGGTTTTCAGTTGGCTGATTCCTGAGCTTCTGTTTGCTCCCCGCAGCATAAAATATACCAATATTTGCAAATATGAAGATTTAAATGTTTAAAAAACTTAGCCATGATAAAATATTTCATTATTAGTGGAGCAAGAAATTAAAACTGGATAAGTTTGGGGTGGTTTTAGTGGGTTCTTAAAATGGGTTTACCCAAAGAATCCACTGGGTTTTTTGTTATCTGCCCGGGGTGTCTGATCCCAGTGTGTGCCCACAATTGTGACTCATGATTAGAAATTACCATACTTCAACTGCAGAGACGCACAAGAAGATGTGAGCCAGGTTAACCTCTTGTCTCGAAAATAGCGAAATGTCAAGAAACTTAACCGGCTCTGTGAGGAAGATATCTCTGGTGGAGTCAGAGTCGCTTTTTCGTGGTGGAACCAACAGTCGGCCGGTTTGCCTACCATCGAAAGAACGTTGACAACAAGCCTTGGCATGGCACAACGGCTGCAAACGACTCCGTATCCAACTCCCCACTCTTCTTGTATCATATCCAGCATCGTCAAGCATCACTTCCTCAACCTAGATGATGCATGCCGAGAAAAGAAAAGACGGGTTGGTCGGCTATTACAACAACAGGAAGATATCGCAGAAAACTGGTAAAAAATCAGGGATCTACCAAAGCAAAATTAATGTGCCAAGATTATTCTTAACTTCATGTGTCGAGCAACATGATTTGGCAACATCTATACGACCTTGCATTCTTGGGTGCACTGCATTGCTTTAATATACTGCTATTACTGCTTCATATTTCGTTATCGCACTGTCATATGGGTAACCGCAAGTCCACAACATGAACAAAGAGTGATGCAAAGAGAACATAGCAAAATGATATGGATAAATGCAACCAGTGACAACACACAGACGGTATCGACGAAATGTCAGAAAACGTTCAAGAATTTTACGGTTCTGAAACACGGGTCCGTCACCCTGGATCTATCACATGCACAGACGGACAATAACTGATTATCTGAACACATTACAACCCCATTCAACCATATTATTCAATGCACTGCAATTCGCATTCCATTTCGTTCACAATCCAGCAAACACATGTTACAGTAACACATGATAAATACAGACAGAACGCTGCAACACCAGCGTGTATTGCACAAGAAAAACTGGCACATTTCAGTACGTATGTACACAGAAAGCCAATGCATTTCAGCAGTTCTGACAACAGACTCTTACATGAGAAATCTTTCTTTTCCAGTTTTGATTTTCAACGAGACTGATGAAAGCAACATCAGAAACAGCAGAAAATGAATCGGAAAAGCAACCTCAAACTGGCAAATTTACACATTTCAGTGTGCAAGGAGTAAAATGGACACCTTTTCTCATCACAGGCATTTCCATGACATCTTTCTTTTGCTACGATAGTTATCAACTACAGCGCAAAAACATGCATTGCCTTCGGTGCATTTGCTGTCTGCATCAAGGAAGACTTGGCCCATAGACTTTATCACCTACTACTAGCTGACTCGAGTAAAGCCAAGAAACAGCTGCTAAGTGGCCAAGTATGTATTGCTGAAATTTAAACAGTGGATGCCATGAAATACTGGTGTATTATTGCAATACATTTCAGCAAAACGAACACACAAACTGACACTAACATTAATGTATTGCTAGCAATGGAAGCAAGCATTCTCCTTGCACTGAAACAAGGATGAAACTTCACAGGGTTGCAAAAACCCGAGTTCCTTTTTAAAAGGCCCAGTCTGGTGGGTTTTATAACAATAAAACCCACCAGACTGGGGTTTCGGGATTTTGGCGTTTTTTAAAGGTCTTTGTAAAAAGTTCTACAGGTTTTAGTTGGCAGATTCATATGCATTTCTGTTTGCTGTCTACAGCATAAGACACCAATATTTTCAAATTTCTAGGCTTAAATGTTTCAAAAATTTAGCCATGATAAAATATCATTAGTGGAACAAGACACCAAAGGTGGATTAAGTTTGGGGTGTTATTCTGGGTTGGTTTTAGCAGGTTTTTAAAAAATAGGTTTACCTCTAAAAAACAGAGCAGGGTTTACAAAACGAACCCTGCGGGTTTTTTCGTGGGGTACCTGGATGTCGCAACCCTGAAACTTCAGCAGCTCTAAGTACCACAAGAGTGGAGATTGAAAAAACACAGACATTCACATGAATACAAACTTGTGCAAACCGAGACAAGGCGAAAAATGCACACGGTTAACTGGCAAGAACAGCGAACGGAGAATACGCAAAACAACGACCACACACACACAAACCGGCTGCATACGTGCAGATAACGCAAACAAATCGCAACAACAAACGCATTTACACAGATGCTCGCTTCACTTCAAGTCTACCAACCAGCATGACACAGCAGTCAGTTTCAGCTGCAAGTCATTCTTCACAGAATCAAACAGCTTATGTCAAAGTAGCAACTCAAACCTGTTTGGCAAAGTAATCAATATTACACAGGGACAACCCATCATAAAATTTTCACATACATTTACACATGCTGACATTTAGTCTAATCAGGACAAAGGCAATACACATTGTTTCTCATATGGTCTAGACCTATTGCACAATAGCACAGCAGACTGAAGAGGATGAATCTGTCTATTTCAACTTTTTGGCAAAAAACTGAAAACATTTGTATTATGCCGGTCATACGGCACACGACTGAGTGGATTATCTGTGTTTTTGTCTTATCGTTTTATTTTTTTCGGTTTTTATTTTTTCTAGTGTTTGCAAGTGTTTTTATCATGCTGTAACGTGTTCTTGCAGTGCAGTTTGCTCTTATACCATGTTAATATAATCATGATGATAATGATGATGATTTCTGCAATTTCATGGATTCAGTATCAGTAATTATTTTGCAAAAATATCATAATCAACACAACTTCTGAAATACGACTAAGAGCTTGCTGGCAAAACATGACATGAAATGACAAGACTAAATCTATTGCAAAATTTGTTGCAACTACTGCAATCATTTCACAGAAGAACCCCGTTACGAAAAGTAACACGATGCATGCATTCCATGCTTAAATAACATTTACAGAAGCAACACATATAACGCATGGGAAATTACAATTCATTATGAACAATTCTGACTTTTGGCTTCCATTGTGTCTCTCTCTAAGAGCAAACTTAAACAAGTTTTAACTTTCAGTGTATAACACACATAACATACACAGTAGAGTGTACACACAGTCAAAAGTGGAACCAGGAGAAGACTGGCCAGTGAGGAGATGAGTGTAAACACAAAACGTACTATACGACATGAGCCTCTACAAGCGAGTTAATACTGGGTTTCTTCCAGCCAGCCCTTGATGCTCGTCGGCAAGGGCAGCTTCTGGATGTAGTCAACGCGCGTGTGCTGGCGAATCACAAAGCGACACAGATACTGCAGCGATCGGACCTGCGTGAAACGCGAGACCGGCCGCGCGAGTCGGACGGGGAACGACGGCGAGCCAGGGGTGCGAGCCCGTGAGTAGCAAAACACGCCAGACTGTGAGTCACTCATCGATCGTTCGATCAGGTCAACGATGGAGCTGTAGCCTTCCGACTCGGGCTGCGCGTAGAAGCTGAACAGACCGTTGCAGTGCTCAATGCGCGTGTGCAGCGTCCTGTGTGCGGATCGGAAGCTGAGGCTTAGCAGATAACGGTCGTCTGAACTATCGCGTAGCAGGAACGCCCCGTCCGGCTGCCCAGCCAGCCGTTCCTCGGCCTCGGCACGGGTGATTGGGCCCCAGTACCACCCATACTTGGGCAGTTTGAACAGTTCACGTGTAAGGCACCAGCCACCATTAGCTGCGGATGATGATTCTTTGACCTGGTCATAAAACGGAGCCATTGGCCCTGAAGGCATGGTGGTCGCAGCATCACCGTCAACATCGCCGTCCGCAACTGGTGCCGACGTGTGGCCATATCCAGTATCCACGCCGACTGTCGGCACGTCATCGATGGACTTCTTGGGACTATCCCGGAGATGTTTTGTCGATTCATTTCTCCTCGGCGTCAGCTCGTCCTGGAGCCCGGGAACCATCTCGTTCCGCAGCGGTCTTGCAACAATTCGTCGGAAGTGGGATGGAGAGAGCGGACCACCTGTGGCTGACACCGGAGAAGTCGTGTCCTGTATCTTCGTCCCCTGCCGCCTCAGCGACCGACTGCGCCGTTGCTCGAACGTGTCAAACATGCAGTCTAGATGACAGGCTGCCGGCGTCGACAGTCCTGAAGCCGTCGTCCCAGATAAGTTACGAGGCAGCGTCCGAGACCGCGATGCACTACGACTGCTGCAGCCAGCGTCGGACGACCTCGTTCGATGCGACGGTCGAACCACATCTGCTCGCTGATCGCTCAGGGCCAGATCTCGTTTCATCATCTGGCTGAATTTCTTCTTCAGAGTTCCGATGAATCCATGAAGCTTGCTCGGTGACGACGGAGATGGCGGTATCGGTGGTAGACTGTCGGAAATGGAAAGCGGTGTCGATACGCAGTGACAAGAACAGAGACATCGTCCAGCGCATGACATTGTGTCCACAGGATTCGCCATATTATGGGCAGCGCTGGCACCTCTTGACACTGTCAGGCTGCGTGTCATCGTGCCAGACTCTCGCGAAGCTGCAGAGTTGTGAAGATGCGACACCGAATGATCCGCATGCCTTGACATGGAACTGCAAACACCGTCCATCTCCTGCATATGACACGCACATACACATTACATTACTGACGAGATTTAGTTAACAATCCATGTCATGCGAAGAACTGGCAACCATTTATAATGTGAGCTGAAAACCCTACAAGAACTTCGCTACCTGACAAATGTGTAAAGTTCACGTAGTCTGAAGACTGTCAGACCCAAATGCAAACTGCTGCCTTAGATGAAAATCGCCTCGACCAGAAAATTTAACACAGCCTTAAGTTCGGAACTTGTCCAAAAGCTAAATCAGTTTCTGTCCTGACACTAGTCTCCTGGAACAATGGAATGGGATGGGGAAAAATGAAGAGAAAAGGAGTATTTTGGGTATGGGTAATTTGCGGAAATGCGGAATGCGGAAAGTAATTTGCAGAACGAAATCTGCGGAATGAAGATGATTGGTTGACGGGCATGATCACGTGATCAGCCCAATTCTGCAAATTACTGCCTACCTTCCGAGCTTGACGTGGTGGTAATTTGTGGAATGTATGGTGCGGAATTGCTGTAGCTAACAATGGAAAACGACGAAAACGTTGCAAAACGTAAAAAAAACGCTAAAAAACGTCACCACTCCAAAACGTACAATGTGATTGTGAACTAAGACTCTGTGATAAACTGATTTCATTTTACGACTATAATATTATTGATTATATATTTTTTTGTTATATCGTCCGTTGAGTGGTAAAAGTGCATAAACGCACTTAGGCACTTTTCGCAGTTTTTTATACTACCGTGTGCAGAAAAATGCGTAGAATCTAGTGGTAAAACTGTACACGTAATATTCGAAACCGCTGCTGAGATATAAGCATTCAAAGTTTATGCATAAATGAATTAGTTCTTATATCGGGAAGTAAAAGTTCATAAAACAAAGTGTGCATTTCTTGCTGTTTTGTCGGTGTTGTAAATGCGGTCTGTGAAGTGCACTAGTGCACTTGTGAACTTTCATCGAGTACTTGCCTGGTCTCACATCCATTGCACTAGTGCACAAACCAACATATGCACTTTTACCCGTTACGTACTGGGATGGCAGTTATTGCTTAAGTGCATTTGTGCACCTTTTCCAGTAATAATTTAGTTTATACATAACACTGAAAACGATTAACCCCAACAATGCACTTCTGCAGCACACAACGAATTTGATTCCTTACTGAATGTGGCAGTTTTATGCACTTCATTATATATTCAGTGCAGCCATTCGTCTGCGATAGGAGGTGTTATTTTTTAGCTTCTAAAGTGATTTTTGTTTAATTATTTGCCATGCGAAGTCGCAAAAGACGGGCGCCTGTGCGCTACGGTTTTGAAGACGAAAGGTACCTAATTACGTGTCACATTTTGCCGCGCATTTGGCTTGGATTAGATAGCGTTCAGTGGAAAACAACTAGCCTACAACTGTTTTTTTTCAGTTAGGCCTATGGGAAATCGGGAATTCATAGAACGCTCAATAAGCTAGCACCACATCACGTTACTTCACTTTGCAGCTGGTGTCGTAGACGTATATGGGTAGCCGGTAGAATGTGCAATGCCGTATAACATAAGAGCCGTTGCAGGCCAGTCAACGAGTAGGTTTAAAGGAGTACGAAACAATGGTGCCAAATAAAATTTAATTGTGATGCTGAAACAATACCAAAGACCCAATGCTTGGTGGGGGCTCATACACTTTCGCACCTAACAGTGTTAGGCTATCACAGTAACTTCGTAACCCTAACCCTAAAACGGGAATTGTAACCCGAACCCTAAAACTCCAACCTTAACCCTAACCCTAACAATAGGAAGTTACTGCGATAGCCTAACACTGTTTGGTGCGAAAGTGTATGAGTCCCTGCTTGGTGATGATGTAGTTTTCTCGAGACCAAGGTATTGCTTTTGGTTTTGACAAAAATGTTTTTAAAATTTTCAAACTTTTTGCTAGAAGTTTTTGTTAAATATTTTGAAGCAGTTTACTATTTATAGAGTTCAGAGTTCAATTATTTTATTGTTGTTACAAGTTGGATAAACTGTCAGCCAAAGTGTCAGAAATGTGAACAAAATGTGTTTTTACGCATTATGTTAATTAAGCAAGCATATCGCATTCGATAAAAAGTGATATTTCGCTGGTTGTGATTTTCCCAGGTAGTGCAGAAACAAACGCTGGGTGAGGTGGGAAACTGAACAGTCATTTGATGGCAAGCTGTGTCAGCAATATTTGTACAAAAAATTATCAAAATCTGATAATTGGTTTTTAAGTTATAGTCGAAAATGTTGGGGATGTTTTTTTGAGACACAGTGTATATAGCACACTAATGCTAACACAAAACAATTCCAGTTTACTGCATCAGACGCAAAGCAAGTGTACAATGTATGGCTAGGGTTTGGCTTTTGGTTAGGGTTAGCACCATAACTCTAGCCTAAAATTTAAACATAACCCTATAATTTGGTACAGCCATTCAAAGTATTGCCAAAGCCAAGTTTTGTTTATATCACTCGTAATACTGCAAGATTTCTGTTCTCATGCAGTTTTTTTTGTTTGTTGTTAACAGCATCGGAGACTGCAAAGTACGTGATAGCGCTAGTCTATCTTCACATGCAAATCAAGAAGTGATTCCTCCTGCAAAGTTTTACAGCAAGCAACTGAAAAGAGTGAAAAAAACATTGAGTGCATCACTCGATCTGGTCACTCCACAGTTATTAATGTACCGATGCTGGTGGATGCTTCAGCTGAGACTCCATTATGTTCATCTGCTAAGACACACTCATTGGCTACTGACCCTGATGAAACACCGTTGATCGTCGTTGATCTGGATATAGTGCCAGTCCATAGAGCAAAAGCAGTGCCACCCGCTGCTGATCCTGATCCAGCCGT
>Ga0209367_1001971_pt1 | contig 26404 bp, 15 predicted proteins | sample WorMetLIZISLAND2_FD_187412 | JGI IMG/M metagenome (GOLD analysis project Ga0209367, IMG submission 187412) | Marine gutless worms symbiont microbial communities from Max Planck institute for Marine Microbiology, Germany - Olavius geniculatus... ... | reverse complement strand
CGATACCAGTCACACGCCGCTGGAAGTCATCAAGAGCAGCCGATTTATATCGTACGTGAGTAAGTAAAAGGCTGAGTTGATTAATCGTTAAAAATAAAATTAATCGTTAATTTTCTTTGTTAGTTAACGATTAAATTAATCGTTAAAATCCGCAGCTCTATTTAAAACCTTTGTGTGTGCATTGTGTAGAGACAATGCATATGGAGTTCTGGACTGGCAGCGAGTTGGAGCCAGACTAATGGTACAGCACTATCTCGACGTCGACAATATACTGCATGTATGTATTGCTGTGTATTATATGTCCATGTACTTGTTTTGGCATATTTTGTCTTGTTTTTAGACTTTCAGCACATCTACATATCCATGTCATATCGTTGTATGCTGTATGTTGGAATTTATGAGGATAAATTTTCACTAAATGGTAAGTTGCTACCCCCACCAATGTCAGCCACCTTGCCGTGGTGGTGGGGCTCAGCACTGATGACCCAAAAGATTTCTAAAATCTGGAGGCGAGGAGCGACTAAGCGCTGACCAAATTCGTGTAGGCATATTGCTACACGATACCAGTTCTCTTGTGCTGGTTTCGGCTTCACAGCTGACTACGGCTTTATAGCCGTCTACTTACGGCTTTACAGCCGTTTATTTACGGCTTCACAGCCGTTACAGCTTTATGGCCGCTACCTGTAACCTTCTGGTTACATTCGGGGACGCGCATTGGGCCGAGCTGATATGGCCTCAGCGCTGGGCAGGTGTAAGAGCCTGTCCACCCCGGAGGTAAGGTAAGGTAAGGTAAGGTAAGGTAAGTTGCTGCATATTTTGTAGTGTGACACCACTGTCCGATGCTTCTTTTATGCAGTCTTGTATGTGGAGTATAATGTTTACATTCCCTGATTATCAGATTTCTGTCATTCTTTTCTCGTATTTGCTTAATCTACATTCTTAGTGACATAGCTTTAGTCAAAAATAAATATTAAAATTCTGTTTGTTGTAAAAAAAACTTTCGGACTAACTGTGTGGCTAACTGTTAATCGTTAATTTCCAAGCACTGGTTGTTTGTGTTGTTATATAGGGACGGCTTGAGCAGTGTCGCTATCTCCACGTGCCACTCGGCAATCTGCCAAAGGATGCAACATCGTTTGGTTGTGACCTCTTCTATGCTCGGCACTTGCAGAAGCACAGTCATCTGTTGTGGTGCTCGCTCTCGGAACGTCCAGATCTCGGCGGCAAGGAAGCTGACGATAACAGGTATTAACGTTTGAAATGTTTGCTAATTTAGTGCTGCTTTTACTGGAGTTTATTGGTTATTTCATTCATTTCATTTATTTATTATGCCAAAAAGCAGACAAAGTTACAATTAAGACATAATTCAGGTAATCTAGAAAAGTGTGAAAATCAGCAAGCTTGCATCACAAAATTGAAACTGAAATACATGATATACATTCATATGTTTGTGCACATCTGGCAGTCTTATGAGTGCAACAAAATTGGGGGTAACTTTCAGCTTATTTCACTGGTACTTCTTTTTACGCATGAAAGCAGCTACTGCTTTCAGCGTGTCTTAGCCATCGCAATTTTGTCCGTCTGTCTGTCTGTCCCTCTGTCAGTCTGTCACACGGTTGGATCTATCAAAAACAGTGCAAGCTAGGATCACCAAATCTTGACCATCCGCTGCCTGGAAGACTCTAGTTTCAGGAAGCGTAAAGCTTTTCCATAAATTCGACAGGGGTCACCCCGGACAAAGGTGCTAAATGAGAGGGAGGTGGGAAAAATGTGCGATTTTTTGCCAACAAGTCACTGTATCTCGATTACAGTGCAAGATAGGGCCTAGGTTACTGTTAATCACTAATAGGAAGTCGTACACTGGTTATTGATTGCCACTGAATTCAGTGACCTTGGATGACCTTGAATGCTAAGATTGGTTTTTTAATGGATTTTTTGGTGATTTCAGGCTGCGAGACACATTTCAAGAGTGAATTGGGCTGAAACCAATTGATACAGACATAGAAAAGCTGCATATGAAATTTTCATCATTGAACGTAGATTTAACGGTCTAAGTCTCGATTTTCTAGGTTAAAGGTAACCTGCGCACGAGGGCATCAAAGAGCAGTACGCCCGTAAAAGTTGTTACTTTACCGTTGTTGGCCAGTCTTTCGTGAAAACGGTTGCAGATAGGCATGGGCATGCTATTTGTCACAACAAGCACTAGTGACAAGCTTTTCAGTCGTATCAACATATGGTGACTTTGAAAGACCCTAAGCTTCCGAAATAAGGATTTTTATTGATTTTTGCGATCTTCGGCTGCAGCACACACTCCAAGAATGAACTGCAACGAAATGGTTGCAGATAGACTGACAGTTTGCGAACAGGAACTGCTATAGGTTTTTGCGCATCTCGTGAGCATTAGCTCAAATTTCTTGTTAACTTCTACCTGTCTTGGGATAGTAAATTGAGTATTAGCTTTTGGGTTAGGTATTGATGGCAATGGTGAATGTAGTACTGTACATTTGCTACCAGTTAAGCAAAGGCAGATCTGTGGTTCGCAATATAGCCTATTCTTAACAACTAGACTGCCAGCATCTTTTGCCAAAGAGTCTGCTATATAAAATTGTTTTCTTGTGAATCTTTACTTTCGACCTTAGTTCGGGCTGTATCTTGATGCATGCATTGCATTACATTTTCACATTATTCAGCTTCTTCACAGGTAGTGTCCATGTTCTTCATGTCTCGTCTGTTGATGTCCATCCAGTTTTTTCTCGGCCATCCTGGCTTTTTCTTGTAGCCCTTTAGCTCCCACAGCTATTCTAGAGTCGTTCTTTCTCAAGATGTGTCCAGCCGCTGCAGTTTTCCTTTTTGGTGTGGAATGAATATTGTCAGCTGATAATGTTATGCATTAATAGATGCTATGATCATGTAGCTTAGACCCGGCCTATGTTGTCAGGTTGATGATGGAGTTTGACGAGGGATTCAGTGTGGAGGTGAACAAGCCTGGCTGCTATAACACTGTCTGTGTGGAGTTGGACATCATCTCTCTGGCCATCAACACATTGATTCAGGTGTTGATTTTAATGCTAATACGCACTTTGCTAATACTCAATGGTAGTGGCAGTGACAGACATTGATGGAATTTGTAAATATTTATAATCTTTGCACTTTACTTGCATTCTGAATATGCATTCTTTCACAGTTTTGGTTTGTAGCACTTAGCTTACAGCATTGTTATGTGGTAGTGCTAATAGGGCGAATCCTGCCCATCTGCCTGTTCATTTGTCCATTCTTTGTGATTTTCTAACATGAAAGCAAAAAAGCATAGAAAAACCAATGTTGATATGAATATTTCCTATGTCAGGAGTAACATGTGTGTTAATTTTCAGTTGAGAAGGTAAATTTTGGGGTTAGCATTGTGCTGCTGTAGGTAGACAGGTAGAAAATATATCACAACAGGTCAACATAGTTTTGTAGTTTGTGAGTGTGAGTGGCAGCAAATAATGATAATCACAATAGTCCAGGAATCTGTCTGTTAGAGCTACATATTAATCGACAACGAAAACAGTTGTGTCACTGTTTGCTTCAACCCTTGTCTTATGTTGTGTTTTTCGCAAAAACTGTACAGTTGCTCCAGTCAGCATTTTAGGCTAATTTTTAGTTTTCTAATTTTATATACCAGTTAGTTATGCAATTTATTGTTGTTTTTGTCTCTGTCTTTGTAAACCACTCATCACTTGTGTAAATAGTTTATTTATGATGACAGTCATTGAGCATTATGGTTGCTTACTGTTTAATAGTGGTATTGCTGTGGTCAATAGCTGTCTGTGTGCTGTCTCTGTGCAGTCATCTCGAGTGAACGACTATGAGGGTGCAAGTTCAGTGAGTTTTGACGTGACTCCTCAGACGTCTTTGGAGGACATGGTGCAGGGTCAGGGAGCCGCAACTCTGCTTGCAAGCTACGATGAAACTGCTCTGTGTCATACTGCATTCAGGTGAAACTTCTCTCTCACTTTGGGTGTCCTTTGTCGATTCTTAGTGACCAAGGCAAGGAAGTGGATGGCTGCGTAATGAGAGAAGTTTGTCGTTTGTTTGGCATTGAGAAGCTTCACACAAAACCTTACAAACCATCCACAAACCAAGTCGAACGCTTCCATCGTACCATGAATAGCATTATAGCCAAAACGATGGTTGACCATTAGAAAAACTGGGATACACAACTGCCATATGCTATGGCAGCCTTTCGGGCGACCAGATATGAAGCTACAGGGTATTCCCCAAACTTCTTGGTCTTACACCGCGAAGTGCGAGTGCATGATCTCATGTACGGCGTTCCTAATCAAAGTTACCCACCATAGACGGTGGTATGGTACACCCGATAAGCGGTGCGCCAGACATCCGCCTGTCACAGCTCGATCGTTCGAACTGATTTGGTGAATGCTCAAACCTTATTTATACCCTTCGATGGAGGGCGTAGCTTGCATCAAACAAGTTTCGCCTGTTTTTTGGAAATATGGATGCAGGCTACTCTTTGCCTCTAAAATACGTTGACAGCTATTCGCAACCTGTATTTCTATGGATGTTTTGTTGGCATTTCTATAAATATAGACACGAAATTATTATTGCCAAAAATACGAATATGGGTTTCTTAGAAAATAGGAACATTTTTATGACCTTTATAAGCGAAAAGAACTATGGGTTTAATTTAGAAATAGGTTTGATGGATGATATCAGCACCATTTACGCATTGATGAATACCTTTACGATGTTGATTTATTAAAGTTACATTTTAGCTAGAAAGATACAGACAATGGCATTTAGACCGCACAATTACACACTTTCTTTGGTATGCTAACGTTTTTTGGCATGTAGTACTGTGGGTTAGTTTGGGGACGTTTCATTTGCCAAAAGTGAGGTTTCAGTGTGGCCGGATGTTTCGAGAAAAAGTGCTGAGTCATTGATGCATAAAATGCAATCAGAGTCTGAAACTCTAAATTAGCTATTGGTTTGAAACCTGACTACAAATTCTTATGAGGTTTATTATTGAAAGTTATTAGGGTTTTATATGATAGATGGAGGATATTAAACGACCTTGTTGGTGAAAAAAAAATCTGTTACAATTGTCATTGGCTGTTAGTCGTCATCTGTTGTTGTTAGTAAGAACAGCTGGTAACAAAGTTATTCTGCATATGTAATATAAGAGCTTCATTTTACATACTGCATTTACACTTTGTTGCTTTTCTATTGCAGTTTGCACTGTGATTAACGTTGACAGGATTATGAAGCTCATGGTTCAAAGCTGGATTCGAGATGTCACAACATATCAGAACTTTTTTGCTGATCAGCAGATTATGCACTTCTACAGGTTTATTCAGAAGCATTTATTACATGTCTCAACCGATCCATACCTATCATAGCTAGAGGCAGCTAAGCCTGAGTAAGCCTATTTAAACAGAACTCTGCACCTAGCATGACTTAGAACCAGTGTGTAGGTTGACTAACCCTAACCCTAATTTTAGCCATGGGATGCAGCAATAAATAGCACAGTGGCTTGCTATAATGACTCTTATCTATGAGGGACTTCAGTTATGGTGGATTGTCACCATCTCAATCATTCAGTCACATTTGCCTTAATAGCAGAGCTACTTTAGTGTGTATATTTTTGGTAAGATATCAGTTGAGTGACAGGAAGGACATTCAGTTTCTAATACATGTACTTAGGGCCGGTTTCTGGATCTTAACTGGCCGGTCAAGTTAGTGTTAACTGATAGATTTGCATAACTCCTGTTTCCCGTTGCACTAACCAATGGTTAAAATGGCCAAAAATTTAACTGACCGAAATCAGCCAGTTAGCTAACCAATGATTGTAGTTATCGTATTTAACGCAACTTTTGTACCATTTTGCAAGCAGTTAATTGACGAATATGATACTATAGAATGATTTTATCGTATATCAAGATCTTCAAAACGCTCTAGGAGACGTTTGCTGCTACAAATTTTACTACAAAATCCATTGTGAATGGACAAAATGGCAGTCCGCAATCGGTTGGCTGGCTCGTGGGCTGGCTGACGTGCACTTGTGCTCATGACGCCCGCCTGCGCTGGGCGGAAGTGATTAGCGCCATGCACATCTTTGCTAAGCAACTATTGTTTACCATTCAGTTAGCTAACAGCCAGTCAAGGTTTTGTTCAGAAACACGCACAAACTTAAGTAGCGAGTTACAATTAACAGATGGTTTAGTAACTGATCAGTTAGCTAAAAGATCCAGAAACCGGCCCTTAATGTCACAGCAGTTCCATGCTGTCTTCAGTCAGAAACGCTTGTTTTTATCACAGGAGACATGCTGCCTTGATGTCTCAGAACAAGCCAGCCGACACATTTACTGATATTGTTTCTCACCAGATAGTGATAGTTTTCATTTACACAGCCTTCTACCCTCCGTGGGAAGGTAAAATGAGTAGTAACTCATTTACGTGGGTTGCGGAAGGTGGGACCTTGGTACAGCTGACTGGGGTTGCCTAGCCAGCCGCTGCACCAGCCTGTGTCTGCAGGCTGCACACGGTGGCCGTGCGGCAGGCGACTCTGGTTAGTGACGAAAGTGCATTAGAGGCGTGTTTGCGATGATGCGCTATGCAAATTGACGATCTTTACTTTTTTTATCTTAGCTGGCTTATTATGGAAGCATGCTGTGTCTCCAGTTAGGAACTCAGTTATCATTCAGTGCTTTGCTGTTATTTGTTAGGCAGCACAGTCAGTAAATTGTGCAATTTGACAGGTTTGGGAAGCGTTTATTGCATACCTGTAATTCATATTAGTTGATCAACAAAAATCAGATGTATGTACCGTTCTTACTAAATCTGTTGACTGGCTAGTTGTTGCCTTCCTGGCTGCATATCAGCTCTGCTACACACTCGATATTTTGTGTTGTTCGGACAGTCTGCTTCCATCCACTGCCGAGCTTTCGAGAAATCGAGTTCGTCTTGTCAATTTTGAGCAGAAGATCTTTAACAGAACTGACCGCCCAATTCTTGTTAAGAAAGTCTTTACAAATGCGTTTAGCGCCCATCTCTTTTGTCGGTGAACGAGTTTGATCGACGCTTTATCCTCGTACGTTAAATGATGTTACACTGTTTCCCCATTGTGTTTACTGTAGAGTTGGGTTGCTTTCATTTATTTTATCCCATTACAAAGTTACTGAAAATATTTGCACAAAATTTGCTCATGTTACTTAGAATTGATTATATTTCAACATGCATTATTCACTTCGAATGTACATTACTCTTGGAAGACATAATTAGCTGACATGTAGGGGGACGGTTTTTATGGCCCACTCTGTATTAGACCTGCTGTCAGTGGATTTAAAGTTGTTACATATGGTATGTTTGCAGATGGCTTCGGACGCCGGGATCACTGCTGTATGATCCTGCTCTGAGGGCAACACTTCACAATCTCATGAAGAAACTCTTTCTGCAGGTCTGTTTTGTATCCGTAGCACATGTATTGGTCTGCTTGCATTGTTACTTACTTACTGTACTTTACAAGTCACTTGTTTGCTTGTCTTCATGCCGTTGTTCTCATAGGCCACATTACTGTTCTTGCCTGGCTGTCTTTCTGTCCATTTGTTTTATATGGGCTCCTAACTTGAATGCAAAAAGGGTGTGAACGTTTTCCAGGACAGGAGTAGCTGGCGTACCATTTTTAGCTGAAGAGGTCAAAGGTCGGGGTTAGGGTTGCATAGTGCATGGACAAGTATTTATAGCTGGGCAGATGGCAATCTATCATCATTAGGGACAGTAGAAAATCACGGCAAAAAAATGGCAAAAACACGGCAAACTGTGAAAGTGGCGAAAATCGTGGCAAAATCACAGCATCAAATTACGTGCCCAAAAACCATTGTAATGTCTATGAAACTCAACATCTTGCATTGACGACCATCATTACGTGTAGTGCAAAGTTTTCATTTGTAAAATTTTGTTGCTGTGGAGCATTAAAATACAAATTTCTACAACGATGTCACAGTCACATACTGAGCCAGTAAGTAACAAAGCATACTGACTTCAGCAGCAATAGCAAAAATAAATATTTTTGTGTTAAAATCACGCCATTTATGTTGATTGAAAACGAAAATGTGTTCTAAAAAACGTTTAAAAATGGTAAAATCAAGGCATTTTGGCAAAATCACGGCTTTCGTGATTTGCGTGTTTCCATGATTTTATACTGTGTTTAATCATCATGTCAACACTTGGGGAACGTTTTTGCTTTTTTTCGTTTTTATGATTTTGCATTTATATTAATGCATACCTATAACTAACTGCAAATCTCCACAGCTAATACAGACATCTTGTGTTTAGTGTTTTGATACTTTTTGCATATTTATGACCAATGCGTTAAATGCAATGTGTTCTGTATGCAGTTGATAGCAGAGTTCAAGCGTCTCGGCTCAAACATAGTCTACGCAAGCTTCAGTCGAATGATCTTGTGTACAAAGAAACGATGTGCTGATGACGCTCTGGCCTACGTCGAGTACATTACAAACAGCATTCGTTCACGAGAACTCTATCGGTTGATTGATATCGGCTATACCAAGTACTGGCAGACCCTCATTTGGATGGACCCAGTCAGTCATTTCTGCTTTTCTTTTTGTTATTTTTTTAGTGATAACAAAAACTGTTGAAGTGGAAGGTGTGTTCGATATTTTATTCACATTCTTCGTCTCTGACAGACACTCAGAATCATTATCTACACTATGCTGGATTATGTTCGAGATTTTGTCAGTGGTACTTATGGGCCCGTTTACTTTTGATTAGATTAGTTAAGCAAATGTGGAGATTAGTAGGAGCAGCAGCAGTGGTGCATTCCATTTTAAACCGAGTGTCAACATGGTTGACGTTGTTGACGTCGTTGAGTAAAGCTTGGTTTTCATCCAATGTAATGCATGCAAGCCATTGCAAGGTGAGAGCCCTGTGTACTTTTTTGACTCAAGTGATGCACACAATGTAAGAAAAGTATGCCAGAAAAATGCAACTGGTGCAGTTAGTGCAGGAACGTATGCACCAGCTTAAAATGTAGGGATAAAAGCAGTGTTACGCGCTTTGCGTTGCATTGGATAAAAACCAGGATTAAACCGGCAAACATCGGTAGATGTGTGGGTGTGAAGGCAAATCATGGTGGAATAAAGAGTGAGTCGGTGGAAGAGTCCGAGTCGGCAGCTGCAGACTCAGAACTGAGCATGACTCCAGCACGACAAAGACGACAAGCGGCTGATGCACAGGAGGATGGACAGATTGACTCAGAAGAGCAGTTGGCTCAACAGCAGCACGATGTCACTGTATGTTTCTGCTTCTCATTAGCTCATTAGTGTTTTCTTTTTTTCACAGTCATTCAGGGCCAGTTTCTGGTTTTTAACTATTCGATCAGCTAACCTAGTAACTAGCCAGTTAACTAATTACATGAAGACTGTTCCTGTATCAAATGATCGACAGTTGAATGTCTGCTGACTTTTTCTGGAGCCGTCAGAAATGCATCTAAAGTTAAACCTTCAGTCAGCATTAACTGATTGTTAGCTACGTGATGAGTTAACCAAAGTAACAAGAATCCTTAGCTATAGAATAATTTCTAAAGTAATGCGTGTTGATATATTGATCTTTTACTTTGAGTGTGATGTCAAGTAGTGGGACACAGTTGCAGCATGTCTCGGAAGCACTGTTAATCTCTCATTTCTTAGATTTAACGCAAAATGGCTTTTACTTGATTTCTTGTAAGTGAATTTAGTACAAAGCAAAGCAAGCTGACTGTACAACCATTGTACAATGTACAACCTGTCCACGCAGAACTTTTTATTGCTATGTGTGTTTATGATTTCCTGTATTTATTGGTTTCAACTGAGTTTAATTTTTTGTCGTTTGTATCGACAGGTTGAATTTCAAGTGTTGTTTGTTTGCAGCCAAATATTGAAATGAACTGGAATCTGGTGAAGTTCTTGCCGGAGCTTGCGGCTTGTCAGACAAACTTCAACGTACGTCTCTGGTGGTTTACTTTAACATTGATTTCTGAATACCTTTGTTTGTAGTTTGTTATCGTCGTAATCATTGTCATTTACTTATCAGAATACAAACAGTTACAGTGTAACTGTAAATATAATATATGAAGCTCCTATGGAATACTGCAAGTTACCTTGTAACTCATTTATTTGGAAACTATTTTGTGATATATTGGTGAAAGAATTTTGCTATTCGGTCAGTGCGAGATGCGATTATTAGACTTACTTTCTACCGCGCCAATCACTGTGTGTACTGCAGATGATAATAGCAGGGTACATACTGTCAATCTATCAGTTTATGCTGGAGGAGCGCGGTCAATCGGTTGTTGGTTTCACACCAGTCCGTCGGCGTGGCAACTTGTCACAGACTCAGGTTAGCTTGACTCTTCTCTACGTTCGAAATTATCTGCTGCATTGGTTACCAGCATGAACTAGAAGCTATGTCAGAGATTTCAAACTTTTACTGGGAACAGTGCTGCCACCTGATCAATACAACAGATTGTTCATTGGTCCATGCCGCACCCCACAAGAATTATCAGTCAGAAATCGGTAATAACAATTCTTGGATGTGGATCCGGATTCAGAAACCTTAAATACGAGTCCTGAACCGGATCTCCACCAAACTGTGAAAACTGTGAACAATTCGTCCTTAGTCCACACTCCACAGCTCTGTAAACTTTCATCAAAATCTGTTCATAAGTTGCTCAGATACACTGCAGAATGACGTTTAAAGAGTCTTTTATCGTGGCCTAGAATCCACAGAAGTATCAGGATCGCCACTAAAATGTGATTGCTTCTTTCCTGGGCCATGCCTGTTCTTTTGAGAAATATTTAAAAACCTTAAGTTACCTAGGACACACGGTAACAAATGAACAGAGAGACCATAAAACATTGTTCATCAGAGGTAATTATATGCGATGTGTACTTTATGCATAGGTTAGAATTTGTTATGAAATGGAATCATTTACAATGTGGAACCATAGCATGTTAATTGCTGCCGCGGTGATATAAAAAGATGTAAATAGTTACAATTGAATTCTGGCTGAAACGAGTAAGAAAATAGATGTTAGAACTGCAGCTGAAATGATCTGGGCTGACCCGCAATGAACTAGAGTTCTGAGTTGTTGTGTGATTGCAATGTAGAGGAATGCTGATGATGTGAAATCGTCAGAATCCCTTGTTGAGTTCAGCCAGCGACTAATCACTGAAGACATGAGTCAGCAGATGTTTACGTATGTTGCTTTGTTTTCTCATCATTTGCCAGAACTTAGTTGATAATATCACCCAGTGGCCCAGTAATAGTAATAATTAAGCCACTATTTTGTCATCGCTGTATCAGTATTGACCTGGTTTTTTTAGAATTCTTCCTCCGATGTACTTTGCAGTGAATTCTACGTCTAAATGATCGTTAAAATTCCTATCACTCCCCAAACGGGTCGCTACACTATCTTGTAAAATGTTGGCAAAATTTTCAGGGAATGTTTAGGAGAAAACTAGTATTCCATCAGTAGAAAAGTTAGATATTCTTTGCTATTGGTGACGTCATGCTAATGTCATATTCCCGCATTTGTAAATTATGGGTTTTACCACTGATGATGTTTGAGAGTCAGCAAGGGTTATGTAGTTGCAAGTTTGTGCTGCATGTTTCTGAACAGTGGAAAGACAACATAAAAAAAATTGTCATGACCGGCAGTATCAACCCATTTAACTGATAGCAGGCAAGTGGTCATCCATGCAGTGATGCAGTGCGCGTATAAAGGTAAAGGTAAAGTCCACGTGCTTGCTATAGCGCTGCTTACATGCTTCTTCAAGACCAGAAGCGCTTTACAATCTTGGAAGTGGCAGCTGATTGGCATGAGCTAATGATGCCGCAGCGCACTGTGCGGCCATCCATTGCCCGCGCGAACGAACAATTGGACCCGCGGTTTGTAGCAAGCAGACATACCACCGCCCCAATCAGCCACACTAGGCCTTCACCCCGTAGCCCGTAAGCTACTACTCATTTCCCGTCCCACGAAGGGTAGGAGGCTGAGTTGGCATATGCCTGCCAACATCAGCAAAGTTGAGGGTCTCGCACTCAGCCAAGAAGATAAACCATGAAAACAGTTTGCAATAGAAAATTACATGATGAATTAGCATATTTTTGGGGCCAGTTAACACAATGACCAGTCGATGTGTTTTAGCATTTTATCAAATGTCTGTCTTCAGCGGTAAAACCCATAATTTACAAACATGGAAATATGACATCAGCATGACATCATCAGTAGCAAAGAATATCTAACTTTTTTTACCGGTGGAATACTGTTTTCCTCCCAAACATTCCCTGAAAATTTTGTGGAAATCTGAACATTTTCCATGGAGATATAAAAGAAAATGCGAGTGGGTGTTTTTTTCTGAACACAGTGTATTTAGCACCTCAGTATTTTAGGACTTTGTGGTGCTATAGAAATTGTATTATTATTATTATATTCTAAAGCTGGCCATATTTAATGACACATTTAGAATATGAAGATTAATGTATTTCCAGTTTGTCGCTGATGAGATTAGTGAAAGAATACGGAAACATTTGATGGAGTTATGATTCTAGGTAAGTTAGGGGGCTTGGTTTACTTGTTACAGACATCCCAGTAATAGGCTTTTTAAGAAAGTTATTGTATTATTACTGCTGCGTTCCAACATGGAGTTCTAGCACTTGATTTGTGGCACAAATTTGTTTTACTCTGCCAGATTATGGTTCATGTTTTGTCGCTGTTGTGCAGAATTACTCAGAAAATTCAGAAGAAATTCTCTGGCAGCACGGGCAGTGGCGGTGGCACAATGTTTCCCGAGCATCCTGGTTCACATTTGACATTGAAGAACCCTGCTCTTGAATTTGTCAAATCTGTGTGTCAGGTATTTCTACATAATTCACATTTGCATTCCATCTTACATTATTCGTTTCTTTTTCGTGGTGACCACTTTGGTTGGAAAACCTGGAAATGTGAGCAAATTTGACAGCTTTTAGTCAAAGGTCAGAGAATCAACCAGAATTTGGAAAGAAATAGCAGGGAAAATACAGTGTTAGGAACAAAACTGTAACATATTTTGGCAAACCAGCATGTATTAGCATAAGAGTTTTGGCAAATTGCACTTTATTATTGTCCTGTCATTGCTATTATTGCTGTTATATTTTATTATTATGCTATTAGTGTGCATGATATAGGTAGTCAAAATGTTGTAAAGAGTGCTGCAAAGTGTCAGAGAAATATCTGGGAATTTCACAGTGCTGTCTATATTTTCGTTTTATTAACTGATTGATATTTATATTTTTTTGTACTTTGTTACAGTCTTCAGCAGCTAGATATTGTTGTTTATGAGATTTTTGTGCTATACTGCATGCAGTATGCAACCAAAAAATTCTGATTATTTTTGTGTTTATTAATTGACTGTCAGACTCAGTGATCGGTTGTTTTATCGGCTGTATTGTAACCTTTTAATCGTTCATGGTTTAATCCTCATAAAATATTTTATCCTTTCTTATCTGTCTTATCTGCAGGTGCTGTCAATGGATGTAAATGTCTGCGACGAAGTAGCGAAGATGAAGAGAGATTTGTTGAAACTGATAGGCGTTGGCGAATTCTCAGACACTGCAGTTTGGAAAGATCCGTGTACTTCATTTGTGATTCCGGAGGTAGCACCATTCTAAACAGTATCGCGTTCGGTAGATAATAACTTTTTTAATTCATCAAGCTACCACTTTTATCTCCCAATTTGTTAACGTTTTAGCGGTAACGTTTAACCGCTATTGCTTTTTTCAATGTGGTTTCTGTTTGACGCTGGATGCCGTATAACTTACTAGTTAGTGTTCGAGTCTGTTTCAACTCACGAGTTTCTTCAGAAACGTTACGTAATGCCTTGCATGTTGGTTCATGACCTGTGCTGTGTTTTGTTGGTTCAGATGATATGTAAAGCATGCAATCACATCCGAGATGTTGACCTTTGTCGCGACTCACATCTGCTTAGTGATGGAAATCAACCGTACGTTGATGCAGTATATGTTTTCGTACAGTTAGTAGACATTTAGTTTCAGTTAATACACTTACTACTGTTAGTTGAGTGGTGTGTAGTCATTTATCGTGCAGATGTCTCAATGTGTTGCACTACAGGTCTTGTCCGTCCATCGGTCTGACCTGTATGGACCAGAGAAATCAAAGTTGGTGAATGTTCCTTAAGACAGGGGTGCCAGTTTCTAGCTCAATTGATCAAAGGTTGCATGGTGCATTGTATAGCTGGAAGGATACTTGCACATCATGTCAGCGCTACTTGACATCTTTGCTTTAGCAGTTCTTGTGATTTTCATTAATGAATTGTAGACGTTTTAAGAAGCCGAAACTGTAGATGGTATGCGTCCAGTTGCCGATGATTGCAAATTTGTTTTGTCATGCATTCATGATTTAGATGACGTTGAACAGTACACGGTGATTCACTGATTGAATGAATGTACTGACTGACTGGGGGCCGATTGATTCATGTCCAGGTTAAAGATAACCTATATGTTAAAGTCGGTAATTCTAAAAGTTAACCTCTGTCACATCGATTCACGACACACTAGCAGGTTAACTCGCTGGGTTATCTCGAACATAACTCGCACAGTTAACCTCCCGATTTTACGAGGTTAACCCGCAATTAGTGCAAGGTCGAAGCCGACTCATGTAAATAACAACATCTGCAAACCTTTCACAGTCGTAGATCGATGAACCAGAGGACGAAGAACCGTGACAGCATTTTGTGTGTGAGCAAAATTATTGTAACATGATTGCACTTTTTCTATGGGCACAATTCGCCATGTTGCTGTGAATGAAAATGTTGTCTGCACCAGTGACCTTGACCTCATGTCGTGCCTCATGAGGAATAGTCGACTTTTGCATAAGGGCAGTACACAGTGAAGTTGACAATATCAAAACTTCTTGTAATAATTGTAATCGCGATTATGTATTGAAATTGTAATTTTCGCAGTTCCTGCGATGTGTTGTATTGCATTTATTGCATCCTGTTGGAATACACTCTTAAGTTAATTGCCATTTAAATATCCTGTGCTACCCATAGACATGCCATTTAGTTCATAAGCCTATAGTGGGCCGTAAATGAACAGCCACGTGACCATTACCACCAATCGAAACACTTGATTCATGGCGTGGTTATGCGGACGAGGTTCAACTCGCAGATTAGCAAACTCTGGTTAGTTCTTTCGTGAATAAACGCAACAGAGGTTAACCTCTGGACTTAACCTTGCGACCAAGACACCTTAGGTTAGGTAACCTAGAAGTTAACTTCGACATGAATCAATTGGCCCTGACTGACTTATTGATTAAATGGAGTGATTGATTACATTTATCGATTGATCGATGATTGGTGATTGATCGGTCATGTGCAGAGCAGTTTGGTCATGCGTTCAGTGCAACGCTGCGTACGACCTGGAAGACATTGAGCAGTACATGGTCGACGTCATACAGCGCAAGTCCATGGCGTTCTCGTTGCAGGATCTTCACTGCATCAAGTGCAAAGCTGTCAGTTGTTTGTGATCTCTAGTCTTAGCTCCACTGTTTGACAAGTAAAACTGTTAATCTGTTTATGTTTACAACTTGAGGAAGTGAGCAACTACGTAGATTTATGGAGAGCACAATATCAGCAAGAAGCCAAACAAATCCAAGGTTAAGGGGTTCTGTGGGGCACCGAGAAGAGTAAAAAGATAGATTATTGAAAAATGTTTATGGTTAGGACCTTATAAGTGCGTGCATTTTGTTATCAAGTGAATGCTTAAATTAAAATTCAGCTGGATGTATTGTGCTTAATGGCCATTCAACTACACTGAACCTCTGAGTGCTGGAGTGCAGCTAGAATAGCTGTATTTAAAAACTGCACTAGTGATTTCGATGTTAGATATTTGCATTTTTGTCAGCAGTGATTAATTTCTGATTATGATTAACTTCAAGTCAGTTAGGTTACTTTGTATGCAGCAAAACTGGCTGCAGTAAAAGTTTTGTATTTAAGTTGGTTTTACAGTTTTGTAAGTCGAAACAAGCAGACCTGTTGGTTATTATTCTAGTACTGATGATGATGTATTACATTGCAGTCAGTCATTTGTAACTGTTGTCAATATGCGGTAAATAAGCTGTAAGGATTAAGCAAATTGCAGCCTTCATTTACTGATTTCAATGTTTCGGACATGGTGAACAACTTGCCGAAACATCAACAAATGCGTAAATGAAGGTTGTAATTAGAATTTTAGCTTGTTAGTTATTGTTTTGACGTATGAGTTTATTATGCAGCATCCTAATACGTCACATTGTGGGTTTTGTTTGTCTCCCTGTTTTTCTGTCTCTCTCGCAATAGATGCACATGGGCTGTTAAATCAAAAAAAAAACAGCAAGATGGAAAAAAGCAAATTGGTATGAACGTTCCTACCATAACCATTGTAGCATCTTTGAATAACCATTGTAGTGTGTCAGCATAGCATGCGACAGATAAGAAAATCAGTTGTCTGTCCGTTAATTGTACATGCTCCCTATGGCTGCAGTTTTTATAATCTGTTTAGCAACTGTTGACGTCGTAGGTGAAAGACTGCAATCTGTCGCGATGCTGTCAGTGCGCCGGAGACTTTGTGTCAACTTTGTCACTGGACAACTTCCTGCAGACGTTGCGGACGTTCTGCAACATTGCCAGGTCCCTCTTGTGTCTGTTCTGGTGATCCCTTTCTATTGCATTACTCTACATGTTATCAGTTAGTGTTTGTGTGCTACAACTTTGGCTGCTGAACAATTGTGTAACCATCGAAAGTTTCGAATTACTGTGCAACCTGTTGTCAGAACTTGAAAATTATATGCAGTTAATTTTTGCTATAACACATATTTCATACAGACGACTGTTGAGTGAGTAGGGTTTAGCATCCCACCCGACACAGTATAGGTCATTTCTGGGAAGGCCTTTCCAGGTAGAATGCACACCAACACATAATAATGGAGTGGTAAGTTTAACTTTTACAATAAGGAAACAAAAAGTTTAACCTTTACAGAAACACAAAACACAAAAAACGAGCTAAACCTAAAAGTGTAACTCCATTATATGCATGCATATGTATGTAATTAACTACATTGGTAGTTCTAATAATGTTCTAATAATTACCTCCGTGGTTAACAAGATAACTCAAAAAGTTATGGTCAGATTTTTCTGAAATTTTCTGGGAATGTTGGGAATGGCAAAAACTACCAGTGATTCAATTTTGGGGGTGATCCGGAAGGAATCCTGGATTCTGGATCACTTTGAAATTTATATTGCTTTTAATGAGCCATAAGGGAAACCGCAGCCAAACCGAATATGGTGCTGACACCTGGTGAACAACATGGCGTTGAATCAAGGTTTTTTAGGTCACATAGAATTAGGTCAATGTAGAAAATGCAACTATAGTTTGAAATGCACTCAAAACTTCCGCTTCTTTGTTTTCGTCGGACAAGTTGTGTCGAAGCAATATGCTTGGTGTCTGACTGCTATTTATCTAGTTTTCCCTGTTATCCTCCAGTCATGCATTCTCATATCAAATCATATAAAAACACTCGCTACTGATTGCACTTTTGTCCGTATTACACGTGCTCCATAGTATACACACAAAATTAATGTAAAGTGATGAAAAAAAATAAAATTTTAGAAATACAAAAACACATTAAAACGCATAATGTACAGCTACGATGTTTTATTATGAAAGTGAGTTCTGAGGTGTATATTTGTTTTGCCGACTTGCAGGCACTACGATATGCCTCTGCTGTTGGAGTGTGCAACTTGGATGCTCAGCATGAATGGTGCCTCCTGATATACTGATGACATGTAGGCTTATAGATCATCGAGTGACCAACCGTTCACTGTCCATATATCACCATGAAAGTTCACATCTGTGTTAGACATTATTAACAGACACTGTATTTTATTGGTGAAGTTGTGGATTTTCGCTTGCTGGAATATGCTGAGATGCGTAGCAATCATAATTGCCATAGATGTAATAAACGTTGGGAGAAAAAATTTGTAACAACGTTTAAAATGTGTTTTTTGTGGAGAAGTAAATGCGAGTTTAAAACGTCATTTTACAATACAGATCTAATACAAATACAAATACAGAATCACTTATTATGCTGTCAGTAAGACTTCAGTTTTTGTATATAAATCAAAAATTTAAAAAACGTTGAAGAATAAAAACGTTAAAATACATTTTTAGTGAAAACGTTTATTACAGGTATAGTAATTACTAGTTGAGTATTGATTAGTGACTGTGTATATGTGCAGCACCTTGACTGGGTGCATTACTGCCAGTGACAACTTGAGCCTCAGTGATACTCAGCTGATGAATCTTAATCCGTTAGTGCCTGAATTATTTTATGATTTGCTCTAAAGTAGGTGTGCCATTTTTTGGGACGCTAGGCATGAATGGGTTAAGCATTATGTACTGTTTTAATCGTTAACATTTACGTCTTTGTAGTGTCCGTTTTAAGAAAGTGGCGTCGCCAGCTATAAGGCACTGGGGCATGTGCCACCCTTGATTTCCAGCTGTTTAATTGTTCAGGTCATTCCCCCCCACACAAACTCTGACATTCAAGTCGATCCGGTTGCCTGTTTTTTCAATAAAACAGTAGACCCTCTGTAGCATATTCTGCATATTGCTGCAAAAAGTCGCACATATTTCGTAACGTTTTTGGTGCTTCACACCTCGAATTATTTTTTGTAGTTTTGTGCCCTCTTGCACCGAATCCTGGTGACACCACTGGTTTTTGGATGTCCTTCAGTCGGTGTTGCCGTGTTGTAATGCATTAGACTACAGTTAGACTACTCAGTGATAGGCACAAACTTTTTATTTTTAGTCAAACTTTAACTATTTTTCTAACTAAACAAATGGTCTAACTGAAAAAAATGTAGTTAAACTTTTAGTATCTTTTCAGTTAACTTCTGCCTATCACTGCCTATACTGCAGCAATCTGCTTAGCATTTTGCCTTAGATATATTTATAGATTTTAGTGTATAATTCTTTTGTGACCTGGACATGATGACAAAGCAATCAGCCAGTCCTGCACCATTTGCATTTCTAACTTAACTCTTGGGTTATCGAGGCTACTATTTATACCATCTGCATAGAAGTCGTATACAGTTGAATCATTCAGAAACGTTGCTTGAATGGGTATTCTTAAAACCTACTGCTGCAAACAGGCCTTCAGTTTCCTCTAGCGGCCCACACGTGTCTCGGGTTTGGCCACTGGCTGACAGAGCACACTATAATTAAAGTATATAATTTACTTATTTAACTTACTTTCCAACGTGGGAGATCATTAAGTTGCTATGTACAAATGCCAAGATTACTACAATTCCATTTAACAATAAAATTATGAACGCGTATTTTAGCAACAGTGTACTTGCACATATTCAATATTGACACATTATGACACTCAACAGCAATATTATGCAGCCATCACATTATGGGTCTTTTCCACCCATCTGTCCAATTTGGGCTTCTGAATTGAAAAAAAAAGCCTTAGAAAAAAACAAAATTGGTGTCAATATTCCCAGTGGAAGAGTGGTCGGTGTGCCATATTTTTCTGTTCTAAAAATTAAAGTTCATAGTTAGGGCTGCACGGCTGTAGATGGACTGCTGCATAATATGTCAACATATTTTTTCTAGTTTTATTTATGAAACATTCTATAACAAGCAGCTGATGGCGATGTTTTTAGACGAGACCCATCTCTTGTTTGACATCTCTCAATGCATCGTCAAACGTGATCACCGGGCGTCGATGTTTGCGGATGTAGTCTTTAGTGTCGCTGAGTGAGGTGTAGTGGTATGGCTCGGCAGAGATGTGAAGCGATCTGATCAATTCGTTATGAAGACGTCGTTGACCAGCGATGAACTGACGACTGAGTTCTACTTGCTGGTGAAGGAAGTCGTTCAGGGCCAGCATCGATGGACTGTATGAAGTCATTGCTTCAAGAGCATCTGCACTGACAACTGTTGCTGCAACTGATGCAGGATCGGCAAATGCAAGACCATACTGTGGACTTGCAACAGCTTCAGCTGAGCCATGTGGCCACCAGTACTGGAGACCGATGTCCAGGCCAGTCTGAACAGCTTTAGACTGACATGTAGGCCTATGTGCTGTTGACGAGCGTTTCTTGCGTCTTTTCTGGTGTTCGGTCACATCACTCACTGATGACGTCAGCTCGCTGTAGTCAACTGAAGTCCTCGCTGATGTAAAATCTTCCGAGTATAACATCATTCCAGTGTTCGACATCCGCTGTGACCCTCGTTGACCTTGTGACCTTTGCCCTAAACTTGGTTCTGATGACCTGCGGCTTGACCTATATCTGTGAGGCTGATGGTCAGTTTCTGTGTGGCTGGTGGGACGAGCTGTCACTTCGCTGGTGGTAGTTGTTGACGTCACTTCGGAAACTGAATCAGTATCATCACTGACAGCAGATGCTGACGAACGTCCTGTTAATATCTCCTCATGCACAGACGTCATTGACTGTGACCTTGCAATTGACACCAAGCTCGCTGACCTTGACCTGGTGGGGACTGGACTCGGCGAACTTGACCCAACCTCTCTGACGTCATCCATCAGCCGGACACGTGACCTGGTCGACTTGGGAGTGAGAGATCGTGGAGTGACAGAGAGGATGGAGCGCAGTGCTGGAGCTGCTGCAGCTGCAGTTGGGGAGTAGCTGTGCACAGACTCATAGTCACTTTCATACTGTACCGGTAGTCTTAGTTCATTCTCGACACCTTGTCCGCCACTGTCTAACAACTCATCAACAGTGTGTACACCAAAATGAGCCAATGGTAGATCATCATCATCAGTGGCAGCTGCTATAGGCTTAATGACATCATTGTTGTCATCGTAATCAAGAGCATCGACACCACAAACGTTCAAGTGAAAGTTGTCGGATGCTGCCTCGCTCACTGAGTCTTCTGTCTGTTTTGATTCAACCTCACCATCATCATCATCAGTCACCACAATCAACAACCGACTACTGGATGTCAGCCGCTTCTCAACTGTTCTGCTGGCCGTGTGTGGATGCTGATTGTCCGAGGACAGTTGACCCATATACTCTGCAAATGATTCGTCATTTGAGTCCAAAGCTGGTACTACTTTTTGACCCGGCTTATCAGCTAACACAGATACTGGCACCGTATGATTCTTTGTAGTAGCAGTTGACTTTCTTAGTGGTTTTTCCGCAGGTGCGGTTTTGCTCTCTTGTACATCGTGTACTTCTCCTGTGGACTGGATGATGTGTTTCTTGATGAACATACTTCCTTCCTTGCCGACACTGACAGATGAACTGCTATCGTCATCATCTGATGCAGCATTTATGGCAGCTGAGTGAAACAAGGGTGGTTGTGGATGAGTCGAATGAGTCACTGATGCTGCTACTGCTGATTTTTTCCTGTCAGTAGACGGTTTGTTTACAGACTGTAGGTGAGAAGGTTTCATGTCCCTAGTTGACTTAGTTGTTGACTTAGACTGGGTTGAAGACTGTTTCACACTGGAGACTGTATCTGTTGCAAGGTGTCCATCTGTAGTCTTTTGTTCTGCCAGTTTTATGTCTGCCAACACTTCCTCGTCTGGACTCAGACTGAACTCTGTGTCACTCTCACTAGACAAAACTGTTCTTTTACCAGCTGCCCCTCTAGATGCTTTGTACTTATCCGCAATAGACTGTGCTTTTCCCAGTGCAGAAGAGCGATCATGTATATTTCCCAGTGTAGATCGCAAGGTTGTGTCACCTGCAGGGTGTGCTTTGTTGGGTGTCTGTGCAGGTTTTTGATCTGATTGCGGAGGTTGTGTTTTCTTCTTGATAAATTTACTGCTAGTGGTTATTGTCAGTTCTGCTGTTTTCTGCATCTTTTTATCACTGTTTGTTTCATCAGCTGACATGTTACTTAGATCACCAAACTTGTCCCACTGCATGTCCAGTTTTGCTGGCTTCTTGTTTAGAGTCCGTAAGTAATCAGCAAGACCGTCATCATCCACTGGAGATGTAGTACTGACTCTAGTAGCGCCTTTAGCGACATTCAACTGAGCAGAAGCTTTCTGTAGCAGTGCACTTGTGCTGGAACCAGCAAATCGCCTCATCTTTACTATATGCGCGTTATTAACGGCCGCTCGCGACACTTAAACAGTTATTAGACGACTTTAAATGTTACTAATATCCTTAAGCATTTTGAATGTCCGAAATATCAAGAAAAGTATAACGTTGCTAAAAACGTTTACTTATTACCACAACAACCCAAAGAATATACATTTAACTTTCTATTTTCTCGTAGAGATGATTGTATCGGGTTCTTAGAATCGATATTCTATCAGAAGCTGATAATAAATTTTGCTCAATTTATGACGTACGAAACATGGGATTTAATACTGCAGGCAACCCCCACTGTGCTCGTTTTTATCGCCTGAAACTTTATAGTCACCCATGTAAACAGTTTTGTTTCATCGCTTTGCCGAATCGATTCGGTAAGTTACGAATTCAATTAACAATTCCCAGCTCTAGTGGTTCGGATTGCAATGTGGGTGCGATTCATTGATCCGTGTTTATCATTTACTGTATAACGTAAATAGACGGGTGCTTGAATAAAACGGTCATAGTAACCGTAAAAAAATTAGGAGAAAAACAATCTTTCCCCTGTGTGTAGTTGCATTAGTAGTAGTTTATTTTCGGAAATAATTTAACCTGCAGACCTAATATATTTACTTAAATTTGGTGAAATAACGATCGTCTTTGACAGCACAAAAATTTTTATATGGTGGTCGAGAACCAGCTTTAAATGGCGATCGCTTGTGTTGTTTATTTTTGCTAATCGTTGCAAAGACATTTTGAAAACACTTGAAACTTATGCATGCAGTTCTTACTCGTCCTGATGACCCATGGGCATTGGAAATAAAAAGGGCACTTAAAGAGTATGCCGCTGACATAGGCGGATTTAGGGGGGAAGGGGCCATGCCCCCAAGATGCCAAAGTCGCCTTTTTTGCTTTGCATATGCAGTGCATTATAAGGTTGTGCAGTAAAACTATTATACTCAATATATGCATTTTAGGGGGTTTTAGCGTTTGCTTCTGGGGCTGTGCCCCGGCGACCGGCCCCCTCCCCAGGAAGTGCACCTATGTTCTCAGCTTTCGGCCTCAATTTTTGGCCCTTGGGGCTAGTTCGCCTCTTGTGACTCCAGCTTCTGGCTATGCCTATGTAAGAGTAAGTAACAGTAAACAATAACGCCAGGGGTGTTTACACCATATGAACCTTAGAGGAAATGCACCAAGAAAAAAATAGAGGGAGGTATTTTGGGAAATTAGAGGGAGTACATGGTACGGACATTAATGTAACTGGACGATAGTTTGCTCTGTCTGTACGATCTCCTTTCTTGAAAATTGGTACTCTATTAGAAGTTTTCCAGTCATCTGGCAATATTCCGGTATTAAAAGATTGCTGGAAAAGTGTAATAATGGCTCTGCCAGAACACGGGCACATTCCTTGAGCAGCAGAAGATGAATGCCATCTGAACCAGGGGATTTGTCTCGATTTAGTTTCTGTAGTTTATCTGATACTGTTGTCACATCAAACTTCACATCTTAATTTTTTTTTCAATCAAAGTTTTTTTCAGTGACCACCGGTAATGTTGTAACATCTTCAACTGTATAAACTTCTTTGAAGTACCTTAAGGTGGGGGTAATTTCAGCCTTAAGGGATGAATTCGGCATTTTTCTGATAAGTTTTTTGAATGATGGCTGCGTAAAACAGTAGGAGAATGTTCAAATATTAAAAAGCCTATATTGCGCAACAAATATGTCCCTAATTTTTGAACATAAAAGACATGTCTGATGGCTTAGTTTAGCAGATGCAGATGCTACCCTGTAGATGTGGATGGACGCGGACCCAAAATTCCACGATCTGCACATCTCTGTATGCCGACGAAACGTGATGAATATTTTTAAAACTACTGAACAGCACATAGTGAAATAAATTAACTAAGTAGATTATATTAGTGGTCTTTATGGCTGTGGAGTATAGACTAGGTGATGAAGCTTGCTGTGGAAACAATGTGGTGATCATGAGCAGTTGGACCAGCAGTGCAGCCCACAGACATACATTAAGCAGACCACATTTCACCCTGTATCACGTATGCTAGTGTCATTTCCCGTCTGGTCGAGGGTGGGTGGCTGAGGAGGGTGAGAGATGGCTGAAGGGACGGGAGGTGAAGTTAAGTTGAAAGTCAAGACTGAACAAGTACACATTATGATCTAGTCCAGTGACCAACATTATAAATGTGTACTTTATAATGCCTATATCAAAGCAGTTATATGTTTCTGTTAAAAGTTATTATTGTTGTGCATTTTTGCAGTTTTAGGACAATGAATGGTGATGATGATGATGATGGATACTGGAGCAGAGAAGTTGAATTACTCATTATCTGACAGTATTGCTGGTGCTGGTGCTGTGACATCTGTTATTGGCTGGACTACTTTGTATTACCTGCTCTGTACTTACTTACCACAGTGGACGAGTGAATGGCACTGTCGTTTGATAACCGTGCTACATGCTGTTATTGTGGTCATGTTATCTGCGTGGTCTGTTTTTGTGCAAGGTCCGTGGCCATTTACAGACCCAGGTAATGTGTCATTGGTTTTTGTTGCTGATTTTTGTAACCTGGCAGTGATGGTCAGTACCAAATACAAGAAAAGCCCAGCTAATGCAAAGGGGAATGCGCAAGAGTGGTGCATGTTTGAAAGCCCAGTAAAACAAACTGTCTTTCTGTTATAGTTGCCAGAGGGTGACAGATGACCAGCGGCTAATTATTTATAGTGTTTTACGTGTACTCGCCAGAGATCGTGACCTGTCTCGCTCTGCCAATGCCGTGTCGGCTGGAAATTGCAAATTTTCCCTACCCCCTTTTATTTAGCGCCCTTGATCGGGGTGACCCCCTTCAAATTTATGGAAAAGCTTTACAGTTTCTGAAACTAGAGTCTTCCAGGCAGTTGAGGGTGAAGATTTGGTGATCCTAGCTTGCACCATTTTTGACTGATCCTCTCGTGTGACGGACAGACAGACGGACGGACAGACAAACGGACAGAATTGCTATGGCTAAGATGCGCTACAGCAGTAGCTGCTCTTGCACATAAAAATTGCTGATAGTTTTGTACCTTTTTGTATCATAGACTGTCAGAATTAGCTGTTGTTAACATTTGTCTTTTTAGTGTCATGTTTAACTCGTTACTCTATTTTGTCTTTGCTGTGTTTGTTGCAGCTGGACCAAATACGTTGTTGCACAGTGTGACATGCGAGGTGTCCATCGGTTACTTTGTCTTTGACCTTTGTTGGTGTTTGTATCATCAGAGTGAAGGTGAGTTGCATAGTGTATGTATGCATAAATTTTAGTGGTTTTCTGTTAGGATGCATTTACAAGACATTCAATATGTGGTGTGTAATAGTGAGAAATTACACATAATAATATGTTAGATAGAGAAATTGCCTATTGAGAATTGCACATGTAAAGTTTATGTTGATACGCTAAGATTTGTCACATAATATTGTAACTAATTATTATTAAATTTTTGGAATATTATGTGAAAGCACCTTATTGATGAGCTACAGATGAAAAAGGAACAGATGTGAATACATGTTGCATATTCTACTTTCGATTTTGTGATGTGTTGTTTGTTTTTTAAATTTTGGATTGGTCATTTATTTATTTTCATAATGTCGTGTATCGAGTTTTATTGAATCCTTTTGGTTGTAATTCGTGTTTGCTGCCCTTTGATGGACTGATTGATTTAATGGTTAATTTGTAATCATTAGTCCGCTCGAAAACGATAGTTTTCGGAAGGACTTCTGTTTTACGCATGATGTTTTTTAAAAAATTTTTTCTTTCCTTGCGAGGTCTCCGAGATGCGTGGGCCGACCGGCGTGAAATTTTGCACGATGGTCAGTAATGGGTCCAATTTTATAATGCCGGTCCAAAATTTTGGGGGGCGCACCCCAAAAAAATTTCAGGGGCGAAAAACATGCAAAATTTGGCCCGATTTCGGACGACTTCGAAGTTCGGTGGCGAATATCTCCGAAACGGATGCAGATATTCAAAATCGGATAGTCATTCCATGTATGGCGATTCCTCCTGCGTTAGGCGAAACAAGTACGGTGAAGTTTGGTCCAGTGACCTTGGAGATTTAGATGTGAAATCGTACCCACCTAAAGCGCAATTTTCGGAAGACATATTTCAGCCCATAGGGGGTGCTGCGCCCCCAAATTTTTACACGTGCTAGAGAATGACCAAGTCTTACTAGCGCACCCCCCACCGGGGATGGCGGCCCCCCTTACAACT
>Ga0209367_1001970_pt1 | contig 26406 bp, 15 predicted proteins | sample WorMetLIZISLAND2_FD_187412 | JGI IMG/M metagenome (GOLD analysis project Ga0209367, IMG submission 187412) | Marine gutless worms symbiont microbial communities from Max Planck institute for Marine Microbiology, Germany - Olavius geniculatus... ... | reverse complement strand
CGATTAGCGTGAAACAGTGGCGAGGTACGAACTACGAACTATACATGTAGTTCTATTTCAACCCCCATGTATAGAGTTTCATTCCATTATCGTGTCCAATTTTAGTCATCGCAATTCTGTCTGTCTGTCTGTCTGTCACACGGGTGGATCAGTCGAAAACGGTGCAAGCTAGGATCACCAAAACTTCATCATTGGCTGCCTGGAAGACTATAGTTTCAGAAACCGTAAAGTCACACTGTTCGCTGACTGACTAACATGACTGCCAGCAATTAACCAAAGTGAAGCATTGACCGTAGTGTTACTTCTTCTTTTCCAATAATGCACATATCCTCTTGCGAGTAATGTCGTGCATGGCAGAGGTGCATGAAGTGCCGGGAACAACTGTTGAACAGTATGTCGATGACTCTTTACATACTCTACTGGAAAAGTCATTTAATTTTGTGTGGCCTAGAAAGTGATCACCCTGTCAGTTGCCTTTACTGCTGTGTCTTACAAGAAATGTGAGCTAATGCTCATGGGACGCGCGACAGCCTATAGCTGTTCCTGTTCACAGTGCAGTAAAAATATAAAAAAAAATCATCAAAAAGCCGTATTTTGGTGGTTCAATGTCATTTAAGGTCATCTCGTCACCAGTGTTTCTTATGATAAGCAGCATGTCTGTGCATATTTGCAACTTGTGTTCATGCTAGACAAGCAAGTAGCAGTAAAATAACCACTTTTTAGGTCGGTTACCTCTTTTTGACACTCGTAGGAGTCAGGACTTGGACTGCTAAAATCTGTGCTTAATGCTGGAAATTTCGCATTCAGGTTGTTTTTGTCTATCTCCATCCATTTCGTCCATTTCATCATTCACTCATTCGTTTAATGGCAGGCTAGAAAACAATGCTCAAGGCAGGATAATGATACATGTGCAAAAAAGCATTAACAACAACGTCTGTGACAATACCTCATACCAAATAGCCACCAACAAAAACTTAACGAAGTTTCAAGCTTGCTGCGCTGCGACTGAGTCAGTAGTGGCATTCAGGCCTATAGACAGAAAGTGTCCTGGTGGCAGTATGATATGGAAAAATGCGTCCTGGTGGCACCGACTCCCTGAGTTGACAGACGACTTGCGTTTTCGGCAGTTTAGTTACTTATTTTGCAATCACTGGAATCAGAGCCTCGTTTTCGCTTAGCGCTGCGGTAGTGCGTGATTGCGGTAGTTTTGTTTTTATTTGCTAAAATTTTTATCATTTGGCTGTATTAGATTCACTATCTAGATGTTCAGCTGACGGATACATCCGCTGTCTACTTGGACACGGAAATTTGGCGTTCTATGGTAAATTTTATGTTCTGAAATTACATAGTATTTCTGCTCTATGATTGTTCGATATTTTGTTGGGTATTATTTCTGTGATTGTCTTGAAGTCACGCACTGCGCCATGAAGAACAGTGATAAATGTTGAGATATTAATGTAATTTAATTAAAAGTTCAATGAAGGTGTCATTTGCCCTAGTGAAGTTCGATGTTATCTCATTTAGTTTTAACACTATATTCACAATAAATATTCAGTTATGTCAATCTTTCATTGAAAGGTTCTAGAGCATTTCATTGAAAATTTTCAAAAATTCTGGATATTTACTAAAGTTTTAAGTCTTGTCCTTTTCCAAGATCTCGCATAACCGACAGAGATGGCTGTGGGTGGGTAATAAGTGGATATGCGGATGTGCGATGTGGCAATGGGTAAAAGGCGGATAAAATCTGTGGATGCTAAGCGCGGATGTTTGGGTAAAAGACTGATTTGCGGATAACAGTTGTCACGTACATTACCAGTCATGAAAGTTGTTGAGTTTTTCAATCATTTGCTCCGTAATTAACTACTTAGAGTATGCTTTATTGGCAGCAATCGTTTGAAGTCTGCCATAATGTGACACTGCATGACAATAATGTAGGCCTACAGTGACATCACGCAACATCGAACGACAACGGATGACGACAACGATGACTACTAAGTGCAGCAGGAGCTTAGGCCTACTATTGTAAACCCTGATTTGCCAACTTACTTAATTTGCCAACTTACGATTTTAACTTGAACGATGTGCAAAGCACGGCAATTTCAATAACGTGCCATGGTGCCTGTCACAAAGCATGGCGCCCAAACATCTGGCGCCCAAAGGCCCGCCCCCAAATTAATACGCGGTTATACACCGCTTACTGGGTCCAGAGGCGTGGCTGAGTACGATGGGTAAAAGGCGGGTGTCTTCCGCATCAACATCCAACTTTTATTCGTTGCCACATCCGCAGATACGCACATCCACTTTTTACCATCGTCTGACAGAGACGTGTGGATCTCAAAATTTTGAGTCTGTTTCAGGTCGTGGATTTTGACGAAGGATCCATGTCCGCAACTTGAGAGAAATATTGGATCCACTGTCAGTTCGTGTCCACACTGAGTAGGCCTAGTTTTTAGTGCATATGGTAGGCCCAAGGCCTAGCAGATTTTGACAAAATACCAGCTTAAAATGCTTTGGGATGCATTTTGCTAAACAAGACAGAAATTAAACTTGCTTTCCAAAGTTGGTTAACAGTACAATTACAAAAAATATACTTGTCACGGAAGAGGATTCACATCAGTCTTGAGTCCGCAAATTTTGCCTGCCTTTGATCCGCTGTCAGTCTGCATTCGCAACTGCAGATCTGTGTTCGTGGACAAGACACGTTTTCAATTCGGACATCTCTGATAACCAATTTACCACTTTATTCTCCAAAAAATTGTAACTTATCAAATTTGAGCAATTTAGTGCATTTATGATTAGCTCAGTGCTACGGTCAGTTCGGCGAACTGAAAGATTGGTGACCAAAATTACTATCATCAGTTCACCAAACTGAGTCGAAAGAATCAGAATTTACTAAAAGCAGTTCGGCGATCTGAAGAGCAGTGAGTTGGGCTACTAGAATCAGTTCGGCTGCACTGCTGTTAATTTCACACCACCACCAGTACTGCGTTAGAGATGGTGAATAGATTCACTAATTTTGAAGTAAAAAAATATTAGGAGGACTTTTTATTCAGAGTTCGAGTAAACTCATCGTTACCAGCGCTAGCTGCTGAGATGAAATCTGCTCGGTTGGAGAGGGACGCTATAGATCTACCATGACTTGTGCAGATGGACTAAAAATGATTAAGTGCCACAGTTCTTATTCATATCTTTTCAAAATACTGCAGGAGAGGCTAAAAATCTTTCAGTTTACTCTCAGATGGACAATGGCAGAATTGGGCCATAGTGGTCTGCGTACTTACAGCATAGACCTAAAATCTTATTGCACAACTTAGATTTATTTATTTCAGCTTTATTAGATAGTTCGGCGGCATCGGGCATTATCCGTTTTCCCCAAACTGAAAGTAGCAAATTTTGCATTGCTTTTGTCAGTTCACCTAACTGAAAATAGAATTAACGTTATGACTTTGGTATCAAGTTGATAAAAGATCAATAGATTTGGCCTATTGTTAGGGGCATAGTTTACTTGATCGGCAAAATCTGAACCATGTCACAATGCACATCAAGAACTGTGGTTATTGGATATTAGACATTTGATGTAAATGCCATGTCTTACAGTGCAAAGACATTGAAAAACGACATCCAGTTCTAACTTACTAACCCCAAATGTCCAATAACCTCGGTTCTCTAATGCACATAAAATATTTTATAAATTAAACCTTTAGAATTGTTAAATTTTCATCGTTTAGCACTTAAAAAAGTGATTTCAACCAATTTTTGTAATCCCGAAATCCTGGGATTGGGATGCCACCAATCTTAGGATTTCGGAGTTACGAAAATGGCAAAAATGACTGGGATCCCAGCGTTGCAACCGCCAGTTGTATGTCTGTGCATGAGCAGAAGTTGGGCAGTCAGTGTGAGACCAGCAGAGCATGGAGCCTGCACCCAGTGCTCAGATTGTGGGCCAGGAGTTTGTCAAGCAGTATTACACCATGCTGAATGCTGCGCCGGAACATCTGCACAGGTAGCTCACGGCTCCCCATTGTCCTGAAATTCCTGAAATGTCGCAGATGTCCTGAAATTGTCCTGAAGTCAGCAATTGTCCTGAAATTTTACTCATTTGGTCAGAATGTCCTGATATGGACCTTTGTTAGGCTGACATTATGGCATTGCATTCATTGTGTACTTTACTTAGTTAACAGGACTCTTATCAGTACTTTTGGCTTACTTACTTACATACTACAGTTTCACCTTAGTATGTTTATTATAGGACTGCAATACTGATCTGCTTCAATGAATAACATTTCTGAGGATAGAAAAACGTGCATTTTCTGTGTCTTGTGCCTCGTGAAACCGACAAAATGTCCTGAAATTGTGCTGAAATTTTGTAAACATTGCATCCTGAAATTTCACTTTTTGCTCCTGGGAGCCATGGTAGCTGCATCAGCCAGCCTCCAAATGCTGCTCTTATGCCATTACACCATACTACACTGTCCGGTAAAAAAACTGACCCCTTAGACATCGTGCAATAAAAATGTTAAATCTGAACAAATTTGAATAAAGTTTCACACACTTAATCCACAATAAATTCGTGAAATGATTGCCAAATTTTGTTGAAAAATATTATTTTGTATCAAAATTATTAAATGTTGAATATCGATGACAAAATATCGCTGTTATCAATATGGTGTTACATAAGTAAACCCCGGTGTACATTTGCGTAACTTTGACAAACAGCATTTGATTCTGGCAAAATTTTTTATCAACAATGCATCATCCATTGGCAATCAATGTGCCAAATTTCAGTTAAATCTATCTACGTAAACGATAGTTACAGTGGTTTTTCTGAGGTCGCCTCAAAACGTGAAGTGTCCAGTATTAGGCAACCGTTTGTTTAATCCTGACGGTGTCCGTGGCTTGCTGGGAAATTCCGTGATAAACTTTTTAGCACCATACCTTTTCTCTTGTCTCAACAGTTTAATTAAAACATGATGTGTTTACGTTATTTTGATTGCATCAACAAACGTCAATTTTGATTGAGTGACTGCAGTATGTAACGCCATATTGGTAACGGAAATATTTTGTTACCGATATTCAACATTTAATAATTGTGGAAAAGAATAATATTTTTCAACGAAATTTGGCAATTGCTTTAGGAATTTATTGGGAATCAAGTGTACAAAACTTTATTCAAATTTGTTTAGATTTGACATTTTTATTGCACGATGTCTGAGGGGCCAGTTTTTTGCCAGACATAGTGTACTTAGACTACTGCTCCTGCTAATTTACATTTTTTATTTATCCACCCAATTTTCCTGTCGTTACTTCAGAACAGATTTATTTGTGAGCTTTTGGTCTGACTGTGGTAGTTTGTAGAGTGAAGTATTTGGAGATCACGACCTTTATGCAATGGCCCACCTGTTTAAGATATTTCATGAAAATCCATTTTTATCTTTTTAAGCAATTTTGTGGAGAGACAGAGAAACAAGAGTCAGATAGCAGTAAAAACATAACGTGCAAAAACTTTGTTTATTAATAACCAAGTGAGTAATCGAATACTGTCATGTCAAGTGGTGTACGTTGTTGTTATTGTCATCAGTGAATGTCCAGAAGCAGGCTAAAGTGTCATATTTCTGTCCAACATGAACACTTTTTACATAAACTGCAACAAAGACTAGACTAAACTAATGCTACTAACGCTGCAACTTCCGATGCTGGACTTGTACTCCTTATACAGATTGAGGGATCAGACCATGTACTGTATGCAGCACATCATATAATTTGACTGCATACAGTGTTTGTCTGTCTGCGTGCTGTAGGTTCTATAGCAACAATTCCAACTTTGTTCACGGCAGCATGGATGGCCGTCCTGACGAGCAGCAGACTGTCACTGGCCAGGCTGTTAGTATAAATTTCCCTTTGTGTCTATACGCTCATTGTCATTATCATCATCATCATCATAACCGCAAGTGCTTTGAGAACTTCACTGGTTGCGTGTTCCTGAGCACATCCAGTTCCGGTTATGTGTGCTGGCTTACCACTGCGTGCACAGCACAGCGCCAGCCTACCTTGCTGACAGTCTCCAGCTGACTGCCGACGCCCCTGCACGTCGTCGTCTGCGTTCTACCGACACGATGATGCTGCCAGTGCCGTCGATGCAACGCGCTACCATCGGCGACCGGGCATTTCTGGTGGCCTGGAACAGTCTGTTACCTGCGACGAGAGATGCCATCTCATGCTGCAGTTTCGCCAGTCGTTTCTGGACTGACATGACCTGTACCGACAGTCTTGCACTTATTAGCTTAGTGCTCGCAACATACTTATGTACAGTGCCCCTGCAACATCATTTGATGTGACAGTGTCACTTTAATCTGTTTCTCATTAATAATAATAATAACAATCATTATCATCATGTGAATATCTCGAAGCAGGCCTATGGCGTCTGTTTCTGTACGTCATCTACAGCTTTACACACAAATTGCAAGCAAAAACTGAACTAATAGTACTGTAATTTCGTTCCCTGATGTCTGTCTGCTTAGTTAGAACTTATCTAGTAACCCATCTATATACATTTTTCAGTTTCTGTTTACAGTGTGCAAAAGTTTCTTTTTTTTATTTTCATGCAGATTTCACATCTTGCTGCCAACAGCGGTCTCATGTCTTGTAGTTTATTTTCAAAATCTGAATACAAATTGCATATCACTGTCTGTTTTAGATTTGCTGTGTAATAAAGAGCCATTGTAAAGACGGTTGAAGGTTAAAGGTGGTGATATAGCTCTTAATGAGAAGCCCGTCTCAGAGCTACCGGAGCATCACCTGCCATATGGGATCACACAGTGTTACCTGCCACTCAACACAGTTGAACCCGACCCACCTTAACCCTAGCCAGATAAACTGGTACTCGATTTACCTACCCTGGACGGATGGAAGGCTGAGTTGACCTAGGCAGCTGGTTACATACCGAGATGGTTTACTTGCCATCAGAGTAATAACTGGGCCTGGCGTAGAGTAGCTTCGTTGATTGGATGAAGTGCATTACCACTCTGCCAAGCCACTCACCTGTACATTGTACGTCAACATCCTGCTGCAGTTTGATTTGGTGAATGTGCACTGACTGGGCAGGAGATCCACAAGAAGATCATGTCTCTGAACTTCAGTAACTGTCATGCAAGAATCTGTCAGGTGGACTGTCAGTCTAGCGTTGCTGGGTCGGTCGTCGTACAGGTAAACAATTCATTCACCTGTGCTGTTTATCCAATCCATAAGCAGTATCACTGTCATTTTAGCTTGACATTGATATTGCAAGTGGGAAATGACACTGGGTGAGGTCAAGTTTTGCTAAGACTACAGTCTTGACTTGGCTGGCAATTTTCAATGTCAAAACAATACAATTAGAGCCTAGCTTGACTAAGCAAATGTCCCAGTTCATTATTTAAGCGTAATGTTTACTTTTTGTCCAGTAAAATAACATGCAGCATCTGGTAACTAATAGGCATTTTGTTACTTACTATCTAGTGGTGTTAACTACGCAGATGACACGAGCGTAAGTAGTGACGTCATCACTGGCACAAATATTGCACAAAATTTCTTTTATATCCACAAAATAGCCATGTAGGCAAACACGCTAATATTGCACACATCACCCGATTAACGTAGGCCTAGAAAACACTTTTATAATGTTAATTTAACTAATCTTATTATTGCAGTTATTTGGCGGTTGCATTAAAAAGATGGACGACCACAAACGAAAGTCAAGATTGAAGTCAAGCCCAGCTTGTAGATAAGTCCAAAGTCGAGACCAAGTCAAGACTTTAGTCTAAGGTTTGCAATAGTGATGTTTTTCAGCTAAATTGCTTGATATTACATCATTGTAAATCTTCAGTGTTTTTCTATTTGATGCAATTTTTTGTACCTTTTCTGCTAATACTGGCAGTTAATCCTTCCAATTTTATACATTATCCTATGCATTGTCATTACTGGTAGAAGAATTAGTGTATTCTTTTCTGTGGAAAATCAAGTTTGAAATGTTGATTTTTATGTGGTAAAATTTGACATTTAGTTAACCGGTATTTGAAGTCTTCTTCCAAGCTGTTGACGATAATGCCCCTTGGTTACTGAAACTGAAAGTGAAACTAGGTGTGTGTTTTCCATGACTGCAGGTGATTGGTGAGCTGTCAAACAATGGTCAGCCAATGCGTAAGTTTGTCCAGTCGTTTGTGCTTGCTCCGCAGTCGGCCAAGAAGTACTACGTTCACATTGACATTTTCCGCTATCAGGACATCTACCCGCTGACAACTGAGTGCACTGAATCTGACTCGCAATCTCATGACCAGTCTGCTGAAGGTAACGGCTGTCTGTCGTTAATGTAGTTTGCTTTCTCTGGTGGACTTTGACTGCTCTGTGGTGTATGGAAAGACTGACTTTGTCATAGCCAGCAGTTGTGTAATGGAACAGATTATCCCGGAATGATCAACAAGATCCATCAGTTCTTGCTTTTACACAGAGATCTTTTACAAATGTTTGATGGTCACAATGTTGCTTTAGTTAACTTAATTTCTAATCTTTTTTCATTGAGTTTTTATCTCTCTGTCATTGCAGTAAATAGGCCTGATTTTGTGCAGTAATAGTTTTATTTTTGTAATTGGTTGGCCCAAGATGCCTCATGAGCAGCGATTTACCATTGTGAAACTGTTTGCAGACTCATGTAGCTTTTTGCAAGTTTAATTATTGTTGCGTTGTTATCTCTGCCATGTATAACATGGTAAACTTGGTGAATATAATGTCTTCACAGTCGTGGCATTCTGTCATTGTGTCTGTGACATCATGGTGGTAATGACATTGGCGCATTGTCACTCAGAGGTAGCTCCAAAACAATTGAAGCTATGGAGTATAAACCTCAAATTTGATTTGCATGATTTCCACGCAGTTCGGACATGATTCCTTAAGTTTTTTTTTAAAAGGGGGCGTAACCAGGGTTACCGGCCTTTATCTTTTTGTTTAATTTTATTGAATTTTTAAATTTATTTTTGTTTTTTTTTAAATTTTTGTTTTACTTAATTTTGTTATTTAATTTTTTTTCATTTTTTAAAAGTTTCTCTTTTTTATTGTTATTTTTATTCCGTTGTTTTATATTTTTGTTTTTTAAGTGACAAAAATGTTTAAATCAATTAACTTGGCGGAGATATGCACTCTCACGAGTGCCTTCCAGTTATAGCTTTGATGGTGTTTGAGGCTGTGTGCTGGAGATTGCTTGTTGTTTACAGAGCTGGAACTGGTCGACGCAGCTGCTGCAGCTGGTCAGATGATTGGCGCTGAGGGTAATGATGAAACAGAGCAGAACACTGAGCTATCGGTCACTCCACAGCCGACACCAGACTCTGCTGCTGCTGATGGGTAGGTTGTCTCGCTTATCTATGCTTCTTGAGACATCATCTTAGCTTGATCTATGATGGTGTAGCAACCATATGTCGGTTAAGTAAACTGTTTACGTTTTTCTTTGGTCCGCTTGACGTTGTATATGATGAAGGTTACAGAAGTGTGTACAGTTCTTTATGGGAACCCATCTCAGAGCTACAGAGCATCACCTGCCATAAGGAACCTGCCACCTCACACAGCTTTACATAACTTTAGCCAGATAGTGCCGTACTGAGTTGGTCTGGGTGGGTGATGAAAAGGCAGGTTAGTCGATGGAGCATCTGCTGACGTCTGTTCTGCTGTAAGTAAAAAGATACAGTATAGATCTTTACAGGAAATTTGTCTCAGCGCTACAGATATAGGATCACACAGTGTTGCCTGTCACCTGACACAGGTGAACATGAACCACCTTAATTCAAGCCAGACAGGCCGGTGCTCGATTTACCTACTCCGGAGGGATAGAAGATGATTTACCTGTCCACAAACAGTCACCCATCCAAATAGTAACCACCTGATAGTGACCTGATCACAACTCTGGATTGTAATTCTGACATGCTACATGCGTTATGCTACCAAGCCATTTGAGATGATGTGCCAGAGATGTGTAGGTGTCTGTGGTTAAATGTTGCTGTGCAGAGCTAACGGTGAGCTGGAGGCGGATGAGATGATGCCAGCAGCTCAGCAGGAGTCAGCCGATGCGCAGACTGATGCAGTAACAGCAACAACTGATGCTGAGATGCATGGTGAAGATGTGAAAGCAGCGACTGAGATGACACGGGATGACAAGGACACGACTGCTGCTGCTGCTGCTGCTGATAATATGCCTGATTATAGCGCTGGACAACCGGAAGAACATGATCAGACGACTGAAGTGGAGACCCCCGCAGTGCCTGGTAACACCTAGTCATTCTCGTGATATTGATGACATCTTTGCTTAAGGGGATGTTTGACGATCGACAAAATCGCCCGACAAAAATCTGTCATGCGTCATGCACAAATCGGACGATTTTGTCGGCCGACTTTGTGGATATCGGCCAAGAACATTTTGTTTATGTTGCCATTGTGATTGTTTACAATCAAAGATGAATATTTATTTTAGTTATTTATTGTGTTTGTTAATTGCTTTTGTTCATTAGATGCAGAAAAAAGTGATGCAAGTATTATTTTGCGATCTGCATTTTGCTGTTGTGCTAGCTGATATCGTATGAAGTAGCAGATGAAAATGACAGCCCTGCATCGTGGTTCATCGATTTTATCGGCCAGTTTTCTCGGGCAACTAGACCACGCCCACAAAAGTCGGCCGATTTTGTCGGTTGTCTGACATCCCCTTTAGATTGCAGTTGTTGTTGAATCGCTACCAATATCATTGTCATTGTTGACACACATGTGGCCGATTAATACCAGTGTTCAACATGACCTAAAACACGCTCAGCTTGTGTTAGCGAATCTGGAGTGTAACGTATGGCTAACACGATTTTGTCAAACATACTTGATGTACCGTACGTGATGTTCTTATCATGGTTCCTACTACTCTGTGGAATTCATTTTCCCTGACTTTCCAAGACAAAATGAATCGTTATCCCTAACTAATTTGTTCACGCGAAATACCAGCGTCAGTTTTCAGTCGCTTGCAATCACACTAGAAACAAGGGTGGTGGAACAAATTTAAAAGTGGGGCACAAATAATCTGTGAGCAAAGCGAGCAGAAAAAAATCCCGCGTGGCAAAAAGCAACAGTTAGGACCCTAGAAGCCATTGCATCATTAGTATCGTCATTTTAATCATAATTATATTCACAGCAGAGGCATGTCTCTGGTTGTTTGTGGTAGCCAAGCCGCTGACATGGGCAGCTATGGCAAGTCGTAATGCTGGTGGCTCGTCAAGCACTCTGTCCACTGCTTCTAACACGGTCTCCGCTCAGCGGCAACACACCCTCCCTGATGCCAAGGCTTCTGAAGTCAATCAGATGCCAAAGACTGCATGGTAAACAGCTCGTTTCATTCGTTTTTGTCACCTTGGCTATAATTTTGTTTACTTGTCACTAGGGCTGAAATTGCCTCCTATCCTCGCACCCTCCGTCCATGGAAGCTACAGGTTGTATTTGTTGATATGGTTGGTTGGTGCCGTCAGGTCGGGGTCCGGTGTGGATGATCGCAGCGTGAATGGTGGTGGCGCTGGTGGCGTAATTGTAAACGGAGATAACAAAGATGAAACCCTGCGCCTGTCCACATCGACGTCAGCGTCATCGGTCATCAATTACCCGGACAACCAGCAAGTGTTTGTAGGCAACCTGCCACAGCACCTCCCCGACCAGGATCTCATCGACTTCTTTGAACGTCAGTACTCCTGCTTGTGGCTTGGTAGTCATAACTGCAGTATGTCGGACTGGTAATCGTGAGGTTGCTGTTTTGACTCCCAGCCTGTACACTGCCAGGTATCAATCCTGGGCAAGATGTTGACACTCACGTGCCTCTGTCGGCAAGCAGTCTAATTTGGTAACCGCTGGGAGGTGAGGCATACAGAGATCTCTGCACTGTGTGTTAAATTCTAACATACCCTGAAGTTGATAATAGTTGATGGAATGTTTCTGGTATTCATTGGTATATAATATAGTTGCAACGTTGATGTATAAAGATGGTACAAGTACAAAGATCGGCATATTGTATTCAAACTATTCACTTTGTGTTTTTATTGTTTTTCTTTTGCATTTTTTAGTGTTTGTTTTCATATATGTCGGGTATTTTAATTGTGTAACTGCTGTTTAGTTTGCACAGTAGAATTTAATGGAATGTTTATTTTTGTAGTAGAATGTATTCAGCAGTTTTAGTAGTTTTCAATAGTCAAGAAATTCCATGTGTTAAGGTGTCCAGCTTGACTGACCCTGTTCTCCAATAGACAGCATTTTGAGATTGATGACTGCCTGGAGGATAACAGGGAAGATTACTAGAACTGCCATTGTTCTTACATATGCACAATTTTAATGGTGAGTTCTTACAATTTTAGGTTCAGGTCGTTTTTGTGTTTTATGTCATGTTAGGTTGTTACGCAAATGTTAAACTTACTGTTCCATTAATATGTGTATGTATGTGCATTGCCTGGAGAGGCTATCCCCGAAATGGTCGACTGTGTCGGGTGGGGCGTTAAACCTCACTCACTCACTCAGTCGTATTTGGATTTTATCAGTCATTATATTTATGATTGCTTTTTTGAGCCGAATTAATTTCTTCTTTTGTGCATGTTGCAACTAAAGCAGTTTGTGCTTAATGCATGGTGTGCTGCAGAGTTTGGCAAAGTGTTGGACTTCAGAATTAGTCGGAAGGCTGGGACACCGCATGCTGGAAACAACTTTGGACAGAAGGTTGTTATATCCACACTGATTGCATCTACTATTTGAACCTATTAGTGTCCATTTATTGATAATTAGAGATTTAGCGTCTCCAGCAGCCAAGTGACATGTTATTAAACTGTGGCTTCTTCGCCCTAAGCAGATCATGTTGTGATGGACCTAACTGAAGGTGTCCTTGAGTACTCAACTTCTGATATTTTTTAGTAAGCTTTGCAATACATAAACATAATTTCTGCTTATTCTTTATTTTCCACTTTTCCTCCAAGGCCACAAGAGCAGAATTAGGGTCAGGAAGACCTGGAAGGAATTGATCCATAAAGGAGTTTTCAGGGTCAGCGGCTTGACAAATAAGCAGTCGTGGACCAAGATTCCCCCAATCACACTTTGCTGCCGACAGCCTCATGTTGGCCTCTGTCCCAAATTTCTACTTTTTTCTATTCTGGAACTTTATGCTGATGCAACCAGGGTCGGTCGACAGCCGAATTCTGTTTCAACTATGTGCAGATATTTTGTATGATACATTGTGATCGATTCCGTGTTGGCTGATACGAGTAGTTATATCAGACTGTATTGTGTGTCCTGCAGAACTTTGGGTTCATGGTATTTGACAGTCCCGACACTGTGCAGAAAGTACTGGCAGAGCGTGTGAGTATAATATTTCTCCTTCTCTCCTACTGTCATTGCGGCAACGCTTGTTGTCTTGGGACACTAAAGGAGTCCTACTTTCACACATGTGCCTTTAGCCCCGTGTTGCTTTAACGATGTTGATTGGGCATGGAAAAGGCATGATGTAACTTGTATTGACACAAAGAACAGAAAGCCACATGCTCGGAAACACATGGAAACTGAGTAGAAGTAGAATAAGCAATGCAACCAGCCAGTTACTATATGGCTAAATATGGCGGTTTCTAGCAGCTTTGTGTAGACTGGCTCACTGTTAATTTTTATAATGTCAGCTTTTGGTTGTGTTCATTAGCAAGCAGCTGTGAAATGATGCCACATAATTAGCTGACTGTGTGATATGCTCTGCAGAAGTATGAGTAATTCTGTTGGTCTGTGTGTGTCAGCCGATCTTCCTGAGGAAGCTTCGTTTGAACATAGAAGAAAAGAAGCCGAAGGAAGAGTTAGCAGCAGCACGACTGAACTCACTGCGTGGTGGCGCTAGCAGGCGCGGAGGCTACGGACGTGGCGTCGACATCCGCACCAACCTGACCGACAAAATGCAGACATATTAATTCATAGAAGAGACACTACCAAAACATGAACGAAGGTCATTCACTTCAGCAAGTCTGATACAGCACGTGGCCGGCCGGCCAGCTGGCTGGCTAGCAACGGCATTCGCACTTGCTGCAAAGCAATCTGTGCCACAACTTCATTGTGGGAAATTTTCTGTCAGAAATACAAAATTTGCGGCCAAACAGGCCCAATCTTTATGAGAATTGCTGGAAATTTGCTGTCGTCCATCTAAGGATAGCAATTTGTTAACCGCTGACACTGTTCTGGTACCACTAGACCTATCTACCACATCTACTTCTTCGTTCCACTTGCATACTTCTGCCTCGGTGAGGACTGCTACCGAGAACGTGATATGTTTTGTCCTATACTACTGTAGTCGCCGAGTTGACAGCGAGAGCTCTGTATGCTAACCGCCTGTTCTCCACGATACAATATCGTTCGTTGCTACCGCTACAGTTGTTTTATTTTGTAGAATTTTGTTAATTTAACTCGTCAGGTATCGACTGTATATGCCGTGATGTGATTGATTATGTTTGATAAGCATTCTTGTCAGTAAAAGAAAGAAAAGCTCGCCTCCAAACCAAATGCTTTGTGTCTGTTTTGAATGGCTTCAGAAGTAACATCATGGTAGCTGTCTGGAAGTACTTTGGATTTAAAGTGACATTCTTTTGCTGTGGACAGTATCTAGTATCTTGGCGCTTATCTAACTGAACCAGGTTAGGCTTTTTAATGAAACACAGGCTGTTCAAATGTGGACAGATGTTGCAACAGCTGTGCACAACGATTTAAGTTATAGTGGTGGCAGACTTTACCACAGCGCGAGTCAAATGCCCCAATGCAACAAAATTGTGATATCTGTAGAATATTTTTGTACCAAATTTTTTTCTCGTCTTAGCATGCGTTTTAGCAAAGGTAAGCCTGCTTAATTCTGCTATTGCTCCATTTTGTTACTATGTGGCAGAGTGGTATGTACTGCATCAGCATTGATTTTTACAAGCTAACATCCTAACGCATCGATGCACCAGCTCAACTGCCTAATGAGAAACTAGAAAACACTGCCAGGCATATCGATTCGACGCTGCCCCATTTAAAGCAACGGTAACGAAAATTTCAAAGTGATCCAGGATTCCTTCCAGATCACCCCCAAAATTGAATCACTTGTAGTTTTTGCCATTCCCGACGTTCCCTGAAAATTTCAGAAAGATCCATAAATTTTTGAGTTATCTTGCTAACACACAGACAGACAAAAACTCTGGCAAAAACATAACCTCCTTGGCGGAGGTAATTATAAGAAGAATGCTGTTACTAAGCTAAGCACCAAACCCTTTTCAGGAAAATATGTAACAAATGTTCAGCATCCAAAAACAAATTTCACAGAGTGACAGTATTTGTATTTTGCCAATGGCCAGATTTGTAATTCTACCAACAATTATGACTCGCCCTGTACAGGTTGCGGCAAAAAAGTAGCCTGCTAAAATTCTGCGCTGTTTTCTCAGCAACCGTTTGCAATTTTAATTTAAAATTGTAGAGCTTTATTTACCAAACCCTTTAACATCTAGCATTTTTAATGCCGAAAAATCTGTAGGCGGTTATGTTAAAAAGTCTTAACTTTGACGTTTTTAAACAGAATCACATTGTTGCTTGGCAGTTAGATGTAGAAAGTTAAAGAAAATAAAGCTGTAAAATTTCAAATTAAAATTCCAAACGGTTGCTAGAAAACAACAAAAATTTTAGGGGCTACATTTTTGGCCGCACACTGTAGAGTGTAGATGAAGGTTTAGCTCTAGCAGGCAAACAATACATCGGAACATGTAAAGACTACATGAACTTTTCTGATATTGTTGACAACATGTCCATTCCAAACTACCAACAATAATGACACAGTCAGGGTGACATATTCTGTAGATGTGTGTTAGTGAAACGTCAAATTTACAACATTAAACCACTGGCAGTAGATCTGCACACATAATCAGTACATCAGATTAGTTACTTAACAGCTAGTAGTTAATCTATTTGAACGAGCACAGACAGCAACGCAGTCGAGAGTAAAGTTGTGACGTCAAAGTTCAATGGACGACAGCAAGCAACTTGGTGGTGACAGTTCACATCACGAGATATGACGGCTTCTGAACACGTCGACCTCGGCTGCAACACACACCATCACTGGCAGTTAGACATGATGTCTTAGTTGACAAAAACTGGTACTATCAAGGAATATATGAAAACATTGAAATCCGCAGTGTCCAACAGGAATTCCTTTTCTCGGAAAATGGTTGAACTTCAACAAGACGAACACAGCAGACCAGTAATGGCTGTGGACATGCCAGCACTGCTCAATGCAGAAACACAATGATACCACGGTGCAGAACTGACTTCCTTCCTTGCTATCTTGTTGACTTATTCCTTGCTATCTTGCCAAAATTATCCATTTCATTAAACACCGTCAACATAATACCCTTAGTACACGGGCTTCCTTTGAAATAACCTTTCTTTAAGATATCAAAATGCATTCATGACTTTCAAATATTAATTTATACAGAAACACAAATGAGTGCATTAGAGGGTAATTTTACGTTATGTGCAGTGCTATATAAATTCACATTTTACTTACTTTATTTACTTAACAAGCAACTAAAAACCAACAAGTCACAAAAAATGACAGTGTTACTCACTCAATCAGTCTATGAAAGTACCACCTGATTGAAACCTGTGAATTAGTGAACTAAATACTTCAATACAATGGCTGTACACCGTGGTCCATAAAAAAAATGTGCCACTTTTATTTTTTGAATAGCTCCGTGCCGCATGAGCCAATTTTAATAATTTTTGGCGTGCAACATTAGGAGGAAACTTGAAATAAATGACCATAGTTTTGGTCATCTCACTTTTATACTGTTGCTACACTACCTTGTGAAATGGAGGTTGTTCACCCTGTTGTTTGTGAGTGGTGTCAACGTTTGCCACTAGAATTTGCGTTGGAGGATATTTTGAGCACATGCTGTAAAAACCAGGATGTGATGTGACCCGTATGACTTTGTGAGATACAATAGTTGCCAATCGTGTTTGTCGCTTTTCAGTTAATCACTTCTGAGACAACACATGCACCTATCCAGTATGAATTCATTGTTGTCAATGGCCAAACTACCACTTCTGCATTTCACAAAGTAGTGTAGCGACAGTATCAAAGTGAAGCGGCCAAAACTGAAGTAATTTGCATCAAGTTCTTTCCTGATGTCTTGTGTCAAAATGGGCCAATGTTTAAAGAAGCTATTCAAAAAATGAAAGTGGCACGTTTTTTATGGACCACGGTTTATGTGCATCGAGTATAAACTGATGAGATACAATACCCACCCACCTAGTAGTAGCTGCCGCCGCCACGTCGCGGCCCACCATACGAACCTGCACGCAGAAATCAGCATTTAAGCATTAAGGCGCATGCCAGACAATGCGATAAAATCAAACCTGTTTGTCGTGAAACTTTACTGTGCAAAAAACATCGCAGAAGAATAGATATGGTTTTGAAACATAGTTGCACCACTTGTCAAAAGCTGATCAGGCAACTTTCAAGTCACACATGCGATTTTATCATGCAACCGAGTCTTGTTCGTTGTGTGTGTGTGTGACGTGGGCATAACATATGCAAACCTACACTTTTTACAACTGCATAAATGACTTACTGAACCACTGTCTACATTACATCCAATTACCATGGTCGGGTTTCTGTCAGCAAAAACCCGTTTTTGCCACCCAAAAGGTTTCTATCGCAGCAAATTACAAGTTGTATACAAATTACCATCATCAGCTATGTACAATTTGACTAGACTTCAGTTACTGACAAAATATGATATCTCATGAAACAGGCAAAAAGCTTGTAAACACCAGAATACCGCAATCTGTTACACACTACTTACAATGTCAGCGATGAAGCAGTGGCTAAGTGGAGTGATTTTAGCTGCGCTTTGGATGCTTAACACGTTCGTGTTTGTTCACAGATATTAATTAGCATATTAAAAATATGCTAATCAGATACTCTATGCCGAAGCACAAAAAACAAATTTACTAGTATATTGCCTCAATACAACAAAACGAAACTCTTTCAAATTTTTTGTCTGCCATGCCGTCAGCAGAAATTAAAACTTTTAGCTGAAAGTATTGAAACTATTAAAAGTATTATTATCATTAGCATATTTATAATATATTTATCTATGGTACATTTAACTTGTTCATGGTTGTTAGGCCATTCAAAACGCAGCTTAACTGACTGAATGACAACTCACCGTAGCTGCCGCCACCTCTGCCACCATAGTAGTCATCTGCAGTCACATAAACACACAACAAAGTTAACAGACATTAAGTGGATTAAGTGGACGGTTAATTATGTTAATTATATATTATTCTAAAAAACAGACTGGTGGAAGCTTAGTGTAATGGTTAGCATGTTGTGTCTGAACAGCGAAGTTAATCGACACTGAGCCCGGTTAGTACCTGGATTGGTGACTAATGAACAGATGAACAAACTACGTATAAATTTCCTTATGTAATCAATAATCAGTCACCCAGTTCAACTCAGCCTGGCCATCCCCCGTTGGTGTGCACAATGACTGCCAGCAAAGGCTGCGGTGTAAACAGGCACAGCATGCAATGCACCAGTGCTGTATCCGTGGTCTAACAGTGTAAGCCGGTGTCTCGCTGACGGCTAAGGAAATGCAGATCAGCAGTACAATATTACCTTACATTTTTACAGACAACACTGCTGGTACAGACCAACATGTCTCTTTCGGTCGGGTGTGTAGTCATCCATATCCGATGGTCGCTTGCGTGGAAATTGACCGCCTGAAGAATGATAATCGCCTGACAAAACAGCATCAGTCACAACATGAATGACTCTCAACATTATAATCACAACTTGTTATTGACATTATTACCAATTTTTACCATCTTATCACACAGTTATTTTCAGTGTTTGAAAATTACAAACTCTTCAAAATTCATTACTGTGCAATACACACAAACAAATACACAGGGTTTCCACTCTTTTACTGACAAAAAATCCAAAACTTTTCGAGGACCCACATGAAAAATTTTCCAGAACCTTCTCGTAGCCTGAAAATGTAAAACAAAAATTACGTCCTGGCAGCAAATTCAAAATTAGGGGACTACAGTTAATCTGCGTGCGAAGCAAGCAGAAAAGACATCAATTTAAGCTTATGAACAAATGCATGATTTTCAATAGCATTTTTCCAAAAACTTCCAGGACCAAAGTGATTTTCCAGGACTTTTCAGGTCCTGGAATCTTCAAGAATAAAAATCCAGGACTTTCCAGGAGGCGTGGGAACCCTGAATACAGCATGCTCCGACTTGATAGGTGTGAAGTGCAACAATTTGCGTGCTGCCTGTGTCGAAATACGGAGAACGAAATGCGGAGAATAATACGAGCAGTCCATTATAGGTTATAATGCTCAAAACAAGAGAGTGACGTACGTTAAAAACCGCTAGCATATGTGCTACAAGAAAGAATCACTACTGATACGAACGACGGAGGAATCATAACAACTGTTATTACAGGTATGAAACTAGAAAAACTAAGTAATAAGAAATCAACAACAGTATTACAGTGAGATAGTAAAAAGAAATACTATTTACCTCTGTAGCTAGGTGGTCCATAACCGCCGCCACGGCCGCCTCTGGATGGGGGTTCATAATATCCACCGCGACTACTGTACGACCCACCATAGTCCACTCTCTCTCGGTGTCTGTTGACGGAAAACAATCAGTCCATTCAGTGACACAGTCAGTGACAAAATATGTTAAAAGTAAAAAAAATGGGTGTACAGTCTTAACAGAAAAGCCATTGCAAACGTACAAAGTGTCACCTGCCATATGGGATCACAGTGTTAGCTGCCAGTCGACACCAGTAAACATGCACTAACAGACCGGTACTCAATGTACATTGGGTGGGCTGTTTCAGAAGACTGTTGCAAGGAAAATATCGGCTGACAAACCACTTGGTGTTGTGAGGTTTGGCACAGAAAACATGCCCAATTTTGTGAACATAGGAAGTAAACAAACAACAGCTACCAACAAAATTTTAAATGATCAATTTCCACATTTTTGCAGTAAACTGTACACAATTACGCGCACTATAAACAGCATTATCCCACATGTGTAATTACTACTATACTGTTAATAGAGCACGCTTTCATTCCGATGCATACGCCAGTGCGCCGACAAGCTCTTGCAGCTGATCAACCAGCCGATCAGCGTTGCTATCACGACTAGCTCCGTAGCTCGGTGGACCACCGCGGTAGCCGCCTCGACTTCCACCCCGGTAGCCGCTAAACAACATGTGATCATAACAACACCCACTGTGAATACATAGGATCACCACCGTTAAAACAACAACATAATTATAACAAAAAGTACATCCCAATTGACACATTATTGTCATTTACTCCAATTAGAACAGTATAAAATCAAACAAACTAGCAAACAAAGTTAAGCTAACAGCACCCAAATTACTTAAACTACTGTGCCCAAATTACATACATACATATCCATATGAACAACAACAGATCACAACCTAACAATACTAACAAGAAAAGCCCAAAGAGGAACAACCGGAATGCGGTGCATGTTTGAAAGCCAAGTAAAACAAAATCAGTCGCCAGAGGGCACCAGACGACCGGCAGCTAATTATCTATAATGTTTTACTTGTACTCATCAGAGGGTGTGACCTGTCTCGCTCTGACAATGCCGTATCGGCTGGAAATCGCAAATTTTGCCCACCCCCTCTCATTTAGCATCCTCGTTTGGGGTGACCCCCTTCGAATTTATGGAAAAGCTTTACAGTTCCTGAAACTAGAGTCTTCCAGACAGCCGACGACAAAGATTTGGTGATCCTAGCTTGCACCATTTTTGACTGACAGACAGACGGACGGACGGATGGACGGACAGAATTGCAATGGCTAAGACGCGCTACAGCAGTAGCTGCTGTTGCGCATAAAAACTAAAACCCATGTTAAATGGCTTTTGTACAATCTGGACAGAAAAACCAGCCTATTCTAGAGCTCCCAAAACATGTAAAAGTCTAACAACAGTCCTAACAACAGCAACACACAAGACCACTGCCAGAATTTCAGGCTGTTTGCCCATGAAGACAGATCCTGACCAATTAAAGTAACTGTAGAAAAGTAGGTCAATTAAAACAGAACTAAGAGCGAGACAGAATGAGAACGTCATAAGTGGTTAAAATTAATCCATGAAAAAAATTCTGCCTAAACTAGCTGAGATGGAAAAATGCGGCCTAACAAAGGACAGAACAGCCAAATGGTGAATTGACTGACTGACCCGCGATATCTCGGTGGACTTCTACGTCTTGGTGGTGTACGACGTCGATCAGCAGATTTGTCGTCACGATGAGAATGCCGCTCCGATGGCTTGGCTGCTCCATCTTCCTTCGCCTTCTCGTCCTTCGCTGTCGTTGTCGCTGCCTTGCCATCCGCATCCTTAGTCTCAGTGTCTGAGTCAGCCACTTCAACAACATCAGACTCCGCTACGGGAATGTTCAGCACCTCACGACGCTGGTTGTCCTTCTTGATGCGACGTTTCATCCGATCCAGCTTCTGCCACCCACACCAACACATCGATGCTCTTTCCACTTTTCCAGAATTAATAATCAAAGCAGTTAATCCACCTTAGGCAGAAATCAGTACCTCTTGCATAGAATAAAAAATCGGAGCAGCCTTCACAGTTGCAAACAATGCCTTCGTCTCACAGTTCAACTTCAATAGACTAGTGATAGGTTATAAAATGCCGAGATAACGTCGATGTAGTGTACATACAGTGTCTAAGTCGGCAATCTCGCGTGGTGTTTTGTTTGATTTTGACTTTGATGCTTCCATGCTGCGAATCTGTTCCAACCAGTACTTGCGCAGGCTATCCTTCAGTAACCCTATCAACATCACATGTACTGTGACGTTAATAACAGCTCGACATGACACCCAATGCAACAACTGAATGTGTCCGAGACACCAGCATGCACTACATTGGCACCGCAGTTACTATTGAGAAATGAGAAAGTTTTCAAATTGCACTTTAGAACAACAGCAGCTTACACTCCGTTTACATTTAGATGAAATCAAAAATGTTTCACTTCTTGTTCTACCGGCATGCATTAGAGTTTATCTACAGCTAACTGGGTAATGTGGGCAACTAACTTACTTACATCCCACGGACCTATAAGCCTGAGCCTAAGATCTGCCTGTAGGCAGCAGCTACAGCACAATGCTCACCATCGCCATTACTGTCCGATAAGCAGCAATGAAAGCAGCTCACCGAAGCTCATCATTCGCTCGGTCATCGCCTTGATGACGTAAAGCCTGTGTCCCTCAAGCTCAACATCTTGATATTTCTTGGCAGCTTCCGTAGCATCGGCTTCTGTGGCATACTCCATGTAAGCATATCTACAAGTAAACATTCAGATCAGATCCACGGACTGGGCAGTGCATTCGATCTCGATCTAAACTTGTTCTAGGAAAAGACAGGTGCCCCACAATTATGTCCCCAGACATTTCCTATTCTCAGCTCATCAGATCTTCTGCATACAAAATATCACATCGTTACATGTTCTCTGCCTCTTGCGACAAACTATCCCACTGCATAAGATCATCATGAATCCACTGGAGAACTAATACGAAGGAGTTATACTCCCACTGTTGGCAAACAATTAGTTTATCATCATCCTGAGCAGTGACATAAATGTCTTAAGTTCTTCTTGTGCAGTGAAACAAAACGTAATATCATTGTCCTTTCAGTGACTGATTGTCGCCACAACGTCTCTATGTGTACGCTCATACCGTGCTACAGTTAGTGATGTCATAAAGACCCTTCTTCAAGCAGGCAGGCGGAGACAGCACCACATACATCTCTCAACTCGACCAAAAGTCGAAGATATCTTTCACCATTCAGCTCCACTCCGCCTGCTGCTGTCAAGCCATGTAGTCTGTGCTTGAGTCTACGGTAGTGGCCGTTCGTTTACCCGCCGGGTTTCATAGTAGATGCGTCTTTGTCTTCTTTGTCTTTGCTCGGCACTAGCGCACGCAGTGCGTCGGGAAAACAGTCCTTCACTGTCTCCTCGGTAATTCCAGCCGGCAAATTTCCCACATAGAGCAGACGAGTAATCAGCGGTCCTGAAAAAAATACAGCGAGTCGTTCAACGCAATCAGTTCACTGGACGCTGGGAAACTTCGCAGCAGCATTAGCTACAGCTCGTAGTCTGTGTTGGGGTTTCAGAAGATTTTGTTTTAAATGCTCCTACTTCAAATCGCTATTACTGTAACTTTAACCGCATCACAGCTACAGCTAAAATATGTTTATTTTTATAACCTAATATCATGCCAGCCTACATTTTCTAAAGCTTCTTTAAATTATAACTGCCCAATACATTACGCACATGTTTTAAATAACTCAACAGTGATCGATTTCAAAAAATGACTACAACATTCACTCAACGAAAATTATGCATAATATAAAACATTTCATTTCCTGTTAATGTTGTACTCTTGACTGTACAGACACCATTCAAAATATGACACTATCACATCACTAGGTCAATCGACCAGAACCACATCTTTATAACAAGAAATATTTTAGATTGTCAACCAATCTAATGTACTCCTTGCATGCATTGTTTTCTCCTGTATTCTTTTAACTGCTTTCTAGTCCCTTTCTTTTCACACCACAAATAGCGGTGCCGACAGCATCACCTCGTCGACAGCATCAACCGTGCAACCGATGTCATCATGTCACGTGACCCCAAATGTCGAACTCGTGACTCCATTATCTTTGAGGCGCCATACCTCCATAACGGTGCTACATAGATGCATGGTCTTGTCCACAGTGACCATGCGTCTATCTGGCACTGTTATGGAGATATGGCGCCTCAAAGATAAGGGGGTCATGAGTTTGACCTTTCAGGGTCACATGACCATTAGACTCCCGGGGGTTGACTTCCTACGGGTGGTCTATAGTGACCATGCATCTATCTAGCACCGATATGGAGATATGGCCATTTGAAGTTCTTCCAGGAAGGCTCTTTCAGGAACAGAGGTCAGTCGGTTGGTCAGTCGATCCTCAATATTACACTGATCTTATATTCCTTACGTTAGGAACGTAGCGCGCGAGGAGTAAAAATTATAGCTTAAACAGTATTTATTAAAAGCAGCAACTTCAGCTGCCTATATGAAGTTTGTAAAATTATAAACAAAAGGCCGATGCATTGCCAACGCATTATACAGACGTGCCAACGCTACATGGGAAATAATAAGCGCTCATGTATAACAAACCTGACAAGACAAAACATACACAGCGAATTAAATGCAAGCTGATATATGACGATATGTTTATAAGCGTAACCGAGCATGCAGACATAAGTGAAAAAAAGAAAAAACAGTATCATGCACTTACATTAGTAACACAATGTACACCGTGGTCCATACAAAACGTGGCACTTTACTATTGCCATATCTTTGCCAATTATTGACCGATTTTCAAAATTCTTTCACCTGCACACTCTGCGGACAATTTGCAATAATGTGGTTATTAAATAAACCACTACACCATAATTGCATCTTTACACTACCTTGTGAAATACGAATGTAAGGGAAAACTAACAATAATAATGAACATTAAGGTAAATGGAAAAACATGCCTGACCAACATTGCAGTGAATGATCTGTATGACACTAAACTGTGTTAAACCCACACAGTCGAGTGTCATACAAACCATTAACCACAATGCTGGTCTGAAAGGGGTTTTTTGTTCATTTACCAAAATGTCCAATTGTTGTTATCATTATACATTCATATTTCATTTATATTTCATAAGATAGTGTAGTGGTAGTGACACATTTATGGTGTGGTGAGATATATCATAATCACATTATTGCAAACTGTCCGCAGTGTGCCAGTGAAAAATTTTGAAAATCGATCAATAATTAGCGAAGATATGCATAAAAAAAAGTGCCACATTTTTATGGACCATCCTGTATGTGTTTGTTATTAACTTGTTTCGAGGCAAGAACACTGCAGTTAGCAGTCGAATTACTGTTTAAAACTAAATGATAAGTCTCTAAAGAACATTACATCCATGCCTATGCATGGGCCACGTCAAACTGGCTAATTTAATCTCAGCTCAATTTCTAACCAAGCTCAGTACCGGCACCACCTGTTTCATTAACTTCAGACTAACTGGAATTTCACTACTATACTCCACAACAGCTAGATGAAATCGATAAGACAGTGATCGATCTAAGAAAGCCAAAATGTGGCCGTTTGTAGAATACAAATTACAAATTTTGAATTTCAGTCATCCATTTTTGCTGAAGCCCCATGTGAGTGATGCCAACCCATATGCAAGCCTGTTTACTGCTGCAGAGTTGCCCAACTGGAGAGGTTCAGCATCACTGCATCATTATGTTGGCAATTACAACTTCACTCAGTTAGTACTCGGTGACAATTTGAAAATGTTATCACACATACATGCGCCGTTAGATGTATAGTATACCTTGCGTTGTTTAATTCACCGATTGATTGCATCGATGCATCTTAACGTCACAAAATTCAATGCTTCAATATGGACATCATGAATATTCACGTGCATCGATGCAATCAATCGATGAATTAAACAACGTGAAGATACCCACAACATGTCTGTCACTTTCGGTCAAATGTTAACTATTAACTACTGTGTCGGCATATTTCCCACATGCAGAAAAACTGGTGTGTTTAGGTAAACTACAGTTTCAGTGCAAAAAAACCACAAACAGCTGCAACGACGTAACTCCTGAAACTAACCTTTACGTTCTGGCTCATCCTTCCGGATCTTTGACAATACGTGTCCTAAATGCACATGATATAAAACAAATATTTCAAACAAATTAACATCAATCAAATCAATCAAAACACATATGTGGCACAGGCAACTCAACAAAGAGTCAAGCATAGATAAGATGAACTATAGATAATGCACTCAGCAAAAACTTTGAAGCCCAAAAAAGTGCCACACCCACTCCGCATATGCATGATGAATATATAACGTATCTTGACTTATAAGCATCCTTAATTTGGTTTGAACAACAAAAAGTTTTAAGGTTACAACTACATAATCGAAAAGTTCATGATATGCTATTTAAAAAAATAAAATAGCAAAAACAATCTGGTTTGCTCGCAGACGATAATGATGTTCATGACATCATTGCAGAGTCCTATTTACATGGTTCCTACTACTCTGCAGAATACATTTTCCCTGACTTTCCAGAACAAAATGAACTGTTTTCCCTGACTAATTTGTTCATGCGAAATACCAATGCTGGCTTTCAATCACTTGCAATAACACTAGAAACAAGGGCAGCAGAACAAATGAAAAAGTAAAAG
>Ga0209367_1001968_pt1 | contig 26408 bp, 9 predicted proteins | sample WorMetLIZISLAND2_FD_187412 | JGI IMG/M metagenome (GOLD analysis project Ga0209367, IMG submission 187412) | Marine gutless worms symbiont microbial communities from Max Planck institute for Marine Microbiology, Germany - Olavius geniculatus... ... | reverse complement strand
TTTTACATTTAGGACTATTTCTATTCTCAGTATCTCTCATTTCATTTTTCTTTTAAACATTTCAGTTCTTTTTAGTTTATGTGCTAGATTAAACTGACAGTGTGTTTGTCAGTTTTTGAGTGCAAACTTTTCATTGTATTGTATTGTATTGTATTGTATGACTGAACTGAACTGAAGTGAACAAACCAGTGGAAAAGCAGTGAGGCTCGTCGCAGATTGATCAGTTCAGTAACTTCAGTTCAGTCTGTACGCGTCTTAATGGCGTCTGTTCGTTTGTTTGTCTGTTCGTCGGTTGCACAACTACAAAAGTTCCGAACATATTTTCATGAAATTTTGTGCACTGGTTGGGCACAATCCAAGCAGGAAGTGCGCATTATGTTGATGTCAATCCGGGATTTTCTGTGGAATCTGGGTCATTATCCAAGATTTCGTCTAACTGCAGATAAAGCGTAAACTGACGCTTTGCATTTACGGCAAACGTTTTGAGATATTTGATCGCTTCTATAAAATTGTGTGATGTCCATATGTTTAGCCGAAAACGAAGCGCGTGACTGCCGTCAAACTGGCCCAGCGACCCAAACCAGCTGCCGCCGTAAGTTATTATATAGTTTTTATTTTAATTGACTTAGGATTTATGTTCGTGGTAGCAACGACAGCATCGTCCTAAGTTTAAGTTTATATGTGTCTGTTTTTTCTCCAGTTAAGCTTTTGATTTAGGATTTCGATCCAGCGTTCCTTAACCCCGGATCTAATCCCCAGATACAGAAATTTATTTTTGGGATAATTTTTTCGGATAAAAAATGTTGTTTTCGGAAAGGTGGGCCGAGGCCCATGAAAATATTATTAGATTTGTTGCATTAGCCAGGTGACAGCATTCTAGTTCTCGGCAAACGTTTGAGATATCTGATCGCTTTTTATCCGACCGTACTTAGATTACGGTCGAGCTATCAATGGCATGGTTGTCGTAGTCCTTCTGTCTGTCCGTCTGTCAGTAACGGATATAATTTATTGTCACTGTGGCTAAGCTTTAGAGAGTATAGGGAAAAACTTTTTGCATGAGCAATCAGCCATGTGTGTTCTTCTTCTTTCCCAATAATGCACATATCCTCTTGCGAGTAATGTCGTGTTAAACTCGGGCGTACAAAATTTCAACCATTTAGTGCAGGGGGAACATTTTTAAATTGGGAGTTGAGTGGAGGGGTAGGAAAAATGTGCACTTTTCAACGAAAAACTGGCCCTATCTCGGAAACGGTTACTATTAATCAATAATAGGAAGTGGCATACGCTCTTTCAAATGAAATGAAAATCATTAATTTTGGATAACGTTGAAGGTCACTGTCAACCAGTACGGTTGGTTATCCTAGCGACAGCTGGGCTTCTTGTATACTTGTGTGATGTGCGTGTATAGCCGAGATCGAAGCGGGTGACTGCCGACAAACTGGCCAAGCGACCTAAACCAGCTGCCACTGTAAGTTACTATCATATAGCGTCTGTTAGTTGGCTTATTATTACTGCCCGCGGTAGCAATGAAGTGTTGTTTTCAGCATCGTCGCTAGGTTTTTTCTTTGTTTCTATCTCTATCTACACAATAACTCATAAATCGCTGCACTTTGCTTAATGAAATTTTTGCGTGAACATGTGTCTCGACAACCACTAGAACACTGTTGAATTTCAAGGTCATGAGTCAAAGGTCAAGGTCACATGGGTTTGTTGTGCGTTTTTTGGTCTGCATAGTACTGCGGCCACTCGCGGACAGTAATTGTGCTTGAGCAGGGCTTGACAGTCTAGTTTTTTGTTGTGTTGCAATTAATTATACGTAGAACCGCTGCAATAGAATACGATAACGTTCCAATTTGCAAGTTTGTAGCGCCACCTTTTGCTTGCTTGTGTAAACTCATTATACGAACAAGCTCATAGCTACAGCGCCGCACACCTGAATCCGTCTGTCGACCTTTTCTGCCTACTAGCACATTGGAGGAATCAACTTTACGGTGTTTAGTCTACACTCTAGTTTGCACCAGATTTTTATACAGGCGTCAAAACAATATCCGCGTCCAACAGAATGTGAAGGCAAAAATATCACGCAGAATTAAAATCGGTGCACTGAAAAGTGTTTTTATCCCAGAACTTACCAAAATGTAAATATGCGCCAGTATACCCGCTGTGAGAGGTTGTTGAGAATTTAGTTGGATTACGTGTGATCATGAAGTGCAGCGTCATACAAAGAATGGATTAAATGACAAAAGAGCTACGACGATGTTAACTGTAAACGCGTATATTGCAAAAAAAATAAAGTTGTGCCGTTGGTCAGTGTACTGTATATTTCCTATTACATTTAGTCTGAAATCGTGTGCATAGCGACGGAAATGGACTGAACCGAATCACTGTGTCAGTGCAGTTTGGTTTGAATTAATGCGCTGGTACATTGCAGTTGTCTTGTTCAGTTCATTTCAGTCGCTTTGCGCGCATTAATATGGACTGGACGCTTGCCCACTTAATGTGGCTGGCAAGCGATCGTTGGATTTTATACAAACACGTCTGTTGATGAAGTTGTTCAACACATCGTCTACTGACATTGTAAACGAATGTCGTGTCGTGTTTAATATCCAATCTGTATCTAGCTTAGTTGTGTGTCGTAGACAGAAATTTTTTACAAAATTCATGGATATTGATAACTCTGTATGTAGTTCAGTTTTAGGCTGCGCGAGACGTGATCTGAATGATTTGATATGATTGATATGACTGTTTATATTTAGCCTAATTTCCGTTTCTTGCTTGTTGTCTGTTTTTGTTTTTTTTCTTTGCTGTCATTGAATGACGAATAAAATTGTGTATATAGTTTTAGATTTTCTACTATTATCGGCTACTTTGCTTTGTTTCTGATTTGGCATTGTTATCGCTGTGACTGCAGTCAAAAGCGAAGGGGCCGAAGAGAGCTCGCTAGTCAGTGAGATACCGACCGGTACTCAACGAACACCGACGATTGCTAGCGCCATCTGTTGTATGTATCACAAACTATACTTGCTGATCTATAGCTTTGGACCTTGGCTTTGATACTGGCAACCCAGATTTCACAAATACTCAACGCATGTAGAGAACGACGTAACTGAACTGAACTGATGCTGACCAGTGTGCAAGCAGAGCGAGCGTGTTGGTCATTGGTTGACGCGTACGTGAGCGTATTCACGTGGGCCACCGACGCCGTTAGACGGTGCCTACTGCAATGCAATACTGCTTGCCCGTTTGTCAGTTCATGAAAAACTAAACCATGTCAGTTCAGTTCAGTTACGTCGCTTTGTAGGCGTCTTACTGCTAATACTAGCCAGAGGCGATCAGAGATCTAAAACTTTCGTTGAGAACAGTGTTGCCACCTCGCCACTACAACAAACCTCACGATCATTGTTTATTGGGGGTTTTGCCCATGTGTCCAAAAATTTCGTCAAAAACGTCTCCTTTCTCATCAGGATTTCGGAGCCAGCCGCCCACCATTAAGTTTTGTGCTGCTATCATTGATGCATTACTTGTTTAGCAAACTTTTCTTCTTTGTACGTTAATTTTTTTGCTAATGTGTGTTACGCTTCGTTATCGTAGGTCAGAGATGGGTTTTATTACTCATTAAAAGATAGGCTTAGATACGTGCAGTGGTACAGTAGCGTTTTATATCAGGAAACGGGGACAATAATTGTCCCCCCCCCAAAAAAAAAATATCAGATTAGCCTTCGGATAATGGTTTTTTGTCGGATAATTTTTTCCAAAAATACATCAAAGTCTGGGGCTGAAAATTTCGTATTTTGGTGAAAATTTAAGGGTAAAATTAACTCTCTATATCTACTACGTTGAAAATATGGAGCTGTTTGTCGGAAACTGAGATTTCTTGTTTCCCCTTTCCCCAATTTCCCTAACTTGTTTAACCCCGTGACGCCGCTGGCCGTGCACACACCCGTCAGGCCCGTCGAGAGGGTGGGGTAGGAGGGTAAACTACCCCAGGCCCCGCGACGTCTGGGGGCTTCGCCGTCGCTCAAGAATGTAAAGTACACCAGAATGCACAATTTCATTGGGAAAAATTCAAAAATTTTCCCCCCAGAGGGGTCCCGTGAGATTGTTTGGACGCCCCGCGAGAATGTTTTCCCGGTCTCGCTGTGGCTCTCGACGGGCCTGACGCCCGTTAACCCTTTAATTTTACTTGCATACTGTGTGTTGGTGTTGTGCTGTTTCAGGTTCTATCGATATATACTTCCAACACCGTTTATAGCGTCTGGCTACTCGACCCCCGCAAGATCCTCCGCCATTTTGATGACGTCACAGCCGATCACGTGACTTTTAGCGTTTCCCGTTACACAGCCTCGGACTTCCGCGATCTGTTTCTCCCTAACTCGTTTTCGCGTCGCCGTTTATTTCGGACAGTAACATCGCAATGCGGCGCCTTACGTGTTAATATCGTCTTTTTTGGTGCAGTTTAATCACTTCACGTTTCATTTGTAGGCTAATTTAACCAATCAGATCGTTGCAGTTTATTTTTGATCTATTTGTTGTATTTAGGCTATTTAATATTTTAACACTATACTTCAGTTGTCCGTCCATACTGTATTCAGTTTCTCTTGAGACGCTGAACGCTTCGATCAGTGTACTGCGTTTTAACATTGTTTATTTTGATTATTTGCAAATTTGCAGCATGGAGAATACTAAAACAGTGCAGTTACTGCCGATAATGTCGTATTGTTGTTAACTTTGGGTCTCCGTTATGCATGCAAGCAACACACAGGCTGCAAAACACGTTTATCGACGTTTTCTAATTTTTCCACCAAAAATGCATTTTGGTGTTTTTTTGCAGATTTTTACCGACGTTTATGTTTTATTTCCCGAAAACGTTATATCAAATCAGTGTAAAAATTACGTTTATTCAAAATATGTTGCGTTGACCAATGCGTGTCGATCAGGAATTTGCCAAACGAAGTGGAGAGTCTAACCGTTTCTTAGCCCCCGTTAGAAAAATGTTTTATGGAAATTTTTTAAAAAATTTGTTGCACAGGGTGTGAGTGCAGAAACATGCAGCATATCTGAAACAGTGCAAAATAGTGACCACTGACAAACGCTGCTGTTTTGGCAATAGCAAGTTACACACTGGCTTTCGATTTGTGCCAAAATCATCGACCTTGGGTGACCTTGAACGGCCATATCGAGGTCCTGATTCAATCGCCCATCGGTCTGACGAATAATTATGGATAGTTTACTTCATAGTATTCGCTGTTGGAGATCGACGTTGGCTCATGTATATGAAAATGATATTTTTTATTATTCTACAATTGCATGCATAATACCATAACCCCATTCGTTTTCACGGCTATTATATATCTGCTTGCTATATCCCAAACGACCGGTACGAATAATTATGACACGTGGGCTATAAAAACTTGCATGCGGCGGGTTGGCTGAAAATGCCGGACATGAAATTGCATGACATGAAATTGACGGACCAAGTGATAGTGATCGGGCATGTAAATGCAGGACATAAAAATGGCAGCAATGCAAAATCTAGAACCCGCGATTAGACTGTTTTGTATGAGTTCATACCGGTTAATTCGGCCAACTAAGCCTGTGCTTTAATCTTGGACGTTTTTCCAGTCGGGCAAGTAAAAGGCTCTACAAGGGAGTAATGCAATGCTAAAACTAAATCTAATTAATCTATTCAGCCGCCTAAAACATTTGCCGCTTACTTTTTGTGTTTTGCAACTTTATGTTCTGCATTTTCACGTCCTGCAATTTCGTGCCTTGCAATTTTGATGGTCTGTCATTTTTATGTCTGTCATTTTACCGCACCTTTCCCTTCCCATGCGGCATTCACTCGGCCGGACCGGATCGTTTTATTCAGCCGGTCATGTGTTCCCTGGCTGGCCAAATTTCGCTGCCTATTTCTGCATTATTGGACCGACCGTTAAGCTTAACAGTCTGCCGTAATGTACGGCCTGTTTGTCTGTCGTCTGTCACGAGTGCATTGTGGCTAAACGGTAGGTCGTACCAGAAATCTTTTACACGAATAATTACCCTAGTGTAGTTGTTCGGCGGCTGCAAAACTTCAGCGATCAAGTGCACAGGGAACATCTTCAAATTTGGGGTTGAATGGAGGGGGGCAGCAAGAATGGCAGTGTTACAAGGAAAACTGGCCAATCAATCAATCAATCAAAACACATTTGTATAGCGCCATGTGTCGCGAACGAATTAAACGCCATGTCTCAGAAACGGCGAGAGATAGGGCCAAGGTTGCTATTAATCACTAATAGGAAGTCGCATGCGCTCTTTCATATAAGATGAAAATCATGGACCATGGATGACCTTAAAGATCACTATGCGCTACTGTGGCTAAACGGTACGTCGTATCTCGGAAAATGTGAGATAAAGCCAACGTTTTTATCGAGCATTATAGAACGAGTCGCATAAGCTTTTTCGCAAGGTATGAAAATTATTTGCTGGCCTTCCGACACCCGCGTACGATCGGCTTTCTCTAGCGACAGCTGGAATTTTTGTCTGTCATTAAAATAAAAGAGAAAAATGTAGTCACATATCGATCGCCTAGTGAAAAAGTAGTATTTCGGTTTTGAAGTTTATGTTCGGGGATTATTTTACTTGCTCTGCAATTTTATTTAACATGCCTATATTCTACCAGTGTTGGGTGTGAATTAACTGTAATTAGTTAATTCAGCATTCGGGTGATTGTGTGAGTTTTGGTCTTTATTAGCCTACGTTTTAAAATCAACTCAAAACTTTTAACTTGGCAATTTGTAGTTGACGATTGTTATTATCACTTTCACTGCAGGCCCTATTTATTTGTATCGTAATTTGTAGCTGTATGGCTGTATAGTTGAGGAGGGCGCGTTCACCTGTGTCGGCTGGCAGATAACACTGTGATCTCATACGGCAGGTGATACTCCGAAGCTTTGAGATAAGTTTTCCATAAAACTGTACTCTTCGAAAAGACTTTTAAAATACGAAAACGTTAAAAATTTCCATGACGTTTGGGGTAGACCTCTAAATAAATAAACCCACGTGGGAAACATGCTAGCGCGCACGTGCAAAATGTTGTTTATTATTCTGTTCTATTATTCTGACGTCATTTCTGCGCAAGGCCGAGCGACAGACATGATAAACCACACACAGCAGGGCGCATGCTCAGAAAATTAGCATAATAAAACGCGCATATATAAACATAAATCAGCATAAACGTGCCACGGAGTGTCGGAGTCATGGGGGCGCGGGAAAGTTCTATGAGCGACGGGACTCGAAGCTGAGGCAGTAATTTATGTCAGCCGCTATTCAAAACAACGACACTAAACAGACAGCATTCAGACTGTATGCTGATGATTGTGTCTTGAAATGGGGGTTAAAGGGTTTGGCTCCGCAATCGCACCAGACGCCAAAGCGCGATGGCGCTGCCAAACTCCAGTTCCTTGACAGCTGCACTGTACGTAGCTCCCAGGAAAGGGCGGAAAGAGCAAGGAGGCAATTGCTATTGCCCCTGATTGCCGCGCCCTGCATTTTTGACTGTCGGAATATTTACTTGTCAAAAAACTATCGTCTAAAAATGCAATATGCGGGGATTTAAAAACTCCCATTTTAGGAAATTTAGCGATAACATCGAAATTCTGAGCATTCATAATCCGGAAAATTGCAACTTTCTGCCCCGCCCACCTTTTAACGCACGACGCCGCTGGTAACCTCAACCTGTTTTTATCACAGTGTGCCATGTTTTGTCACACATGTAGACACCCGCTTACGAGTACTGACGGCGATGGGCGGTTATCGGTAGGCGAGTTCGAGACGATGTGGCTGGCCGTCGGTCGCGCCAGAATTAAGAAGGTGGTGATCACTGTGAACAAGAAACCCAGCTGTCGCTAAGATAGCCGACCATACTGGCTGTCAATGACCTTAAAAGTCATCCAAGGTCGATGATTTCCATGACATTTGAAAGCTAATACGCCACTTCCTATTAGTGATTAATAGTAACCGTGGCCGCATCTCTCACCGTTTCCGAGATATTGCCAGTTTTTCATTAATTTTTTTACCTCCTTCCTTTTAACCCCCAATTTGACAATGTTTCCCTTACACAAAATTGCTGAAATTTGGAGTGCCCGAATTTAACACACGTAACTAATTATTCGTGTAAAAAGTTCTCCCCTACGACTTACCCGTTAGCCAGAGTACATACGTTACAGAATCGATGCCGAAGCACGAGGTTATGTGGCTGGCTATAGACAAGTGAAGTGGATAAAAAATGCCCAGTCGATCTATCGATTTTTTTTCGGCAAATAATTACCGTAAGTCGTCGTCATTTTTACACCGACCGCTCAGACGTTCAGCCAAAGGAAAATAAAAACGTTGAAAAATAAAACGTGATGATCTGGATGGCCAGCAAAAACCAATCGACTTGTTTTTAATCCTTCAGAAATATAATTCAACTTTTTTACAACTACTGAGAGGTCTACGTGACAGACAGTCAGAGAGACGAACGGACAAGCCGCAAAACATAGCTTAATTTGTCGACGAAAATAATAGCAATAGCGCATTTATGCCAAGCATGTCAGACAGGTAACAAAAGCGTTGTAGACGAGAGCACACGCTACGTGTTCGGCAATCAACACGTAGGTCTGCTGCTGTCATATAGCCCGAAGGTAATTAGTTGGTTCGCACGAAGAAGTTAAGGTCAGCGCAGATTTACGGCTAGGACACCTGCGACGTTCGTGGGACCCACGTCAACGCCGTCAGCAATGCGAGACAACAGAATGAGAATGCATATTGCTGCCACGGCAATGAAATAAACTAGGCCTCGAACTCCGCCTGACAATGGCCTCTGAAGTCAATAAGTAAGTAAGTAAGTAAGTAAGTAAATTTGTATCGCGTACAATGTCGACGCGGGGAATGGCCTTTAAATTTAGTTTGTAGTGAAACATATCTTTGAGACGACCACGGCATAATATGAACGCCTGAAGGAAGTGTTCGTCCATGCTTTATAAAAAACTTATTACATTAGGTCTCTTATTGTTATTATATTTAGTTATTTGTGTTAATGTAAAACCAAATCACCAAGAGCAAACATGCCAGTAAGATACTCACAGCTAAAAAAATTAATCTAACAGCCAAACACAACGTGATTTGAAGACAACGTAGCGTATTTTGATAACATTGAGAGTTTGAAATATTGAGACAAATCTATTGCTTTTTCAAACGAAGATCTTGAAATAAATTTTTATATTATCTGAACATTTTGCAGTGCATGTAAAACATTTAATCCCGGTGCAATTCTATAGTGGCAACTACTTGTTGCAATGCGTTGTGACAAAGTGCTGACGAACTGAGTTCAACCGACAGACGAACGAACGGACAACTTACGGTAGCAGTACCGCACATTGCACTACTTGCATTTTTTTCTTTATTGTAATCAAATGCAACAAGAAACCCAGCTGTCGCTAAAATAGACGACCGTACTGGTTGTCTGCAGTAACCTTCAAGGTCATCAAAAATCGATGATTTTCATTTTAGGCTATCTAGAATGGTGTATGCCACTTCCTATTAGTGATTAATAGTAACCTTGGTCGTATCTCACCGTTTCTGGGATAGGCTATGGCCAGTTATCCGTTGAATTTCTTCTCCGCCCCTTTCATTCAAACCTCAATTTTAAAATATTCTTGTTAAATTAAATGACTGAAATTTTGCATGCCTAAGTCTAACACACATGGCTAATCACTGGCGTTAAAAGTTTACTCATACGACCTAAAGCTTAGCCACAATACATCCGTGACAGACGGACGGACAGAGAGACAGACGGACGACAATCATGCCAATAGCTCGACCGTTACTTAAGTACGGTCGGCTAAAAAACGATTTTCGACTCATTAGAACACTTTCTTAGGAAAAACATAAACGTTGCAAAAGCTGAGTCGTCGCTGCAACGACTTTAGCAATAATTGATAAGTGCAACAAGTCTTCGCATGCAGCATCAGCAAAGTCATAATGACGCAGCAAAGAATTGGAGTCACGTAGCCTCTTCGCACGAGATATCGGTGACTGACTCTCTCGGGTCATTAATGTTCCACAATAAATGTCATCAGAGATAAACGAGTGCGCCTATACATCAAGCGAAATGTGATATGCTTGCCGTACATACGATCGTGCTCATTGATGGCTTTCCGCTTCGGCTGATTTCCACTAAATCACCGCGTCGATAATTACTGTCGTAAAATGATTTATCATATACTGCGGAGCAATCAGCAATTGGCCTGCATTTCACACGTTTGTCAGTTGATAGAAAGAATGCCCTGTCTACTTGACATGTTCGCCAAGTGCATGGATACGATGTAAAACTACTAGCCCTCCTCGAGACTTGGGTCGCCGACCTCGGAAGAGCGAAGATTTCACGCTAATTATTAACCGTGAAATTACACTCCTAATGATCGAACTGAGTGTCCACATTACAGGCGGACAAATGAACGAATTTAGGCAGACGGACCAAAGTCCAGCCAGCCGTGACAAATGCCTATTCAGTGGCGGCGTCGCAAAGAAAAACAAGAAATTTGAGCTAATGCTCACGAGACGCGCGAAAGCCTATAGCAGTCCCGGTTCAGTAGTTTAGCTGAAAATTGAGGTGTTTAAGCTAAGTTAATATACAAATATCAAATTCTCTATCTTGATCGCATAACGATAGTTCCGTGGCTCCACTTTGTAAATGATATAGACTTGCCAAGAAATCCACAAAAAACCTATTTTAGCGTTCGAGGTCATTCAAGGTTATTGAATTCGGCGCCAATCGAAAGCCAGTGTTTGACTTTCTATTAGTGATTAATAGTAACCTAGGCCCTATCTCGCACCGTTACTGAGATACATCGACTTATTGGCCAAAAATCGCAAATTTTGCTCACCCTCTCTTATTTAGCGCCCTCGTTCGAAGTGACCTCTTTTGAATTTATGGGAAAGCTTTACGGTTCCTGAAACTAGAGTCTTCCGGGCAGCCGATGGTGAAAATTTGGTGATCCTAGTTTGCACCGCTTTTGACTGATCTACCCGTGTGACAGACAGACAGAATTACGATAACTAAGACGAGCTGAAAGCAGTAGCTGCTTTCGCGCGTAAAAAGAAGAAAAGGATTTCAACATAATCCATGTAATTTTTTTTACCTCACCTTAATACTTTTCACATTAATAATTATTAATTTTTACTAAAGTAATGTGAAACCAGTGATTAAGTAAGGTGGAAAATATTACATGGGTCTTGTCACAAATTAAGTTGTCTTTCAACGTCGAAAAAATTGTGAAAATCGTTTAACATTCGACAAAGTTATCACCGATTATGTAATGTTTTGTTTTTCTGCATCACAGTGATTGGTCAATGCAGAGTTAAGGGAAATTTTACAAACAAACATCAATCTCTGATTGAAATTATTACTTTTGTGTTAAAACAGCTTTATTTTTAGTTTTTGTGTCACGCTTCATATTTATTTTATTATTCATCATTATTGTAAATTTTTATGTTGATTTAATTTGATGAAAAGCAGTCACAATCCAAAAATCAGATAAATGTATTTGTAAATGACAAAACTGCTGAGAATTTTTTTCGTTCATTAAGACACGAAGACACCTATTTACTGTACGTTCGTAAAATGCTCTTAATATCGACCTTTATGTACAAACTACCCAAAAGTAGGTTTATGGGCATATCAAAATGATGCCTCGCGACGTTTATGACCAGCCGCTGGTCCTGGCCGAATGTTCACCTGTCACGTAACTGAACGAATTTATGCGAAACTGATGTGCATAACAGTCTAGCGCTGTGCAAGTTCGGTCACCGTCTGATGAGATGTTTGTTATTGTCTAGTCTAGCATGTCATTGACGTATTACCTGCATATAAGGCTTCTAAAGATATGCGAAGAGGCCGAAAATTGATGAATTTATCGACGCAAAACAACCTGGCCTTTGTGCTAAATTTAAGACATTAGGCTACATTGAGAAAGTGCTATAAAGTACAGGAAAAACGCGGTCGCAGACCGTTCTAAAACAGATTAATAGCCAGTCAAGTGTTGTATATGTCTTTTGGGCACGCAAGCTAGATATGTCTGACCGAGGCTTAAACTACACGGCTGCCGGTCAAAATTATCTTGTGCCAAAAATTTTTGGGACGGATGTTTTAGAGATTGATGGCAACCGGAAGCATAATTTTTTTACGCCTGACGTCATCAAGCCAGCGACTGTCCGGTCAAATCAACATTTCTGCACAGTCTGTGGACGCCAGCCGGTCCGCAGCAAAGATCCACCTTGAATATCATCACCACTCGTGAGGACGCATAATACTGACTGGTCAACGACTCAATAAATTATGATTGTCAATCTGACAAGACGTATGACTCCCAAGACCGTGAACGCGTCAAACTTGATTAACTGTCAAATAGACAACATACAGAAACGTGCAAAGTGCGAAAACTGAGGTGTATATATAGACAATAGTCGGCAAATTGCGCAGCATTATGTGTCGACAAATAATTTATAACCACTTACCAAGGTTCGTCCACCGATCACGGTGCTAAAAGGAAACTTAGAGCACGTGATATCGCGATGCATGCTATTATAAATAGCACGCTATTTGGCCTATTACTGGAAAAGTATGTGCGTCAGTCAATGCCGACATGTTTTGCGCCCGACCGTTTAAAGCTGCACAACCCTGACCCTGACTTTTGACCTTAAAAACTAAAAATTAGCTCACCGGTTCCGCCTGCCCTAAGAAAAGTACAAACCAATTGTCGTTTTTACGTCTTTCAGTTTGTAGCCGACCGTACTTAAGCAACGGTCGAGCTTATGGTACGAGTTGTCGTCTGTCCGTCCGTCTGTCCCTCCGTAACGGATCTATTGTGGCTAAGCGTTAGGTCGTAGAAAAAAAACGTTTTAACGAATAGCTAGTCCTGTGCTTTAAACCTAAGCACGCAAAATTTCAGCAATTTAGTGCAATGAAAACATGTTTAAATTAAGATTTAATGAACGGGGGTAGAAAATTTAATGGAAAACTGGACATATTTCGGAAACGGTAAGGTTGCTAATTATCATTAATAAAAAGTCGCATATTGGCTTTCAAATAACATGAAAATCATTGCCCTTGGGTAGCCTTAAAGGTCAGTACTGCAACAGAAACTGTAACGAGGCGTTTTTTTTGTGAAAACAAATTTCGAAACCTCAGTCTGATATTTGCGTTGGTTATTTAATTTTGTAGCTATTTATATCGCTTGGCAAGATAACCACGTGCGACGTCTGTTATACTAGCGTTAATTGTAGTTTTCGAAAGCAGCGTTCCGTTAACATAGCGTGCATGGAACTGCACCACCTCTGAGAAATCGCTTTCTCTCCGTGATTAGAAGTCGAACGCTGGGCTTCGAACTTAGGCGGTATGGTCGGCTTTTCCTAGCAACAGCCGGGCTTCTTGTTAAGATCCGTACGGATCAGACAGAGAGACGGATAGACGAACCAAGTCTGCAGTGCGCCTATAGTAGGACGACCGCATAATAAAGCCGCCAGTACTGTGTCGTGGGTATACAGAAAAATATCGCTAAGATGTAGCCCACATTTTCACTCCGAGAAATATGATTGACCCACGCGTGCATCACACATTCACACGTCCGAAAAACTAGGCCTAAATGCTAGCCGGCATTGAACACATCAATCATTAAGCCCGTCGCGCAAGGTCGATCATCGCAACAATCGTAAGTTCAACGGCCGCTCACGAACTTTTTGCGTGCGACGGCACGTATAGCACTTAGCGCATACTAGCTATCCTGATTTTGTGTGTCCGTCCGTCGTGCTGTCACATTTAGGTACTAATCCAAGCCCGGGTGATATAGAGATTTCGGGTTTTTTCACCGTATGGTAGCGTAGAGTCTTTAGTTTTGTTTGTGACAAAATTTCATGCCGCTGGGTGACGGGAATTTTCATCGAACGAAGGCAACAAAAAGGGGTACCCCCTATAAAATCGTTATTTTACCGCTACACAGTCTTCTATTTTTTTCGCTGTATTAAAGACAAAAGTTTTGCAAGTGCAGTTAACTTGGTTGACAAGAAGCCGCCAAATTTGGCACAAACTGTTCAGCTGCAACACTTCTTGACACGTCAATCGTTAGGGATGGCATTTCGTTTATGCTTATACTGACGTGATTCAAGGACTAAATTCGTTCGCTCTAAATAAACTGAACGATAAATTAACTGGTGCTGCGACGTGCATTATAACGAATGGGCACGAATTGCATAGTCATCGCTGAGTCAAGGTTAACAATGCATATTAGGCCCGAGTTTAGCGACATTTACCCGACATTGAGCATTTTCCTACAGTCGTGGTTTCCTGATAATAAGTAAGTAAATAAGTAAATCGGAATGGCGCAAAATGTTAAGGGAAAACTCGTGCCAAAATTAATGCTCGATTTACACCTGTGACGCTGACGCAACAACGTCGTTTGTGTGCATTGAGCATTAGTTCTCAATGCGCTGTAACGCCACAGTTAGCAAAGAAGCAAAGGAAAAGTTTTTTTGTTTAAATAACGTTAAAAAGCTTCTACTAATAGATAGAAAAGTGATCTTCGGGCGACAAATTAAGCATTTACCGTTCGTCTGTATGGGGAAGAATGACATCGCAGAATGGAAAAGTGAGTAGTAAGTGATAAAATGCATTAGAACACTTTCTTAGGAAAAAACATAAACGCTGGTAGTGAACTCCAATGTACGCTTATTATCAAATTACTTGGGTTTTTGTTTTATTTCGCTTTTGTGTAAGCATACTCTTAACAGCCACGTCGCAGACATTCGTTGAGGCATAGCATAGCTTTTAAAGCAGCTGTAGAATAATAAATAAAAGAACGAATGAAATACGAACAGTTTTTGCAGACTATCTTCGAGTGGTCCGGTAAAATTGCTCTTAATAACCAGTGCGTTACTCCAAGTGAATTATGTCCCAAACTCGCATCGCATTTACCTGCACGTTCTTGGCAATCTGCCAAACCACGCCACAGGTCTCTGCAGCGACGTTCTCACAGGGTGCGTTTTCAGTCCTTGCTACTACGGTGTCACTACTGGGTGCGTTCATAAAAGTGTTCCGATCGCATCCAAGCATTCTCTCCATGTCAGCTGCTGCCGCTCATACAAGCAAGACGGCTCCGTTTCTTTAGTTAGGCTATGTGGCAAAAATGGGCAACTTTTCTTAAATCGCTAAATCACAAAAGTCCTCGGCACAAATCAATCAATCAATCAATCAATCAATCGATCAATCAATCAATCTTTATTTGTCCAATAAAACAATTTAAAACATGCAAATGACAATGCAGTAACGCGGAAGTCGGCAAACTTTCATGATTTGTGTCCGTGACTTTCCCCGCGAGGAAGTTTCGGTGAAAGTCGTAAAGTCGGCGTAATGGAATTCGGGCTTTAAGCAACTTTTCAGTGTCACGTGACAGGTGACCGGGATCACAAAATGACACAAGTAGATCCTTCAAAGCACATCGTTTTTGTGTCAGAACACACCCACCATCATATCACCGCTGTCATTCTCTCAGTTAGGCCTACTGTCAATCAGAAAAATTCCGAGTTATCAACCGACCGTCCGTTCCGCGTCACCGACGTTCCGGTCGTTTACACGAAACGTTTTTCGCGTAAACGTTTTCCGAAAGTGGGCCGTGGTTCTGACCCAATAAAACAACAAACAAACAAACCGCGCATTAGTGTTTGAATATTTATGAATTTATCTTTATGCAAACACTTTTGTATTCAATTGAGTTGGATCTGAATGCTCAATACTTACAAATTGTGCATTAAAAAGGTTTAAAAAGTTTTTTTAATTAAAAGCTATTATAGCGCTTTTTACACGAGTCACGTGACCAGAAGCGCTTTACAATCACGGAAGTGGCAGCTGATCGGCATGAACTAATAGTATTGCAGTGCGGTCATCCGTTGGCTGCGCTAGTCAGCAGCTGTACCCGCAGTGCAGCCAGCAGACATACCACCGCCCTATTCACTCAGTCAGAAACACTAGGTTTTCGCCACATGGTTCTTAAGCTACTACTCATTTCCCGCCCCTCTGAGGGTAAGAGGCTGTGTCGCGATGAACACACGAAACTTGTTCAAGGTTGCTCGCAAATGACCGGCGGTGAAATTTCAACTGCAACGTAAAAGTTACGAGTGCGATACGCCAACCATCAGACCATTTGCATAGGCCACTGGCGATACACTATGTCACAGATTATATGTTCATTTTTGTCAAAATGCAATATGTAACAGACTATACATATGTTGACTTTCACTAGTCTTCGTCATATCGCACGTGAGTTAGGTCACGTAGGACTCGAAATGTCAAGACTGTCGTGCACGGATATTGGAATATTTTTATTTCTGATCCACACCGCATCAACGTTCGACTGGAAGACGGGTTGGAATTTAAGGCTAAAAGCGGATCCAGCAGTTCGAAGAAGAATCGATCGTAGGCAACTTCTGGGTCCAAGACGCAGAAGAGATGCTTAATGCCAGAATTTATATCACGGTGACAAATGACAATTTAGTTCGTATCGGAATTGTGGAATGAACAATCGACATTCTGTCATTTTTGCGATCCGCGTGCTGCCCGCATATCGGCATAAGGTTGTGATTCCATCAGCTCAACAATTACTCAAAATAGCACATAATAAGTTAGTTTCAAGTCGACTTAACACGTTTTTCGACGTCTAACCGTTGGTCACTTAAATCGTAATTGCGTGCGCTTTAGTCGATGGCAGAATCCTGGACTATTTTAATGCTCGTCGTACTGTTGCACGATGAGTTTCGCGCAAGTCGAGGTGATGGAAATTGAGCCTTACTGGCAACGTGTGTGGTATAAAAGAGACCAGAGACGATGCGGTAGACGCAGAGGACGGGCAATAGAGTTTGCGCAGCTGAGCTCGTAGAGATAGTTGTTCAAATCAACACATTTTCAGCAGAATGGCTTTTGAGATCCCCGAACCATTCGTCTGGGACGAGTCGTTCAAAGTGTTCGTAAGTACACGTTTATTATTCTTTGTTATTAACTAATTTTTGAGTAATATTTACGAATTGTTCAGCTTTTAAATTGCTTAGTTTGTGTATGTGTGTGTGTTTGCTATGCTATTGTTTTTATATGTGCTATTTGTTTTTTCTATAAGAATGAATGAATTTTTGGATATGACATTTTTACGCATGATTTGATAAACTTCTAGTTTTCTGAGTTTGTCATGTGAAACAAACTTTATTTATTATTCTTAAGTCCCCCAGTACTCAATTTCCGAGAGGAAATATTGATATTACTACGCAAGTATAGACCATAGCGGGGTTTACTCGTTGATGAAAATGCTGTGGAAAGAGACCGCACTTTCTCGTTGGAGTGCCACTGACAGCCGCTGGTACAAGTACGGTAGTTGGTCTCACTAGCGTCTTGATTTGCCAGTACATCTCCTGCACTAATTTCACTGTCTCTTGGCTCCAGGTCTCTGCCAACTCAGTGGCAACTGGCACAGGGATGCGGCTGTTGGCTAGTTGCCTGTATTTAGCTTCATTCTTGCTCGCCGCCTTGTCGGCTGCTGCCGCTGTGTCGGCGAGATGAGAATATCGGCATGGGTATCTGGGACTGTGACATCCCATGTCAGAGGTTTAACTTTTGATATTCTTTATTCACACAAGACAGTGTGACACAGAAACAGAGCAGCGATGTAACACCATCTGGACGCTTGCCGTCATTTCGGCTCAAACCTGCCGGTTCACTGCTGGGACGGGGGCGCTGAAAATGACGGACATGAAAATGACGGACCATCATCCAGATCCCAGTCCATGACAAGTTCATGACTTGACAGACGTGAAATTGGCGGACCAACTGTTCCGGCACAGAATTGACGGACATGAAAATGGAGGACAAATTTAGACAAATTGGCAGAACATGAAGTAGCCTGAAAATTAACGGACATGAAAATCCAAAACATGTTTCATGTGGCTGAATATATAAACCTATATTTAGTAGACTTCGGTTTATCATTGCTCACCAGTAGTTAATTTTAGGTTGATGTTTTCGTAACATTTTATGCTTTTCAACATATTATACATAAGCATATTATACAACTTAGTTTGCTGTTGTGAGTTGTGACTTGTGTTCTGCTGTTGTTTAAAAAAAGAATTGCACGCTGCATTGTAATGTAATCTATTTTCAAACGATATATCTTGTCCTTCAATTTTATGTCTGAAAGTTTCATGCTTGGACACTTGATCCATCAATTTTACGTTCGTCGAACTGATGTCCGGTATTTTCAGTCAACCCTTCTGGGACTTGAATGCCCGACAGATTGCTCTCTTGAATGCCCCCCCACAAGAAGTCGCTGAGTTGGTTGTGACGCTTCTGAGACATGCCGGGCCATGGAATCCACGTGCACTGACTGCTTTACCACGCACACGTGTGTGGTTCGTATACAGGACTTAAACCCCGTTATCATCACCGTCTGTAATGATTTAATTTCAGTACGAGAAGCTGGACGAAGAACACAAGGGTCTGTTTAAGGGAGTGTTCGCTGTCGCTACAAACCCGTCCGATGCCGGCGCTCTGTCGAACCTGGTCAGCACTGTCGTGAAGCACTTCGAAACGGAGGAAGTCAGTAGAACTACTGTACTCACTATAGTTGTATCGTGCAGTATTGTTTCACTGCGGTTGGCATTTGGTTCCGATACAAAATTGGCTGAACGTGCTACATTGCTACAATGTAAAGTTGCGCACACAGCGACACAAATGGAATGAAATAAAACAAAAGCCGGAGCGCATGACTTTTATTTCATTTTATTTCTGTCGCTCTGTGCGGACCTTAATAGAGTGTTTACACGATCGAGCAAACACAGGGCACCGAAATCGATGATCTTGAACGACGTTGACTCCGAAAACTCGGTTTTGGTATTTTTTGCGATTTCGGGCTTCGACACACATTTTAAAAGTGAATTGCGCCAAAATCACTAGACATAAACCAAAACAATCTCAGTATAAAATTTTCAGCATTAAACATATAAGATTTGAATTCCCAAGTCTCAACCTTCTCGGTTCAAAGAGGCCTGCGGACGAGCGCGTCAAAGAGGAGTAGGCTACCACAGTAAGCTACATACCGGTATACGCATTGAGGGTGTGGGTCGGGGTACCTCCTAAAATTATTTTACCCTTGTAGCCTCGTCTAGCATAAAAACGGTTGCAGATAGACTCTGCTTAGCGTAAAAAAACTGCTGACAAGCTTTTACAAGTAATTTGAGCAAAGCTCATGAGACACGCGACAGCCTTAGCATTTCCTATGCGCTGGTTGTCTTGATCTATTTCTATCCACTTCGACGCAATTATTCACTCTTAAAATCTACTCCGCAGCTGCAAATTGCGAAAAACACTAAAATCCCTATTTTAGAAGTTTAAGGTCCTTCAAAGTCATCGATGTTCACATTTATAAAAACTCGTCACTATGCCTTGTTATGATTAGCAGCATGTCTTGTGTCTATCTGCAACCGTTTTCATGCTACACGAGATAATTGCGATAAAATAACCACTTTTAGGAGGTAGCTGTCTTTGACGGCCGTCTGTGTCTGTTTCCTTAAACATAAGGGGTCGAGACTTGGGCTGCTAAAATCTACGTTTAATGCTAAAAAATTTCGTACGCAGGTTGTCTTGGTCTATCTCCAGCCATTTCGTCGCAGTTCAGTGTTGAAATGTGCGCTGAATCCAAAAATTGCTAAAAATTCATTAAAAACCCTTCTTTGGGGGCTCAAGGTCGTTCAAGGTCATCGATGTTGATAAATCTATAAAGCCTGTCACCAGTGCTTGTTATGATAAGCAGCATGTGTGTACCTATTTGCAATCTTTTTCACACTATACGAGCCAATAACGGCAAAATAAACGTTTTAGGGGAATACCCTCTTTGACGATGTCGTTCGAGGGAAACCCCCGCATCTAGGGGCACTAAATATCGTTACCAAAAGCTAGAGACATTGGGGCATTTTACACTGAAGATTTCGTGATCCTAGCTTACACCGTTTTGATACAGTCCACGAGTGTGACAGATAGACGAACAGACGCTTAGACGATGGCTAAGACGCGCGAAGCCTTTTGCTGTCGCGCGTAAAAAGTATCAACATTGACCGTGAACGATCTTCAGTTCCCAAATTATGAGTCCTAGAGAGTTTTGCGATTTTCCGCTGCAGCGCACTTATCAAGAGTGAATTGCGACGAAATGGCTGAAAAACATGCGAACAGGAATTACTATAGCCTGTCAAAGGTAAGCCTAAAGGTAAAAAGCCGGAATATAGCTTTTTAGAAGATTGAACCCCTCACAGAGCTACAGAGCGTCACCTGCCATATGGTATTACACAGTGTTATCTGCCTCTCGACACAGGTAAACGCGCCCTGCCTTAACCCCAGCCAGATAGCCCCGTACTCGATTTACCTATACCCCGGAAAGATGAGAGGCTGAGTTGACCTAGGCGGCTGGTTACATACCGAGATGGTTCATCTGCCGGCAGGCAGTCGCCCATCGCAGTACTAACCTGGCCCGGCATATACAGTGACTTCGTTAATCGAATGAAACGCGTTACCGCTAAACCAGGCCACCACCGCGTTTCGTGAGCATTACCCGGTAGCTCAGATTTCTTGCTACTTAGGCCACGCTAGAAAAATTCCATGTAGGGCCTAATGTAATGCAGATGTCTGTGCAGGGAATGATGAAAGCGAAGGGATACGGCAATTTCGATGCCCACAAAAAGATGCACGACGACTTCGTGGATAAGGTCAAAGGCCTTGCTGCACCCGTTAGCGCCGACACCGTTCACTTCGCTAAGGACTGGTCAGTGCATAATACTATTGTATTGTGAGCTCTGGCGAAAATAGTGTTGTTCTGCCACCTTGCGAGTTCTAATACAAAGTCGATGGATTCATGAACTGTTGGCACACTCTTATTGTTTCCGCACGTGCAGGAGGAAGCGTCATGTCAAAGGAAAGGCGGGATTTAAGATAACTCTTAAAATGTAGCTTTGTGAAAAATTTTATGTTGTAAAAATTTAATCTGAAATGCAAAATTTGGGCTAACAGTGTTATATTTTGGAAAATTCAGAAGTGGAATTAAAATTTCGACCTATTAATTTTCTTCTGTCGAAAATTTGCAGTTGTCCGTTAAAAAATCGCAATATTTTGCACCCAAAAAGTCTACAAATGCAGGCGCTTGTTATAATGTCTGATTGATTTTAATCAGTACAAAGACGCAGTTAATAGCAGTTACCTGTATGAATTGTAGTTACCTGTATGGACAGGTAAACCGTCTCAGCATATCACCAACCACCAAGGTTAACTCGGCCTCCTGTCCCTTTGTGGCAAATATGTCGATTAACGACCTGTTTGATAAGTTAAGGCGGGCATGGTTACCTGTGTCGAGTGGCAAGTAACACTGTGTGATCTCGTATATGGCAGGTGACGCTCCGTAGCTCTGTGACGGGTTTGTCACTCTTATTTTTCCACACTTTCTGTACGTTTTTTCGTTGATCTCGTGTCTATAACTTGTAGCGTTAATGTGTGATACTTTTTGGCGGAACATAATGGAAAAAGCACATGATCTGAAAATGTTTACAGATGAATTGTTTGTGGTGTGCGTGCGTGCAGGCTGGTAAACCACATCAAAGGAACAGACTTCAAATACAAGGGCCTCCTGTGAAGCGAGTCCCTTCTCTTCTGAAGCCGCCGAATACTCATCTAACTTACCTTTAATAACTGCCGCTACAATAATAATTTGTATTTAAAAGCAATGCGTGATTGGGTGCGTTAAGAGCTCCGGTGATCGTTAGCATTATTATAATTTTGTTCGTAGATCTGTAGTTGTTGTTTTCTTTCTTTTTTTCTTGTTGGCATTTTTTGTTGTTGATAAAATTTTTTATATAATTCTGGCATAGAAAAAAACTAGAAACTACTGTGTGCCGACCGGGACAATTATTGAATGTTTTCTTTTTTTTTGTTTTTGCTAATTTGGAATTTTGCGGTTCCTATTTATTTACATATTAAAAAATTGTGAACGAAATTAACAAGTTTAGCACCATTGCATTGTTTTGTTTATTAGCAAGTACTGGTATGCATAAATTACCGCAACGCAGCAGAATGTTATATTTCAGTACCGTTTAGACTTCTGATGAGAAACCACTTGGCTAAACCCCCGGCTTGTGAGAAAGACCTAGCTTTGCATTGTAAAGTAGACTTGTTAGGTCAAAACTAAACGTAATATATACAGTGTTCATAGCTTCCAAATACATCGAACACATTTTAAAACAATTAGACTGCTACATTGCTTTACGGCCACGTTCTGCGCGTTCTAACTCGCCGATGTAAAAAACGTGCAAGCCTAAATCCGAAATCCAGGTAGATACCCTGCAGCTTGTACACTTCGCATGGCATTAGACACTAAAGCTGCGTTTTGGTGACCTAACAATTTGTGTTAATTAATAGACAAAAATATTAAAAATACGCTAGTTTATGCATGTGGACCCAATGCTTTACTAGTTTTAATAGGTTTAGCTAATAGTTTTAATTTCTGCTGACTTTTTCGAATTTCTCGTCTGCGTGCAGTCAGCAGAAATTAAAACTATTAGCTAAAACTATTATAACTATTAAAAGTATTAGGTCGACATGCATAAATTAGCGTATTTTTAATATATTTATCTATTAACTAACACATCGCGTTAGGCATCCAAAACACAACATAAGATTAATGCATGTCGTGTAGATTGACATATTTAACTAATATAATATTCGTAATGACTAACCATAATGCTGTGAATCTTTAGTGGTCATTCACCAGGTAACTCGCCAATGATCTGAATTTAAGTATTTCACCCGGTTGACTTAATTAACATTGTCATGAAATTTTCTTACCATCTAACAAGATGGAAGTTTTAAACGTGACAATTGATCACAAAGCCTGGCATCATCCTTAGGCTTACGAAACTGGTAAAGCGGCCACTGATATTTACACAGTGAACCAAATAAAAGTTGAATGATTTTAACTGGCAAATCCAGCAGAATAAACACTAACTACAGAAAATATCCACCATCGACCAGAGATTTGTCATTTCGTGTGGCACGCTATTTTGACGCAAAAATATAATTTGATTAGAAATCAAAAACTTTCTTTTAGGCCTAAATTGTCGACAGTCTACCGTATTCGGTTAAAGAACAGCGACTACCGGAACACAATATCGAGACATTGTTTTGCTGGTAATAAATGATGAGCACATAGAACATTGAAAATCGAACTCCATTTTTAACTACGTGCGTACAGAAATAAAATATCAAATGAATTATTCTGAACTAAACTAGGCTTAAAATGAAATGAAATAAATAAATACCGGAGCGGGCGGCTTTCATTTTATTTTACTTAAGTTTATTTCACTTAATTTTATTTCTGTCGTTTTGTAAGCACCCTTAAAGCTTTGTTAAATCCTATGACAAAATACAAGTAGTTAGGCCCTAACGACAGCTTTCCCAATACAGTATAAGCTAAGCATTGAAACGCAGCATTTGATAAGTGGGGAAATCTTCAGGGCAATTTACGTAGAGGCAGGCAAAACTTTTTTTTTATCTATTCGTCATATATACTGAGCTCGTTAACAGGTATGTTGTTGTTTGGACATTGGATGCGATATGACGTCATCGGCGGTGCTATTTTTAGTAACAAGCACCTGCAGCTGCAGCAGCTGAACAGCTGAAGTTAGCCAGGCTGCTGCTTCTTCCATGAAGATCTACAACAGCTGCAGCTGCTGCAAATAATGTTTTCGTTAACCGAAATAGTATAACAACGAAAATCAATCGGAAGTTACCGTTAACTGCGGATGAAACGTACCCAAAATTATTCTTAACAGAAAAACAAAAAAAACACGGTAAGTTGGTAACGAAGATATTTTGTTATCGATATTGAATATTTGATAATTTTGGTAAGAAAAAATATTTTTTTACAAAATTTGGCAGTCGCTTCGCAAATTTATTGGGAATTAAATGTACAAAACTTTATTTAAATTTGTTCAGATTTGACATTTTTATTGCACGATGTTTAGGGGGTCCGTTTTTTTACCGGCCACAGTGTAGTGCTAGATATAAGCTATACACACTGTAGCAAGCACCGAGCGCGATTGTATAATAAATGCAAGAACAGAAAGCAAATTTATTTTTCGAAACTAAAATATCTCTGGTAGCAAGTGTCCGTAGCCTTCAACGGCCAAGTTACCTGGCCGTATTATGGCGATAATCGGAGCCAGCAGCCAGATCATTGGTCTACAGATATGAATGATGATGGATTATGTTGCCGAGAAGATCAGCTGAGGTCGCAGCCGTGGATTAACTGTTAAACGATGCTGCTGATTCGATATAGGCCCAGTTTGTCGCCGAGAGGTTTCAGCCACCTGTTGCTGGTAGACGTACTCGTGTTGCAGGGTATTTTACGCATCGTCTGTCAGCAACCCGAGTCGATGCAAGGTTTGTCAGTTCGCAGTTTGTAAGTCGCCGTTCGACTTTTTTTCTAAGATTACAAACATTCATAATACTATGCGAGTACACCGCGCGGATTTTATCCAGAAAGCAATTTGCAACCAGAAACTGTCAGCTATTATAGACCTAAGAAAAGTTCACGGCACCGGATCAAGGAGAACGGTACAATTTTTTTCGACCAGTTAATACTCAGTTTACACGATCTAGCAAACATCGAGCAAACGTCGAGCAAATGTATTCAAAATAGGCCTACACGTGCTAATTGCTCGACGTCTATTCGACGTCTGCTCGATGTTTGCTACCATTCATCCAGCTAACTCGACAAGCTATGGTAATTAGCATGGTAATTAAGAGGACGGGCTGGTTGTAATTGGGAGGCCTATATAACACGTGATCAGCTGTGGGCTAAGCTTAGGCTAGTCAAGGGGCGGGGTTCCATCAGGTCTGCTCGACGTTTGCGAAGTATTAACATTCAACTCTGTTTAACTGGCAACCCACTCATGCAGTAAGAACCAGCACTGTCTATTCTTCTACAGTATTTCGTAATATTTTGTGTTAAAATATTTCCACTCTTCAGTGGCCTATTTTCTCTTAGTTTTGCGTTTCTCATCGCACCAAAACCGGGGGACGCCATAGTGGCATGTCTATTACAATAAAAATTGCAGTCTGCAGCAACGTATTACACAATGTACTATAATAAAATGCGTAAGTTAAAATAACCTGGAAGGAATGAAGACAGCATAGGCCTACAGCAGCTGTTAAGGTGGTTATAGGAAATGCTATGATCTGCGATGTCCAATGCACAGAGATGAGGTAGTCTGGTGCAATGCTGTAGACCTAGAGCTAACAGCTGGCAATGCTATTATATTGCTACAGCGAGTTGTGCTATTCAGTCAGTCGAAACGTTCGCGAAATCGGCAACTGCGTAGCAACAACCGAATATACAAAGTAAACCAAATCGCATGTATAACATGTTTAAAAAACACTAAAGCGGCCACGCATCCTAATTGCAGCCACAAGGAGTTGCTGCCCTTAGACCTACGAAAAAAAGGACTAGGAAAGGGTAATAAAGGATAATCGGAAGGAAAGAAAATGGCAAGACAGTGAAACAACAAAAAAGAAAGGCGAGACACGATTCGCTGGCCGTCAGCGTAATTTTGGATACACAATCATGCATTTCTTTGTTCGGGACCCAGCAACAAATGACAAAACGTATTCGCTGTTGCAGATTAAAAAACAGATTACTATTATAATGTTAGTGTCATTAATTATTGGAATGTTAATAGAAAAATTAGGCTTAATGGCAATTCTTGTAGAGCAACTCTTACGATGAAGACAAGTTGGTACTGCGTATGTTTTTCAGTGCGGCAGAACGCAGATCGAAATAAACAGGACTACGAGTTCAGCAGCAACAGTACCAATAGGCTTCGCATTAAGTAGGTGTATTTGCTTCGATCCACCTTACTGTAATTTACCAGCTATGTCAGTTGTCAAGTTTCTTTCATCTTCGATTATTTTCGCACCTGGCGGCGTTTGCGAGGCGCCGCCCGGAAAAATGCCGTTCGTTTGCAACCAGACACCGCAGCAGCTGCATAAGTTTTGACATACAAGTCGATCACCACCGTGTCAGACTTTGTCAACTAATGTCGCTTAATTGCTAAAGATGCATCGCAAGCCATCATTTTAGGCTGTTTGACTTTAATCTTTTATCGGTACTATCTCAATGTTCGAACACGGAGTGCGCAAAAAATATTGCAAGTACGTAAATAGGTCTAGGCTAGACTACAGTCTTAAACTAGAAATTTGGGGCAAAGCCCAACGTGAGTCCGCCCGGCGCCCTAAGTCCGATTGGGGGAAATTAGGGGGG